>OKUF01000076.1_pt1 | contig 58858 bp, 76 predicted proteins | sample 1606781 | NCBI WGS metagenome assembly OKUF01 (sample SAMEA3882555, study PRJEB24775) | human gut metagenome | biome: human-associated habitat; feature: intestine environment; material: feces | place: Netherlands | collected 2009/2010
TTTTGCAGTCGATACTCGATGGTAAGACTGAATTTACATACAAAGGACAGACAATCGTCATTAAGGACGGCTTCCAGATTATCGGAACGATGAACCTCACAGTAAACGGTTGCACGTTCGCTCTTCCCGAACCTTTGGTTGACAGAGCTTGCGAACTTCGTAAATATCAACTCACTGCGGACGCATTGGTAGGAGCTCTCATCTGAGAGCTCCAAAGGAGGTAAGCATGAAAATCTTGAATAAAGGAGGTGATGAAAAATGAGCATCTATGACAAGTTGTACCCGTTCCAAAAGAATGTAGTTGACAAATTCCGTTCTTACAAAAAGTTCGGCTTATTCCTTGACATGGGGCTCGGCTAGCAAAACGCCAACAAGCTTGGCGTTAGCCGAAGTCAACAACTGCTCGAAAGTGTTGATTGTGACGATAAACTGCAAAGCGCTCGAACCTGTGACAGAACCTGGGTCGTGGCTTAACTGGGCAAGTCGTTCGACGTTCAAATTCAACTTTCTCAACAAGTTCTCCGAGCCTGATGCATTCGCATTGACAAAGTCGTTGCCGCAGCTCTTCATCATCAACTACGAAGGACTGTTCAAACACGGCAAACGCTCAACAAGGTCGTCCGGCATAGTGTTGAACGAAAACATCACAGAGTTTTTGAAAGCTTGTCGAAAAGAAAACGTTTGTGTGATAATTGATGAGTCGCACAAAGTTAAAAACTTGCAATCTCAGCAAACGAAAGCAATCAATCAAATCGTAAACACACTTGAGCGTACTGCAAACTCAGTTCATCTTTATCTTTGCACAGGCACACCGTTTACGAAAGGCTACATCGATTTATATTCGCAGCTCAAACTTCTCGACTATCCCGAAACGAAAGGCGACTTCGTTGAACGTTTCTGCATTCGTGGTCGAATACCGGGTTTGTTCGAATGGCAACAGCCGATCGTTGGGTATAAGAACGTTGATGCGCTTTTCGATCTCGTACATCGTTACGCAATTACAATTCGAAGTGAAGACGTTATGGACTTGCCTGACAAATTTTTCGTCAACATTTCGCAACCTGTTTCACCGGCATTCGAGATGTTTACTCGAGAAAAGCGTAAGGGTAAAGACATTCTTAACTTTGCAAAGTCGCTCAAAATCAAGCTTAGCGAGTTCGACCAAAAACGTTACAACACTGAGAGTTTGTGCTCGAACCCGTTTTTCAGAAACATCGACTATCCGAGCTTGGACTTCTTTGCCGAAACGTCTGGAACCGCGTGGATGCGAGCTCGTCAATTGAGCACAGGCTTTATCGGAAACGCATCGAAAGCGATTTGGTATGACCGTTCTCGACTTGATGCGCTCGAAAAGTTCTTAAGTGAAAACGAAGACAACTACTTGCTCTTCTACAACTATACTCCGGAATTATGCGAGATATTCGAAATTTGCGAAAAGCTTGACTACAACATCGACGTTTACTGCGGTGAAATCAAAAGCTTGACGTTTTACGAACGATACGCAAAGATGTCCGATGCCGAAAAGCTCACGAATAAGAAGAACATCATCATCGCAAACTTTGCGAGCGGTTCGACTGGATTGAACTGGCAAGAGTACAACAAGTGCATCTTGTTCTCGACACCGATTTACAAAGTCTACGCACAAGGTCATAAACGTGTGCATCGTCTTGGACAGAAAGCAGACAAAGTGTTGTACTACTGTTTCTTCCAAAGAAACTGGCTTGACATGAACATGCGTAAAGCGCTCGATGGAACAATCGAATATAATGAAAACATGTTCCAAGCAGACCTTGCAAGAGTTAACGAATTGAGAGGTGAGTAATGAAAACGTACTATCATGCAACGCCGTTCAAAAATCTCATCGAGATACTTGATAAAGGCATTGAATGTCGAAACATCGAAGGCATCGTCTACATGTGCGAGACAGCTCAAGACTGCTTGAAGTTCGCGTATATGCGCGGCAACACTGACGTGCTCGTACTCAAAGTCAAGGTCAATGAGAAAGACGTCATCGAAACGTTCGACCATTCTCAGCAGTTCTTCAAATGTCGTTGTTTCGGTTCGAAAAGGCCGATTAAACAACATAACATCGTTGAATACGTGAGATACAAACTCTGAAGTCCATATATTCTATTTATAAACGTCGTGAAGTGTCTCAGATTTAACTCTGTGACCTCACGTGAAAGGAGAAAGCATCATGAAACTTAAACCGAAAGCATATTCTATGGGAACCTGCGGGTACGAAATTCTGTATAAATGCGCGAAATGCGCGTACCCGTTCACTGTCGCAAATGACAGCTGGCACTTCTGTCCGTGTTGCGGTCAAGAAATTGATTGGGGCGTAATTGTACGAGCAAACGAAGAGTGGAAGCAAAAGTTTTTGAAGACGCTCGACAAGCCTGAAGAAAAGCAAAAGTTGCTTGACGAACTCGATGCGCTCAACACTCATGCTGAGGTCGATACTCGATACGAGATGCGTCAGACTGAGGCGACAAAACATGCGATTATGAAGTCGAACATCTCGTATTATCTTGGCAATGGCTGGACGAAAGAACAGCTCATCGAAAAGGGCTTCTTTAAGCCGGAGGACTTTGACGATGTGGCTCTCTGACATAACGAAACTTGACCAAAAGAACCGTACACACATTCCGTCGACATATTTGCGTTTAATCGGCATCGAAGATAACTCATACGTGCAAATTATGGTCGACACAGAACGAAAACGCATCGAAATCATTCCGATTGACGATGACAATTTACAGATATTGAAGGAGGCATCAAAATGAACATCATTCCTGACGACGACAGCATGACTTTTGAACGCGAAATACATAGAGGCGAGATTTTCTACATGACATTCAAAGAGCAAACCGGAAGCGAACAACAAGGCGGCAGGCCTGTCATCGTTGTTTCGAACGAAACTTGCAACAAGTTCTCGCCGACAGTAACGGTAGTTCCGTTAACGACGAAAGACAAGAAACCGCTTCCCACACATGTAGAGCTCAACGTTGAAGGACTTCCTGTGTACGGCACGATTTTGTGCGAGCAAGTGCAAAGCGTGTCTCATTACAGGCTCGGCAGTTACGTCGGTGAAGTTGATGACCGCATTATGCGCAAAATCGAAAAAAGCACTTTGCGTACAGCTCGATATCAACACAAAAGCAGCAGCAGAAACAGTGACAGTTCAGGCGCCACCTGTTGTCAAAGAAGTCGTGAAAGAGGTTGTGAAAGTCGACAACACAGCTGTTGAGGCACTCAAGACCGAGCTCGAACAAGTAAAACTCGCACTCATCAAGGCTCAAGAACGCGAACGCGTTTTCAGAGAACTTTACGAAGAAACGATACGAGGAGGTAATATATGACACCCGAAAAAGAGATACAAAACTCTATCATGTCGTACTTCAAAAAGCTCAAAGCTTCTGGAATTGACAATTACGTCGAACGACGTCAAGCAGGTGGTTTCGCATACAAAATGGGCTTGCCAGATTTATGGGTCGTCATTTTCGGCAAGCACATCGAAATCGAAGTCAAACGTCCTGGTGGACAGCCTCGTGCAACACAGGAGAAGTGGGCGAGACGTTTCACCGAAATGGGCGCGATTTACTTGTGCGCAGACTCTGTCATAGACGTCATTGACTTGATTGAAAAACTTAGCGTTGAGTACTTCAATGCAAAAGGAGGTAAAGCATGACAACCGCAAAAGAACGTGTCGAACTCGAGCTCAAAGAACTCGAAGAACGTCTCGGCAAGCTCAAGACGTTTGTGTTGAGTGAGCCGTTTCCGAAATTGTCGTCTGTGCAGCAGATGTTGCTTATGTCGCAAATCGACATCATGACGTCGTATACGAATTGCTTATATCGTCGACTTAAGTTTTGGGAGGACTGAATATGATTTGCTGTAAGCTACATCCTGATGCAGGAACGCTCATTCGCTTAAAGGGTCCGCATATTGGTGCGTATTGCAAGCAATGCGGCAAATGGCTCAAGTGGATAAGTATCAATGAAGTTGATGAGTGCGTTAAACCTGAACTCGACGAAACAATCGATGTCAAATTCACACCATCTGATACATTCACGACAACACTTGCTGAACACTCTGAGCCCTCTGAGGACAATGATGATGTTCCGTGGTAACGTTGTTTACTTTTGATACTCTGAGTTCACCAGATGACTTCTGAGACACTTTGTGTGTTTGATAAATATTCCTATTAAACTTCTCGTCAAGTGTCTCAGAGTTAAACGTGTGAATTCGTTTTCCAAATCTTTATCTGGAAAGTAACCGAAACGTTAAGTTTCGGTTACTTTTCTCTTTTCTGAAAAATATTTTGAAAAACTTTGCAAAAAGTACATCAAAGTAGTTTACTTTTGAGAAAAAGTGTGATATAATAAATACAAGATAAAGATAAGGAGTACCCAATCATGAGTGACAAAACATTTATTGTGACAAAAGAAGAGATGGACCCGAAGATGTACGAACTGCTTATGCTCGATGTTGAGCGAATTCGTAAATCTTATGGGAAAGAGTATGCGAACAAAGGCAAAGTCGCAGGAATGACTGTTCGTTGCGGAGTCAGATACTGGCTTACTTCGAACGAACCCGGCGAACTTACAATCGAACAGTACAAACATGCGAAGGAGACGTACAAAAGATGATTGACGTAAAGCAAATCAAACCCAATCACGCAGACCACATCAGCGGCTACAAAGAGAAGTGGCTTAACGAGCTTTACGGGTTCGAACCTACGATTGCTCAGCCCAAATACGACGGCGAAAGAATGCTCATTCATTTCGACCAACATCAGGCGGCATGCACGTCCAGACGAATTTCGAAAAAGACGAGCAAGTTCATGCAAAACGAGGACAAGCTTCCTATTATCTCCGCAATCGCAGGTCACATCGACCTCGGGTACACAGTGTTGGATTGTGAGTGCTACCAGAAAGATTGGAGCACAATCGTCGGAATTCTGCATTCGTTGCCTGAACGTGCGATAGAGCTTTCCGAAAAGACGCCTCCGAAGTTTGCAATTTTCGATTGCTTGTGGTATGACGACGTTTGTCTTGAAGATAGACCCTATCTTGAGAGACTCAAATACGCAATCAAAATGGTTGAGCTTATCGATTGCAAATTTGTTCATCTCGTTGATTTTATCGACGACGAGCTCAAACCCAACACTATCGAGCACGCTCACTTCTTCAAATCTATCGAAGAACAGGAGCAGGCGATGCAAAATGCGATTGATGCAGGTTTTGAAGGCATCGTCGTTAAGTCGCTCAAGAAAACGTATCGTGACATGGGCGCATCGCTCAAATGCAAGAAGTTTGAAACAGTAGATGTTGTCGTATACGATTACGTACAAGGACGTGGCAAATATATTGATACTGTGGGTGCTCTTTCGATTGGCTATTACGACCCCACGACCGGTAACATCAAGCACATTTCGCAAGTCAATTGCGGAACGGACGCTGAGAGAAACATGTGGCGTGACAGATGGTCTGAACTTAAAGGTTCGGTCATCGAAGTCAAATGTCAAGAAGTTACTGAAACAAGCTTACGACATCCTGTGTACATTCGCTTGAGAGAAGACAAAACGGCGGAAATGTGCACGAAAGATACAATCTTCAAGGAGGTGTAAAATGAGTGACGGAATTTTTAACGCAACAGGCGGAGCATGTGAAGACGCTGAAGACATGGACCTTGCATGCGAAGACGAAGAAGTTGAATGCTATCACGATTGCAATGGCTTTTGTATGATTTCGGCTTGCTGTGGACAGTGTCCGTTCGAAGGCGGTGAAAAACTCGATTGCGAAGATTACGAGGAGGCGTAACATGATTTACGAAGCAAAGTGCCCGATTTGCGGCAAAATCAACAAACTCGAGGTCGATGACACGGCATTCATGGCTTACAAAGCAGGCGTTGGCAAAATTCAGCATCTGTTTCCTGACCTCAAACCTGAAGAGCGCGAGCTCATTCAAACCGGTATCTGCAACACATGCTGGAATGACATGTTTCCGGAGGACGAAGAATGATGTATGCAATTTTCTGGCTTGCAGTGGTCGCACTCATTGTGAGCCTGAGTGTTGGAGCTTACTTCTTAGTCAAACGACTGTTCACAAAACGTAAAAAGTAACAAAATGAAACCCGGAAGACCTCCGGGTTTTGTCATGTTTAATTTCGGTTACTTTCTAATCAATCGTTGTCAAAATGGGTTCACCAGTTTAATTCTGGGACACTTCGCAAGATGTTTAATAGGAATATTTATAAAACGTCAAAAGTGTCCCAGAATTAAACTGGTGACTTCGTTTATCTTAAAGTAAACGGAACGAATCCCGGACATCTTTCGACACCCGGGACCGTCCAAGATAAATAAGAGAACCCGCAGAGCAGATTACGTGTAGGTAATGCGACCACACGTGAACTGCCATCTCTGTTCTGCCGCTTTAGCCGCAAATTCCTGAGGAGGAACTTGCACAGGGTAGCAGTCTTCGCATGTAGCGATGACTTTGTTGTTGGAGTCGCTGAGCGTGAGTGTCACGCCCTCGATGTTGTCGTCCGCGCTTTCGCTGTAGAAGTATGCAACGAACGTTTTGAACTTTGCAACCGCATCACTCAACTGACTAATAGAAACTTCGCAAGTTCCAACACGGCTCAGGTTCTTGTTGTGTACCCAAGCGCCTGTTGCAAACGAGTCCGTTTCCCAAAGTCTGTCGCTTGTCTGAATATTGATTGTCGAAAGGGCATCGCCCTCACCGCCGATTTGAACATTCTTGAAAAGCTGACTGATTTTGCTGTCGTTCGATGCGATAGACAGAATATAGTTTGCAAGAGAATATCTCATCTTTGCGACCTCCTTAAATGATTTCGCCGTTCACCGTAATGGCGCGAATGCCATACTGGTCGGCGATAATGACGTATATGGGAGGAGCTTTACGAGCGGCACGGTCGTTTTCCGTGAGCGCGGACATAGGCAGAATTTGTACGAAGTAGCCGTTCGTCAAGGGAGTTCCCTCTTCGATGATGGTGTACTGTTTTCCGTTCGCGGTCACAGTTATCGTTTTGTCTGTCCATACTTTGTCCGTGCTCAAATAACCGCAGCTTCTGTAGTTTTCGAGCTCCTTCGAGATTGTTGCGTAGATTTTGCCTACGCCGTCAACGTTCTTGATTTTCGTAACGAGCAACTCGAGCAACCTGTCTGTGAGCGTCTGATGCAGAATAATGCGAACGTAAGAGTTCGTCAAGTCCGCACCGTTTTTGAGGTTGCCGCCCAAATCACGAACGTTTCCGGCGAAGTATGTGTCGACGTTGATGTTGTTAAGTGACAACGTCTCATAGAGCTCGTCTGTCAAAACCTCTTCGTCGATACTCTCGGCAGTATACATGTAGTCGTTCACAGTCGAAACACCGTAAACGTCAATGCCACTCAAATACGCCGCCATCGTCATTTCCGCACCATACACTTTCGAGTATTTCGAAGCGAAGTTTGTAATGACGTCCGTATCTGTTGCAGTCATCGTTCTGCCGAAGATGATTTTCTCGTTTACGCCGTAAACGTCTTTGTCTGTTTCACGAGTTGTTGCGATTTTCTTGAGCGCAGCATACGCAAGCTCGACATTCTCTTCAGCCGCACAAAGTCCGACCAGAATGAATTTATTGTCGAGAGATTTGAGCATGCCCGCGGTCAAATCTGTATAGTCCACACCTTCGATGACCACAACTCTTGCACCCGCATTCTGGAAGTACATCGACAGATATGCGTTCGTATCTGGGAATGTTTGCGCAGGGTAAACTGCACTTGCGGCCGCCCACGAAGCAAGAATTTCGTTGTCACCGATGCTTGTGACAGTGTTGCCAGATATCTCACCAAGCGTTCCTTCATGTGTGTACAACACAAGCGTGTCACGAGTACCGCTTATCTGTGTCTCCACGTGTTGCTTGATATTGATATCGACAAAACGTCTTACATCAATGTCATTCATTGTTTTCGTCTCCTTCATAAATTGTATTGACAGGGTCGACCTTTTCGAATGCCTCGTCAGGCGTTACCTGCTTGATACTCATCTTGCACGAGATAAGAATTTCAGTGTCATGTCTATGCCACATCACATCGTTCTTAAACTCATTTACGCTCGAGTCGTTTTTGACTTCCTCGATGTACACGCCCTCTTCGTAAAGCGCTTGCCGTACAGCTTGCGTTCTTAAACGGGCGATGAGCTTGTTCATGATTGTCGCAGCGTTGTCACCATACAAGATGATGTAGAGCGTATACGACTTATAGAACGACACCGTATCGTCGACCTCGGTTATACTTACGTCGCCGTCATTTTCACGAGTTCTGAGTTCGAACAACATCAGCTCTTCGCAAGGACAAACACTGTCAAATTCTTGTTTCGTTAAAAGCTTATCGAGCGTTGCTCCGTACGTTGTGAGCGCGTTACGAACTCTGTCAGAATGAAGTTCAGCTTGAGTAATCAACTGATTGCGTACGAGCTTATTGAGTTCGTTGATGTCCGCAATCGTGTTCATATCAGCTTCTCTCCTCTCAAATATTTGATGTAGTCAGCGAAGTCTCTGTATGCGGCAAGTTGTATCATTGTAAGAGCTGCCTCACGACAACCGTATTCATCATACGGATGCGTCTCATTGCATCTCAAAAAATCGCCGTTATACTCGATGATGTCGCCAACATCTATGCGATACAAGCTCTTGCAATAGAACATGTACCGCACCTCAGCAGTGTTGCCATCTTTCGACTGTCTTTCACGCTTTGTTTGAACTTGCAACGAACCTCGGATTGTCTTTCGTTCGTACTTCAACTTTGTGTTTCCGTACTCATCCACGTCGCCCGCTTTATTGACGACGTAAATCGGATAGTCAAACGAAAATTCCTCGATTGCGTCAAAGAAAAATGTAGGGTCGACGAGATGATTTGTTCGCATATCAGTTCGCCCCCGGAATAGGATGGGACGTTACAACGAAAATGCTTGCAACGTTCTTCGTTTTCAGAAGCGCCCAAAGCGCGGCGCCGTAAGACGTTTGGTTCCAGAACTTTGCTTCGTCATCGGAACTCATTGTCTTATCGATGTCGTACGCTTTCGAAAAGCCCCCAACACTCATAGACGACAGTACGCCCTTTGTCGTACCGCCGCCTGCGATAGAGTCGAGCGTATCTCCGACTGGCGCCTGCTGTTGTTGAGCAATGATTGTCGCATAATGCGCAATACAATAACTCATTGCAAGCTTCCAGTCAGAGCCATAAATGCTCTTGAAGATTTTGTTGTTCGCAATTTCGTAGAGATTGTCAAACATCGTCTGACCTTCGTCGGTCTCCATAAATTGCTTAAACTGCGGCATCCAAAAGGTGAAGTCGGCGACCGTGAAAGGCGGGTTTTTTCTATCCGTTTGTATTCCGATTATCGCCATACTGACACCTCATCAATTCGATGCAGAATTTGCAAGTTCTGAGATTTTTGCAGCAAGTGCACGGGCTTCATTCTGAGTTAACGAAGCGACTTCTTTACCGTCGAGTAACAATTGTACTCTACGATAATTCGGGTTGCCAAGTGCACTTTTATACAATCTTGCAACAAGTGCGTCTTTCACGCTGTCTTCAAGGTTCTTTTCCGTGACGTTTCCGTTTACGACAGCCTGAAGATTTTCAATGTGACGATTTTCATCGTTTCGAATTGCCTCGATTGCTGTGTAAGACTCGTCGGGAATTTTGCCTTTGAGATTTTCAAGAGCGACGTTGTAAGCGTCAACAGCAGCACGTTCGTCCTCAAGCAGCGCGTTCACGGTTTGAAGAGGTGATGCTTCGTCTTTCAGCTGAATTGCTTTCACAGCCGAAACAGCTTCATCGTACGTGTTTGCCTCAACCTTATACTTCTTGTCGCCAGTATCGACAATAAATTTTTTCATCGTTCTGCCTCCTTCTATGCAAAAGGCGCCGACAACATCGTTGTCGTTGTCGACGCCTGTGCAAAGATATTTGTTTGTGTCTTACTTCGTGAAGTCCCAGTAAGACACGACGCCGAATTCCGCATTGTTCGTGTTGTAAGGCATCTGAATTTCCGATACCTGACCGACGAACGCCGAGGTGTACGACATCTTGTCGATGTTGGGCAGCGTGATGTAGTGCTGCATCGGGTACGGCATATCGAGACGAACAAAGTCCTTGTCGTTCTTGTAAGCCACGATACGGCCGTGTTTGCCAGTACCCATGTCGTTGAGCGCGGGTCTGGACTCGATTTTGATTTTAACTTCGCCGGAGCTTTCGTCGGAACCGAGGTTGTGGTCCAGAATGAACTTGCGAAGCGTGTTCGTGTAGAGCGCCGAGAAACGGGAGCTCAGATCCGAACCGACGAACGTAGGAACGAGGAACGTATCGGGCATGATGCTGATGTTCATGCCACTGTTGAGCAAATACGTTTCGAAAACGCCATTGAAGAAAGCCACAACATCTGCGTCATCCATTCCCTTAAAGCCACTGTTTGCCGCGGATGCGCCACTGTTGTCGATTGTCGTAGCCATAACATTCGCATTGTTAAACATACCGGTTGTTCCTTCGATACCGGTATACGCAACCTTTTGAACGAACAGGTCCCAACCTGCAACGATAGCATTTTGATAGATGTCTTGAATGGACTTTTGAAGCGTGAGTTTCTTCATCTTTTCGAGTTCGATGAAGCGCAGGTCATACGCAACCTCGAATGTGAAGACGTTCACACGTTTCTGATTGAGACCGGCGTTGACGCGCGGAATGTAGTTGGCATTGTTTCCGACCACGTTCCGGAATTCGTTCATGATGCCCGCCCAGTCGACCGTGTAGTAAGAAACGTAATCGACGAAGCCGCCGCCCACGTCCACCGAAACGTCCTTCTGATATGTGACGAAGTATTTGGGTTCGTAAAGCTTCGTGTGAAGCTTAGCGAGTGTTGTGGTCAGGAATGCGAAATTGGTGTCATGCACCTTCGCGTCCCCGACGTATGCTTTACGCATACGAGAACCGTACATGTCGCTCAAGCCGAAGCAACGACCTCTGTTGGAGGCCGAAACGCTATCGACGAAGAAGTTTTTTGTCACGGTACTCGGAGTGAATGTTCCTTCCATCTTGTTTTACCTCCTTAGCAGATTTTACGTACTTCAGCAAGCAACCGCTTTTGCCCGTTGGAAAGCTGTTGATAATCGTAAACGCCGGTGAATTCGTAACCGGGCAGTTCCACGATAGTGCCGTCGGCGAGTTTGTCCGCGGTCGTAATGTCCGCACTCGCAAGAACAACTGCGACCTTTGCGCCGTTCTTGATTTCGGCAAGTGTTGCCGTCGAAATAAGCGGAATTGCGATGAAACCGTTCATGAACAAGTTGAATGCTTCACCGGGAAGCGTAACCGGTCCAAGTAACGGCGCGCCGCCCGCACCCCACGTATCTTCGAGCTTAACGTTGGTCGCCAACACAAAGCCCGCAAATTCGTTGATGTCCGTCAGCGCGGTCACTTTTTTGTAGTAGCCTGTCTTCGAACCGTAGACCACCATATCGCCGAAGTTTACGCCGTCGGTTCCTTCCAGGATGCCGCCCTCGACGTTGTACTTATCGGAAACGGTAGGGTAGCCGCGCATGAGCTGCTTGATTTTGTCTTTGATGATGAGACTCATGATTATCTGTTACCTCCGTATCTTTTTGCCCAAGCCGCGGCAACGTCGTCTTCCTCTACGCTGTCCTCGGTCTTGACGGTCTTTTTTTCGATTGCGCCGGCACTCTTTTTGATGGAGTCCTTTGCCTTTTTCGGTTCATCGGTATCGATGACCTCTTCGATTTGCTCTCCCTCGTCCTCGATTTCCTCTTCCTCTTCCTCTTCTTCCTCGACCTCTTCATCGGTGGTCGTATCAACAAGAGCGCAGAGCTTGTCGGCCATGCCGGCAAGTTTCTTGAGGGAAGCGATTTCCTCGGGAGACAGAGCATCATCTGTGCAAGTGTTGGTCAAAGGCTTTTTGGTCTCATCTTCGTCGCCGGTCTTTTTAACCTCTTCGACTTCCTCGACCTTATATTCTTTGCCGTTCTCGTCACGAACATTGAATTTCATAAAGTCATGTCTCCTTTTCTTATTTATATGATTATTATAATACATTCGATGCAAAAGATATAATCATACGAAAAATTCTTTTACATCTCGAGTTCACAGTTTTAATTCTGAGAACATCTAATGGCCAAGTATAATATTCCTATTATACTCGACCAAAAGTGTCCCAGAAGTCTTCCTGTGAATTACTTCGATACGTTTACTTTCTTCGTCATATCAACAATTTCGTCGACTTTCTTGTCCCAGTATTCCGCATCAAATTCGTAACCGTGTTCAATCGCGTAAGCCTGAAGCTTTGACATCACACTGTCTTTCTTGACAGCGCCTGCGGACTTGCCTTCTTTCTTAAGTATCGAAGATACGTCCGAGTACAGAGTCTCAGCATTCGCAATCAACTCGTTGCAAGCATTAAGCATATCGGTCGTGGCTGCCGAATTTGCTGCTTTCAACTTAGCCTTTTCAGCTTCGTCGGTAGTGTTTGCAAGTTGCTTACGAATTTTGATTTTCGACTTGATATTCGCGACAAGCGCGATTACGAGCGGAACCGCAACAGCTACTGCCGATGCGACCGCGTATACAACTTTCAAGATTGTTTCGATGTTCTGCATAATACCTCCTTTGTCAACGACGAGGCAGTACAATGCCAGGCATGCCAGGGCGACCTTCAACAGCAGACTGAAGCTTCGCCTTGGTGTCGGCAAGGTCTGCTGCGATTGCTTCGAAACCCGTACCAACGAGCTCTTCGGCCGTCTTAGCGGTAGTGGTAGTGTGCTGAACGGCGTCGACGTTATCTCCTGCAGTGTTGTCGTTAGACGCATCATGAAACGTTTCGGTTTCCTCCGATACCTCCTTGGCAACACTGTGGTCCGCGACTTGTTCGACTTCTTCGTGCTCGATTGTTTCGCTCGTCTGTTCGGCAGTTTCTGTCGAAGCGGTCTCGGTATTTTCATACGCAAGCATCGCATCGATGTCATTGATGAACTCGACGAGCTTGTTCATCTCGGGCGTCACCTTTTCGGCTTCAAGCTGAGCACGATACGGCTGTATCTGTTCTGCTTCAAGCTTTGCACGCAAAGCCCCGACTTTGTCGTCAATGTCTTTCTGCCGAGCGTCGATAAGCGTCTGCAAACGATGCATGTACGAAGCCCTTGTTTCGATAAGACTCATAGCGTTTATTCTCCTTTTCAAAATTTATATCAGTCCTTGCCACGTAAGGAATAGATATACGACAGCTGCGATTGCCATAACAGCAATGATTGCGATTAACGTCCACAAAAAGCCTTTCACAGCTTTCGGTCTGTCTCCATCAGATGCTCCCGCAATAAGAGCTCCGACCGTTCCCTTTAAGAGTTTGCTGAGCAAAAAGAACGGGCTCAACACAAGCGTAAGCAGATAGAGCAAGAAGAGATTGAGCGGCTCTTCAATGCCGACGAAGCGCATGATGGGTTTGACGCCATTGTAGTGATATTGCCGTTTGCGTTCTCTGTTTGCCCATTTATCTTCAATGGCACGATGCTCATTCTTTTGTTGTTCGGTTTGAAGTACTTCACTCGCAAAATCGACTTTTTGCTTTTCGAAGTCTGCACGTTTCTCTTCAACTTCTGTGTGTTTGACCGCAGCCTTTTTGAGAGTCGATTTGACTTTGTCGACGAATTGCTCATCTTCTGCACTCGCTTCAGCCAACACGTTGAGCTTGACTTGTTCCATCGCAGCGCCGAATTGCGTTTCAGGCGCAGGCGCTTGCAAAGGAGATGTGTCAGGCAAATTCTCAACGACTTCGCTCACAGCCTTCGATACGTTTTCGACATGCTCCGCAGCCTTGACCTCAGGCAACTCAACGTCATCTTTCGCTTCAATAGGAGCGTCCACAGTGTTGGACGTTCCATCGAGTCGAGCTTGCTCTTCTTGCATTCGTTTAAGAGCCGCGCTCACTTCATTCATGTCTTCAATCATAATGCATAACCTCCTTTTAGACTCGAACAAGTTTGCATGTTATGCTTCGTGCAAGCTGTCCTGTATCGAATAACGGGTGATTGCCTTTTTTGCGAGCTGCAACACTTGGTGCGTTGGGTGCGAGTCGACCGTCGTTTGAATAGATTATCTCTCGAGCGTAGTTCTCCATACGAACGCACATCTTGTTAAGCTCTTTCTCAAGTCCTTGCTCACCGACTTCAACATACGCTTTAAGCGCCTTTTGCATCACGTTCTTGATGAGCGTGTTCCCGTATTCTATTGTCATTTTGAGCACGGGTCGTGCTGGTAAATGATGTAGAGGCGACCCGTTCTCATGTATGAACATCAGCTCGGCATTCGTTATGCCTACGCTGTATGTCGTTTTGCGTTTCGTCTTTGTGCTGAACACCCCGATTTGAATTTGATACTCGGGAATGCTCGCAAGATATTTTCGAAGACCTTCACCGATGTCACTCATTCTTTTACATACTTCTTACTCAAGAGATTTATCTTCGTATAATTTGCTATTCGCAAATTTACGCAGTTGTGTTGTAATTTGTGTTTTTGAAACACTGCTTGATTTATATTTGTTTTTATAGCTTGATGTCGGAATATACGTTAAGTTAAACGTAAATGATGCAGGATTACCTTTTTTTCCGGACGGAACAACAGATACGTTTAACGAAATAGTTAATCCGTCGACTTTACCGTTTTCGATTTTGCAAACTGCAAAACCCGCGGAACGCATAAAATCACGTATATCAGATACAATTTTTTGACTTGTAATTTCCGATGAAGCGTTTACATATACAGAACCGTGTTGCCATGTAGACGAAGGTAACGCAGCTGCGTCTTGAGATTTCACTTTCGAAATTGCGTCCTCAATCGAATTTGCACGCACTTTGCGAACATGCATCACGCCGTCCTGTTTATATTCGATTGTGAAGAGCTGTTCTTTGCTGTCTTGTGTTGTCGAGTCTCTTGCTTCAATGATGCCTTTATTACGATACGAGGGATTTGCTTCAAGAAACTCTTTTACAGCAGCTTCTTTCGAAACAGCTGGCCAATCTGCAACCTTATACGCGCCAAATGCGTTTTTCACGTAAATCTTGAAGTTTTTTTCGGTCTCGTCTTTTGCGCCGACAGGCTTATTTGCCTTTTCGTAATTTTTTTCTTCAACTTCAGTCCAATCGTCTTTAAGTTGTTTAGACTCTTCCTCTGTTGCTTGAACGACTGCCCAAAATCCGTCATAATTTTCATGCATTCCATCTGCGAATACTTGAATTTCGACTTCTTTTTTACCAGGCACCCAATGTTTATCGAGACGCTTGACTTTGATTTTTTCATTGAACTTTGAGTTGTATTCACGCTCAATCTCTTGTTTTAAGCTTTTGCCCTTTACTTCAGCAAAATCAAAATACACATATCTTCCGGACAACATCAGGTCAGATGTGTCTATTACTCTTGCAGGACCACTTGCAACCTGATGCCATCCGTTACGAGCAAGTTCAGCTTTAAGCTGTTCAGGCGTTGTGTTGCCCATTTCGAATTTCGTGTAACCCCAAGAGCCTTCTTTCATCGAAAACGTTTTGCCGATGTAGAAGTACAGATTTTTGTCGATATCAGACTGCATCACATAAATGATTTTGTCTGTGCCAGGTGCTTTCGTTGATTGAATATCTTTCATTTCGCTATCCTCAATTTTATATTTTCCATCATTGCAGTCAATGATGACGAAGTCCATTTTGTCATTGCGCTCAAGTGAACCACGATGATATCTCGCAGCCTCAATACTCGACTCGGTTGCATCGACAAACGCATTTTTGCCATACTGCTGCCAATAACGTTTAACGACTATCGCATAACCTTGACGAACTTGCCAAACTTTAATACCAGCATCGTCAACACTGTCTCTAAAATTTTCACGAATTTCCGCATTTGGAATACCATCGACATTATGCGTAAATTCTTTACGAAGACGATCTGTGTTTCGTCTTGCTTCTTCATGTGTTTTGAACGCTCCAGCCATAAATTTACGACCTGTTTTGGGGTATGTCAGCCACAATTCGTACGGGTATTGTTGACCCCAAAATCTTGCATCGTCAACACTGTCAACAATACGTGCGATACCTGCTCTACCATGTTTGCAAAGAGCAACATGATTGCCGCGTATGTTACGCTGTTGAGGATTATCGTCGTCGTCGATATCACAATCGTAGCCACAGCTCAGCTCTTTGTATTCACCGCTCTCAACAGCTTCGACCGCGTCTTTGTCTGTGATAACGAGCGTGCCCATCATGACAGGCTTTCCGTTGTCTTCACCCTTGTGAATGTCGCGCACAAAACCGACCGCAAGCTCGTTGTGATTTTCGGCATTGACATCGTGGTCAGGGTGCTCGATACACACCGCTTTGTTCTCAAATGAAGCCATTGCCTTGTCAGAAAACACCTCGTCATCTGTGCGTTCAACGTTCACAATTTTGTCGGGGTCTTCGCATGTATCGCCAAAAAGCTCGCAACGTTTATATTCTTGTTTGCCGGTTCTGCTCAAAATGGCGTCCGTGCAAATCAAATAACCCTCAGGCGTTTTGAACTTGTGAGGGCCAAGTTTTTCTGCCACAAGAAAGCGCATTATCTATCTCTCCTTCATAAATATTATATCATCAAAAGTGCCCAAAGTATAATCAGAGTGACAAACTTGTGTTGCCAAATTTCGTCGTAAATTGAACGTCACAATGATAATTGTGTTTGTCAAGATTGCTCGTAAAACTCGTAATCTCCAACACATCCTGATGTTCTTGTATCGTCTTCATTACGAAATTATCGATTGTGACTTTCGCCGTATCTTCATCGACAAGCGGCATGCCGTACTGATAGTTGTACCAGAGCTCGTGTTGTATGACACTCAAGCGTTGAATGAGACAGTCTCTGACCATCGTGTTTTCGCTTGAAAAATTGTCGTGTTTGTCGTTCGGATTGACGAACTTTGCTGTGCCGTCAGTGTTCGTTCCATACGACCCAAACCACACAATCGCACGTCGTCTTGTTGTGCCCGAACGTTCATCCATAACTCGTCTGACTCTCATACCGCGAACACACCTCCTACATCATTTTCATCTGCCCAGAACGAATTTCCGCCTTGACCGTTTCCGTCAGCCCAGACCAAGATGTTGAGCATTTCAGCGATTGTGTATGTGTATCGGATACCGAGATGCTCAATAGTCAAATAGCCGCCTCTGAAGAGCTTGTCGATGTTGGGCGTTACATCTTCACTCTTGTTCAAGTAAGCGTCAACACTTGCATCGTACGTGTCATTGTAGACAGGCAAAATCTGAAGACCTGCGTCTGTATAGTATTGCATGACTTGCTCATACGTGCCGTTGCAGTAGTTTCGAATGATTTGCGCCTTAATGAGCGTTAAGAACTCTTTATCTGTCAACGACACAGTCGCAGCTGTTTTTGTCGTCGAAGTCGCAGTCTCGTAATACTCGAGTGAAAACGTTCTGCGTAAGCCGAAGAGATTGCCAATCATGTCAAGCAAATCACAATTGTCGTCGTAATCTTTGAGCTGCGAAATTGTGTTGAGAAAGTTGTTGTTGTAGATGTTGAGCAAATGCAAAAGAATGTCACTTGTCGGTGACACGCCTTTGAACTCGTTGAGTGCGATGCCTTGTTCGTCATCACCTTCGCCCATCAAGAGCTCATACCACAAACGAAAATGCTCGATAAAGCAATCGTCGTTACGCAAATAGAGCGGAAGCTTTCGTTCGTAGTATCTGAACTCTCGTATTGTCAACGGTATAAGATGCTTCATGCTGCCTCCTTACTGAATTGTAAGCGTATACGTTCCATCAGTCTCCTTGTTGAATGAAAACGTCGAATACTCGTAATATGTGTCTGGATTGTCTGTACTCGCAACACTGACGTTCGATGCGCTCACAGTGTATGTTCTCTGACCTTTGAACTCAGGGTCTGCCTCAAGAATTGCGATAAAAATCTGGTCGGCGTCAATGCTGTCGCCAAGCTTGATGTTGTTCGCGTAATTGTAAACTTCCTGAGCAATCGTTGCAAACTCGTTTTCTGTGAAGTATTGTGTCGGTTTGATTTTCGCAGTGATTGTCGGCTTAATCGCGACCGCTTTCTTCCAATACACAAATTGATTGAGGTAGTTTATCGTAACGCCGAGCATTTGAGGAATAAACTCATATTGCTTTGCTATTCCGTTTGTTGCAGCAGCGGTCGAAGCAGTTGTTTTGATGCCGGGCGTCAATTTCGTGTAAATCAAATCGCCGATTGTCGCATCGGCAATGTTCAGACCTTTTTGCTGACGAATGATGATATACATGTTGTGCGGAGCAATGACTGTGCCATCTTTCGCTGTAGCATTCGTCAAAGTGTTATTGTTGTAAATGCTCACATCGTCGATGCCTGTAACTTCCAACAATGCGCCCACAAGACTTTCGAGTACGCTCACTCCGTTTGCTCCCGAAGATTGTGCACGTCTTTGCCTCAGCTCTGTGTCACTCTCTTCATTGCTTCCACGAACTGCGTTTTCAGTTTGCTCGACCTTCAAATTCATGACAAGAAGCGTCTGAGCAATCCATCCTGCAGGAGCATCGACAGGTCCAGACTCTGTGCAAGTGACCTTGACCTCAGCGCTTTCACCAGGTCCAAGTGTTACGCTCACATCGCTCACCCATTCGGTTCCGGACTTGTCAACGAAAGTGATTTGATTTGTGACGTTGCCGTTTTCATCTGTGTCGCCGAATGTGACAGGGTCGCCTGTCGTAAGCAAGCTCATTACGATAATCGATGCAGTCGACTTTGTTGCGCCCATTCGATTAACGTTCGCTAATCTGCAAAGTGCGTCAAGATAAACGCCGCTTGCAGTATCAACGTCAAGATTTGAGTACAGACTCTTCATGACCTGCAAAATGTTGTTGATAATGAGAGCCATGTCATTGACGAACACGCCATCAGCACTTGCTGTACTCAGGTCGATGTCGGACCCGTACACCTCTTTGTAGCGTTTAATAATCGCATCCCTTACATCAACGAACTCTGCAACTTCCATACCTGCACTCGCAAGTCTTACGAAGTTGCCGATTTCAAACTTTCTGTCTTTAAGCATTCTCTTATACCTCCGGTTTTCTGTAGATTAAGCCAACGACAATACCGTACGCTTTTTCATGATACAGAGTCGTTTTAGAGTCCGTGTTTGCCTGACCTGCTTTGAATGCATTCAGGCTTGCTCGAAAATCGTTGTTCGTGAAAATCACCAACACAACGTCACTCACTTTAATGTCGAGACCTTGCAGCTTGATGCATTCGATGTTTGTGTTGCAGTCTGTAATGTACTCACATCTCAAAACGTCACCGTTTATCTCACGAACAACGCAAACGTCTGCGACATTCAGTGTTCTGAACACGTTATTCTTGAGCGCAAAGCATACGTCTAAGAACGAACTGTTTTCGGTATTATTTCCGTGTGCCATTAGCCAATCTCCTTTGCAAGGTACGCCGATATTCTCGACCTCGTCTTAGCATAGATTTCGATGAAGAAGTTCTGTCCTCGATTTTCGAGTTGATAGTGCATCTCGTAAATCATATACTGACCGTTCTCGTCGAGTAAGCCGCCAAGATTTTTCGTTGCTTCACTTTGAGATGTCACATTGATTTGAATGAGCGAGTTGTCCATTACGATTGTGTCGCCGCATTGAAACGCAAACGTCGGCATTACAGAGAACACCAAACCGTCAGCTGTCATACGAGGAAACCCATTCGTTAAAAGCAACGTGTCTTCATTAAGTTTTATGACACGTGCGTTGCTCTTGTTCGCATCGAACAATGTCATGAATGAGTTGCCAATGCAATCCGAACTCGATATGTACGAGCCCTTTTTAGTGGTCTGGTCGTTGACCCATTCTGCAGCAGTTTGATTGTGCGCATTCTCAATGCCCTCTAAGAATTGCTTCTTAAATTGCGTCGAGATATTCGGGTTCGGAACGCCGCCGACTTTACAGACAAAGTTTATTGCTGAGTACATGTTGATGCCGGAGTTGAAGCTCAAATTGATACGTCTTTGACCGTAAGACGCAACAAGGTGGGACGCACAAAGTATCGTCACAGTGTTTGTGTCGACACTCTCTCGTAAGTTCGAGATGTACATGACCCCACCCTCAAAAATTGTCTGAACACCGCTCGACTTATACCCGCACTCAATCTTGATGTTGTAGAATTGCCCTGTAATGATTTGCACAATCTCAACGTAAGTCAAGTTCGAGATTTTGACTGTGCAATTGTCTTTAAGTGTGCTCATGAACTTGTTGCCGTCCACAGATATTGCAAGACCGACACCGCTTTCGTTCTCTTCAAAAACGAGTTGCTTGTTTTTCCCGTTCTGTCCGGGACTTTTCGTTGTAAGCGATATTCTTAAAACTCGCATCCAAGCTTTAACTGCCACGATGTCACCTCCTTGCTTAGTATTTGATGGCCTCTTGAATTATTTTTGTGAGCGCCTCAGAAAAATCGACCGGACTTAATTGTGCTGCACAAATGAAGTATCGAGTCAAATCGTTCGGGTCAGCGTTTGCGTCTCGAATGAGATACACTCGACTTTTGCTTGTACTGAAAAGCATGTTGTTGTCATTGCCGTCAGTGAAAGCATTGATTGCGCAGTTTGTATTGGTGCACTTGATTGTTGTGTCATTGATGTCACTGATGTTGAGCTTGTACGCATAGCCCGAGTCAACATTGTTTCTCTCGAAATTGAAGATGTAATACGAGCCATCAATGTTTACGAGCGTCTCTTGAGCTTTGTTTTCACTTACGCTCCACACTTTCATTGCGCCATCAAGTGTTCGAATTTTGTTGTGAATGCTGTCGTAAAACTCCATAAAGCGCTTGACTTCTTTATCTCTCTTCGTCGCATTCTTGTAATACACAAACGCCTTGATTTTATAAGCTCTTTTCTTGATGAGCTTAAACAATGCGAAAATGCCGATAACGACAGCAGCCACAGCTGCAACAACTGCACCAACAATAGGTATTGTCGAGATTGCCACGCCCAACGCAACAAGTGTTGATGCGAGTGCGGTTGCAACAGCTGCACCAATGCCTATCGCGATGAGCGACCCAACGCTTATCGTTGCAAGATACTCGAGAAAGTCGTCGGCTGCAAGATTGTAGTCAACGAGTGCTTGCAAAACCTCTTCATCGACCGCGTCCCAATCAAGTAATGTGTCAGAGAAGTTCGATGCATCTGCGTATGTAATGTCCGGCGCAAATCTGTCGTCAGGGTCAACATCGTAAACTTGAACATCTGCTCGTAAAGCTTCCCTGAAGTCGAACGTAAAGCCAAGCGAGTTGATTTTCTCAACCCACTTAATGCTCTGCAACACCATGTTGTCGCGTACTGTGAATTGCGGTGTGCTGTCTCTATCGACGATTTTGATTTTCGAGATTGTGCAAAGAATGCCCTTATCTTTTATGCCCTCAAAAATTTTCTCAACTCGTGCTAAGCTCTTTCCTGCTTTGTCGATGAGTATCGCCTTTTTGCCATTGAGCGAGAACGTTCCATTGAGCGTCAAATCAATCGGGTTCTTGTACATGTGGTCGGCCATCGGAGTTCCGTTCACAGTCGGGTGTTCTGTCACAGTCGATGATGCCGTTATGTTTGTGTCATTGACTGTGTCGAGAATAATTGTGACCGCGTTTGTTGCATCATTTGGGTCGACATATGATATGAGAACTGCGTATTCCACATTAACCTCCTAAGCCTTTTTTCGCCTCGACCATTTGTGCATTGAGCATGTCAAGGTATGCCTGTTTCTGAGAGTCCGTCGTGCCGTTGAACGTGTTGTTGTTGCTGAACGTTTGATTGATAACGCCGTTATTCGAAGTGTAGCTTCCAATGATGTCGTTTATGTTCGCAAGCTTTTCTTCATCAGACGTTTGTTCGCTTCCTCCAAAGAAGTCCATCAGCCAACCGAGTGCATTCACAATGAACTCCATCGCACTCATCGAGAGCTCCATGAATTTTTTGATTGTGTTTTTGTTCTCCATAAAGAACTCGATGATTTCCATTTGCATGTCGAGCTTGAACTCTTCCATCTCAATCTGGAACTGCAAATATTTATCGAAGAAACCACTGTCATAGAGCTGTTCGTACTTCTCAGAGTACTTCGTCATTATCTCTTGGAACTTGCTCTTTTGAGTGTCGTTCATGTACCAGAGGTCTTCCTCTGACTGAATGCCCAACATCTGCTTGGCTTTGTCGAACCCATACGACTCGCTCGCAGAGAACCCGTAATTGAACGCATTCTCACGAGTGTTCGCATTAGTTAAAAGCGAGCTCTGAAGCATTGTGCCGAGCTCGCTCCAAGCGTCTTTGAAGAGATTTCCTATCGAGCTCAAAAAGCTTTGCGCAAGACTTGAGAGCTTGTTGAGGAATTGACTTTTGAGGTTGCCAATCATGACCTCTGTGCTCTCGTCGAACTCGGTTTTGAAGTTTTGACCGAACTCTTCTTTCAAGCTCTCATTGCTGTCGATGAGCTCCTGCATGTACTTCATGAGCTCTCTTGTCGTTGCATCTTCGAACTTGTCGCCTTTGCCTTGAACTGTTCTGTATTGGTCGAGCATCGACTGAGCTTGCTGCAAACTCGAACGCCTTGTGTTGTAGTCATCAAATTGCTCACGTATTTTAGCAATGCCTTCATCGCCACCGAAGACTTTTATTTTGCGAAACGAGTCGAACAGTTTATCAATCTCTCTGACGCTATTTTCGTCGGGTGTAAATCTTACGCCCATATCAAGATGAAACTCGTCCATTGTTCGACCTCCTTGTGATTGTGCTTGGTGGACCTGCTGAGAATTGAACTCAGGTCTTACGACTTCCCGTTTAGGGTCTTAGTCGCAATCGACACCATTTCAGGCCCATGTATGCGGCGATTATTTCACGCCGCCAAGTTTATTCGCCCACTTTTCAGTGTAGAAAGAGTAGTAAGAGATGTTGTGCTTTTGTCTGTACTTGTCAAAGCAACCACACCAGATGAGACTCGGCAAGCCTATCACAAACAAGAACAATGGTCCGAGTATCAAGCTCTGAATGCAATGCCCGAACTCATGTTTGTATGTGTCCTCATCAGGTGCGTAAAAGCAAATTATGAATGCGCCCAACGAGATTGCTCCGCTCAATTTTGTACCCAACACTGTCGAGGCGCTCGCTTTTCGATACCAGACGTGGCCCTCAATCTTGCGAGACACGCATAAAAGAAGTATCGCGCCTACCAGAGTTTGGAGAATTCCCCAAGTACATTGCACGAACCAAAATAGAAACTTTTTCATGATGTACCTCCTCGAGTTCCCACGTTTAATTCTGAGACTCTTTGCGTTAGGTAAATAATTCCTATTACCTTTACTACGAAGTATCTCAGAAGTCAAACGATGAACTCACGTGTTATTTCCTGATTGCTTTATGAATTGAACTCTTATTGTATGCGTTCACCGTGTATAATTCATACAAGTCAAGAGCCTCCTCACAATCATAGACGTCTCGCAACTCCGCCAGTGTTGCAAGCTTGCTCGATATAAGCGCATACACGATTGTGTCAAGCCGCTCACATTTGAGCAAGTCCAAGTTGCCTTCAACAGGTGCACTCGGTGCGAGTGACTCTATTCGGCGGACTTCTCGAAAAAAGGCGTCAAGAACTCCTTCATGAAGAACTCGACGAGCGCCTGAACTCCTGCAAAGTCTTCTTCGATGCCGGCAGGCAAATACACGTTTGCATCGACCTGCTTAACAGGCAGCCACTTTTCACCGGCTTGCACCTCGAGTCTTTCGAGCACATCTGTAAAAAATTGCTTTGCACCCGCAACACTCTTCATGTCGGATGCCGAGCGCAATGCGAGTGCTTCGATCGCATTCATCTTCTTGATGCGATAAGTGTTGTCTTTGTAAACGAGAGTTTTCTGTTCCATTTATGTTTCTCCTTCATTTAATTTTGTAATCACTCTCACATAGAGCGTTTGTGCCAATTTAATGCTCGTTTTGAATTACCTCCTGCGCAGCTTGAATTGCCGCATCGTTATCATTCAGCCATTTCGTGTAAGTGTTAACTTCCTGACGTTTGACCTTCGCCGTCTCAATGACCGATGCGTATTGCTCTTTCATTGCTGCAAGCTCAGCCTCATCACCAACGAGCATCGCTTGCGCAATTTTGACGCCGACATAGTCGTGTTCGTTCAGCCATTGTTGAGCATCTGCAAGCGATTGGCGAGCATCATCAACACTGGCGAGCAACGTCTCCGCATCAGCAACGACCTTGCTCTTTACGTAAGCAACGAGCTTGCCGTTCGACCAGCACTTCTTACAAGAAAGCAATGCTTCGTAATCTGCGATTGTTACGAGTACTGTGTTTTCGTTAAGTGTGAATACGTCTTCGACATACTCCTCGTTTTCGATTTGAGCCTGCTCTTCTTTCGAAATTCCTTCGGGCATCATGAAGTCGGCCGGCAATTCACGCTTGCGTGTTTTCTTGACCTGTTCGTTCTTCCCAACAGGGAAGCTCGTGAACCCAAACTTGCCACTCGGAACAAGATAGATACCTGTCATCTTCTCATCCGTTCGCAAGTAGGGTTCATTCTGTAATAATTCTTGCAAAGTCATATTTGACTCCTCCTTATAAAAGTGAATAGATTTCGTATGCATTGTAATGCTTCGATACCGTCTATAGCAACAGCTCCTTGTGTTGAGTGATTTGAACGACAAGCTCGTGCCGTCCGGACCTGTCAGTTTACCGATAAGCAAGTTATCGACTGTCGAAGCAGCATTTGCAAGACTATCGAAAATCTGCAATCCACTTGTGCTTCGACGTTGTACACCAACGTTTGTCTTCATTTTTAACCTCCAAGGCCGAAGCCTTAGAGGCTTGCGGCTAAATTATTTTTGCCAATATATCAACTCGTCTAAGCGATAATGACTTTACATACGGTAAGTCACCAACCGCTGACACGAATACAGACACATTATTCGATGTAAACGTTATAATGATGTTCGCATTAAGAGCAATGTTTGCAGACATACGTTGCGCAACACTTGCTGTTGTTTTCGCATCGTCATAATCACTTCTTGCGGTCGGCTTAAGTATTGCTGCAAAATCTATTGAACTACTCGAGCTGCTGCTACTTGATGACGCAAGATTACCTGTAAAATGAAGTACGATATAATATTCTTTAGACAACGTAACAGGCATCCTTGCAGAAAATCTGGTATTTGACAATGCAGCTGTAAGCTCCAAGTTACCTGTCCAAGCAGTTTTGCACATTACATCTGCAACTGCCTTCTCAGTAGGAAGCCCCTCCCCCGATGCAGAGATTGTATCGACAATCATCGTATCATTCTGCATTGCCATTTGATTTTGACCAGCACCTGTTCCAACTGTTGTTACAACACGTTTTATACCTGACGTTGATGCATTTACAAACGCATCATAAAGTCTTGTTCCGACGCTTGTAACAATGTCTATTCCTTTTTTAGACTTCATGCTTGTTCTCCTTTACATTTATTTTATCACAACTTTAATCGAGATAGCTACGTTTGTGTAGACCGTTACGTTTCCAGAAGAGTCAATCGCAGGTGAGTCGTAAGTCTCTTCCCACAAGCTCCCGTTCTGAACGTATGTGTGAACGCTTGGGTATGTGCCCTTGCCATGTGTTGTAGCTGTGATTCGCTCGTAATAATTGCCGCTCGAACCTGACCAGCTCGAGATTGTTGTGACGTAAGGCGTTCCGCCTCCTGCTTCACCCTCGTAAAGAGCTCGTTTACCGTCTTTGCGATATACAATACCTGTAGATGTGACTCGAAACACTTTCGAACCATCATCTTCATCATAATAGGTGATTGCATCTCTGTCACAAGCCGACCACATATTGATGCCGTCACCATCGAACCAAATGCCCGAATTTTCATTTATGCCTTGTGATATACCAAAGCCATTTGGTCCCCACGTAATGCCCGTATTCGTACCCGGATAAGTCGGTAATGAGCCAACGTTAAACGAAACCTTTGCACTGTCGACACCAACGAACACACTCGATATGTCTGCAAGAGTAAGTACAACGTTCCCAGTCTTTGTGTTAACGCTCAACACAGGCACGCTCGGAATTTCATCTTGTGTTGCAATTTTCTTCCAAGCGCCCCAAGTACTTGCGTCTGTCGCACTTCGTATCGCATATCTTGCTGTGCCATCATAACTTTGTGCTGCAAGCTGAACAGGTAATCCGCCAGATAAGTCACCCCAAGGTATGAGTGTTTGCACATAGCAGAATGTATTAGGCAAAAGCGAGTTGACTTCAATGGTCGTAGTATTTTTGAACTCGTACACAGACTTCATCGAGTTTGCTTCTCGTTGATAAAAGCTTGGAGGTGAGTTCACATTTCGTGTGTCAGTACCTTTCAAAGCAGCAGCTTGTGCAACACTCTTATTGGCGTCCGCAGTGTTGTCAACATTTCCAAGACCTACATCACTTTTGTTGAGCGTGACCGCTCCCGTTTTGCCGCTAACACTCGTCACAGGAAACGTTAATGCCTTTGTAAAATTATACAAATTCGTTGTCGGCATTTCAGCAACGCTTTCTAATACTCTAGTCACCTCTCCTTGTTCTCCCGTAACCTTAATGTGTACTTGATTTTTGCTATAACCTGGAAAAGCGCAATATACTGTGACAATACTCTTGGTATGTTCAATCTTTACTAATGGCGCTAGCATGTTATTTTCGTCGCCATACATCACTGCAGATTGAATATAATAGTTTTGCGTTGCAATTACAAGAGTGCCATGATATGTATTAGCTGTTGTGCATGATATGTCAATAGTGATGTTGCTGTCATATACCGGTATACTTCCAATGCAAACTTTACCGTTTCCACCAGCAGAAAAATCTTTATGAATATCACATGCAAGTGCTTCAACAAAGTTTGAGAAGTCAACAATCGTTCCGTTCACATTGCCGTAGAGTTTTGCAACTCCACCGACAAGTCCAAACGCAAGCTCGCCGTTCCCGAGGTTCGACGTAGTCGGCACGTTTCCGGATGTTATGAGCTTAAGATTTGATACGATTTCAGTCGACGCCATACGTTACCTCCTTGTTGAGATTTTAGATTGTCGCAATTTTCAGAACAACGTCTGCTGCAATTCCGTTCGCATCAACTGTAATGCCCTGACCCGCTCTCACAGTAACCACTCCACTCGCGACATTCAACCCGTTCCCAAAGCTCGCAATACCCTTAGCAGACGCTGTCGCCGTAGGTAAGTTCGCCACTGGAATTACGCCTGTAATGTCTGTCGTTGCAACGATTTGGTCCTTGAACGCAAGCCCTTTCAAATCGGCGAACCACTTTGAGATTTTACTGAGCGAAACAGAAAGTGCCTCGTTCGATGAAACATTCGTTCTCGAGCTAGCTTGCTTAAATATCGATGCAATGTCATCGCCTGTAAGAACGACCGCACCTTGTTTGCCGTTTACCGATATGACTTTGCAGTCAGGTGTAAGCAGCTCTTTCCAGTTTGCAGCTGTCGAAGCAGGCAAAGATTGCAGAATGAACGATTTGCTTACGTCTGTTCTGATAGCAACGTCACCAACTTGCGCATTCAAAGCGAGCATTGCAGATTGACTGTCAACGACATACGTTTCGGTGATTGCCACCGCCGGAATTACAGTCTCAACGAGCTTTCCGTTAGAGTCCAACACAGGCACATTGCCTGCCGCTGTTCCGACATCTTTCGAAGCAGCTGACCCTAAACTGTCGACGACCTCTTGTTTTGCGGTCGCGATAGCGTCTGTCACACCCTTTTGAGATATGACCGCGGTTGTGCTTTGACCTGTCACCTGAACGATTGTGACCTTTGCCTGTCCCTCGTCGACTAAGTCGTGCACAGAACCGTCGTAGTTGCCCCAGATGGAGGCTCTCGAATTGACGATACCGAAGCACATGTAGCCAAGAGGAAGTTCTTCAGGTGTAGGAACGCTTGTACGGGCAGAGCCGTCAATGAGTTTCAGGTTAGTTATGAGTTCCAAACTTGCCATTTTATGTCTCCTTTCGCCCCCCCCCCCCATGTACTGGGTCCGGGCAGATTTTAGATTTTCGTTATAAGCAGCGTCGGGTTTTCGATTGCAAACTCCAAACTTGCAACTCGCTCATCCAAAGCGCCAATGTCCTGCTTTGTTGCTAGTGTTGGATTGACGAGAATAGGTTGTTCTGTGTTCACCCATTTGTCATCAACGTATTTCCAACGAGTGTTTGTCTCAAATACGTCTGCGTAGTCGCCCGTAAATGCCGAAGCCTTTTGCAAATCTTGTATTGTTGCGAAGTCGCCTTTGTACGAGTCATTCGATTGAATGAGCAATGTTGCAACACGTACTTTTGCAGGCTCTCGTTTTTTGAGCGTCGCATGAAAACTTTTCTCAACCACTGCCATTCAATTTGTTCTCCTTTTTGAGTATTGTGAGACCGCCATTATGAATGACTGTTATAGGCGTTTGAGCCGTCTTAAACTTTACCGTTATATCATACGTACATGTGCATGCGCTAAACCCAGATGTCAAACTCGAGTCAAGCGTAAGCGCAAATTGCGAACGACTTATCGACAAAAGCTCAATTTGCGTTTTGAGACGAGAGCAAGTAAAAATTACAGACTCAACATTATCGAGCGGCTCATCGTTTTGGTCAGTGATGTTATACAAAAACGAACCATAATCGCCTTGCACAAGCTCGATATCGTAGTCGTCTTTAAGTTCGACCATGCAGTCACAACCCATTGCTCTCACCTCCTTTTAGTATATAAGCACCTTCAATGCGACCTGAGCGTTCGAGTAAACTGTTACGTTACCCGTCGTCCAGTCGATTTTCGGTGAGTCGTACGTCTCTTCACCGTCAACGTATGTATGAACTCTCGGACGTGTTCCGCGTTTATGTGTTGCAGCAGGAATGCTGTACGAATAATTGCCAGCACTTCCAGTCCAAGAGCTCGTTGTTAAATTGACTTCGTAATACCCTTTGAGCTGAGTGATGTCCGCCTGAGCAGTGTCCATTTCACCCTCAAGCGTTGTCACTCGCTGTCCAAGTGTTGAGGAGCTTCCGTTTAACGCTGCGACCTCATCTTCCAAGTTGTCAACGCGAGGTTCGAGAGCGTCAAGCCTGTTCTTGTTAGATGTGATTTGATTTTGCTTGTCTGTGAGCTTACCGTTTATCACACCCTCTCTCGTATCTGTGTACGACTTAGCCGATGCCAACACTGTGGCGTCGAGCTGGTCAATCGCAGCCTTGATTGCGTTCTTGACTTGTGTGACAGTCGACATCAAACTCAAACCGTCGGGAAGCGTCTTGATATCGTCGCACATTTGCATTAAGCCTGCCACGACGATATTCGCTTGTCTCAACGCCGAATTGACTCGCAACGCGCTTGCAGGGTCGCCAGCTTTGAAGCCGTCAACCCTTTGAGCGTCTGTTGCAAACACAGATGCAGACTGAACTTGTTGTCCTGCTGTGGGTGAGTCAACCCACGGTTTGAAGTTGTTTGCCATAAGCTTTGCTCCTTACGTTATTTGAGAGCTCGTTACTCTCCTTTGCCGGCCAAATCACTAAGTGTAAGCGTTTTCTTGCCGCCCGTGTTTTCGCCCGTTTTGTTTGCGCTCGTTTTGTCGCCCTTTACGTCAGGCATTTTGAACTCGGTCTTCGCCTCAGTCACAGTGTTGAGGTCTTTCTGTTCAAGCTCGTCGAGCTTGCTTTCGTCGACCTCTTCTGTCGAGCCAATGGTGAGCACCTTGTCTTTCGCAAGCGCCTTAACGCTCGCCCATTCCGCGATTTCGGCGGGATAGCGATGTGCACCCTTGCGAATGAGCACCTGATGTTTAGGCCATTCGGGATTGACCTTGAGTCTGTCGGGAACGTGTGCGTCAGGGTTAGTGACGTCTTTATTTTGCAAACCCGTCGTGACCCGAATAGTCACATCCGATTGAATTTGTACGAACTTTGCCATTGTTGTGTCTCCTTTTACTCTTATTTATCTCAATCGACATCGTCGTTTGATATCATGTAAACGCGCAACACTTCGCCTGTCAGGAACCTGCAAAAGTGCTCCTTGCTTGAGAGCGCCCTGTATAGTTCAACATTTACGCGGTTCACGTTAAGTCGTGTGACTTCCTGACCCATGAACTTGAGTATGTCTCTCACATTATCGAACATGTACTTGAGGTTTTCGTCAGATTTGTCGTAAAAAACGAGAAAGAAGCGGCCTTTGTAAAGTGAGCGTGTATTTCGTTGTATGCTCGTTTTCTTGGCCACGTCGTTAGTCTTCTCCTATTTTAATATTCTCCAACTCTTCCTCGAACTTGTCGTCAAGCTTATCGAGCTCGTCTTGTGTAAGCCCGAAGTTTATCTCGCCTTTGTTGACGTACTTCATAAGCGCTTGACCTGTAAGTTTAGGCGTCAGAACTCCCGCATCTTGAAGTTTTGCGCACAAATCGATAAACGAGCTTAAGCCTTCAATTCTATCCTTGTCCTGTTTTTTGACGAGTAACGAGTCAAATGTGAACTCCACCTTGTCGTCGATGTCTTCGAGCTGAAAGAGCAACCCTAAGAACTTCTCGTACACAGGCCGCAAATAGCTCTCGCATCTTCCGTTTATCGTCTCGTCATATCTCTCCAAAGCATCAACGTCATTGCTGAAACCTTGCTTCAAGTCACCGAACAACACACCCTGCATCTCAACAGCTGCGCTTATCTGCCACATGTTTTGCTCGAGCAAGTTGCTCAAGCCTGTGAGTCCTGCAAAGCCGTGTTCCTGATAGTCGTCCTCTTTGTCTAAGAATGTTAAGCTGTTAAAATTCCGACCCCAGTTTACCATCTCGAGTCGTTTTCTCAGTTGCTCTTCATTCTCAGCGTCTTGACCCATGAAAATGCCGCGCATGCCAGCCATCTTAATGACCTCGATGAGCGACTTATCTATCAAACTCTGAACGCTGTTCTTGAGCTTTTCGTCTCTGCTCAGCTCGCCAAGAATGTGAGCTCCTTCAGCGTAACCCCAACCTTGTAATTGTCCGTTCTTGATGAGCTTAGGCGCTGTTCGATGTTCGTATCGCAACACAAAGTCGTGATGCATCGTTTTCGTAACACCATCGGCGAACGTCACATTGTACATTTTCGGCTTTCCATAGTCAATCGAGTTCATGTCATCGACCATCTCGGAAGAAGGTGCTACACCGTACCAGCGGTCAACGACGTAAAAGCGCATAGTCTTTGCCTTACGCGCTTTCTCAATGTCCATAGGCTGTTTGTAGTCGTCGTCGCTAAAATTATCGAACAACATACAAGCAATCGAGCCGCCGAAGAGTGAGCCCCATTGCAAAAGATTTATGAAATCTGTGCGCTTTGCTTGAAGCTTACGCATTACGTTTGAAAATTTCGGATTTGAGCCAGCGAGTGTGATGCCGCAGCGTATCATATCTTGTGACGGCTTATCAATCACACGCCTGAACACCCAGCTCTCGTTATAGAGTGCGAGCCACAGCCACCAGTTGAGCGTGTCATTGTCGAAGTTGTAATTCGAGAAGTGCTCGCTCACCTCTTTGTTGCCGATAGACAAAAGAGAGTTGCCGTATGAGTCTTTCATCGGCACACTCTCTTTCGCGCTCTCAAATATTTTCTGTGCACTGTCTGTGACTCGATGTTCGAAGTCGTTACCTGCCCCGAGTTTCTCAGCTTTCATCATGAGCTCAAGCATCTCTTCTTGCAATCCGGGCATGTGTTGACCTCCTTCGAGTATAATCACAGAAGTGTTCTATTATACTTCTTAATTATATTATATCACGTTTTTTCACGAATGTAAACCCTTTTGATGCACTTTTTCGAAAATATTTTCTGCGTACACGTGTATGTACACCGTGAGAATTTTTGGAATAATCGTGTACTCATACGCATGTCATGTGCGTCTCACATGTCTTACACACATCGAAAATGTGCTCAAAAATTAAGTTTGACTTGTGACCCATTTTGTGAGACTTGACTTTGACCTCAGAGAACTTTTATTTATTTATCGAAAAAGTCAATATATTATGTATATATACACGAAAGGAATATATATTGTGTTTATTATCTTTTTAGATAAATAAATAAAAATAAATAACGCGAGAGCATTAAAGTAGCTAGCTATTTTGGAAAGTAACCTACCCTATTTATCGAACCTTTTATCGAGCCTTTTATCGAAGTAAAAATTTGACTTTTTGAGGAGCTTTTATCGAAAATGAATTTTTGTAAATCTTGATAAATTTTCTCAATAAAAATTTGTTTTATTTATTTTGAAACTTTTTTCGATAAATAAACAAAAAGTAGTTTACTTTTTAGAAAGAACATGATACAATATATTTAAGATAAATTGGAGGTACCGCAATGGCAAAGACAGTAAAAGATATAGCCACCACGATAGACCAACAGGCGCTGCTCGGACGGCCCGTTACAGATTGGCTGCCCATTCTCGCAGACGAGTGTCAGGTCTATCAGCTCGATAATGGAGGCTACATTGGCAAAAGCTTTTCGCAAATTCATTACAGATTTTGTGATGCGAAAACGGCGACAGAGATGCTCATCGACAACTTGCACTCGATATTACGCAACAAATACTTCACAGTGTTGACCGATGAAGTGTTCGACAGAATATCTCAAATCGTTACACGTATGACGTCGAATTTGCGCTCTACGCTCAAGACAATTACATTCAAGCGTGATAATCTCGAAGACAATCCTGATTTGCAATACGCTCGTTTCATACCTGACGGGTGCATCGCATTTCGTAACGGAGTATATGATTTTCGCAATGCAAAGTGGCTCTTCAAGTACGACAAAATTCAGTTAAGTACAGGCTTGACGCTCATCTCATATACGAAAGAGTATATGGTGCGTTGGTACTTCAATTATAATTTTGAGCCGCTCGATTTTTCACTCGCAGACATCGAGCTAAAAGATTTCGTGCAAGTGTTGCGTGAACTCAATGATGTTCAGCGTAATTATTGTTTCGAGCTCGTATATAACATGAGCTTTACGAACGAGCATAAATTTAGTCTCGATAGATTTGAGCATCTTTGTCAGATTTTGGGCTACACATGCTTGAACTCGTTCGCTCAAAACTTTGTGATGCTCATTGGTGCAGGACAAAACGGTAAGAACTCGTTGTTCGATGGGTTCTTTACTTCGAACTGCGTTCCCAAACCTTCGAGCTTGTCGCTTGATGAGATTGAGACCGATACGTTCATCACAGGTGCGCTCGAGGGTGTCGCGCATAATATATTTTTGGAAACGTCCGCGAAGACGTATCGTGAGTCACGCGTCATAAAATCTCTCACAGGTTCCGAAGACCAGACAATACATCACAAGGGTGTTGGCAAATATTCCGGAATATTGAACTGCAAATTTGTGTTCGCAGGCAATGACAGAAACGAGATAAAGTTTGCCGATACAACTAATGGGTTTCTCAGACGTATCAACATGTTCGAGATATTTTACACCTGGGACTCAAAGAAGCAATTCTTGAAAAGCGGCGATTATTACGACGCTTCGTTCTCATCTGATTTGCGTGAGCTCAAAGACGACAAAGCTTCGGCGATAGTGTTCGCGTATCTCGCAATGTACGGCATCAAATCTGCTACAAAAAATTTTAAGAGCGTGTTCACGTTCACGCACAATGAGTGGAACGCTGACTTCGCAGATGTTGACCACGAGTTAAAAACGAACCTCGAAAAAATTCGTATTTCCGAGCTCTTTGCTTGGGGTCGTGAGTCGAAAACAAATGCTGATGCACTTGAGTCTGCATTGTACGCGAAAAACAAAGTCAAACTTTGGAAAGCGATTTACGACGAGAACGAAAATCAAGCCTTTAGCAAATTTGAACAGCTGCTCAATCACTCCAAGAAAGTTACAATTGATGAGTCAGGAACAACAGATGAGATTTTCGACGGTGACGACTTCGTAAAAGACTTCGATGACATATTCATCTCAACACAGTTCCTGAAGGAGTATCTCAGAGACTTGGGTCATGCACGTGCATTTACACTTGCTTTGCAACGCTTGTACGGCACAAATTGTTTCAATAAAATGGGTGCGAACGTCACCGTCATTCATTGCAACTTCAAGAAAGACAAGCTACACATTATCAGATAAGCACATCGCGCATCACACGTCGCGTATCATATAATCATTAAGGAGAAACACAAATCATGATAGGCAAATACAAAGGTCAGACAATTGAGTGCGTGTATTGCGGTCATAAGTACACTCGTACAGGTCCTTACTCGTACTGTCCCAAATGTCATGCTGACCCAGACGAACCCTTAAACGAGTACTCACAAGCAGCAGGTTGGTGCGAGCATTGTTGTGATACTGCTGCTCAAGAGTCTTGCAAAGAGACTGGACTTTGTCCGCTCGCATAACTCTCACTCTCACTCATTCTACTCACTCATTCGCATCCAAAACTTTTTCAAAAATTTTTCAAAAAGTTACTCAAAGTAGTTTACTTTTGATGAAAGATGTGATATAATATAACTAAGATAAATCAAAGGAGACTTCAAACATGAAAACATTCGTACCTCATAAGATGCTCGCGCTCAGCTTGAACACTCAAGCCAAGCTCGATAAGCAAATTCTGCGTGACAAGCACGACGCAATTCTCAACGCATTTGTATTGGACATGAAGCAGATGCTCATCGACAAAGAGTTCGTTGCTCTCAATAAAGAGCGTTCTGAAAGAAAGTGCTATATGCCTGCATCTGCAAGCGAGTTGAACGACTTGCTTTACAAAATCGAAACTACACTTCACAGCACGCCTTTCGATGTAAACGAGTACTTCAGCACATGCGCATTGCTCGTTGCACAACTCTCAGACAAGCTCATTGCGCTCGTTCAAACGATGTGAGGCATAAATCATGAACGCAAACGCTCACAAGTCTCGCATGCATTACGAGTATCACACTCGACGTGAGCATACGCTCGAACGCATAGTGTTGAACATGCTCGAAACACATCGTAATGTACGCGAGCTTGCGAGTTATTATCGTGTTCCCAAATCGACGCTTTACGATTGGCTCAAATCTGCAGAACGCTATTTGCCCTATGACTTATATTCTCGCATGCAGAACGAGCTCTACTTGCATCGATGCAAACAATGCAATATCTGGAACATCGGCGACCCGTTCTACTATTGCACATATGCCGACGGTCCGTTAGACTAATTTCATCTCATCTCATTCTCAAAAGGAGGTCAAAACATGTTCGAACATCTTGAAAAAATGCGTCAAGAACTCGCTCAACAACACCGCTGGGACGCTCGCTTTATGCGCGTTACACAAGAGATTGCGACTTGGTCAAGTTGCATTCGTCCCGGACGCCAAGTCGGTGCAGTGATTGTGAAAGACAAACGCATTCTCACGACCGGCTATAATGGCGCACCATCAGGCATTGAGTCTTGTGCAGAGAAAAATCAATGTCTGCGTGAACTCGCTCACATTGAGTCCGGCACTCGACAAGAGGTCTGCTTTGCGATACATGCTGAACAGAACGCATTACTGCAAGCTGCAAAGCTCGGCATCAGTGTTGACGGTTCGACTCTGTACTGTACACATCAGCCTTGCTCGATATGTGCTAAGCAAATCATAAACGCAGGCATCAAACGAGTCGTCTATCTTGAAGGCTATCCCGACGATTTCGCCTTAAAGCTTTTGCATGAAGCGAACGTTCAGCTCGACAAATTCAACGCATAAATCAACATCAAAAGGAGAATAAATCTATGCAACCCAACTCTTGTCCCGTTCTTACAGCAGAACAGAAAGTCGCCGTATTCAAACGCGAGCTTTCGTACATCAAAGACCTCGAAATTCGCACTCTCACAGAAGATTTGATAGGCACAATTCCGAATTACTTTTTCGAAATTCCTGCATCGTCGACCGGTAAATATCACCCAGATTATGCGCTCGGTAAAGGCGGGCTTGTTCGTCATACGAAAGCTGCGTGCTTGTTCGCAAATATTTTGCGTATTCCAAACCCGTTACAGCTTTCTGAGCGTATGCTTGACTGTGCGATTGCTGCACTCATTATGCATGACACACGTAAGTCCGGTATTTCAGACGAAGCAAAATCTCAATACACTCGTTTCGACCATCCCATTCTTGCAGCGAATGCAGTCAAAACACACGTCAACTTTGACAAGAACGTCCTTAGTGTTGACGATATGGCGAAATGTATTCAGTTCATTCTTGACACGATTGCTCGAGGCATCGAGTCACACATGGGACAATGGAACACTTCGTCTTATGCACCTGGCGTCGTGCTTCCCGTTCCATCGAACCCGTTACAGCATTTCGTTCACATGTGCGATTATCTTGCATCTCGTAAAGAACTCGACATCAAAAATTTATTTTGAGGCACAATATGCTCGACCCAAATGTTCGAACAATACATCTGAAAGATCTCAACCAACACAAAGCTGAGCCTGACTTGCGTTCGCAATTCATCGCGTCAAACCCGAAGAGCATCCCGCATGAGCTCCAGCTGATGTTGGTCGATATTCAGACAGAGTTCGCTCAATATCTTGTATCACCTCAATGTAAACTCTCAAATGACGAGGCGAATAATCTCTGGTTTGTCGTTCGAAAGATTTTCAGGAGTTATGGTCTGGAATAACTCACGTGTACTATATAATATATACGCGTATACGCACGTGTACACGTGAGTTCACCAGATTAACTCTGAGACATCTTGCAGCTCTTATTTAATATTCTTATTATCTCACAAGTTGTTTTCTCTGATATATCTCAGAATAATTCTTGATACATTCACAAATCTCAAAATTGCTTCAAAATTTTTTCTTAAAATGTACCCAAAAGAGTTTACATTTGAGAAAAAATGTGATACAATATAATCAAGATAAAATATTGCCGAGTCGCCAAGTGGTTAAGGCATTGGACTTTGACTCCATCACACATACGTTCAAATCGTATCTCGGCAGCCATTGTCCAGACGGTTCGAGTCCGTCCGCTGATTAGAAGGAACGCTAATTATAATGGCTATGGACACGTGCTTCAGTGGCTCAATGGCAGAGCAGATGATTTGTAATCATCAGGTTGCAGGTTCGACTCCTGTCTGAAGCTCCATCCCCGTGAGATGAGGCGTGATTTGCTTGAATACTCCGGCAAACAATGCCAAGAGTCTCTAAGAATAAGAATGCTGGCAATTTGGGAGCCTGACCTTTTGTATCAGCATTTTCGCCAGAGAAAATGGATTGACGACCTGCAAAGACAAGTGACTGTTCGGAGAGACGAACATATATATTTGAGTAAAGGAGGTTGTCATGGCTCGTACACCTGTCAAGAAAAAACAGCAAGAACTCGCAGTGCAAGAACGTGCTTTGCAAATTGCTCAAGACAATGTCAATCAAATCGAGCTTGCATATAAGCAAGAGCTTGAAACGAACCCTGACTTCTCTCTTGTTGTTGACCCGCTCAACAAATATAATTTACCCGTCAAGACAAAAGAGTTCGTCAGACATTATATCGAGCATCGCAACATTGCGACAGCAGCAGTATTCTGTCACATTGAAAATGATGAAGCACTTGAGATTTTTACATCATTCCCAGTTCAACAAGAGATTAGACGCATCTCTCGTGCATTGTATCATCGTCAATTCTCGAAAAAGATGATGTCGCTTAACGAGATAGGCGGTTATCTCACATCGCTTATTGAGGACAGCGAAATTCCTGTCGCTGATAGATTATCGACTCGCGATAAGCTCGCAGTAATACGCATGCTTATTGAGCTCAATCAAATGAAGCTCGCATCGATGGGCGACCCGTCTGTGTTGATGATGCGTGATGTGAATATTCTTGTCAAAGATTTGAGTGTAGGCGCGATTAAAGCATTACTCGAACAAAGCAAACCTTCGACTCCGCCAAATCGTGATATCGTAACTGCGACAAATACGATGCGAATTCAGAATTCTGAACCGGTTCTTACACCTGAAGAGGCTGCATACATTGAGTCTCTTCCTGCAGATGAAGCACTTGCTCTGCTTAACGAGCAATACAAATAAAGGAGGCACCAAATGAACAAGCAAATTTACAAAATCGCCGGCGTAACAGAAAACGACTTCAAAACTTGGTGCAAAGATACCGGGCGAAAGGCGTACAAGCCTGAAAGCAAAACGGAGTTCTTTGCTCGTCTTGCCGACGGTCGTCTCATACGTGACGAAAAAACACACAAACTTATCACTAAACGTAGGAGCAAATAATCATGGCCAACACGGAGACGAACGATATGAAAGTTCAAGCGTCACAATTTTTCACTCTCAAAATTTATTTACATCGACGCAGACGCCCGATAGAACTCGACGGTTTGACGCAAGACGAAGTGAATAACTTCAACGCAAATGCAACCGCAAAGATGTTCGTTAAGTACGGGCCTGTGTTGATTAGAACCGAAGCAATCGACTACGTCGTAATTATACCCTCTCACTAAGCCGAGTATTTCAAGTCGAGATACTCGGCTTTGTCATCTCAAAAATTTAGTAACTTTCCGAAAAATTTTTTGAAAAAAGTACTCAAAAGTAGTTTACTTTTCGTTTCAGATGTGATATAATATAATCAAGATAAAACAAGGAGGACCATACAAATGGTAGACATCTACACGATTGATGCTACGGGCGGTAAGTTCACGCAAAAGCGTTTCAACGAATTCTGTTCGTACATCAAAACGGAGAACGAACTCGTACATATCGTCGTCGATGATATCGATGAGTGCGTTCCCTACAATCAGCTCAGGGCGTTGCTTGAAACGAAAGAGCTTGCCGAGATTTTTGAGAGCAAACCGAACGACATATGTTCGTTTGCTTGCGAAGATGCGGCGCTCATCGTCGACACAAACGACGTAACCTGGTGGCAGAAACAAAAGGACGGCAAGTTCGTCAGGACCGAAAAGCTTTTCTCCGAGGTGCAAATTAACATTGCGTCTCAACCCAAAGAAAAGAAAGAAAAGACTGCAAGTTCCGCGACAAGCCGTTCTCGTACTCTCAAAATCGCCGCAGGCGTTCAAGAGGGCGCCGACATCAACGAGCTTGAGCTCTTTGAAGGTGACAACAAGTCTTGTGTTGCATTCATCAACGAATACTTCGCAAAAATGAATATTCGTTCGAGGTTCGATGAAAACAAGATTGTGAAGTTCGTTGTCGATTATCATGACGACGAGGAGCTTTGCATTTCGACAAACTGGAAGACAATCGACGAACTCGAACTTGAAGGCGTGGTGCAGATCGTATGAAACTTTCACACTCAAAACTCGCAAAGATAATGTCTTGTCCTATGAGCTATCGACTTACTTACGAGCTTGGCATTTGGACGAAAGTCGAAAAGCCTGCTCTGAGTATTGGCTCAGCAGTTCATTGGGGCATCGAACACAACACATGCGACTTAAGCTCGTACTTCAAAGAGCAAGGCACTTTCAAGCAAGGCGACACTTACACAAGAGAGCAGCTCTTGTCGGAAGCGATGGTGTACGGGTATCTCAAGCACAAAGACGAGATATTCGAACAAATTCTTGTCGACCCCGACAATCCGGACGAAAAGCTCGTTTTGGAAGACGAAACGCATGAGCTTTACGTGACGGGCAAGCTCAAGTCGTTCTTGCAAAATCAGGACCATCACGATTTTGTGGGCATAGTCGACCTGTTGTTGCTCACAAACAAAGGGTTCGTCGTAATCGACTACAAAACATCGACGTACGAACCTGACTGGGACGGTTATCTTGACCAGATTTATCGCTACATCTTCATGTTGCAGTCCGAGTTTCCGGACGTTCCGGTCGTAAAGGTCGGCATCATCAACATCAAGAAGACGGCGATACGTCAAAAGAAAATGGAGAACGAGTCCGAGTTCTTCAATCGAATGAAGTTCGAGTATGAACTCAACACGGAGAATTACGTGAACTATCACGAGTTTCCGAAGAAAGACATCGACGAACGTTTACTCAACTCGTACATCGAGAACTTATCGGTTATGGCGGATGCGGCTCAGACGATTGTCGACAACAAGTTGTTCTTTATCAACTTCTCAAACGCAAAGACGTCGTACGGTAAGTCGGACTTCTACGACATATTCTATCACACGCCGAATGCGTACGTGTTGTACGCTATCACCGATTTTGTCTGGGACGAAGATGAAAAATTATTCAGCGACAGACGTGATTGCATTGAACTCGATATGAGATGTGCCGATGCAGATTATGCAAAAGTTTTGAATAAATATTCATTGTTCGAACCCTTGTACATCGAGTATTTTAAGGACAAAATCGCGGACGAAACAACGCTTATGCAATTCATCGAACATCTTCGTTCGCAATACTACATCGACAACTACTTGATTTTGCTTTATCTCAAGACACTCGATATGAAGCAAAAGGTCGTTAAGGCGTTCGGATGCGTGAACGTCAACGAAAAGTACGACAATCTGTTGTACTCGTTCAATCAAGAAAAGGAGGTAGAAAACGATGGCACGGAAACCGAAACCGAAGCTTCCGCTGGCGAATAACTGTCGAGCTTTGAGCAAAGACGAACTTTCGTTCATGAATGCGAAGTACGAATTTTGGATTGACGGCGACAATGTGTGCGTTCGATGTACGAATAGAGCTCGTATCACGTATCATCCGAAGAACGAAAAGTTCAGCATCAACATCAAGCGCGTTCGTAAAATCACATACAACGTCGTTGCAATCGAAATGTTCGAACGCTTTCAAGCCGACGATGCTCGCAAAAAGTATTCGTTGACGGACATCCAAAACGCGCTCAACATCTTGCGCATCACCTATCAACCGATAGACGAAGAGCATGTGTTGACATTACTCAACAAATAATAAGATAAAAGGAGAACCTATATGAAACGTATCAAGATGCTTCTCTACGGAGAGCCCGGTGTAGGCAAGTCTGTGTTTGCCTTGAAAGCGCCGAAACCGTTCTTCGTCTGCACAGACGGGAACTACGAATGGCTGGACGAGTTCGGTGCAGACCCGAACGCACACAAAAATGTATCGTCCTGGGCCGACATGAAGGACGTTCTGGAGTCCGACTTCGACGGTTACGAAACTGTTGTGGTTGACTTGCTCGAGGACGGCTTCAAATGGTGCGAGCAGGAGTACTGCGTTCGTAACAAAATCGAGCATGTCTCTGACGTTGGTTACGGCAAAGCGTACGACGCAACGAGGAACGAGTTCTTTATCACCATCTCGAAGCTGCTTTCGATGGACAAGCACGTCATTCTTATCTGCCACGGCATTACGTTCACAACGAAAGACCGCCGCGGTGTTGAGCATACTCGTTATGCGCCCAGTTCGCGTATTCCGGACAAAGTGCTCGACATGATTGAAGGCAGAGTTCGTTACTGCCTGAGATGCTACACGGCAGCGGAAGAAGAGCCCGACGGAAAAATCACGAAAAAACGCTTCCTTTCGCTCGTTCCGAAAGAAAACGAGTTCGGAATTATCAGAGGAGTCGACGAAAACGCAATTCCTCACGACATTCCGCTCGATTTCGACGAATTCGCGAAAGCAATTAAGCTCAATCTTGACATTCCGGAACCAGTAACCGCAAAGAAAACAGGCGTAACAACAGCGGCGAAAGCAAAGATTGCCGAAATGCCGGTTGAATATGTCGACGAACTCGAAACAAAACCCGAAGAAACTTCCGCGCCCGAAACCGCAGCACCGCTCGATATGAAAGCAAAGCTTGCGGCGCTTAAGGCGAAAAAAGCAAACCTCGACAACGCAACGCAAGAGGCACCTGTTGCAGAACCTCAGCCTGCACTGAAACAGGAAACGCCGGTAGCTACGGGCGATGTTACAACTCTGCCCGATGTTGAAGTAAAGGTGAGTGAAGACGCACCTTACGAAGACAACAACATTCCTCAGACTCCCGCTGCAGAGCCTGCACAGGAAACAGTTACGGTTCAGCCGGACGACAAGCTTGCAGCAATCAAAGCAAAATTAGCCGCAATGAAGGCGAAAAAATAAGGAGAACTCAAAATGGCAAACAACGAAAAAGACATGAAGAACCTGTTCAATCAACTCGACGAACTGCTCGGCGCATCCGACATTAAAGACGTAAGCGCCGAAAGTTCCGGTTTCGCGCAGCTCAAAAATGGGTATTATCTCTGTGAAGTCAAGAAAGCGGAGCTCAAACCGAGCAAATCGAGCGGAAAGCTTATGGTCGCATTCCAGCTCAAAGTCGTCGAGGACGGCACGGACTTTACGTTCGACGCAAAATCGAGACCGACGCCGGTTACGCTCAAGGGTACAAAAAATCGCACGATTTTCAAGTACTTCCCGTTCAGCGATGAAAATTCCGTACGGCGCTTTGTTGCGGACATGCTCAAATTTGAGGGCGATGAACCCGGCGTTCCTCTTCTGACGAAGGAGTACTTTACGAACTCCGAACTCATCGAAGACGCGCTCGAGGTTCTTACCGGCATGAACATCTACGTGCACAACGACGTTTCGACGAAAGACGACGGCACCGAAAGTGCATGGGTCAACTTCATCAGCTGGGCAGCCGCGGCAAAGCTCGGATTGAAGGTGTAACGCATGAGTGCTATCGATACATTAGAGTCGATAGTCAATTGCGAGCTCGTTAACTACGACTTCAGATATTGCTTCGTAAACCGTTCAAAAATTCCATACAAACCGGACGGTTTCGAAGCAAGAACTGACGTCGTGACAGACTTTGTAAAGCTTGAGGAATTGATGGAGTCGCCGATGTTGACTCGGAAAAGAATTGTCGGCATCGGCATCTCAATTCAAGCAAGTAAAGTGTGTGCGATAGACGTTGATGGTTGCTTTGCAGAACCGTTCAATTTTGACACAATCGATGAACGAGGACGTGAAGTGTTGGACTTATTCGAAGACGTAGCGTATTGTGAGTTTAGCTTTTCGGGCAAAGGAATGCGAGTACTTTTCTTGCATGATTTGATTGAGAATTACGCTGATACATACTACATCAAAAATTCGAAGGTCGACATTGAATACTATCAGCCGTCAAAGTCAAATCGATTTGTGACTGTAACCGGTCGTTACATAAGCAACAATCCGATACAACACACTGCAGGCACAGATGTTGCGCTCAATCAATTCCTCGAACGCTTTATGGTTCGCCCGCCAAAGCCTCAAACCCAATCGCTTGTAGCAGATGACAACATCGACTTTGAGGAGGCGGTCAACAAAACTGCTCGACTCTACATTACAAACTCAAAATTCCAGTCTTTGTGGTTCTCGAAAGCTCCGGGTGCAGGACGAGATGAGAGCGAACGAGATTATCAAATCGTTGCAATGCTTTACGAGAACGTGACGACGGACGAAGATATGATAAGACAGTTATTCGAAACGTCGCCGTATTTTCAGAGCAAAGACGAAGACCACTTGCGAAAGTGGATGAACAATGACTACAGGTACCTCAAGTACATGTATTCGCATTTAAGATAAAGGAGAACAAAATCATGAAAGAACTCAATCAAGAACAGAAAAAACGGTTGAAGATTGGCTCGATGTTCGGCATCGGTGGACTCATCGGACTCATCGTAACAATCGTTTGTTTCGTCATTCGTGCCTCGAAAGTGAGTCAGCTTGATGCACTCGTAAAAGGGACGTATGAGTATCAAACAAATCATGTCGCACTTGAGTCCACGATTTCGACAAGCACGATATTCGGTGTCGTGTTTCTCATTATCACAATAGCTTGTGTTGCGATGGCTGTGTTTGCACTTTATAAGGCAGGCATTTTCAATAAGGAGGAGACAAAATGAAAATCTATTTTGCAGGTGGCTGGTTCAGTCCGGCTCAGGAAGAAGAACATACTCGCGTAGGAAACTTCCTTGAACGTCATAAAAATCTCGAGGTCTTCAATCCCAGAACCGCTGGTGGAGACTTCAAAGTCGGTAAAGAGACCGACCACATGACTCAGGTCTTGCTCAACAACTGCAAGGCGATTGACGAGGCGGACTTGGTTGTTGCAATCACCGACTACAAAGACATGGGCACGCTTTGGGAATGCGGTTATGCGTACGCAAAGCAAAAGCCCGTGATTTACTACTGCGAAACACTCGGTAATAAGCCGTTCAATTTGATGCTCGCTAAAACGGGCAGAGTTGCAAGAGATATCGATGAGCTTGAAAATCTGCTCGTCGATAAAGACTCTTACGTGTTCAAGCAGGTACACTCTTTCGATGGGCTGGTGGAATGATGGACGAATTATTCTTCAGTAAAGAAAAGCTCCTCGAAATGTACAAGCTTAAGAACATCACGAGGTATAATCACAGAACGCGACTGAAAGATGAGAGTGTCGCGGAGCATTCGTTCTTTACGACGCTCATCACACTCGAATTGTGCAAAAGATTTGAGCTCGACAATGAGTCTATGCTTGCATGTTTGCTCAAATCATTGTTGCACGATATGCCTGAAACGGAACTTAACGACATCACATACGATGTAAAGGTCGCACTCAATCTCTATCCGCTGCTCAAAGTTTACGAAGACAAGTACTTCGAAAAGCATTTTTCGGAACTCGCAAAACTGATGAACGATGAAAGCGAAAACGCAGTAAATCTCATTGTAAAGTACGCAGACGCAATGTCTGTGTTGCAGTATGCGTATAACGAGATTGAACTTGGCAATGTAACATTTGAAGCAATCAAAGACGAAACGCTTGAACGTCTCAAAACAATCGAGCAAAGACTCAAGGAGGTCATGAAAAAATGAAAAATCTCGCACCTTATTCGGCAGGCTACTCGGACGTCGACGTAAGCATTGTCGACTATGACAAAAATATCGCAAGACATGCGTGGAACTGCTACAGAATGACTTGGCGTGAATTGCAAGACGTCGAATATGACGTAAATGACAAACGTGTTCGTAAAGCAATTCGCAACATCATCGCATTCAAGGCATTGCCTATGCCTCGTGAACAGGCGCTTATGACGTTCAGAATTGAGAACGCGTCTCGCGTTTGTCTTGCACAAATCACACGTCAACGCAAAGCGGCGTTTAACGTCGAATCTCAAATGCCGCAGCCTGTTGGGCACAACGTAATCATTCCGCTCAACATCTGGCAGGACGAAAATCTGCGCAAAGAGGCCATCGAACTTTGCGAAACCTCGCAAAACTTTTACAACAAGCTCGTCGACATGGGCATTCCGTATCAGGACGCTCGTTACATGCTCATTCACGGACAGACCACATCGTTTGTGTATGTCGTCGATATCAATACATTTTGTGGCTCGTTCGGTATGCGTTGTGAGAATAATCTGAGCGACGAAATCAATCTCGTCTACAGATTGTGTCTTCACAGAATGCTTGAACAACTCGAAGAAGATTACGAAAGCGGCGACATCGACGAGCTCACGTATTTGTTCTACAAGGACATTCTTGCCGGCTGTGACTGTCAAGGTGCAAAACAGAAAAAAGGCATGAACACAGATAAAGTGTTCGGCAACTCGTTTATGCGTTTCAACGATGCGAACGAAGAAGTTACGGCGGCAACCGTGAATTGTACTTGCGACTTCAAAAAGAGTGCGTGGTATGCCGAACTCATGCGTATGTATGACAACGAAGAATTTGAGCTCTTATTCCCGGGCGAAAAAGAGATGATTGAACGTTGGAAGGCGGGTATTTTCAATGAAACTTAAAGTCTTCAACATCGAACTCGACGGCATCGACAAATGCGGCAAAGACTCTGTCAGACCGTATGTGTTTTATCTCGAACCCGGAAAGTATTTGTGCAGAGCACGCGGTTTGATTTCGCAAATCGCGTATGCAAAGCTTTACAAACGGAACATCGAATGGGACGGCGCAGATTATGCAAAGAACACGCTCTTTGTGTTGCTCGAAGTCGACAAACAGGATTGGGAAATTCGTTGCAAACTCACGAACGAACCGAACACAGGCTTCACATACGAAGAGATGACTCAAGCATTTAAGCTTGCGCTTTATGAGCTCAAAGAACGTTTCGATGTTCCGGAAAATCATATACTCGTGTTCAACACTTCGGAGTACACGCCGTATGCTATTGCCGACGAAATCAAGACACATCTTGAGTATCTGAACAATCAAAACTAAGTCACAGGTTTACTTCTGAGACATTTAATGAGAGGTCTAAATATTCCTATTACACCCTCATTAAAGTGTCTCAGAAGTTAAGCCAGATAAACAGGAGAACATCACAATGCCTACGTTTACTAAATCACAATACGAGCTCATATCAAGTATACTTTGGTGTTTACCCGAAGATATTTGTATATGTGACGATGCTGCAGGAGGTATGACGAATTCGAGTATTTTGATTGACGTAAAGTCAAAAAAGTACATAGTTCGACTTCCCGGCAAAGGTTCAAAAGAGCTCATCAATCGTGCGCAAGAGTATCGTGTCTACAACTTTTTGCACAATCTCGAGTACGACAATCTCACAGTTTTCATCTCGCCTGACGGCATGAAAATTACGAAGTACATCACAAACCCTCGTAATTGCGACCCGAACGAATCAACCGACGTTATGGCGTGCATGACAAAACTTCGTGAGTTTCACGAACTTGAGCTTAGACCGAACGTCGAGTACTTCTCGTTAACTGCCAACATCGACAGATACCGCGAGCTTGCAAAAATTCGCAATCACACTCCTCGAGTAAAATATGAAGAGGTGTACAATCGATGCTTGCAAATCGCTGCTTGGATTGAACGACTGCCTCGCAAGTGTTGTTTATGCCAAATTGATGCAAATCCCGACAATGCGATTTTTGCGGGTTGCTCGGGAATACCGACCCTCATTGATTGGGAGTACGCAGGTTTGCAAGACCCGCATGTTGACATTGCAATGTGGGCGACATATTGCAACTACAGCAGAGAACAGTTCAACACAATCATGAGCAACTACTTTTGCAAAGACATCGACAACGATACTCGATATAAGATTTACGGGTATGCTGCTCTTGCAGGAATGCTCTGGTATAACTGGTGCATTTACAAGCAAAATTGTGGCGTAACATACGGCGACTACACAAACAATCAATTTGAGTACGCCGACAAATACTCGGACATCGTGCTGCGATATATCAAAAACAAAGAATAATACAATCGCCCGACGAGCTCGGGCTTTTGCTATCTCTTCGTTCAAGTTTCTGAAAATATTTTTGAAAAGTTGCATCAAAGTAGTTTACTTTCGAGAAAAATTGTGATATAATAAAACTAAGATAAAGTAAGGAGGACCTTAAATGGTACATGAAATCAAGTCCGCGATAATTCTCGCGGCAGGTCGTGGTAAACGACTTGAAAACCTGACTGACGAACAACCCAAGCCTTTGTGCAAAGTACGAGGCGAAGTGTTGATTGAACGTCTCATTGAACAGCTTCAGGCAAAAGGCATAGACGATATCTATGTTGTTGTCGGCTATAAATACTGGAAGTTCGACTATTTGAATGAAAAGTATGCCATTACGCTCGTATATAACAAAAAGTGGTTTTGTACGAACAACATCATCTCGTTCATTAAGGGCTATGAAGGACTTTCTCGTTGTTCAAAGTCGTATGGCACAGTTATGCTCGATGCAGACTTATACATCGAAGATGACAGTGTAATCGAAACGAAAATCGAACGTTCTGGGTATTATCTCGAATATTGCGAAGATGCTGAACGTTGCGCAAAAGAGTGGGTCGCAAATATCTCTGGCGCAGTAAGACGTAAAATTCATCGTGTCATAACAGACGGTTCGTGCAAATCTGGTTATGTCTTACGTTCATTATCGTTCTGGACGCCTATGGACATGGCAAAACTTTATGAACTCGCAAAGGAAGCGACAAAAGACGGTAAGAATATGCAATGTTACATTGACAACATACCTTGTGTGTTGTATGACGATAAATTCGACCTTTGTGCATACGTTGCAGACAAACCTGCATTGCTTGAAATCGACACAGTGCTTGACTATAAACAAGCAAATAAGGAGAATGACAATGAAAAAAATTCGTGAACAACTCGCCAAGTTTGACAAGACAATCTTGTTTATTCCGGCAATAATCGTAATTGCATTGGGTGCGCTCATCACAATCTTTGCAACACAAGCTGAGACTGTCATTATGGCAGTTCGTACATTTATCGGCGACAAGTTTGGCTGGTACTATTTGCTGTTCGGGCTTGCTGCATTTTTGCTTTTACTCTATCTCGCATTCTCAAAGGTCGGCAAAATTCGTCTCGGTAAAGAGACAGACAAACCGATGAAGCTCGGAACGTATGGCATTTTGATTTTCACATCAACTATGGCTGCGGACATTTTGTTCTATGCAATGCATGAATGGACGTATTACTTCAACTCGAGCAATGCACTTACAGGCGCAGGTTCGACAGACCAGATACTCAACTCATCGACTTACACGTACTTCCATTGGGGACTCATCCCTTGGGCGTTCTACCTTGTGTTGGCAGTTGTGTACGGGTTCATGTTCTTTACTCGTAAAAAGCGTGAGGCACAAGGCATGGGTCAAATGTGTCTTCCGCTTTTCGAAAAAACAGGTCGGCCGAAACTTGCGAACGGACTCAAATCGACAACAAACGTTATAGCAGTAGTTGGACTGTTGCTTGGAACATCGACGACGTTTAGCGTGACAACACCACTTATGACTGCCATTGTCTGCAAACTTTTCGGCATTGCATCATCGCCAGTAATCTCAGTCGTAATACTTTGCATCATCGCAATCATCTACACAGCCGCAGTGTTGGTCGGGCATAAAGGCATCTCGATTGTCGCAAAGATAACAACGATTTTGTTCTCATTACTTTTAGCGTTATTCTTCATTATGGGCAACCCATTATTCATTCTTGAGAATGGTATTCAGGGCATCGGAAACATGTTCGTAAACTTCTTCAGCATGGCAACTTGGACAGACCCTGCTCGTGTATCAGGCGGATTTGTGCAAGACTGGACGGTGTTCTACTGGGCGTACTGGATTGCTTGGTGTGTTGCGACACCGTTCTTCATTGCGAAAATCTCGAAAGGTCGCACAATCAAGCAAGTGTTATTACAAGGCGGTACAGCAGGTTTGCTCGGAACGTTTGCAAGCTTTACGATTTTCGGTGGTTTCGGAATGAGTGCTCAAGCATCGGGTTTTGACTTTGCAGGAATGATTGCTTCGGGCGCGTCACCTGCACAATGCATCATCGAGTTGATTTGTTCGAAAGGTTCGGGCTTCTGGTACATCGCACTTCCTTTGCTCCTGCTCACAATGTTCGGGCTTTACGCTTCGACATTCGATGCTTTGACAGATGTTGTGAGTTCATTCTCGTACAAAAAGCTTGACATTGACGCATCGCCGTCAAAGCCAGTAAAGATTTACTGGGCGCTGTTATTCTTAGTGTTGCCGATTGCACTCATATTCTTAGATGGCACAAATCATTTGCTTCAATCAATGGCGATAATCGGTGCGTTTTTGCTAACGTTCATTATGATATGCATCGTGATTTCGTTCTTTATTGAATTAAAACGACATAACGCAAAACTCAACATAGACGAGGAGGCCGAAAATGATACGACAGAAGATTGAGTTACTCAAAAAACAGATGCCCGTCGAAATACGACTTAAGCAAGTCAAACAAGTTTGTGTGAGACTGCTCAAAGCGTTCGCAGAAGTTTGTGCAAAGTACAATCTCAAATGGTGGGTCGACGGCGGAACATTGCTCGGAACAGTTCGAGATGGTCACATGATACCGTGGGATGACGATGTTGACGTTACGATGCCTCGTGAAGACTACACAAGATTGCTCAACATCGCAGAACGAGACCCGCAAATCTTTGGCGCAGCTTACTTCTTTCAGACTGCGAGAACAGACAACTGTTTTGAAGTTCATGCAAAACTTCGTGACAAATTCACGACGGCATTGACTGAACGAGAATATCGAGGTTCGCACAACAAAGGCATGTTTCTAGACATCTTTCCGCTTGACAATGCGCCTGAGTTGTTGCAAGTTCGTGAAGATGTCGCAGGTTTCGTCAAGACTGTCGCAAAGCATACAGGACAAGATGTCGAACCTCGAGTTCCTGGCTATTACTGGGACATGCTCAATTCGGTTTTGAAAGACGTTCATGAACGAAACGAACGTTCGGAACACATCGCAAATATGGCGTTTTGGCGATACGACCGAGAGCTCATCATCTTGAAAAAGTCGTGGTACGAAAAGACAGCTGCAATGCCGTTTGAAGGCATGATGGTGCCTGTGCCGTACATGATGGAGCAAGTGTTGAGCACTTGGTATGGCGGGTCATGGGAAACGCCTCAAAAAGTCAACAACTGTCATCGAGGTTACGTCGACCCGTTCACATCATACGAAGAATACGATGGGCTTACAAAAGAAGAGTTCGAGTATCTCATAAAATAATTTGCAAAATTGTTCGAAAAGTGGCTTAAAGTAGTTTACTTTTCGAACAATTTGTGATATAATGAATATAAGATAAGTAAGGAGAACTGACTATGAAGTTCAAAAAATTTAGAGAGGACATCAAGACTCCGGCAAAGTCGCATTTACCTGACGTAGGTTTAGATTTGTTTATGCCTGAGGCGTTTGACATTGAGCCGCTCGAAACAAAAACAATTGGGCTTGGCTTGGGCGTTGCAATTCCTGAAGGTTTTGCAGGAATGCTCGTACCTCGTTCTTCGATTGCGGCAAAAGGACTTGTCATTCAGACATCGATAATCGACCCCGATTATACGGGTGAATTTCATATTATCGTGACAAACTGCTCGAACAAGACACAACACATCGAGCGTGAACAGCGTTTGTGTTCGCTTGTGATGTTCAACGCACTCAATGCACGTGTTGAGCTGGTTGAGAATTTTGAGCAAACAGAACGTGGAAACGATGGACTTGGGAGTAGTGGAGTATGAGACGAAACATTGTCATTTTCGACTTTGAGGTCTTCAAATTCGATACGCTTCTTGGAGCAATCGTTTTGAGAGACGATGATGCTGAGGTGTTTCAAACGTGGAATTTAGCAGAGATGATTAAGTTTTACGAAGCAAATAAGCAAAGCATCTGGGTCGGTCACAACAATGCGTTTTACGACAACTACATCTTGCAAGAAGTTGTTCGTGGACGTAGTTCGCCCGCCATCAAAAAGAAGTCTGATGAGCTCATTCAACATTCTCGTAAGTCGTATCTCGATATCACGTTGCATTGGTATGACTTAATGTCTCAGCACATGATTGGCTTAAAAACGGTTGAGTGTGCGGTCGGTAAGGACATCTCGACGTCCGAAGTCGACTTTAACACACCTCGACTTTTGACAGCTGAAGAGAGAGCTAAGACTGAGTCGTATAATAGAGACGACCTTGACCAAACGCTCGACGACTTCTACAACACTTTGTCGGAGTTTACGTTGAGACTTGACATCATCAACGAGTTCAAACTTCCGCTTGATGCATTGCATGCAACGGGAACACAAGTTGCAGAGATGGTTCTTCATGCCGAAAAGATTGACGGCATCGAAGATTGGTATGTTCCTCCGACAGTCTATCCGACACTTCAGGTGAAAAATCAGCAAGTGTTGGACTTTTACTTAAATGAAGATTTTCGTAAGGGCAAGAACTTAGCGCTCGACATTTGCGGAACGCCGCATAAGCTTGGCGCAGGCGGTATTCATGGAGCGCTTAAAAAGTATCACACAGATTGGGCGTATTACTTCGACGTTTCTGGGTATTACAATCTTGTGATGATAAACTATGATTTGCTTCCTCGTTCGATACCTGACGAGTACAAAGAGTTCTACACGTACATGTATCACGAACAACTCAAGCTCAAAAAGACAGACCCGAATAAACGTTGGGTATACAAGGTGATTTTGCTCTCGGTGTTCGGCGCAATGACAAATCAATGGTGCAAGTTCTATGACCCGAATAGAGGAACGCTCGTTACGATGGTCGGCCAGATGTTCTTAGTCGACTTGCTTGAAAAGCTTGATGGAAAGGCAACTATCATTCAGAGCAACACAGACGGCATCATTGCGAAAGCGCTGCCTGGTGTTGAAGAAGCTGAAATGCGAGCCATCATCGATGAGTGGCAAAACAGAACGGGCTTTGTGTTGAAGCTTGAGAAAGTTTACGACATTCATCAGCGAGACGTCAACAATTACGTGTATCGCACAGCGGACGGCAAAATCAAAACATTGGGCGAAGTCTTCAAGCATTACGACGCTTGGGAGAACCCGTTCTATGAAGACTCGTATCGTGCGAAAGAGCCGATTATCATCGAGCATGCAGTTGTTGACTACTTCATGAACAATCGTTTACCTGAAGAGACAATCGAAATGCACAAACGTCAGCTTCGTATGTTTCAGTTCATTTGCAAGAAAAACACGTACGATTGGATTGATATCGAAAAGCTCGATTTGTGCACAAATGAGATGACGGTCGAACGTCTTGGAAGCGTGTGTCGAGCATTCGCATACAACAATCCCGACGTTCGTTGGACGATATACAAGCACAAACCCGACAGTCGAGCTCCGAAAAGTACGTTGCAAAATGTTCCGGACAATGTGTTCGTTCACAATACGGAGATTTTGTCCGAGTCTGCTGTAAATGCGGCGATGCAACATATCGACTATGACTATTACGTTCGTCGTTCGTATCAACGTATACAGGAGTTTATTGAAATGAAGCAGGTGAAGAAAATACTATGACAAAAGCAGTCGAACGCAAAATCAACAAAATCTACTGGACACTCTTCAAAAAGTGTTTCAGCAACACAACGCTCGCATCTCTTTCGAGAGGTGACAGAAAGCCTGTAAAGAAGAAAGTGTTGCAGTTGCAATCGTCGAAGCAATTCGACGATTTTGCTGCGAAATTTTCGAAGGAACTCGCCAAGCAAAGTTTGTCTGGAACGAAAGGCGTTTGGCGTAAGTATTACGAAGCTGCTCGAGCAAGCGGTCACATCTCGCTCAAAACATCTTTCACAGAGTATGAGTACAACAACATGACCGCTGTGATAAAGCACAACTTCACGATGATAAAATCGATACCGAGCAAGTTTCTTGAAGTGCTCGAACACAAATACACTTCTACGCTCATTGAACAAGTCGCAAAAGGCTCGATTGGTCGTCGCTCATTCAGAACACAACTCGAAAAGCACGGTCACAAAAACGCAGCTCTCATTGCTCGAACTGAAACTGCGAAGTTGCAAACGGCAATTCTCGAAGAACGCTCAACACAACTCGGCAGTGTTGCGTATATCTGGCTCGCATCGAACGATAGACGAACACGTAAGTCGCATAGAGAGATGAATGGTGTCATTGTATTCTGGAAGCACGCAAAACCTGAGCTCGACGGAATGGTAGGAGGAGCGGGTGAATACCCGAACTGTCGCTGCTCACCTCAACCTATCGTTGACGAAGACGACCTCACAAAGCTCACGTATCGTGTCTATGACTATCGAGCTCATCGAGTTATTACTCTGAGTAGACAAAACTTGGTCGAGGCCCTCAAAATGGGTCATTTGTAAGTTTCGTTTACATACCAATCAATCGTTGATAAAACGAGTTCACCAGATTAACTCAGAGATACTTTGCAAGTCTTTTAATAGGAATAATAATAAAAGCAGCAAAGTGTCTCAGAAGTCAAATCTGAACCTCGTTTATTCATAAGTAAATTATATCAAAAGGAGAACCCAAAATGGAAAAAGACCTCACATTCATGCTCATCGAGACCGCGGACGAAATGGAGAGAACACTCTCCCACATCGACAAGGTCACAGCAGAACAAAATGAACTCATCGAGCTCGTTAACGAGAGCGACAAAGCAAAGAAGTTTGAAAGCTTTACGCATTCGCTCAAGAACGACATCGACAACACTCTCAATCAGAAAGCTCAGCTCGAAGAGCGGCACGCAATGTTGCGCGATGTCATTAAAGAGTGTCAGTCGAACGCTCATGTCGCAAGTGTTGTGTCGACGCTTTGCAGAGCATTCGGTATTTTCGGCACGAACATGCCTGAAGAACCTGCGGAAGAGGGCGGCAAAGTTATCGAATTCCCGAAGAAAGATTAAGGCACAAGTATGGACCTGATTGAAAAAGCATTGCGAAGAACGCTATATCGCAAAAGCTTTTACGAGTTTGTGAAAGCTTTCTGGAATACAGCCGACCCGTCAAAATTCGTTGATGGGTGGCTCATTCAGTACTATTGCGAAGTGTTTCAGTATATGTGCAAAGGTTGGGTCGGTTACGATGCTCCAAAAATCGTCATACCTGAAGTCGGACCGGATGTTAACATATTAGATGTTCGTCAAAACAAGCAAAATTTATGTTTGATGGTCCCTCCGAGACACACGAAATCGATGATTTTCAACGTCTTCGGTCCGACGTGGTTATGGCTTTCCGCTCCAATCAAAGCTGCATCTGTTTCACACACCGGCGGACTTGCAACACAGATGAACACTAAGCGACATCGAATTCTCAACTCTGCAGAGTTTCGTGAGCTCTTTCCTGAGATTGAGCTCGTAACAAATGCGAAAGGACAGCTCGTTGATAATCGAGGCGCTGAGATGTATTCGATGAACAGAAACGCATTTACCGGTTACGGCGGCGACATCATCATCAACGACGACTTGACGAACGCAGAAACGGCTCGTAAAGACCAAGCCGAGATGAGTAATGCGTGGGCATACTACCAAAATACGATGCCTTCTCGTATCAACGACATCAACAAGTGCATCATCATGAACATTCAGCAAAGACTCGCGCCAAACGACATTGCGGGTCACATCATGAACGAGCCTAAGCTTGCGGCTCGTTACGTGTTCATTACGCTGCCTGCAATTTTCCAGCACGAAACGATAATCGTGTTTCCCATCTCAGGTCAAATAAAACGACTCAAAAAAGGTGACTTCTTGTGGCCTGAACGTTTCGGTAATTACGAGTCGTTGAGAGCTGATGTTGGTGAAACGATTTTCGAGACTCAGTACTTGCAAAATCCAATTGCGTCCGACAAGACCGCAATTAAGCCTGACATGATTATCGAAAAGGACATGCCGGACACGCCTGGTGTTGAGAATGCTGAAATCACATTCACATCACACGACTTCCCTGTGAAAGACAAAGATACGTCTGACTTCTTAGGGTCGTGTCTTGGGTATCGAGTTCGTGGAACGCTCTACATCACAGATTGCTTAGAGAAACGAATGGGCTTCACAAAGGGAGTCGAATACGTCGAGCAAATCGACAACGTCTTCCCTGGCACAATACAAGTGATAGAAGACAAAGCAAACGGTTCGCCGATTTTGCAACAGCTTCAAGACACTGTCGCAGGAATGCAAGCGTTTCAACCTGGAACGGCTTCTAAGTTTCAACGACTTGAGTCTGCATCGCTCTATATGGTGTCCGGAAATGTCGTCTTTGTTCGTACAGTCTTCAACAAGCTCACTCAACAATGGGAGCTCTCACCTGCTTTGCGAAATCTCAGACAACGATTGCTCAACTTCCCGTTTGTCGAACACGATGACATCGTGGACGCATTCTCGATGCTGGTGTTGTTCGTGTTTATGGACCGTCGCAATATGGTATATGGACGTTCGTTCAACGATGAAAACGTCGTCGACGCGGACTCTTACGACAGCAAATACTCGACGATATTCTTCAACAAAGAGGGCGACCTTTGGAAGGCTCACGAAATCAAAGTCAAGTATGCCGAAAAGACAAAGCTCATCGTTTCTCGAGAGATTATGTTCAAGGCATCGCTTGAAGAAGGACTCAATCAACTCAAAGCATTCGCACCTAAAAAGAGCGTGTTCATCGATTGTTCTGCAACACCTGCACTCTCTGGCATGTATCAGAAGTCTGTGACTGTCGAACGATACGAGATTGAAGACTTTGACAAGAGTGTTGCTCAACTGAACTTGGCGTTTTCGAACAAGTCAGTGTTGGTCGACAAGCATTGCGTTTCTACAAAAGTCGATATCGAGAGCTTTAAATTCGCAAAATCGAAAGATGAAAACGTTCGCTATCAAACGACAAAAGACGGTTTCGTCGCATGCATGCGTGTCGCATTAAAGTATTATGGAGGCATCACGTAACGTACACATGCGTACACATGTACGTATACACGCACCTTCGCCTGATATACTGCGTATATCAGGCGAAAATTTTTTCAAAAACTTTTCAAAAAGTACTCAAAAGTAGTTTACTTTCAGAAAAATATGTGATATAATATATACAAGATAAAGATATTAAGGAGACCACACAGATGCTTCCCACCTTCATTGAAATCGAGAATATACTCAAAACCTTGCCGGTCGGTTATTACATCGGACGTAACGTGCCTTTGAAACTCACGAATGAAAACGGTTCGTATTACGTACCGATGGATGACGAGGCTTACATCTCATACCCGATGCTCAACAACGTGATGACTAAGATTGAGAGCAAGCTCAACGACGAAAACATAGAACGTCTTACGAGAACGCTTACATACCACGAAATCTCCCATGCATTCATTACTCCGAAATCGCTCAGCATGAACAAAATTGTGAATGTGTTTGAAGATGAGAGAATTGAGTCGATGTGCCGGAACTATTACAAGAGTGTGGACTTCAAAGAGTTGCTCATGCTCGTCAATGATTGGGACGGAAAAACAGAACCTGCTCACGATACTCCGTTTTCCGTTTGGTATTCGCTCGTTAGATACCATCTCGGCAAACCACGCTTCCTCATCAAAGTCGCTGCACTTCTTAAAAAATATCGCAAGCTTCATAGGTTCTCCAATTGCTGGTCGTCTTACATCTACAAAGACGAAATCATGGCTCTCTACCGTGAAGTAGAAGAGGACTTCCTTAAGGATGAACTTGAAAAACAAAGAAAAGCCGAAGAGGAGGCGAGAGCAGCGGACGAAGAGGAACAGCAAAACGACAACACAGGCATGGGCATGAACGCAGGCGATGACAATGATGCTGAGGAGTCTGATGAGATGAACGAAACAGAGTTCAACACTGTTGGTCAATCGGAAGTTTCTCCGGAAGAGCTTCGCGAAAAACAGCTTGAAGAACAACTCAACGAAATGTCAGACGAAGAACTTCAAGAGCTTTTCGAAAACATCACGAGAGCGGCGGACGAAGAGGTGAAAAAACTCTTTGAGAACTCGCAAGTCTACGTCAATCCTGGAGTTCAGGAACGTCTGGCGAACATCATTCTTGCAAACAAGAAGGTGACCAAATCGAATGCGTCTGCGATAAACGCTTACTCGGGTGTGTTCGACCCTCGCTCGGTTATAAGAGACGACTACAAGTGGTTCGTTCAGCAAAATCGTCAAGGGAATGTCAAACAGTTCTCGAAAATCAAGCTCAATCTTTTCATCGACAACTCCGGTTCGTTCGACTCGAATGAGACAATCGTCAATCAACTTCTGTTCGCGCTCAAAAAACTCGAACAGCAAGAACCGAACTTCACGTTCGACTTGATTACGATGAACACGAAGTTTGAGCTCAAGAAAAAGAACGAGAGAGAGCTTCATTGTGGTGGAGGCAACGACATTCCTGCTTATGCGGAAGGCATCATCAAAAAAGTTCAGGACCGTCAATCGATGAACTACAACATCGTGCTTTTCGATGGAGACGCTTTGAGTGACCCGACCGAAGGTCGTAGCGGCGAACAATTCAAACGTTTCAACATGCCCAACACCGTGATGATACTCGAAGATAGCAACCGCAAATACGCAGAAACTTACTGCAAAGGCATCAAACGTATCTACACTCGCAGGTATGCGGCTGAGCTGATTGACCAAGTCTGTGTTGCACTGAGCTTCCTGCTCAAATAATTCATCGGCGGCCTCAAAAAGGTCGCCGAAAAAATTTTTGAAAAACTTTCAAAAAAGTACTCAAAAGTAGTTTACTTTCGAAAAAATATGTGATATAATATATACAAGATAAAGATAAACAAGGAGAACACCACTATGCAAATCAAAAACTTCAAAGTTCAAATTCAAAAAGACGGAACGGTCTGGTCGACTCACAACGGGTCTTGGGAAATCATCAGCAATCCCGTGGCAATCGGTCAGTTCAAGGAACTCGTTCGTGTATTCCGGAGCAAACGCTACTCGGACATGCAGAAGGAACTTCAGTTCGACAATTCGATGCGCATCATCAGACAAGTCGAGGCAACAAACTCCGACAGTGTTGAGCTTACGGAAGAGTTGCTCGAAAAGAGCAAGAACGTGATGACCAAGCTTATCGCATTCTTCTCGGAATTCCAGTTCGAACCGAACTTCAGATTTGTGAATACCTTATGCAACTACTGCATCAACTCTGGAGCAGATGCTGCAAAGGAATACATAACGAATTACTTCAACTTGGTCGACCATCAATATGCGAGCTCAATCGTCGAGAAAATGAAGAGTGCTGAGTTTGCTGAAATCATGAACGAAACCGCACAGCTCATTTGCACGAAGCACGTAAACAAACGCTTCAAAGTTTATTACGGTTCGCAAGGCACTGGCAAAACGACAAAGGCGATGGAGGAGACCGGCAATCTCTGTATGGTTTGCCACTCGGCGATGCTTCCCTCGGATTTGATGGAGGACTTCAAGTTTGAGGACGGACACCCGAACTTCAGACCTTCCGCTCTTCAAATGGCGATGGTCAACGGTCAGAAAATTGTGCTCGACGAAATCAATCTTCTTCCGTTTGAGAGTCTCAGATTTTTGCAGTCGATACTCGATGGTAAGACTGAATTTACATACAAAGGACAGACAAT
>OKUF01000098.1_pt1 | contig 48038 bp, 31 predicted proteins | sample 1606781 | NCBI WGS metagenome assembly OKUF01 (sample SAMEA3882555, study PRJEB24775) | human gut metagenome | biome: human-associated habitat; feature: intestine environment; material: feces | place: Netherlands | collected 2009/2010
AGTACCTTGCGAAACGGGCTTTCTCCAATTCTATGATTGAAAACCCGTGTTCCTTGACAACCGAATAGTCAGCTGCAAGCCACTATGACTTTCCAGGGAAGTGCCGCCATGACAGGAGCGCACCAAGGAAAGCCGGAACGCCGGAGTACATCGGGCAGGAACAGCTTGCGGAAAGACCGACAGCAAAAAGCCGGACAAGCAGACAGCAGGGATTCACCAATCTCTGTTGAATGGTTGTTCAGTGCAGGGTGTGGGATGCACTCCCATGCTTTCCCGATGATGCCCTGCATCTCGGCTGCTCGCCATTTTTATGGGGAGCCAAATCTGAAAATTACAGATTTTCAGATTTTACCGTGGGAATGGGGAACGGAATCCCCATCAAGATTGCCGGGAACGGAAAATCACGAAAGTGAGTTTTGAGGCGACATGGGCGAATCTTGCGCTTACAATTCTCAGCCCCCTAAAGCACCATGATAAGACGTAGAAATTGGAGGTGAAGATTATTTCAGACTACTTGAAAGTCAATATGCCACTGCCGCAATATCTGCCGTATGCCCGATTCCTTTTGGACATCAATCTGAGCCACACCGCAAAATTGCTCTACACGCTCCTACTCGACCGTGCCACTCTCTCACAGAAAAACAACTGGGTCGATTCACAGGGGCGCATTTATGTAGTCTATCCGCTTTCCCATCTGGCGAAAGATTTAGGATGCTGCATCTCCAGCGTGACACGCTCTTTTTCAGAACTGGAAAAAGCCGACCTTGCCGAGCGAGTACGCAGCGGATTTTCCAAACCCAGCCATATTCTGCTCAAGGTTCCGCACACTGTGCAGAATTGCGCAGTCACAGTAAGCACCAGTGCGCAGTCTGATTGTGCAGAAACGCACAGTATGGTTGCGCAAAAATGCACACCTAACCAACGTAATAAGAACAACCTAAAAGATAACCACCTGATAAGAGCAAACAGTGCTCATCTCTCATTGGGAGAATACCAGAATGTCTTTTTGACGGAAAAGGAGTACAAGCGGCTCAAGGCTGACTTTGCAGGGCTGGATGGTCTGATCGAACAGTTGTCCGCTTATATCCAGTCCACGGGCAAGAAGTATGCCGACCATGCCGCAACGCTGCGTATCTGGGCGAAGCGGCAGAAGGCAGAGAAAAAAGCACCGGGTATCCCGGACTACACCTTTGCGGAAGGAGAAAGCCTATAAAGACGATTGAAAAAGTTCTGGGGCAATCCGTTTTCAGTATTCCCGAAAATACCGCCGATTATCACAATGAGGACGGTCTACTCTGTTGCGGTAAGTGCCACACACCCAAAGAAGCCTTCTTTCCCAAAGGTCTTGTCCTGATGGGAAAGAACAAGCACCCGGTAGAATGCGCCTGTCATAAAGCCGAACGGGAACAGCAGGAAGCAGCTGTTAAGGAGCAGAAGCATCTCGACCTTGTGCGGCGGCTGAAAGCAGACGGCTTCTCGGATTCTGCGATGCAGGATTGGACATTTGCAAACGACAATGGGCGTAGCCCACAGATGTACCATGCACACCGCTATGTAGAACAGTGGCAAACCATGCGCACAGAGAACATCGGGCTGCTGTTCTGGGGCGGTGTTGGCACCGGTAAGAGTTTCCTTGCCGGGTGCATTGCAAACGCTCTGATGGAGCAGGAAGTGCCTGTGCGTATGACAAACCTCGCCCGAATCCTGAACGAGCTGAACAGCAGCTTTTCCGGACGAAATGATATTGTGGACAAGCTCTGCCGCTATCCCCTGCTTATCATTGACGATTTCGGCATGGAACGTGGCACCGAATACGCACTGGAACAGATCTACAACATCGTGGACAGCCGATACCGCAGCCAGAAGCCGCTGATCGTCACCACCAACCTGACGCTGGGCGAGATATGATACCCACAGGATACCACCCATGCCCGCATCTATGACCGCCTGCTGGAAATGTGTGTTCCTGTTTCCTGCATCGGCGTGAGTTTCCGCAAAGAAACAGCGCAGGAAAAGCTGGAGCGACTGAAACTTTTGATCGGATGAATCAAGGGATGTTTCTAAAATTCGCAGGACTGTCAAAGTTCTGCTACAAGGAAATGGAGTTGCCTATTGAAAAAATACTATGACACCGAAACTGACAATGCATCCTTTGTACGCGTATCGATGTTATGGCAAAGCTGATTCAAAAATATGGCTCAACTGTACTGGAGCAAAAGGAGTCTCTGCTTTGCGCGACCAACAGTAAAGCTGCATAAGCAGATTTACACGTTGCGTAATTTTTATTTTTATGTTAAAATAATTGCGTAGCGTGTTTTTCATATATGAGGGCAACTTTATGGACTGCAAAGACAAAATCCTCGAACTGCGCGAATCGACCGGGATGAACCGCCGGGAGTTTTGCACTTTCTTCCAAATTCCCTACCGCACTGTAACAGAATGGGAACTCGGCCACCGCCATGCGCCAGAGTATGTACTCCGGTTGCTAGAGTATTATATCCAGCATGAAAATCTCACACAACAACCAACCGCCGAAAGTGAGGATTTCTTATGAAAAAAGCACGCACCAAATGCTACATTTATACTCGCGTATCTACGGCCATGCAGGTGGACGGTTACAGCCTTGATGCACAGCGTGAAAAGCTGCGCAAATATGCCGATTATGAAGATATGGTCATTGCTGGAGAATATTCTGATGAAGGATTTTCCGGTAAGAACATTCAAGGTCGGCACGAATTTCAACAGATGCTGCGAGATGTGCAAGACTGTAAAGACGGCGTTTCTTATGTTCTGGTATTCAAACTCTCCCGTTTTGGGCGCAATGCGGCCGATGTTCTGAACTCCTTGCAGCTTATGCAGGATTTCGGTGTCAATTTGATTTGCGTAGAAGATGGCATCGACAGTTCCAAAGATTCCGGCAAGTTAATGATTTCTGTTCTTTCTGCTGTTGCTGAAATCGAACGTGAGAATATCCGTGCTCAAACGATGGCCGGCCGTGAACAGAAAGCCCGTGAGGGCAAATGGAACGGCGGCTTTGCACCCTATGGCTATAGGCTGGAAAATGGCGAGCTTTCGATTGCAGACGATGAATTGGAAGTTATCCGTGTTATTTTTGACCGCTTTATCCATACCAACGATGGTGTAGCAGGTATTGCCCGGTATCTGAACACCCATGGCTATGTGAAAAAGCTCCGTCAGAATGGAACTATTCCAAAGTTTTCTGCTGTATTTGTTAGAGGTATTCTGGACAATCCCATTTACTGCGGTAAGATTGCATTTGGTCGCCGCAAGGTTGAAAAGAAACTCGGCACTCGAAACGAAATGCACGTTGTGAAGCAATCCGAGTTTCCCGTCTATGTCGGTCAACATGAAGCCATCGTTTCCGAGGACGACTGGAATCTTGCACAGACCAAGCGTCAGCGTACCACAGGGCGGCGTGAAAAGGTCCGTGACCCAGACCACGCACATATTCTTTCCGGCATTCTGAAATGCCCCTGCTGTGGACGGAATCTGTACGGAAATGTCTCTAAGGCTCACAGCAAGGATAACAAAACTCGTTACTACTACTTCTGCAAGAGCATCAAAGGGCAGACTGGACACGAATGTTCTTTCCGGTTGAACATTGAACAGAACGAAATCAATCAGATGGTCGCATCCATCGTATCCGCTATGGTTCACGACCCACGCTTCGTAGATGCCATCAAAGAGAAAATTGGTTCCGCAGTCGATACCAGCGAGTTGGAGCAGCAGGCCGATGCAATCAAAGCGCAGCTCCGCCAGCGACTCAGTACGAAATCTCGTCTGGAGCACCAGATGGACACACTGGACTTTAATGATCCCTATTATGACCGTAAGTCTTTGGATTTGCAGCGGCGTTACGATGAGCAATATGAACTGATTGAGGACATGGAAGCCCAGCTCGCTGAAATCCAGGGTCAGATTGATGACATTCATCAGGAGAAGATCACAGCTGACAACATCTATCACCTGCTTCTGGCCTTCGATGAAGTCTACAATGCCGCCACTGAGGTGGAGCAAAAGGAATTCATGCGCGCCTTCATCGAGCGCATTGATATTTTCCCGGAAAAACAGCCAAATGGCAACTGGATTCGGAACATTGTATTTGCCTTCCCTGTTCCCTATAATGGAAAAGAGATTCGAGAGTTTCCCTTGGAATCGCAATCAACCGTTGAGTGCGTACTCTTGATGTCAAAAACGCAGTAATATCGTTCGGTGATTCGTTCAATATTGTTTGGGTATCATTTTACAGTCTGAACCGTTCTCGTCCTTGGAATCAGGTCGAGGGCGGTTTTTGAGAATTTGGGCAGTATCTAAATTGTAGCCACAGGGGTAGCAGATAATTGAGTTTCTGGATTAGATGTTTGGGCTAACAGCGAATCCGGCAACTCAGGTATCTGGGGGTATCCAGTGTAGGATTTGGATGTTATTAATCTAGGAGGCATCTATGTACTACTTAGTAGACATGTATAATGACAAGACGAACTTTATTGATGGCATCGACAGTGATACTTGTCAGAAAATACTTAATTCATCTACTATAATCAGTGAGACTTTAGAGTTTTACTACTTGGGCAAATGTGTTAGTGATTCTTTCGACACTTTGATTCAGTGGAGTTCCAGTGCCAACCCAAGTAGCAATTATATTATGAGAAACTTACATACCGCAGAGCGTCTAGTTCGGGGATTTTTGTTCGAGTTGAGAACTTGCCTTGACCACATGGAAACTAAAATCAAACAAGAATATGGTAAAACATCTGAGTTCTTAAAAGTTTTTGAAGATAGCACCCATGCTACTTATAATGCACATCCAGAGTATGCTTTTGCATATCATCTGCGAAATGTTTCCCAGCATTGTCAAAATATCGTTCACGGATTCAACTCTCCTACTGGAATTGGTATATCTTGTAATGTACAAAAGCTCCTCAATGAATACGATAAATGGAAGCCTGTTGACAAAGACTATATGATCAATTCTGGGGAAAACGTTGATTTATTGAAAACTTTTTCCGTTGCTTTTCAGGCTTTTAACGAAGCTCTCATTCCTGTAATTCGTTATCTTTTAAATACAAAAAACGTTGGGAAAGAGTTATTATATCTCCGGAAATGGGGCGACTCTTTGCAAAAACAGTTCCATCATGATGTACACTGCTATCACATTTTTGATCTTAAATTTCAAAACGGAAACGATGCCACCCATGAAGATTTAGATACCGGAGATGTTATTATTAACGGAACTCTAATCGACTGGGATATGGTTTATGAATTGTCAGATTCCGTTATAGCCATGCCTATCGCAAACACCTCCACAAATAATTTGCCGCTTTGATTCTGCAGCAAAAATGCCGCCAGCGTATCATGTGTCAAAATCACACGGTACACTGGCGGCTTATCTTTTATCCTTATTCTCTTTTCTCACATCATTTTTCACGCAGGCACATCAATACTCAGTCCAGACTTCAGCTCCACGGTGTAGTGGTCATCCCAGACTGTGATTTGCCGGAGCCAGCGTTTAACCAGCTTTTCATCAAACTCGGTCAGTTCACTCCCCTGCTGTCCAATGAAGTCCTGTAGCTCCTTGATACGTTCCATCTGGATGGCCTTAGTGGTCTCATCGGAATCGGTCTGCTGTTGCAGTTCACGCAGATGGAAAATCTCCTCGGCAACATCATCGTAGGCTTCCCGGTTGTTGGCACAGTTCAACAATTCCTGTTGAAGAACCAGCAGCCGCTCTACAATGCGGCCTTTCTGGGCAGAAGTGTCATTCCGCAGGACCTGCATCAGGTTCTTCTGGAGCTGTTCCTTGTATGTAGTCTTCGCACCCAGCATTTCATTCAAGGCTCTCAAAACGACCTGTTCAAGTTCTTTTTCGTTGACTGTTCTGGCATTGCAGACCGCACCGTCCTGTTCCAGCCTGCTGGCGCACCGCCAGACAATGGAGCGACACCCGTGGTTATTCCAGTGGATGCGCTTGAACACCTCTCCGCAGTTGCCGCAGACGACCATCTGCGAAAAGCAGTGTGTACAGCTATACATCCGCTTCTTTCCACTGGGGCTTGCCCGCACATTCCTACGGCGCACCAGTTCCTCCTGCACCTTCATGTAAAGTTCCTTGGGGATAATGGCCTCATAGTCATCTTCTACATAATACTGAGGTGCGATGCCGTTATTGGCCACACGGGTCTTGTTCAGAATATCGATGGTGCAGGTCTTCTGGAGCAGTGCATCCCCGATGTATTTCTCATTGGTAAGGATTTTCTTAACGGTGCTGGTGTACCACTTCCTGTTCCCTGCCCCGGTCAGGATTCCATCCACTTCCAGTCCATGACAGATCATATCCATGCTGGCACCTTCCAGATACTCCCGATAAATGCGCTTTACCACCTCCGCCTGCTCCGGGTCGATGATGAGATGACCCTCGGCATCCTTGGTGTATCCCAGAAAGCGATTATGGTTCACCTGGACCTTCCCCTGCTTGTTGCGGAAGTCGATGCCCAGTTTCACATTCTTGCTGATGGATTCCGATTCCTGCTGTGCAAGGGATGCCATGATGGTGATCATCACCTCGCCCTTGGCATCCAGCGTGTTGATGTTCTCTTTCTGGAAATACACTGCGATGCCCTTTTCTTTCAGCAGACGGATATATTTCAGGCAATCCAGCGTATTCCGGGCAAACCGACTGATGGATTTCGTCAGCACCATGTCGATATTTCCAACCTTGCATTCTTCGATCATACGGTTGAATTCGTCACGCTTTTTCGTATTGGTACCGGAGATGCCTTCGTCCGCAAAGATGCCTGCCAGTGTCCACTCCGGGTTGTTTTCAATCAACTCTGTATAATATTTGATTTGGGCATCGTAGCTGGTGGCCTGCTCATCGCTGTCGGTACTGACACGGCAGTAGGCCGCCACTTTGAGTTTTTGCTGGCTTACAAGTGGTGCCCCTTTTGCCGTTTTCCGAGCAGGGATGACTGTGATATTTTTCATTTGACTTCCTCCATCATCTTGCCAGCTTCCTCCAAACTATTCATTTTCCTACGCTGTTATTCAGGATTTTCCTGAATCAGGCTGTACAGATACTCTGCCTGCCGCGCAGGGTCATCATAATATTCCTCGATTTTCGCAAGCGTGAAAGCTATGGGCACCGTTTTCTGGACTGTGGGCTTTTTCAGGTTTGTCCTCCCCAACTTTTGTGCGCGATGCCTTCGTGCCACTGCTGCTTTTTCAAAGGTGCTTTTGTCGATAAGCTGCGGATAAAAGCTGTCTCCAAGGTAATGCTGGTTCGACAGCAGTTTTCCCACCATCCCATGCGGGATATGGATGCCAGCTTTTTCAGCGGCTTTGGAAAGCGACATACCTGCAAGATAATTCCGGAAAAGCAGTTGGATTTTCTTGTGCGCAGCTCTGTCCACCACCGCCCTGCCATCTACAATTTTGTATCCGTATAGCATTTCAAATCCTTTCCCTGAGCGTCAGCCCACATTTCAGCACAAATCCGATTTCGTTTCTGGAGTCGACTGTAATAGAATCTACGAACTGCCGTAATAAGTCACTGTTCCATTCCTCCTGTATTTCTGCTTTTTCTACGAATTTCAGCAATTTTTCTGTTTCCGCCGTCTGCACTGCATCCGTGGTCTGGCTCTTTTTCAGCGTTTCGATTTCCGACCGAAATTCTTCACACTGTGCCAGCAAGCCATTGTTTTCTCGGCTGTACAGCACCTGGTCGATGTATCCCTGTGCCATCAGACGGGTCAAAGTTTCCCTTTGCTCCGTGTTTTGTGCGACAAGCCCCTGCAAATACTGGATGCGCAGCTGACTTTCATCCTGTGAGGTATTTTTCAGAGCTTTCAAGTAGGGCTTTAAAATCAATCTGTTTCCGTAAATCAGCTTGTTCAGCATGGTGGTAAACACCAGCTTAATATCCTCATCCCGGACAGACTGGATGGAGCATTTGGTCTTGTCAGCTATATGTGTTCCACAGCACCATGCGGCATACTTGCCACCTTTGCCGGAGTTCACCCTGCGCTTAAATGTACCCCCACATTCTGCACACCGGATAAGTCCGGAAAACGTATAACGCTTCTGATATTTATTTACGCCTTTCTGAATGTTTTTCTCTGCCGCACGCTGTTCCAGAAGCACTGCAACAGCGTCAAAGGCTTCTCGGCTGATGATTGCTTCATGGTGCTCCTGCACACAATACATATCCATTTCACCAGTGTTCCGGTGCCGGTTGAACTGTTCATCCGTAAAGGTCTTCTGTAACAGGGCATCTCCCACATACCGCTCGTTGGCCAGCATTCCAAGGATGGAAGTCGAAGTCCAATGGTCGCACCGCTGGGCAGGGATGCCGTCATCATTTAGGTCGGCAGCTATCGTTCCTGCTCCTTTGCCAGCCAGCACCTCCGTAAAGATGCGCTTTACCACTTTCGCCTGCACAGGGTCTACCACAAGATTTTTACCATCCCAGCGGTAGCCATACGGTGCAGAGCAGAGTTTATACGTACCATCCTGAAAACGATTTTGAATAGACCACTTGCTGTTTTCGGAAATGGACACCGATTCACTTTCTGCCAAGCTGCTCAGCGTGGACAACAGGAACTCCCCTTCCATTTCGCTGGTGTTCAGGTTTTCTTTTTCAAAATAGATGGGGATGTGCAGTTCCATCAACCTGCGCACCAGTTCCAGACAATCTGCAGTGTTACGGGAAAACCGACTGACGGATTTTGTCAGGATAAAGTCAATTTTTCCAGCTTCGCAGTCTTCCATCATACGGAGCAGATCGGGTCGTTTGTCTTTCTTGGTGCCGGTGACACCCTCATCGTAATAGATGCCCACCAACAACCAGTCTGCACGGCTGTCGATATAGTTTTCGTAGTAGCTTTTCTGGGCTTCCAGACTTTCCAGTTGGGCATCCATATCCGTGGACACCCGGCAGTAGGCTGCCACGCGCAGTTTCTTTTTCTGCCTTGGAATCGGGTCGATTCTTGATACAGTCCTCATGGCATGTCGTCACCTCCTCCATGTTGTATGCTACCGTCAATTCGACTTATTATCAAGCAATTTTCGGCATCAATTCGGCCAGATACGGGTAGAATGTCTTGCGGTTCAATTCGGTCAATTTGTCGAATTCCGACAACGAGATCAGCTTGTTTTCCAGAAGCAGTTCCGCTGCTTTCTGCGCCATAAAATAGTCATAGTCACGCTGCACCTCCTCCGGTGTCCAGTTTTTCTTCTGCTGAAGCGTGGTATTGCACAACGGTTCTGTAATTTTGCAAACCTGTGACATAGCGGTTCCTCCCTTAACTTTGAGATGTAAACCGCTTCAGCTTTTTATGAGAAATGACACCTGTATGTAAAAAGGCCCATACTTTCGCACAGGCCTTGCGGTGTTATACCGTATTATTCTCGAAATTCACAGTCAGGATATGGACGGCCGTCCATGTCCTCACGAGTTCAGAGCATTACGCTGCTTTCATCTTCATGATCTGCACTGCTTCCGGCAGGATCAGCTTGCCATCCACACGTTCCTTGCTGACAAAGCCGATCAGGCCGTTGGCAGCATACAGTTCTTTCAGCTCTGCAACGCTGCGCGTCCCACGGTCGCCGATGTTGTAGTAGGAGAAGTCACCGAATGCCATGACCGCTGCGCCCTTGGCGATCTTCGGCATATAAGCGGAGGTGTACACCGGATAGCCCAGAATACGATCAGGCTCCCCTGCGGTCAGCGCAGGCTGCCACAGATAGTTCCCGTTGCTGTCTTTCAGCTTCCTGATCTGTGCCAGAGTCGAATCGCTGGTGATAAATGCGGCATTTTTCCGGTACGGCCGCTTCAGCTTATACACAAGGTCGATGACCTCATCTGCCTTGATGCTGTCTGCGGCGGTCGTAACGCCGACTTCACCGCCGCCGGTGGCGTTCAAGAGGCCCGTGGGCTTATTCTTGCCATCTCCGGTCAGGAACGCTTCTTCCTCGGCATTGCCCAGTGCCTTTGCAAAGCTGTTCAGCAGATAGGTTTCGAGGTTGAACGCATTATCGTACAGCAGTTCTTCCGACACCTTGACCGCCACATGCAGCTTGTAGGCATCCAGAATTACCTGATCAAAGGTTGCATCGGAGAAGATCAGGGCTTCGCCCTCCTCTACCCATGCTGCCGCAGGCTTTACAGCTGCCACATTGATCTTGTGCAGGCCGGTGGTGTTGATGGTCGTTGCCAGTTTTCGGAAGATATTCTCCTGCTCCAATGCCTCGACCAAACGGTGGTCATATTCGTCCGGCACCAGATAGCCGCCGGATTCGTCCTGCCCTTCACGCAGAATGCTGTCCACATCCTTGAAGTTCGTGCGCAGGGCGGTCAGTAGAGCATTTTTATACTCGTCGGATGCCCGTCCTGCCTTGCTGCCGGGACGTGCGGTCAGCGGTGCCGCAGTCGGCCTGCGCAGGGTGTCCTCCATGCTCTGCAGCTGTTCCAACCGTTCGATTTCCTCACCATAACTCTGGATGTCCTGCACCATTTTGTCGTAGGTCTTGGCATCTGCTGCCGAGATGAGGCCGTTTTCCATGCGGTGGGTCTCCAGAAAGTCCTTGGTATTCTCCCACGCAGTGTTTCTTTTTTCCCGAAGTTCATTGATCGTCATAAAATTCTCCTTAATCTGTAGATATTTTGATTCAAAAGGTGTACTATAAAGTCAGCACTTACGCGCTGTCCTTTTCTCTGGAGTTCGTGGCGGCATCCGTCATCTTGATCATGTTTCCATTGACCAGATAAAGGTCACCGCCCTGCTCTTCAGAAATTTTATCCATATTTTCGAGTTCCCGGATATCATTGGCACTCATCCAGCCGTTTTGTCTGCCGACTGCATAGCCGTTCATCCGGCTCTGATAATCGCCGCGCAGCAGTCCGTCCACATTGAACCTGATACTGTATTCCCGTTTTTCCTTTGGGCTGAGCAGCGGTTTCGTCAATGCCTGTTCCCAGCGGCAGACCCACGGGTTCAGGGTGTACTTTACAAATTCCAGTGACTGCTGCTCGATGTTGCTGAAGGTGCTGCGCTCCAAATCACCGATCATGTGCGGCGGCACATGGAAGATACGGGCGATCTTGTCCACCTGGAACTTTCTCGTTTCAAGAAACTGTGCCTGCTCCGGTGGTATTGCGATTGGATTAAACTTCATGCCCTCTTTGAGGACAGCGACACGTCCGCTGTTCCTGCTGCCGCCGTACTGTGCCTCCCATGCGGCCCTCAGCTTCTCTGGATTTTTCAGTACCCCCGGATGCTCTAACACACCGGACGGAGCAGCACCGTTCCTAAAAAACGATGCGCCAAAGTCCTCACAGGCGATCGCCATACCAATGGAGTTTCTTGCCATTGCAATCGGACTGTACCCTACCAGACCGTCAAACCCCAATGCCGGGATATGCAGCACATCTTTGGGGCTGAGGTCGACAGTTCCAGCTTTATCCAGATGCGATTCATCTGCTCCAAGCTGATATCGATAATAGATCTGACCGTTTTCATCCCGGTCTACCCTCATACGGTCCGGCATCAAGGGATAGAGAGCTATCACCTGTCCCCGACCATCCCGGATGATTTGTGCATATGCATTTTCCCACAAAAGCAGATGCGTCATGAGCGTTTCCCGAAAAACAAAGCTGGTCATCTCCGGGTTTGGCTCATCGTGTAGCAGAAAATACAGCGGATGCTCTACCACCTTTTCCCTGCTGCCGTTCTTGCCGCATTGATACACATGCAGCGGCAGTCCTGCTATGGATTCTGCCAGCACTCTGACGCAGGCATAGACTGCCGATATCTGCATTGCTGACCGCTGGTTTACCATTGCACCGGAGGTCGAACTGCCCAACCGGAACATATAACTGTTGCCGGGCAGTGAATCATTTACCTTCGTTCCAAACAGTCTGCTAAAAAAGCCCACTGCCTACCACCCCTTTCAAATTTTTATGACCCACAGTTTCATATTTCGCCGTTAGTACCACATTTTTCTTAAAAAGATAGAAAACACATCAAAAACAGCGAAGTGATTTTTTCTGTTCTGGCAGCTTTTCGTCACATATGACTGTGGGTACTTATACTGTTTTTTGAAGAAGCAAAAGGACACGAAAACCGCTAAAACTCACGTTTTCCATGCCCTTTGCTGTATTCTTGAAGCAGTCAGATGCTGCTCCATTCTCCTATTTCATTTTGCGCCGAAACGGATTAGGCCCCCACCCTACCCAATTTGCGAATTTTTATGGAAAAGGGGCCACCGGTCTCCGTATTTTTTCTCACAGAGATTATGACCGTCCCTCCCCCCGGCGCAGCCGATCAGCCTTTTGCGTATGTCGTAGGACTGCCGAGCATCGGCATGCCCAGTCTGCCATCGACCTGTCGCTGAAAAATCGGAGATCTCTTTTTGATCTTGAACGTCCAGTTCAGAGTATTGATCTTTGTCGGTCGGAATCCCAGAGTCCACATTGCCTCCTTCATCTGGTTGTTCGTAATATAGATTCCGGTGCGGTTGTTCAGGATGTGCTTCATCCCATAGCTGCTATGGCCGTCCAGCTTGTCCTTGGCGGGCCAGACATTCCACTGCAACCATTCCAGCACGATCTTCTGTTCTTCTTCCGAAAGATCAATAAAATGCGCTGTATCGTTCCCTGTCTCGATCTTGTAGTAGATACGGTCGTTATCAACGCAGCTGATTATGCGGCAAATACTGCCGCCCTCTTCAAAAGTCCTCATAGTGTTTATCTCCTTCTGACTCACCTGGCCTTAAATCTTCGTTTCGCATATTGAATTTTTTATCCGGCGAAAACGCTTTTTGACTTTTTGTACATCCTTGTGGGGATGACCTGCTTCGCACGGACCATCTCCGGTCTGGCCTTCTATAATCCTAACGATGCTAACATCATTATCACTGCAATCCCAGGTTTTTACGGGCGTTGGGTGCTTTGGGTCCATCAACACCGGTCGGTTGTCTGCATGATCAAAACTCATCGGCAAATCCTCTCTTTCCTCGCTTATTGTGTGTATCCCTGCTTTTCTGGTGCATCCCAGAAAAACACAAAAGCCTTCACAGGTTTTGCCCTGCAAAGGCTTCATCATCTAGTGTTTCTCGGGGTCTTCCCCCCTACTGCTTTCGCCAGTATAATAATATCATATTTTGCTCGGAACATCCATAAACGTAACGAAACATCGCAGAACATCCATCTCCACTTTGCGTTCCATCAGGCAGGGATTTTTTCTTCTGGTTGTTCCATCAGCTGATATCCCGTGTTCATGAGACGATTGATGTGTTGCTTGGAATAGCACATCTGACAGGCAATGACTGCCGTGCTCTTGTCTTCCAGATAGTACATCTTCAGTGCCAGCCTTACCCTCAGATCCGGGATGGCATCGATGGCGCGGTCCACATCCAGCAGCAAGTCGGCAAGCTGTACTTTTGCTTCTTCCAGCATCTGCTCCTTTTCTGCCTTCCGTGCCACGATGCTCTCGAAGTCGGCCTCCGGCTTATGAGTTCCACCGCCTGCATGCCCGAATGGACTGTTGACAGCGGTCATCTCATTTTCTAGCCATTCAACATCCCGTTCCAGACACTCGATATATTTCCGCTGGGTTTTAATACCCATCAGGCATTCCTTTGCATTTTTTATCGTACTTTCCCTTTCTGCTCTCCCCACCCCCCATATAGGGAGGTGGAAGATAAGCGATACTGATGTTACTTGTTACTTCTACTATATACATTACATATAGAGCTTTTTATAACCATCCCCTCTTTTAATTATCTATATATAGTGTTGGTATATCTCTCAAAAAAAGCGGTCGAAGTGGTAGCATCCCATATTTGCCGTCGATTTCGGCTCCGTTGTTACTTGCGTTACCGAATATTTTGCAGTATCCTTTTGTTATCAGAAGAATTCACTAGCTTTTCTGTATTCATAGGCCTGCTCAATATTAGCGATAATCACCTTTACGCTGCTCTTTCCAACACGCTGGTTTTCCTGTCTGTTTTCGACATATCCACGGTCCTTGAAACCACGGATACTCTTTTCGTAGGAAAAGCCATTGTCGATCAGCATTTTTCTGAGACAATTTGGCAGGATATAGGTTTTCTTTTCTCCCGGCTCATATCTTCCGAGCAGCGGTTCTCGTGCTACTTCATTAAGATGCTTCACTTCAAAATGCTCCTGATTGGAAGCAATCCATTCCTTTACAGTATCCCATGCACGCTCTACTGCATCTGCCTTCTGCTCTTTTTTCAGTGCTTCCAGCAGTTCAAAGCCCATTTCCCATGCAGAGCCGCATGCTTCCTCACCAGCATTAAAAACAGCCTTTGATGCAATAAAGTCCGCAAAGACAAGCACAGCAACAAATTCCAGATGAATGCTCGTACATTTTTCATAGAGCATCGCGTACATCGAAACAAACTCATCTCGGAAATTTGTATAAGCCTGCCGCAGCTTGCTGGTGCCCTTTTCCAGCTCATATTCATGGAACAGGCAATCCATAAACATTTGCCCTGCAAAGCCGTAGTTCTCCGCTGCTGTCTGATGCACTGTTCTGGCAAAGTCCGTGTCACCGATTGGTGATGCATACAGTTCCATAACACGCGTATTTTCACCGTCCATGGAATTTTGCACCGTGATCGGTTGTTCACCAGTAGACAGAATGGTATTGCACCATGTCTGCATTTTCTGCGTACCACCGATGCGATCACCACGCATCTTTCCAATACCATTGCCCAGCATATACATCATTCGAGACAGATTTTCATACTTCAAACTGAGCGACTGCAGCTCATCCAGTGCCAGTGGAATGTTCCGCACTGTACCTGCCGTGCGCTCAATGCCGACCGCAGTGCTATTATAGCTCCGCAGCAGTACATTGGGATCGCCGTAGACGGACACTGCTGCCTTCAGCACCGCCGTCTTACCACTGCGAGAGTTTGCCCAGAGGTGGAAGATGAACGGCCGCTGCTGAAGGAGCTGCAGCAGCACAGAAGCGAAGGATGCCGCCAGCATGACCCGTGCAGCCTGCATCGTGCGCAGCGTTGCTGCCATCTCCATCCATTTGTTTTTGTCACCGTGCGGCGCAACAGCAGCGATAATCCGATGGCTTTCCTCGCCGGCGCCATCATAGGCGACAGGGCTTTCCATGTGGTAAGGGAAGAATTCCCTGTTCTTGACCTAACCCATGCGCTCGATACTGCGATGCCGCGGAATGGCGGTTTTATTGGAAGTTTCAAAAGCTTCCATATATTTGACTGCCTCTTTAGAGGTTTCCGACGTCACCGGCAATCCCTGATTTGCATATTTTACCAGTTTGCTCTTGTCCATTGCATCGCCGCGTGGAACAATAATTTTTCTCCAACAGCAATCACCATAGAAAGCCAGTTCCAGCTTTACATCTTCATCATCAACATTCCTCATTCGCCGGGAAATATAAACCGGTGCGGAAAAAGCTGATTTTGCATAGGGAACGCCATTCAGAAATTCAATGTGCCGTACGCCATTCATGTCAACTTCCCAGCATTTCGGCACCACCAGTCCATTCAGTTCCATGCCATCCAGTTCCAATGCCCTGCAGAACTCCTGTCCGCCTTCGTGTGTATCTGCCTTTCCACCAGTGGTGGTCAGCATTTTTTCAAGGTCCCGGACTCCAATCTTCAGTTTTCAATATTTTCCCTTCAGCTTAAAATATTGGATTGGCTGGTGTTCCCGTGCATAACGTACCAGCTGAAGATTCTTTTCTTCTAAAGCCTCATCAACTGTCAGCTCCTCTTCCAGCAACTTTTGTACACGTTCTTCCATAGTGTAATATGCAAAAACGATCGGTGCCCGAACACCGCACCCCTCTTTCGGACAATCAAATCCGAAAAAGTCCCGGATATAACGGCAGGAGCATGGACGGCTCATTTTTGCAGCACGTTCGTAATATTCCTCTGTCTGGTCATAAGAATATCCGGGATACGCCTCGCTCCACTCATGCACTTTTCTCTGACCGTCTTCCGTAACGGCAGCAATAGAGATCATCGCATGCCACATCGGTTCCGGCAATGTTGCAGCATCTTCGATGCAGTGGTCAATAAAGGCACACTTGCCACACATACGCTCTGCAGAACCGACCAGATTGCTCTCTGCATGGAACTCAACAATTTCGGTGTTGCGCTTAAATTCTTCAAAAGCATTCAGCGGGTAGCGGATTTCTTCAACACTGTATACCTCGCACTGTTTTGGTGGGTCACTCTTGAAATTCAGCGAACCCGGTGCGCGGAGCATACGAGGGATGTCCTGCACGTTGTCCAGTTTCCAGCCATTTTTTCTTCCTTCTGCAATGACATACATACCAAACCCGGCAGAGAGTTTCCGGATCTGCTCACGCTCATCTTCGTTATGGATAGTAAACGGCTCATCCAGCAGCCAGATGGCATGCACACCGTTGCCAGACCGCACAATGATGGAAGGTTTCAGCTTCAGGCTGTTCACAAAATCGATAGCTTCTTTTTCTGTCTTCGGCAGTGCGTTTTCTTTGTGTGCCGAACTAAGCACATCTACATCCGCCACCATGCAGACGACGGTGTGAATCTGTTCGATACCGCCTCTGACGCTCGACGGTAGGCTTTCCTGACGCAGTGCGACGCAATAATAGGTGTTGGCACTGGTACCAAGCACTTTAATGAGCTCCGCTGCTTTGTCCAGTTCCGTGACCGGAATATGCTCGTTTCTGGAATCCGGCAGTGTTGTGATGGTAACGCAGCCTTCTGTGCATTTACCATACAGCATCTTCAAAAAATCCCTCGTTGTACTATTCATAGGCTTTCTCTCCTCCTATATTTTTTACGTGTATTTGCGAATTGCCATTTGACCCCGGCCCGTTCCCGCCCCATATTGCAGCGGCGTTTTCTATTGTGTATCTCACCGAGGATGGCTTGTTCTGTTGTCAAGGTTCCTTCCCGTGGACAGCGTATCTCTTTTGTCCGCTCACGCTCTCTTTCGGGAACGACACCATTCTAGCACAATTCAACACATGGCGGCGAACTCCTGGAGTTCACAACGCAATCACACGATTCTACGAAAAAAGCACACCTGCATTTCTACGCAGATGTGCTTCTGTTTTTTAGTTTCTTATCTTACCTTTCTGTCTTTCTGCTGCCCAGCGGCCTGACACCAAGTGCGATCAGGATGGCATTCCTTTCTTCGATTTCCATTCCTTCGCAGCAGGTTATAATGAATTTATAGGCCCAATGCTCCCGTGTGTTTAGCAGAATGTGTCCTGCACTGCGCAGCATTTCCATTGTCTCCGTAATGTCCAAATCCAGACCAGCGTAGATGGCAACCACCGTGCGCACTTCCGGGTTATTCAACTTACCATCCCGGAACTTCCTTAGTTTTACCCTGCGGACGCCAGTCTTACTTTCAAAATCATCGCTGGTTCTAAATTGCTCTAAGCACGGTGCCAGCATCTCACAGAAGGTTTTCTCCGGTGGTGCAAGATCATCATTGGCTTCTTCCACCAGAAAGCGTTCAAACTGTAACTTTTTCTGCTTTAAATCCTCTTCTTCAACTGCGCCTTCACTGCATGCAATCAGATCATAGTCCTCGTACCGCTGCAGCAGTGCGTCTGCTGCTGTCCCCTGATGCCGCACCGATTTAAATTCCAGTGTGCATTCTCCCAGATGCTCTATCGCATACTCTGTTAGAGTTTCATTCTCGACATACTGCGGTTCATTTTTTACGATATAGCCATCCGCATACCGATATGCACCAGACACCAGCAGCCGCCGAAGATTTTTATCCGTGGAAAAGGCATCAAAAAGCGTAAGACAGTCGATTCTACGCAGTTTCTCCGGCTGCGGCACTGTATTTACCATGATGCCCAGTTCTTCCAGACGAATGCGCATGGCCTGCTTAGACACCTCAAAGAAGATTGCAAGGTCAGCAACCATCATTTCTTCTGCTGTACCGTACTTTTCCTGCAATTTTTTGTACTTTCTTGCCACCGCCCTGCTTGGCATCAGGATGCGCGCAGCAACTGCATCGGCCTGAATCTCAGCAAGTGCCGCCGGGGTACGAGCGCTGCCGTTATTGTACACTTGGCACTGCTGCACCGCACTCTCTTGCTTTGCATGCCCCTGCCCTGCATTCGGCATCCGCAGCAGCATATATGCACGGTGTGCATACCAGTGGTACACCTCATGCGCCAACGTGAAATTGTAGCTGCCCATGTTCCGCATCATAAGCACATCCGGGTCCAGCAGAACGGTGCCAGCCTTGCAATGCAGTTGTTCCAGCTCTCCGTCCGTTAAAACATCTACATCCGAATCAACAAACACGGTCGCGCCGAAAACACTAAGGTCATCTGACAGGGATTTATCTACGATCAGGTTGATGCCCATCTTTTCTTCCGCAATTTGACGGATGGGCACCACCTGCGGCTGCTCCAACGCTTCCCTGCAATACTGCATAAGGAACCGCTCTGCCTCTTTTTCCAGACATTCCTTATGAGCAGCATCGTCCATGCCAGAAAGGTCAGGCAACAGATTCTGATTGGCAGACACTCCCGGAAGCTCCGGCAAGGGATACAGCGGTTCCCTCATGTACTCTCCATCGACTATCGGATTAACTTGCAAAACTTCCATGCGATGCCCAGCAGGAAGCAGCGTCAACTTGCATGATACCCAGAAGGATTTTCCCTTTTCCTCATCCGGAACGCCGCCAATGGCATGCAGCTGGAATTCACAGAAGATTTCAGAACGGAAATACACCGTATCTGCGTCAACTGCAATAACCGGCGTCCGCTCCAGCCGAATGGAACGCAGTTCTGCGCAGGCCAGCTGTTCTTTGGAAATCCCACGGTGCGCTTGCTCCGCACTATCTCCCCTGCCGTCCAGTAAATATAGTTCTTCTACACGAATCAACGCAATGTCTTCTATCGCATCTGCAATTTCACCGATGCACTTGTTCCATATATAAGAATTCAGCGCACCGCACGGCGGTGTTCCCTGCTTTTCGTACATCCTGTATCACCTGCCCTATGTATAAAAGTATACCATGGCAGCTGGACGGCTTCAACAAAATCTCGTGCAATTCTTATGGCAGAATTGATGTTTGTGCCTGTCTGTGGTAGAATAATGATAATTATACTCTTATATGTATATCTCGGAAAATCATAAAAAACAGGGAGATTTCAAAATGACAGATTATGCACCTGGTATGCGTGCTGTTATTCGTGACGAAGAATGGCTCATTAAAAAAATCGAAACCAACAGCCTTGGTCATCAAGTTTTACAATGTGTTGGCATCACTCCACTGGTGAGGAATCGCGATACCATTTTTCTCACAGATCTCGAACAGATTCAGATTGTAGATCCTGCGAGCATTCAGTTGATTGCCGACTCATCCCCATTTTTCAAACGGTCACTATTGTATTTAGAAAGCCAATGGCGGCAGCAGCTTCCCACCGACACAAATTTGCATATTGGCCACAAAGCAGCTATGGACCCCATGCCTTACCAACTGGACCCAACCAAGCTTTCCTTACAGCGTCCCCGCCAGCGCATCCTGATTGCGGATACTGTCGGCCTTGGCAAAACGCTGGAAGCCGGTATCCTGATGTCGGAGTTGATTGCACGCGGCAAAGGCAAGCGCATTCTGGTCGTCACCGTAAAAAGCATGATGACGCAGTTCCAAAAAGAAATGTGGAATCGCTTTACTATTCCGCTCGTGCGGCTGGATTCCAACCGAATCCAAAAGATCCGCGCCAGTCTGCCCTCCAATTACAATCCCTTCTTTTACTATGATAAAACGATCGTTTCCATTGACACCTTAAAACGCGATGTGGAATACCGTACACACTTGGAAAAAGCATATTGGGACATTATCGTCATTGATGAAGCGCAGAATGTTGCCGAGCGCGGTGACCATCAGGCACAGCGTTCTCGGCTTGCAAAACTGCTGGCCAACCGCAGTGATACCATGATCATGCTGTCGGCCACACCGCACGATGGCCGTGCAAAAAGTTTTGCTTCCCTGATGAACATGTTGGACCCGACTGCCATCGCAGACCCTGAAAACTACACCTCGGAAGACATCAAGGGACTGTGCATCCGCCGCTTCAAAAATGATGTCAAAGATCAGGTTAACGGCTCATTTCTCGAGCGGCAGGTCACATTGGAACATTGTCACGCCTCTGCACAGGAGGAATATGCCTTCGATCTGCTTGCTGAAATGCAGTTGGAAATGGATGCCGGCAAAGCCAAAAATACTGGACGTCTGTTCAAGACGAACTTAGAGAAATCTCTTTTTTCCAGCCCAGCTGCCTGCTGCAAAAGTATCGAGGCACGCCTGAAAAAGCTCTATAAAAAATATACAGTAGATGATATTTCCGATATTCGCTTGTTAGAAGAGTTGCATACTGCTCTGGGACAGGTCACGCCCAAAAACTTCACGCGCTATCAAAAACTGCTGGAACTTTTGCGTAGCGATTCCTACGGATGGAACCCCAAAGATCCCGGTGACCGCGTTGTGATCTTTACCGAGCGCATCGAAACCATGAATTATCTGGCGGAACATCTGCGGACTGATCTGGGGCTGAAGTCCTCTGCGATTCAAGAGATTTCTGGTGGTATGAGCGATGCAGAGCAGCAGCGCATTGTAGAAGATTTCGGCCGCACGGAATCTCCCATCCGCATTCTGGTCGCTTCGGATGTAGCTTCTGAAGGTCTGAATCTTCATTATCTGAGCCACCGCCTGATTCACTTTGATATTCCGTGGTCATTGATGGTATTCCAGCAACGCAATGGCCGCATCGACCGTTATGGTCAGCAAAAACGCCCTGATATCCGCTATCTGCTCATTGAAAGTGACAACAAACAGATCAAGGGTGATATGCGTATCATCGAGATCCTGATTCAAAAAGAAGAACAGGCTCTGAAGAACATCGGCGATCCCGCCCTGCTGTTGGGCAAGTTCAATGTGGAAGAGGAAGAAACAGTGGTTACGGAAGCCATCGAATCCGGTTCCGATGCAGATACATTCGCACAGAGTCTGGATGCCGATGCGCAGGAATTCAACCCCTTTGAAGCTTTAATGGCAGCTGCCTCAGAAACAGAGGAGACTACCATTGAGCAACTTTCAGAAGCTGTTTCCGATGAAACACTGTTCACTGATAAAGAATATTTGGAACAGGCCGTGCAGTACCTCAATCAGGCTGACAGCAATCCGGTTCAAGAACTTCAAACTGTTTCCGGCCTGGATATCCGGTTAACCTCGGAAATGGAGCGCCGTTTGCGTGCACTCGTACCGGAAGAAGCCATGCCACAGGGAGAAACACTACGCCTTTCGGATGACAAAGCCTTCTGCATGGAGCAGATGCGCACCAGCATGCAAAAGAACATGGATGAGGCGGCATGGCCGTCCTCGCAGTATTTGTGGAAGCTGCACCCGATTTTCTCTTGGGTCAATGATAAGGCCGGGCTTTTGTTCAAACGCGCAGAAGCTCCCGTTCTGGGTCTGCCCGGCGTTTTGTATCCCGGTGAAGCGTTGTACATCGTTTCCGGCAGTGTTCCCAACCTGAAATCCACGCCGCTCATCGATGAATGGTTTGGTCTGCTGTATCGGGATGGGCAATTCATTCAGCGACTTTCCATGGAGGAGGTTGTCCAGAAAGCCGGACTGCGCAGTGTGCGTATCCCCAATACAAACAGCATTACGAATCAAAGCATCGTTGCTGCAAGCAGCTTGTTGCACGATGTAGTCACGCAGGCAAAGACCTATCTCACAGAGCGATACCAGCAGTACCAGGCAGAGATGAACCCCAAGCTGGATGCAGAGGTGGATAAGCTGATTGAACTGCAGGAAAAACACAAGGAGTACTATCAGACCACCCTATTTGAACATGAACGTCAACTGCAGGAGCAGGAGCGCCGGGTGGACAAACTGTTTGATGATTTTACGAACTGGGTAAAAGAAACCCTGACGATTCAAAATAACCCATATATTCGCATCGTATCCGTCCTGATGGGGGTATCCGAATGAGCATCGATCTAACCGGTATCACAAATAAAAACGAATATTATACCAACCACTATTTTTCGACCATCTTTGAGGAAAATGCAGGTGAGGCCATCACTGCCTGGGCTCAGGCTGCAAAGTCATCCGAAGAGATCCGCACACCTTGGGCACAGCTGCGACAAAACGCCCGACAGTTCTATCCCTTGCACGACCGCTACGCAGGCGGTGCATTGAATTTGCAGCTTCTGGCTGCGATTCGCACGATGGCAGACCGTTACCTGGCTTCTCTTGGGTATCCAGAAGCTGCCCCGGAACTTGTCCCTGTAGATGCTTCTCTGTCTGTTCCCGTTTATTTGGAAATGAAAAAGAGCAACGGTGCACCACTGCTATGGGTCATGCTCTCTGCTTCCAGAGAATCGGATGCCGGTATTCTGGAAAGCAATGTCTTTGACGGTAACATTGCAGAGGAAGATGCCTTCGGTGCCGTCCACAGCGATGACCTGCTGGAACTGAAAAATGAGGATCTTACCACACAGATTCTGTTCGGTGCCGCAGAGCCGCCGCGTTTTCTTATGTTTATTTCGCTGAATCAGATCGCGCTGATCGACCGGAACAAATGGAGCGAAAAGCGTTATCTGCAATTCGAGTTGGAAGACATCTTTTCTCGCTTGGAACTCACAACCCTGCAAGCCATGGTCGTCCTGCTGCATAAAGATTCCCTCTGCCCGGAAGACGGTTCTATTCTTCTAGATGAGTTAAACGAGCAGAGTCAGAAAAATGCTGCGGGTGTTTCACAGGATTTAAAATATGCACTGCGTGAATGTATCGAACTTTTGGGCAATGAAGTCCTCCACGACATGCGAACCCGGCAGAAAATCAACCTAGAAGAGCATCCCGTGGATGCCGGACAACTGACACTGGAATGCCTGCGCTATATGTACCGGATGCTGTTCGTACTGTTCATTGAGGCGCGGCCAGAATTGGGCTATGCTCCCGTCCGTGAACTGAGTTATCTGAAAGGTTACTCGTTGGAAAGTCTGCGGGATCTCGCCGACGCTGTCCGAGATGATGTGGATGAAGTGGGTGATGGCTATTATCTACATGAAACGCTGGCAAAACTTTATGACCTGATTTATAACGGCTATCCGGAAACGGAAGCCGAATTTCAAAAAGTAACCGGTGCAGATAGTTTACACGATGTTTTTTTGATTGCTCCGCTCAAGGCGCATATCTTTGACCCGGAGTACACCAAGTTGATCAACGCCGCCAAACTGCGCAACAGCTGTATGCTGCGTATTATCGACTTAATGAGCCTGACGCGTGCCTCCGGCAAGCGCAACAGCCGCCGGGGGCGTATTTCCTATGCCAATTTGGGCATCAACCAAATGGGCGCGGTATACGAAGCTCTACTCTCCTACCGTGGCTTTATCGCACAGCAGGATTTATACGAAGTCAAACGTACCGGAGACGACTTCAACGAACTGGATGTCGGCTATTTTGTTTCGGAATCCGAACTGGCGCAGTATACCCAAGAGGAACGCGTTCGCGATAAAAATGGCAAGCTGCGTATGTATGCCAAAGGATCCTTCATCTACCGCTTAGCTGGTCGGGAACGGGAAAAATCTGCCTCCTACTATACGCCGGAAGTCCTGACCAAGTGCCTTGTTAAATATGCCTTGAAGGAGCTTCTGAAAGACAAATCTGCGGATGACATTCTGCATCTAACCATCTGCGAGCCTGCCATGGGCAGCGCAGCTTTCTTGAATGAAGCGATCAATCAGCTTGCAGAAGCCTATATTTCCCGTAAGGAGCAGGAAACCGGCGAGATCATCGGCTACGAAGACCGCTTTAACCAGCTGCAGAAGGTCAAAATGTTTATTGCGGACCGCAATGTATACGGCGTTGACCTGAACCCTGTGGCCGTGGAACTGGCCGAGGTTTCTCTGTGGCTGAACACCATTTATCCTAATGGATTTGTGCCGTGGTTCGGTACCCAGCTGGTCAACGGCAATTCCCTGATTGGTGCCCGGCGGCAGTGCTACCGCGTGAGTTCCCTGCAAGCCACCAGCAAAGGGCTGCGCTGGTATGAAAAAGCCCCGGAGCGTGTTCCCCTTGGCACCGAGCGCAAGCGCGGCAAGCTAGCTACCCAGATCTATCATTTTCTGCTGGGTGACCCCGGCATGTGCAGTTATACCGATAAAGTTATCAAGCAACTGGAGCCTGCAAAAATCAAGCTTTTGAACACCTGGAACAAGGCATTTATTGTTCCTTACAGCGACGATGATATCGAAACGCTGAAAAAACTCTCCAAGACGATTGACAAGCTCTGGAAAGATCAGATTTCTCTGCGTCAGCAACTGGAGCAACAGACGCACGACAGCCTGTCTGTGTTCAAATTCAATGATGATGAACCGGACTCCCATACTTCCATCCGCACCAAAGATCAGATGTTGCGCACGATGTACCGCTCTGAGAATGCCAAAAATGCCGGTGCTTATGCCCGCCTGAAATTTGCAATGGACTACTGGTGTGCCCTGTGGTTCTGGCCTATTGACAAGGCTGACCTTCTACCCAGCCGCAGCGAATTTCTGAATGATATGTACATGATTCTGGTGGGGCTGTACTCCACCAGCAGTGATTCCCAGCAGCTTTCCATGCTAGAAGATGCAGACGAAGAAGATACTGACATCCTGCTTCAGGTCAACTTGGACGAACTGTGCGCCCTTTTGCCCCGGCTGAGGCTGGCTCGCACAATAGCACAGCAGAATCACTTTATGCATTGGGAGCTGGAGTTTGCTGATGTATTTGCCGAGCGCGGCGGTTTTGACCTGATGATCGGTAACCCGCCGTGGATCAAGATCGAGTGGAACGAACAGGGCGTGCTGGCGGATGCCAATCCCATGTTTGCTGTAAAAAAACTGACCGCTACCCAGACCACCCACGAACGGCAGACGGCACTGGAAAATGCACATACGCACAGCATGTATTTTGCAGAGTATGAGATGCTCTCCGGCGAACAAAATTTTCTGAATGCTGTGCAGAATTATCCTGCCCTGAAAGGACAGCAGACCAATCTGTTTAAATGTTTTCTCCCACTTTCGTGGGAGAAAACGAATGAAAGCGGCATCGCCGCTTTCGTACACCCTGAGGGCGTCTACGACGACCCGAAGGGTGGTGCACTTCGGGAAATGCTGTATCCTCGTTTGCGATATCATTTTCAATTTGCAAACGAGAGAAAGCTATTTCCCGAAGTGGACCACCATACACAATTTAGTCTAAATGTGTATGGTGGTCCACTGATGGTGTCGTTCGACACCATCAGTAACCTCTACGATGCTAAAAGCATCGTAGAGTGTTACCAAGGCGAAGCCTCCGCGCCGATTCCCGGCATCAAGGATGCCAATGGCGACTGGAATATTGCTGGACATCCCAAACGAATTATTCATGTTACAAAAGAAACCCTACAAACTATTGCAAAAATCTTTGAAGGCAATGATAATTGGGAAACGGTCAAGCTTCCTCCTTTGCATGAATCTACTCAATTGGAGGTATTGGAAACATTTGCCAATCAACGTGTGAGATTGGATTCTTCTGAAATAGAATCTGCCACCACAAAAATGTGGGATGAAACCAATTCTCAGAAGAATGGCATTCTTCGTGCAAATATTAAATTTCCTGAGCAATTAGAGGAATCTATTTCTTGTGGTGCCTATTGCGGCCTTGCAAACCCTATTTTCCAAACCGTTCGCGCAAGCTATAAGAACAACAGCGATTATGATTGTGTTGATCTTACAGTAATTGCTGCCGATTACCTGCCAAGATCTAAATATGAGCGTGCTTGTTCATCTGAAGATTTTATAGCCAGAATCCCACCTACTCCATGGGGAAATAAGTTCAATGAAAATTATATGCTGGCCGTTCGAGAGTTTGTAGGTACAATGTCTGAAAGAACTCTAACCGCTTGCATTCTGCCTCCAGCAACCTCTTTTATCTATACTATTTTTGGCACCGCACTATCCAATAATAAAATGCTTGCGCTCTTATGTGCTTGTGAGAATAGTCTTCCCTTTGATTTTCTTGTGAAAATTATCGGAAAGAATCATATCGGGTATGGCACAGTCAAGTTATTTCCCCTTCTTGAGAGCATTCTCACTTATAAGATAATTTTACGTGGTCTCCTTCTAAATTGCATTACAAAGTACTATGCTCCCTTGTGGAAGGAATGTTATAACTCCTTTAATTCTTTTGAATCTTGGTCCAAATCCGACCCGCGCCTCTCCCCTGCCCGCTTTACTTCTTTGACCCCGGAGTGGACATGGGACACGCCTTTGCGCACGGACTATGAACGGCGGCAGGCTTTGGTAGAAATTGATGTACTTACTGCCATGGCGCTGGGCATGACTTTGCAGCAGCTCAAAACCATTTACCGCATCCAGTTCCCAGTGCTGCAAAGCTATGAGGCTGACACTTGGTATGATGCCAACGGCCGCATTGTATTTACCAACAACCGCAGCCTGACCGGTGTAGGTTTTACCCGCCCGGAATGGGAGAATGCCGGTGCTGTGCAGCCGATTAAGCACGGTGTTGCCCCGTGGGACGGCGTTATGAAGCACGCTCCGGCTGGTTATGTGTTTGCCCGAACCATTACAGACGATACTATGCCCGGCGGCCCGGTACAGCGCACCATTGAGTATGCGGCACCCTTTGACCGCTGTGACCGGGAGCAGGATTATGAAACTGCGTGGAAGTTCTTTGAGGAAAAGTATAAAGAGTAATAGGAGTATATTGCGATATGTTACCCTCAATTCTTGCCAGCCAGCTTGAAAAAGGCATTGGCGATTACATCGAAACTACATTTCCCATGAGCAACGCTCCCTTCAAAGGTTCCGTTGCAGAAATGCTTGCTCAGAAAGGCGCTGTCTATCATGAGCCTTATCTTGCCGTGCGCCTGCCCTTCCGTGTTGCAAAGGAAATGCCAACTTGTTTTGAGGCAATTCATCCTGCATATCTTCCCTATGTTCATCAGCAAAAGGCATTTGAACGACTGACTGGCAATGACGGCCGTTCTACACTGGTTGCCACCGGCACAGGTTCCGGCAAAACAGAATGCTTCTTGTACCCCATTCTGGAATACTGTTACCAGCACCGTGGGGAGTCTGGCATCAAGGCACTGATTATTTACCCCATGAATGCCCTTGCCACTGATCAGGCCAAGCGAATCGCAGAACTAATTCATAACAGCCCCGAATTGCGCGGCAATGTAACTGCCGGTATGTATGTTGGCGGTCTGGAACGCACTCCGTCCCGCACCATGAGTGAGCATGGCATCATTACTGACCACGAGACTCTGTTGAACAGTCCGCCGGATATCCTGCTAACCAACTATAAAATGCTGGACTATCTGCTTGTGCGCCCCAAAGATGCCCTGCTTTGGAAGCAGAATAATCCAGAAACGCTAAAGTACATTGCAGTGGATGAGCTGCATACCTTTGATGGTGCACAAGGCACCGACCTTGCCTGCCTGCTGCGCCGTCTCAAGCGCCGCCTTGGCATCTACGATGGGTATCTGTGCTGTATCGGTACCTCTGCTACCATGGGTTCCAAGGAAAACAACGGTGCCATCCTTAATTATGCCGAGGAGATCTTTGGCGAGCCATTTGAACGAGATGCCGTCATCACCGAGGATCGGCTCAGTGCCGATGAGTTTTTTGCTGGACAGTCGACCGCATTCTTTGCCTTGCCTTCCGCAGATCAGACTGCACAGCTGGTAGCTCTTGCCGAAGAGGACGATCCTTCCGCCTATCTTCAGTGCGCGGTAAAGGCATGGTTCCCGGATTTTTCGCAGGACGTTCTATCCGACAGTGGCCGCATTGAACTGGGCCGGGTTCTTCTGCAGCATGTATTCCTACAGTCTGTTCTGCACCTAACGGAGGGCAATTACTATCAGGTTTCCCGCATTGTGGAAGCGTTGGTGCCACATTATCCGGCACTGAATGAATTATCCGATGCCGCTGCCGCGCTCAACGCTCTCTTTGCACTAGTTTCCCATGCGCGCACCGGTAAGCCGCGAAAATTACGCCCGTTCCTGAATGTACAGGTGCAGCTTTGGATCCGGGAACTGCGGCGCATCGTTGCCAAGGTCGATGCGGAACACATCACTTATAAAATTGCGCATGATCTGAACCGACAGCAGGCCAAACAGCACCTGCCCGTCGTCAACTGCCGTGATTGCGGCATCACCGGCTGGGTCACTATTCTGAACGAGCGTCAGAACGCCACCATTGTCAATCTTGAAGCGTTTTACAACCAATATTTTAAAGCAGATGAAAAAGTCGTGATGCTTTTCCCTCATCCGCATGAAAATGTTCCCACCGGAATGCTGCCTGCACGCATCTGTCCAGACTGCCTGCAGGTAAAACTGGGGATCGACGGCAGCAGCGAATGTGCCAGCTGCGGCACCCGCATGGTGGACATTCTGATTCCCAGTCCGATTCGGACAACCGGCCCGAAGCAGCATAAGCAGTACATCTGCCCCTGCTGCGGCAGCCGCCGGGGACTTTCTCTGATGGGTGTACGCAGTGCCACGGAGATCAGTGCCAGCATTTCACAGATGTTCGCCTCTCGCTTCAACGATGATAAAAAGACGCTTGCCTTTTCCGATAATGTGCAGGATGCCGCCCATCGTGCTGGATTTTTCAATTCCCGCACCTGGCGGTTTGGTCTGCGCACGGCAATTCAGCGTTATTGCGCAGAATGTGGTTCAGGTCAAAGCCTTGCTGATTTTCAGGCCGGGTTTGTGGATTACTGGCACCTGCACATGACCGATGAAGAATTTGTCAGCTTTTTTATTCCGCCCAATCTAACCTGGAAGCGTGCATACGAAGAAATGACGCAAAATCGTAAGCTCAGCGATGACAAGCAGGCGCATATTTTGATGCATGAGATTGAGCAGCGCATCCAGTATGAAATCATGCTGGAATATGGTCTTACCAGTAAAATTGGACGCACTCTTGAACGGTCGGCTTGCTCGGTTCTTTCCTTTTCTCCTGAGGATATTGAGCAGATTGCTGCAGCAGTCCAGCTGCGTGTTGTTAACGAACTGGGTATCATGTCTCGGGAAGACCGCATAATCTTTCAGCGCATGGTCATCGGTTGGCTGAATCTACTCCGGTGCAATGGTGCTTTTAAAGATATTGTTTTTGATGAGTACACCATCAATGATGGCAAAAGCTATATGCTTTCAAACGACCGCAATCGCTGGCTGCCCGGTCAACAATCCGGGCGTAATATTCCTCGTTTTATAGCTGAATACCTTGGAAAAAGCCATCCTACTTCTGAGTTTGATTTACCATCTTCGCGCCGTTACACAGACTGGATTGCTTTCTGCTGCACAGAATCAATTCTTGACGAGCTCAATTTCCGTGCTATCAGCAAGCTGATTCTGGAAGAATCTGTGAAGAACGGCATTGTCGTATCTATGCCTTCTTCCGCAAACTATAAAGTCTATGGCCTGAACAAGAGCCGTGTCTTCCTTGCAAACGATGTTATCCAGCTGCGCTGCGAACATTGCGGTGCGGTGTATTCGTTTTCTGCCGAAAGCCTGCCGCTGTGGGGAAATGCGCCCTGTCCTCGGTCTGCCTGTGGCGGTAAACTTGTCGAATATAAATCATCCGGCATCAATTACTATGGCCGACTTTACAGCACCGGCGATCTGGCGCGCATCAATGCACGGGAGCATACTGGCCTGCTGGAACGCCCAGATCGTGAGCAACTGGAGAAGGATTTTAAGCGTAGCAAGGAAAATCGTTCCAACTGGGACCCCAATGTTCTCTCCTGTACCCCCACTTTGGAAATGGGTATTGATATTGGTGACCTTTCCACGGTCATCCTGTGCAGTATGCCGCCTGCACAAAGTCAGTTTTTGCAGCGTGTTGGCCGTGCCGGACGCAAAGACGGCAATGCTCTGACCTTGGCGATTGCAAATGCGCGGCCACATGACCTCTATTTTTACGCAGATCCTTTAGAGATGATCTCCGGTTCGGTCACACCACCAAAAATCTTCCTGCGCGCTTCCGCTGTATTGGAACGGCAGTTCATGGCTTTTTGCATGGATTCTTGGGTGCGGAAAGGCATTCCTGATGATGCTATCCCCGATAAGGTCGGCATTATTCTGAAGAAACTGGATGCGCGGCCTTCCGATATGTTCCCTTTCAATTTTCTCAACTACGTGCAGAGTACACTTTCCCGGCAGATCAACTCTTTTGTCCAGATGTTTTCCGCTTATCTGGACGAAAGCTCCAAGGAAGAGCTGCAAATATTTGCCCGCGGCACTGGAACCACAGAAAGTTCCATGCACATTAAAATTCTGGATGCCTTTGAAAGTTTGAAGAAGCAGCAAAACAGCCTGCACAACAGCGTAAATTCCCTGAAGGTCATGATCCAGCAGCTGGAAAACAAGCCCAAAGACAGTTCTTACGACGAAGAGATCAAGGAACTAAAGGGCGAGGAAGCGGCCCTATTGACCGTTTTGCAGGAGATCAGCAAAAAGAACGTTTTCAACTTCTTGTCCGATGAGGGATTGCTGCCCAACTATGCTTTTCCGGAGGCTGGAATCATTCTGCGGGCGGTTCTCTACCGAAAGTCCGATGAGGAACTTCCGTCTGCCCGAAAAAAGTATGAAAAGCTCGTCTATGAATACAACCGCTCCGCTTCCTCTGCCCTCAGTGAGTTTGCACCGAGCAACAGTTTCTATGTGGATGGTCGCAAACTGACGATCGATCAGGTAGACCTGACAACTGCTCAGAGTGCCCTTTGGCGTCTGTGTCCAAACTGCTCTCATGCGCAGCTTGAAACAGCTGGCCGGAACACAGCAGCCTGTCCTCAATGCGGAAGCCCCGCTTGGGCCGATTCCGGTCAGATGCGCAACATGCTGAAAGTGCAGATGGTCTACTCTAACATGGACTACGCCAAGAGCTTGATTAGTGATGAAAGCGACGACCGCTCTAATATCTTTTATTGCAAGCAGCTCCTTGTAGACGTAGATGAGGACCACGACATCTCCTGTGCCTATCGCATGGACAATGAGGAATTTCCCTTTGGTTACGAATTTGTCCGTAAAGCAACGCTGCGGGAGATCAACTTTGGCGAGAGTGACCTGACAGGTGAAAAGTTATCGATTTCTGGTGTCGAGGAAGTGCGCAAAGGGTTCCGGATCTGCAAATATTGTGGTAAGATTCAGACTGACAGCAAGCCGAATAACCACAGCTATTCCTGTAAGACACGCAAAATCCCTGCGCTCTCACAGGCCGATGCCTATGAAGAATGTCTGTTTCTGTATCGTGAATTCAGCACAGAGGTTCTCCGACTTCTGATTCCCGCTACGACGATGGACTCTTCTTCCGTCCGGATGGAATCCTTTGTTGCGGCCTTCATGCTTGGTATGAAAGAATATTTTGGCAATGTCGATCACCTCCGGGCTGCTGTCAGCGAAGTACCCGTCCCGGATGCCGACTATCGCAAACAGTATCTCGTGATCTACGATTCGGTTCCCGGCGGCACGGGATATCTGAAGCAGTTGATGCATGAAAAAGATTCTTTGATTCAGATTTTTGAAAAAGCCCTTCATGTTATGGAAACCTGCTCCTGCAAAGACGATCCGCAGAAGGACGGCTGCTATCATTGCCTATATGCGTATCGCCAGAGCCAGCAGATCGGTAATATTTCGCGTGCAACTGCCATTCGGCTGTTGAAAACGATTCTTTCCGGTAAAGACCATATCCAAAAAATCGATATGATCAGCAGTATTCCTGTAAACCCGCTGTTTGAAAGCGAATTGGAATCGCGCTTTTGGGAAGCGATCCGTCTAAAAGTTGGTGCTGCAAATATCAGTGACACCGTAAGAAACGGAAAACACAGTTATTATCTCAAACTGGAGCACTCTGCTTGGGAACTTGAACCTCAGGTTTCACTGGGTCCAAGCAACGGTGTATCCGTTCCCTGTAAACCAGATTTTGTGTTTTGGCCTGTAGCCGCGCCCGGACACAAGCCCCTAGCGGTGTTTACGGACGGCTTCCTATATCACAAGGATATCGTTTCCGATGACACCATCAAACGTGAAGCACTCCGCCGCAGTGGGCAGTTCCGGGTCTGGTCCCTGAGTTTTAAGGATGTTCAGAACGTTTTTACCCCGCAGGGGGATTACGCCACTTCTGTTTTAGCGGTCGAAAAAATGCCGCTCGGCAAGGTGATGTACCGTTCCGAAGTACGAAAGCTCCATGCAGAGGTACTTGATCCTGCAAAGCTCTCTGCGTTTGACCTCTTGATTGCCTACCTGAATCTGCCGGATGCCGAAACGATCTTCCACGCACAGGCACACGCTTATGCACTTTCTCTGCTGGATCCGGCATTCATCAAGAACAATGCGGCATTCGATCAATGGCATCAGGTCTTTCAGGATGTGAACGATCAACTGCATTTTACAGATTCCAGTTTCCGCTTTGGGCTGACCGCTTATGGAGCGTGGGTCCCTCGTGCTGTAAATTCTCATCTGGCTCTCTATGCAGGCATTTCCGCTGCATCCATGAAAGCAGATGGTGCTGTTACCGTCTTTGCCGTCCTGAACGATGACAAGAACAGCCGCACAGATAAATACGAACCGGAGTGGAACGGTTTCTGGCAGTTTTTCAATCTGATGCAGTTTGCCTCAGAATTTGCTGCCGTTTCTTCTACCGGGCTCAGGCGCATGGACTATCTCGCACTTCCTGTTTCCCAGAGCAGCTGTTCTTCGGCGGAAGCCTCTTCCACACCCGATTCCGGATGGAATTCCATCGGTGAATTGCTATTTGACGAAGATGCGAAAGCATTCGCTGCCTTGGCACAGAAAAGCGGTATCCCAGCACCTGCTGAAGATTTCATTGGATTTGAGGCAGCTGGTGCAGATGGAAATGTCATCGCAACGATTGAAATTGCTTGGCCGGACAAGAAATTGGGATTTATGACTTTTGAACAGTCCATTGATCGAGAAAAGATGGAGCATCTCGGCTGGAAAATATACACCGCAGCCGATCTATCTGGTCTTGATTTAAGCAATCTATTGGGAGGAAAGAACGTATGACAACTGCAAAAGTCGCAATTTCCGCTGATTTTTTGACGGCCTTTGCACACCTTCCCCGTCAGGTGCAGGGCAAAGTTACCGAACTTGTCAACAAATTCCGGAATGACCCTGCTTCGCCGGGAATTCACTACGAAAAGATAAACTCTTGTATCGATAAAAAAATATATTCCATTCGTATCGATGATACCTACCGCGGCATTGTCGTTCGTCAATCCGAAGTTTACCTGCTTTTATGGGTCGATCATCACGATGAGGCCTACCAGTGGGCCGCCCGAAAACGCTGTGAAGTAAACCCGAACACCGGTTCACTTCAGGTTTTTGATGTACAAACGGTTTCCGAACCGATTGCAGCACACAGTCAGCCGCTTCTGTTTTCTGCTTTCAAAGACGCGGATCTGCTTCGGCTGAGTGTTCCTGAAGCGCTGCTGCCTTATGTCCGCAGCTTTGAAACAAAAGAACAGTTTTATCAGGCGCGATCTTCCTTCCCGGCAGATGCATACGAATATCTCGCCTGGCTTGCAGAAGGCTTTTCCATGGAAGAAGTTCTGGAACTTGCCAACGAAGAATGCAATACCTCTCCCGCAGCACAGGATTTGTCGGCAGCATTGGAACAGCCCATTACCATGCGGTCCTTTGTCGTCGTGGAAGGGGAAGACGAACTGCGCCGCATCATGGCTGCACCGCTTGAAAAATGGCGTGTTTTTTTACATCCGGCTCAGCGAAATCTGACGCAGAAAAATTACTCTGGCCCTGTTCGTGTTCTGGGTGGTGCAGGAACGGGAAAAACGGTTGTCGCTCTGCACCGCGCTAAATATCTGGCATCTCAATGCACCGGGCAGCAGCGTATTCTTTTTACGACCTATACGGCGAACCTCGCCGCAGATATTCAGGAAAATCTCCGCAAGATCTGCTCGATCGAGGAACTACGCAAAATTGAAGTCATTCATCTTGACGCATGGGTCAGCCGCTTTATGCGCGAGTCCGGCTTTTCTTTCCAGATCGGCTACGATGACGCCTTGGCTCCTATATGGGAAAAGGCGCTCTTTCTTGCCAACACGGAACTGCCTTACGACGTTTCTTTTTATCAGGAAGAATGGAATCGGGTCGTGATTTCACAGGAAGCGATTACGCGTGACCAATATCTGAAAGCCTCCCGAAACGGCCGCGGCACACGGCTGGACCGCAGAAAGAGGCTTCTTGTATGGCAGGTTCTGGACAACTACCAAAATCTGATGAAAGAGCATCAGATCCGCGACATCAATACTGCCATGTATGAGTGCACAAAACTTTTACAGGGCAGCAGTGTAAAATCGCAGTATGCCCATATCATTGTAGACGAAGGACAGGATCTAAGCGATAACGCATATCGCCTGATTCGTGCTCTAGCCGGCCCGGAACACGCAAACGATCTTTTTATCGTGGGTGATGCGCATCAGAGGATCTATCGGAATCGGCCTATCTTATCGAAATGCGGTATCAATGTCCGCGGCCGAAGCAGTATTTTAAAGATCAACTATCGCACCACAGAGGAGATTCGGCATAGTGCATTCTCCTTCTTAGAGGGTCTCTCTTTTGACGATTTGGATGAAAGTACCGATAGCGGAACCCAATGCCAATCTTTGACCCACGGAGAACCTCCTATCATTCGGAATTTCCCGGATGCAAACGCAGAATTCAACTTCATTTATACTGAAATCCGGAAGATACAAAATTCTGGTATTTTGCTAAAGGAGATTTGCATCGTTGCGCGTACAAAGAACCTTGCAAACGATTATCTGTCCCTGCTGACAAAGGCCGGCATCCGTTCCTACGCAATCAAACGGAATCAGCCTGACAATCGAAACTTTGATGGAATTCGTGTCGCAACCATGCATCGTGTGAAGGGGCTCGAATTCAAATACGTCTTTATTGCTGCCCTCAATCACCGCGTTGTTCCTCTAGCTGCTGCCATCAATCACATGGATCCAATCTCCGAAAAAGAATCCATGACATCCGAAAAATGTCTGCTTTATGTGGCTATGACACGCGCGCAAAAGGGAGTTTACATCACAAGCTATGGTACTTGCTCTCAGTTCCTACATCAATCTGACTGAAACACTTTCTATATGTAATTCCTCTACTTCTTTTTGTTGAATTTTTGGCCTACCCATGGTAATATTGAATTACCATTACAAGGAGGATTTCCTATGAAACTCACAAGCCTCTATGTGCATGACTTCAAGGGCTATAGAGAACATCAATTTGATTTACAGGGAAAAAGCACCGTTCTTTTTGGTGTAAATGGTGCTGGCAAATCAACCGTTCTTACTGCTATCAATTATTTAATGTGGCCAGTTTTGAACCGTTTAAGCAACACTCAGGGAACTGCTTTCCGCTCCTTAAATGCAGAATCTGTTCATGCTGGCTTTGGAATGATGAACCTTGGTGCTGATTTCGGCCTGGCTGGTGAAACCTTATCTTTAAGAAAAGATTACATTAAAGCCAAGCCCGGAAAAGCACCACGAGTAATCCCATACAGGGATTTATACGATACTTTTGTCGAAAAATTTACAGCCACTTATCTCTCTGAGGGATCAGAAAACAATATGCCTATTTTCGTCAATTATGGAACCAACCGTTCTGTCCTTGACATTCCTCTTAGAATTCGCACCAATCATGAATTTTCTCAGTTGGCAGCTTTAGAGCGTGCCAGTGAAAACGAACTAGATTTTCGTTCTTTCTTTGAGTGGTTCCGCAATCAGGAAGATCTTGAAAATGAAACCAAAACAGAAACCAAAAATTTTGACTATGAAGATGTTTCATTAGGGTGTGTCCGCACAGCTGTCTGTTCTATGTTGGATAATGTCTCCGACCTAAAAGTTAAACGTAGTCCCCTGCGCATGACAGTCAAGAAGAATGGACTAGAAATGCGCGTTGATAATCTTTCTGATGGTGAGAAATGTACCCTCGCTCTCTTTGGTGACTTAGCTCGTCGTATTGCTCTGGCTAACCCTTCTCGCAGCAATCCACTTGAGGGAGAAGGTATTGTACTCATCGATGAGATTGAACTTCATATGCACCCTTCTTGGCAGCGAAAAATTCTCGGTGCATTAAAAAGTACTTTTCCGAACATTCAATTTATCATCACAACGCATTCTCCTCAAGTGATAAGCGAAGTAGATGACAGTTACAATCTTTTCGGTCTGAAGCAGGAAAATGACGATGTAATCGTTAAACCCTATAATGTGCATGGATGGGATACCAACGGAATTCTGCATAGCGTAATGCATACCACTGAGCGTCCCGAAAATGTTGTAAGAGCATTTGAGGCATTCGATAGCGCCATCGAATGCAACCTTGAAGAAGCATCTAAAATTCTTCAGTACCTGAAAGAAACTGTTGATCCCAACGATCCAAAGTTGACAGAGTGTGAAGTTCGTTTCGATTTGGAAAATCGCTGAGGATTAACTATGATTAAAATCAATAAAGGTATTGAGCCTGTAGAGCTTACGAAATACAAACAACAGCCTAATGCATCCTACCGAGATATGCATGGTGCTCCCTCAGGAAAAAGTAATTCCGATGGAACTCCCATCGATGTTTATACTATAGTTCTGAATCGTCTAATTCAGGAGCAAGGGTGTATTTGTGCTTATTGCATGTGTCGAATTCCAGAAAAAGGAAAGAAAGCAACAATTGAGCATATTGACCCACAGAGTGCCACTTCTGAAGAGAAAGCCTTAGATTATCGGAACATGCTTGCTGTATGTAATGGAAATCGTGATGCTCACAATGACAAAGAAAAATCCTGCGATGCACATCGCAAAAATGCTCCTTTAAGCGTCAATCCATTAAAATCAGATACATTATCTTCTCTCAAATATCTATCCAATGGCGAAATAACTGCCTCTGACGATGCTATTAAGAAAGACCTCTGCGATACTCTCAATCTAAACTGCTCAGAAAGACGCATCCCGGAAAACAGAAAGGCCGCCTTAACTGCATACCTTCGGGTCTTTGTCGCCAAACATCCCACCGGCGATATTAAAGAATCTTGCCGACGGGAGTTAGAAAAATATCAACAGCAATCACCCAAAATGCCATACGTTGGTATTATTTTGGATTGGCTTACTCGCCATACATAATAGTATACCTCTTACATCTCTTATTGAGCATTGGGGCAGTGGTATTCCGCGCATCATGGTAAAAGTCAAAGCCTATGGTCTTCGAGATCCAGAATTTATCGGTGAAGTTGATTTGCGTCTTAATATCTATCGTAACCAACTGAATGCCGCCAGTGCTGCTCAGGACATTCCTCAGCATATGTGAGTGCCGACAAAGTGCCGAGAAAGTGCCGACAAATGAACAAGAGCGGCAAATTTACAACTATGTCCTCGAAAACCCATCTATTACAACTACCCAAGCTGCTACTTTGTTAAACATCGGGCAGCGTCGCGCACGAAACCTTTTGATTAAAATGGTAGATGATCGGTGGCTAAATAAGGAAGGTGCTTCTCGCAGCACTGTTTATGTAATCAACCATGACACTGTGTAATGTTCCTCTGTTCCCCAGAACGACCGCTCAATCTGCTCTTTCCTCCCCTTTCCCTCACACCCACATCGCATTGTTCCCAAGAACGAAGCCTGAAAATGTACGATTATGACATCAATTTGCAGGTGTCGAGCCATGTTGAAGCGGTTCTCCTTTTGACCAAACTTAATGTCGAGCGACACATCGAAGTGGACGTCAGTATGGATGAGCTGGATGTGACTGCTGCGGAGAGCAAGGCTACCTATGACGAGATCAAAGCCTACGTGCTGGAGAAGTACGGTTTGAAGGTGTCCAGCCTGTATATCTCCCAAGTCAAGCGGAAGTGCGGGCTGGATGTGGAACAGAATTATAACCTGCCAAAGAAGGAAGATGCAAAAGTGCCGCAGTGCCCACCAGAAAAGGAAGCGGCAATTATGGAGGCACTAAAGCATTTTCAAATGTTGTGAAATCGATTTTATGAGCAGATAACAAAACGAACACGATTGCCTATAATGCAATCGTTCGTTTTGCTTTAAAGCTGAGGGATTTCCTAAAAGAGTAAATTGAATTGCTACTTATTTCTTGCAGGGCATTTTACTGCTATCGCGCTTCATGATTTGAATTCTTTTACCTGTCCACCGCTGTAGTAAAGAACTTGCTTGATTATAATCTAAGCCTGTACATCTGTCTAAGTAGCATCTATTCATGAGTTTATTCTTGAAGGTATTAAATGCCCACCCATCATTACCTTTTGCAGTCATAAAATCATAAATATCGTGTTTTGAACGCGCTTGCAGTTGGTATAGCTCGTAGCAAGCATTGACCGCTTTAGGGATATATTCGTCAGAAATACAGCTAAATTCTATAAATATTCTCCCTTTGGTGTATGCCATATGCAACAGAGTTTCGTCTATGTTTTTGGCATCAGGATACTGGCTTGCAAGATCTTGTGCTCTAGTAATATTGTAAACAGCCTCGGTTAATGTTCTGTTCGCCATATACCGATTCCTATTTTTGACTTGAACCTGAGCGATAATAAGTTTGCCTTTTGCTTTTTGATGCAAGAACTGATAACTGTTTGACAATTCAGATAAAAGCTTATCGTAAATTGCGTTCATTAGTTTCGAGGAATTGGGGAACCAGCGCGCATTAAACAGCGTTTGGATATGATCAAAAAAGTAGTAAGGCTCACAGTTTTGATAGAACGCAACATCGTTGCCGATATAAATAGAGCGATAATCTTTAATTATACTTAAGTATGCATTTGCAATTATTTCTATACTATTAGGGTCAGATTTTGCATATGTTGATAATGCCCTTATAATCCAATATTTTGAATTGCAAACAAATTCATATCCAGAAGAATTACCATTATAGACAGAATAATCTTTTTCGATAACAGCTGCTCCACCAGAAGGATCACAACACTTTATGATGCCGTTGATAGCTCCGTCAATTCCAAATTGTATAGCGCGATTGGCCGGAATCCTTATTTCGGTAGCCAGCATAACCAATGCCTTAATGCGTTTTTGGACATCTTGAGCCAACAACTCTTTTTGCGGTTCAAGAAACAACCTTTGAGAACTAGGAATCCCCGAAATCTTTTTTTCGTTATTAACAATATAATCTAAAACGGTTTGATTTTTTTCATACGGAGATAAGCTGATAGCTCCTACTTTCTGATTGAATTTTGCTTTTTCGGACTTGTCAAATTGGCTATCAAGAGAAAATATCGTAAACTTTCTAGATGCATTCCTAGCTTCAAAGATATACTTATACATAGGTGCATCCGATTTGTCAATAACAATAAGAATATTTGACCCTTTTTTCTTGATGCCATCTAGAACCAATTCACTGGAGACTTTTTTGATTTGTGCAGTTGTTAACGATTTTGAATCAAAACAATGCAAAGCGTTTTCTTTCTGAACAAGTGCGTCTAATTGCTCTTCCGTTATTGTTGTACCTGCTGGGAAAATATAGACTTTTTTTGTGGTAAAAAAGTGAGCTATATCTAATAAAAAAATTGTTTTTCCGCTAAAGAAATTTCCGGAAATAAAACAAAGCGGTTCATTAGGTATACTATCTACAGCATCTTTAAAAAGAGACCTTGTGATATAGTAGCCTGGCATGGTTATGATATGAGAGTTAATAGATTTCCATACTAGATTTTCTTGTAGCAAAAAATCACGGCACCGTATATCATCTTTCTTCAATACATTGAATTGCATGGATGAGTATTTTTCTAAAAAGTCCTCAATTCCAGGTTTGGATAGTTTGGATGTAGCCTCCCTTAGTTCATGAAAAAAGTTTTTAGAATCTTCTTCTGAAAAAAACCTAAAGACTGTGGTAATTCCATACCGCGCCAAACGGTCTTCCATTCTTTGAGAAAAGGGCTTTTCAACAGAATCTTCCGACTCAAAACTTATATATATAATAGCTTGTTGTGTTGTATCTATGTCCTCGGCCCGTTCTTTTACACTTAGTTGAGAAGAGTAAAGCAAGTCCAGTTCTTCTGACAATCCACATCCAAAAAAGAGAATACTTTTTGAAGAAAATGCCGTCAATAACTCGTTAAGCATATCTTTATTGGAATCGTCCATCATGCTTTTGACATACTGATCTCTGCTCAAGATAAAATACTTATTATCACCTGTGGACAAGTATTTTCCTGCGTCTCCATGCAGTTTGTATACCTTTGTTTTAGTTCTTGCATAGTAACGATTGGTTTTCTCATAAGGAATAATCGGATAGTAATTCGGACTGTAGTTTTCAATAAGAGAATCGTAGTTTAAGGTAAATAAATATGGCCATCGGATTTCCAAAAATTCAGATTGAAAGTCTTTCCAAAAAGATATATTCTGAAAATTCTTATTAATGTATTCATAAAATTCTTCGAGCTTCTTTTCGGGAATTCGGCTATAAATATCCCAGAAACTATTAGATAAGTCTGGTAGACTCTCTTTTTGTATGTCAATAAGATCTTCTGGACTATAGTTAGAATAAGCAGAAATATATTTAAAAAGGAATTTGGTAAGCTCACTGACTGATGGTATAGTGCCATTATTATCAGTCGGGCTCCCAAACGAGAAACCTGACCCTATTACAGGGATAAGGGCATACTTTTGGCACAGATTAAAACACAGTTCAAGCATTTTTCCGTGCTCATGAGAATTTCGCACATTAAGAATTTCCACAGAACATTCTCCTTTATACATCCTTACCTAAAAAAGTGATTTTATAAGCCTTGTACAATCTCCATAAACCGCTCCAGGGAATACGCTCCCGGATAGTCCGGCTGCTTGGTCTCAAACACCATGTAATACTTGTACTGTTTTCCGGCCAGCTTCGCCCACTGGTCACCGATTTTAGCTTTCTCCTTGGACTCATCATTATCCAGGTGATCTCCCTTGGTCTCCACCATCAGTATCTTTCCACTGTGGAGCATCACGATGATATCAGGGTAAGCATGAACGGGGCCGTTAATCTGGAAGCCCAGTCTGGAAATATTCCGGTGCCACCACTTGACGTTGCCCAGCTCCGACAGTGCCCACACCACCTTGAACTCGTACTCGTTCATATCTTCTTCGGCGGTATAGAGCGATTTCGGCACCATCGAGGTAAATGCCGTTGGGGAGATCACCGCAGGCAGCGCATAGTTGGGCAGGCAGGAAATCTTGTCCTGCTCCAGCCAGGTGTCAAAGACGCTGGAGCGATGCTGGGCAATCAATTCCTTTACCTTTCCCTGAATTTTCACGACATAGGGATACGGCGACTGCTCCAGCTCGGAGAGCTGATCTTCGCTCATGGTGCCGATCACCCGGTCGATGTACTCATCCAGTTCCCGATCATTGACGCAGTTCATCTTGGAGAGCTTTTGCTTGATAATGCCCTTGCACAGCGAGAGCCGCTTTTCCGAGGGCTGGGTGTTGAACCACTCCCGGAAAAAGGCGCTGTCGCCACCAGACAACCGCCATGCCTTTGCGGTGCTGTCTTTGCTATCGTCTACATCCACCCGCGCCATCTCAGCGTTGACGGTAGTGAAATCCACATGAGCGTCTTTGTCCCGCAGAGAGAAACCATCCTCTAAATGTTCCAGTTCCAGGGTTTCATGAGCTTCCGAAAACAGACTGGGGCCAGTCTCCAGCATAAATTGGGGGAAGCGCAAGGCAGCGGCTTCGTCTGCAAATTCCTCATTCATTCGAAACTGATTCATTTTGTCGCGCACCTCCGATGGAGCCTGGCTCAAAGCAGTGTTATCGGCCTGGTTGATCTCGTCCTCATAGGTTTTATTCTGTTGCAGGGCCTGTGACAGCATGGGATCGGACTGCATAGTTCCATCCTGCACGGATTGCTCTGCCTCATGTGTTGCCGCTTCAAAACGCGCCTTCAAATCCGAGCCGTCTACCTCCGGCAGATCTGGTTCGTCAGCGGGAGGGGGGACAATGGGAAGCTGCTCCGGTTCCTGTGTGGGTGCAGCTGTAATGGGTACGTCCACATCCTGTGCCCGGTAGTCACGCCTGCTGAAACCGGCGCTGTTCAGCCCGGCCACAACCTTCTCCAGCGTTTGGTGGAAGTCTGCGGAAGATGTGATGACATAGGAGAGATTCAGCACTTCACTGCTGTTCTTCTGCGTGTAGGGCAACCGAAGTACACGCCCCAAAATCTGCTCCACATCCACGGTAGAAGTGCGGTTTGCCACCGTGGCCAACACATAGGCAAAGGGGCAGTCCCAGCCCTCTTTCAGGGCGTTGACGGTAATGATGTACCGGATGGGGCAGTCTGGGGACAGCAAGTCCACATTTTTCAGCTCGTCTTTATCGCCGGTTTTGATGGCGATTTCCTTTTCGGGAATGCCGCCATCCACCAGCGTTTTCTTGATTTTTTCATATGTGGTGCTATCTGCATTGTTGCGGGGCTGTGCCTGGAACAGAACGATGGGACGAATATAGCGCCCGCTGGTTTCCTGCTCCCGTTTGGCCTGTGCCTCCAGCTTGGCACGAATGGCGATAGCATCCCCATATACATCTGCCTGAGACTTACGGTTATAGACAATGACCGGCAACTTGACCATGTTGGCCTTTTTCAGCCGTGCGGCGTCTACAAAAGAGATGATGTTGCTTTTCTTCTTAGGTGTGGCGGTCAGGTCAAACACAAAGCTGGGATTGAAGTTTTGCAGCATTTCCACGCTCAAATCCGAAGTGGCATGGTGGCTCTCGTCCACGATGACCACCGGATTCAGATAGCGGATTACCTGGATCAACGCCGTCTCATCGGTATCGGCCAGCAGAACGGATGGATCATCCATCCACTTGGCAAACTCAGCCAGATAACCATTCTCCTGATAGGCTTTGCGCCCTTCTTTTTTGCTGGTGCGGAAGGAATCATAGCTGAGCACAAACAAGGAAAGCTGTTCTGTCACCGCAGAAGGGGTAAAGTTCTGCCCCATGAGGGCTTGCTCCTTGGAGTACACCTGTACCCGCCCGCCAAAATCCACATCCAGCCGCTGGCGGTAGGGATGGTCTGGATTTTCCAGCGCCTTACGGGTCTGGGTCAGAATGGCCTCAGAGGGGACCAGCCATACCACGGCCTTGGCCCGGCGCTGGGGCATGGCGTCAAAAATGGTCCGCAGAGAACTGGCGGCAATATAGGTCTTGCCGCCGCCGGTGGGCACCTTGGTGCACACATGGGGCACACCGGAAAGTACATTCACATAATTCGGCATACCGCCGAAGCCCACCAAAACATTCTTTGCGTTCCAGAGGGCCTGATACGCCTTTGCCGGACTTTGCAGCTCCACCACTAGCTCTAGGTAGCGGGCAAGATCGGCAATGACCTCTTTCTGATAAGATTTCAGTTCCATTTCTTCACGCTCCTTTACAGCCGGGCAATATCTCGTGGGATTTTCTTAAAGGTGATGTTATGCTTGCGCAGTGTTTCCTGCGGAATGGCGCACAGGTCGGCATAGATGGTGTAGCCCTCGGCTTTTGTCTGGACGGTAGCCAAAAAGGCATGGTCCAGCGTGGTGACGCTTTCCCGCTCATAGTAGAAGTAATAGGCGGTGTTGCGGCACAGGCCCATGAAGTAAGGCTCGTCCGTGGGCTGTTCGGCGGGCAAGAGCTCTTTAGTCTCCATATAGTAGACGTATTCCCGGATTTTTTGCGGGCCTACTTCTTCGTTGAGGTTGCCGTTCGGCAGCAGAAGCACAGGCCCCAGCTCATAATAGCTGAAATTGCCGCCGGTGCCTTCCACGGCTTTTTTCCCCTCCCCGTAGCCGTCAATCACCCGCTTGACACGCTCGGCGGTAATGCTGTCGGCGTAGTCCATCATTTCCACCAGAATGAATTTGCGGTTGCCGCCATCTGCCTTGTTCATGTTCAGAACCGCATGGGCAGTGGTGCCAGAACCGGCAAAGGAGTCGAGGATGATGGAATCAGGATCAGATGCAATTTGTAAGATTCGCTCAATTAAGCGAACAGGTTTGGGAGTGTCAAAGGGAGTCTCACCAGTAAAAATAGTCTTAATTTCTTTTTTGGCGTCTTGAGTATGGCCAACTTCTTCATATGACCAGAAGGTTTGTGGGACTACTCCATCTGCTACCTCAGATAGAAATATTTTCGGAGCTGGGACATTATTTCCATCTTTTCCCCACCAAATTCTTCCGTCACGGTCCATTTCCCAGAATTTTTCTTCCGAAACGCGCCAATACGATCCCGCTGGTGGGCCTTTGATAACTCGTCCACTGGGACATGTTATAGAGTAAGTTCCTTTGCTATAAAAATTTCGAGCAGCCAAATTGTTGGGTCGCCATAATCCACGGGGGTCATTATCTGGGTTTTTGTATGCTTTATTTTGTTTTTCTGTTCTTGGCATTTTATGAGGAATCCATTGTTCTGCGCTTTTTCCATATACAAGAATATAATCGTGATCTTCAGAAAAATGTTTTGCAGTTCCTTTAGGTGCGTAATTTTTTCTCCAAATAATAGTGGCTATAAAATTGTGATCGCCAAAAATCTCATTGCATATTAAGCGCAAATTATAAAATTCCACATCATCAATACTGATGAAAATAGCTCCATCTTCAGCCAACAGCCGTTGCAGCAGCTTCAAACGGGGGTACATCATACATAGCCACTTATCATGCCGGGAAAGGTCCTCGCCCTCTTTGCCAACCACTTCTCCCAGCCACCTTTTGATCTTGGGGTCATTGACGTTATCGTTGTATACCCATCCCTCGTTGCCGGTGTTGTAGGGAGGATCGATGTAGATGCACTTCACTTTGCCCTCGTACCGGGGCAGCAGGGCTTTCAGTGCCTCCAGATTGTCGCCGTGGATAATCATGTTTTCGCTGCCGTTGTCCTCGGCGTGCTGTCCGGCTTCGTCATAGCTGTATTGGCACTCCAGCACCCGGTAAGGCACCTCCTGGTGGTGGTTTACCACTTTATCTTTTCCAATCCATTCAAGTGTTGGCATATTGGCTCTCCATTCGATTTACAAAAGATTTAGCTGTGCCTCGGTGAATATTCCACTTTCCCTCAGCAACTTTTTCAGGTACTCTTTATATGTCTCACTGACTGCGGCACGAACTGCCTCTTTCAGGTATACGATTCCAACCATAATTTGAAGCTGCCGGTCAAGCTCCTGCATATTAACCTCAGCATAGAACTCCGCATTTACTTGGTAGACGAAAACTCCGGTAAGAAAGGTTGTGTTATTGATAAATAAACTGTATTCTTTCAGATATTCCTGCAAAACTGTCCATTTTCTGCTCTTATCTTGTGTTTGAATTGCAGAAACGGCCTTTGATGCTTTTTGATCCGCCATGATGACTGTATGGGTTATTTCCGCGGCCTTTTTTACGTACCCTATCATCTTGGTGGCATTTTCTTGCGCTTGAAAATCTATTTTTTGATCCATATCAAACATCTTAAGAAATCTCCTATGCGATAAATATACTTATACCTGGGGAAGTAAATCGATAATATCCCCAATATTGACACCCAATACGGCACAGATTTTCCCCAGCGTTTCTAGGGTTACTTCTTCGTCGCGGTTTAGCTTTGTCATGGTATTGGGAGCGATTCCCGCTGCTCGGCGTAAGTCTGCCTTGCTCATTTTCCGATCAATGAGTAATTTCCAGAGCTTATTGTAAGAGATGGCCATATGGGTACCTCCGGTCAGAGAATTCGACTATTTTATTATACCAGATATAGGGGTTTGGGACAATCGGTTTTCGCACTCCAATACGAAAATCCCCAACCAAGATCGAGGGTTCTGCAAGGCTTCCACGTATGCTTTGCCCAGCCGCCGCTGAACAAAAACAGGCACAGAAATCTGCCCGCCACCCGGGCAAATCTCTGTGCCTGTTTTACCTGTTCGGGCAGGAGCGTATCCAGCGTGCAGGAGCAGGATGGATAGCCACTGCATGGACAGACGGGGTGTCCAGAGGGGCATAGTCCCTTTGGCTCTGGGTTTCCAATAGGGGCGAGCAGCACCCCTGTTGGCACACGATTTTACTTGCAAAGTCTAGTGTGTTATACCTTTTGCGACCGCTGACGCTGGAAAGGGGCTGTCCCACGCCAGACAGACCGTTTTCAGTGGCAGCAGAACAGGCGGATTTTGTGGGCTGTAAGATACACAAAATGAAGGATTTGCCATGAGCAAAATCCGGCTGTTCGGGTGTAGGTGGCGCAGAAAACCTTGTAGCTGTGCGAAAAGTTTTTCTGTGTCAACGGGGGCGCAAGAGGTATATAAAAACCCGCCGCAGCGACACGCTTAATTTTCCCCATCCAAGGGGAGCTCAAGAACTTGCTTGGCAAGCTGCTGGAACAGTTCTGAAGTATTCTCGTCCATTGTGATCATCGTTCCTATGTAGGCAGTAATGGCTGTTGACACATCATCGGCTGTCAATTCAGATTGTGGCTTGTCCGGTAATGCGGCACGAATCCCCTTTACTGCTTCTGCTGTAGCAACCGCTCCACTGGGTTGCTCCTCTGCCATGTTCTCTTTTACATCCCGAATGATCTTCATCAATATGTTTTTGATTTTCTCTATGTCTGCTTCATTACTCTGAATTTTGCTGGAGTTCAGAAAACTCAGACCTTTTATCATTTCCGTTCGCTTTGAAGGATCGGCGCTCATCAGCTCTGCAAGAGGATCAGTGGCAAGGTCAATAATCTGGTTTCTTGCCATGATACCATTTGCAACGGTATTGCTGAAATAGTTTTTCATCAAAGCACAAAGTTTTGGGAACTGGTCATGCTCCAAAAGCCTGTTTAACACATCGGGGTCAATCGTTTTCAAAATCAGCCTGCGGATTACTTCCTCTGATAATCCCAGCTGGGAAATATCATAGCTTTTCGGTACGCTAATGGGCGTAAGGCAAAGTAGATAATCTGTTGAAACATGGAATACCTTAGCCAGCGAGACTAACAAAGCGCTGCCAATATTTGTGGTTTTTCCACTCTCCAAACGGCTGATCTGAGAGTGAGCAACAAATATTTTGTCTGCCAGTTCTTTTTGGCTCCATCCCCTGTCCTGGCGTAATAGGCGGACACGGTACGCAGTGGTATTTTCCTGCTCATCGTCATAGTTCTTCTTCATGTGCAACGCCTCCCAATCTATTATCATTATAAACCACCCTGTGCAAATTTGCAATTTTTCAAGTCTATACTTCCGACATTTGCGGCTTTCGTGCATAAACGAAGGTCGCTTATTTTTTGCAGTAAACTTGGCTCACGATCGATCGAAAAGACGCCTTGAAAATCGAATGACCGTCCAGACCGAGATAAACCGCCATGACTTCTGTAAAAGGAACGAGCGCTCCACAAAGGAGACGACACAGCGCCGAGCAGGGTTGCCTGTCAGGAAACGGAATGGGTAGAACGGCTTAACCAAGAGCAAGCAGAAGGATTATTGCTATTTGAATATTTTTGAAACTGTGAAAGCGGCAGTTCCTGTAAGACAAGCCGCCGAACACTACGGGCTGAAAGTCAGCCGCAACGGCATGGCTTGCTGCCCATTCCACAATGACAGGCATCCAAGCTTGAAGTTGAATGAGGAATATTTCTTTTGCTTCGGCTGCGGAGCCAAAGGTGATGTGATCGACTTTGCGGCACAGATGTTTGATCTCAGCAGCTATGAAGCGGCACAAAGACTGGCTGCGGACTTCGGTATATCTACACAGCCGGGACAGGCTGTAGTAGTTCCCCACAAACCAAGCGACCTCACATCCGGCAGTTTCGGGAGGATGAAATGTTTTGCTTCCGTGTGCTGACGGATTATCTGCATCTGCTGGAAGATTGGAAAGTACGGTATGCGATACGGCAGGCCATCCGGAACTGGAACAGGCAGGCTACATCCAGCGTTCCAGAGAACGGGACGAGAAAGGG
>OKUF01000103.1_pt1 | contig 43970 bp, 44 predicted proteins | sample 1606781 | NCBI WGS metagenome assembly OKUF01 (sample SAMEA3882555, study PRJEB24775) | human gut metagenome | biome: human-associated habitat; feature: intestine environment; material: feces | place: Netherlands | collected 2009/2010
TGTAATCGCGGTTTCCGTACTTTGCCTTATATTCAGCGGCACGCCTTGCATTCTCCTCGCTTATTCTTGCTTCCTCTTTGGCTTCCGTCCATGCTTTTGTCAGGCAGTAGCTGAATGTGGTATTGAACGTGTGGCCGAAAATGTAATGCGCTCTTGTCATTATTCTGCTTAAATCGTATCTTTTCATATCCTTGCTGTTTATGGATTTATTTTGATATTGTAAAGATACTTTATTAAAGTGGATTATACAAATATAAACAACTGATTATCAATTAGTTAAACTTTGTTTAACGTGATGTGCTATTGATATTGAATGCTGTTACTAATTGTGTTGTACCACTGAGTGAACTATTCAATATGAATCTTATAATCTGATATTTTTAAAACTCGTGCCTGTACGGAATATTCACTACGTCCGCACAGGCTGTATCTGAAGGTCATACTTTCAGCGATACTTGTGCCTCACACCAAGCATACTCATCACGTTAAAGACAAATTGATGTGCTGAAAGTTTTCTTTATTGTGTTTTCCAAAATGTCAAAGAACTCTTTAAAATCGCGCCTCTGAGCCAATTCGATTCGGCAACTCATGTCTTTTTCAGAGGCTTTTCTTAACTTTGCAATATCAACTTATAAAATTAAGAATCATGAAAAATTTTATCGAAGTTCATGTGATAACACATGAGAATGCACCTACTACCAAGGTGTTGATTAATGTATCATCTATTTTTATTGTTGAATCACTCTTCAATAATGCTATCATTGGCATACAAATGCCGTCAAGTAACAAAAAGAATGGTTTTGAATAGATTAACTATAATATTAGTGAGAGTTATGAGAAAGTCATAACTCTTATTAAAAATGCCCTGTCGTAAGCCATTTGAATAATTGTTCGGAGCGTTCCAACCTTTCCGCAAGCAAATCTTCAGGAATGGTTGGAATGTTTTTTGACTCACAATATCTGTAATAGTCTTAACGAAAGAAGCTGTATTATAGCTCCATTTGCGCAACTCCGCTTCTTCAGCAACAGACAGTTTGTGTCTTTTGACTAACTTACCAAATCCAAACATAATTTATTTCATTCTAGTTACTGTAATTGTTTTAGCCTCTCTGTCTATACGGGTTTTGAATGTCTTTCCCCATTGCAGTCCGTATGTGGTGCATACAGTTCTGACGGAAGTCATCATCTGAATAGGATAAGTAAATTCTTCACCTATCTTCATCACTCTCAGCGTTGGTGTAATCGGGCTTTTCTCTTCTTTTTCTGCCATATTATTTTGATTTATTTATTGTTTTACTAATTTTGTAATGCAAAGATAAATATATTATCTAAGAAACAAGAAAACTCAGTGATTAATCAGTGGATTTTAATATTAATTAAACTTGTTGTTTATGAATGTACAGAGTAGGCTTTTTGATTTCATCTCATCGAAGAAGATTTCAATATCAGATTTCGAAAGGGCTTGTGGACTATCCAATGGTTATGTGCACAAGATTAAAAATTCCGTAGGCAAACGTGGCTTGCTGGATATTCAGAGAAAATTCCCTGAACTTAATACTGACTGGCTTCTTACGGGAGAAGGGGAGATGCTTAACGATACATCTTCATATATTGCCAATAGCGACCATCATGGAACTTCTGTAGCAGGAAACGGCAATAACGTGAATACCACCAGCGCTTTGGAAAAGGCATTGGAAAGTCTGATGGAACAGCAAAGACTTACAGCGAAAGCGCAAGAGCAGGTGGACAGGTTGCTGTCTTTAATGGAAAGGATGACTAAATGAAATTTAATTAATAATACACTATGGAAACATTTACATTAATTCTAGCAATCGTTTGCTTGGTTTTCGGAATCTTGCAGATAATCTTGTTCTTCAAGGTGTGGAATATGACCAATAATGTAGCAGGCATCAAGGCGCTGTACGAAAAGCAAAACAGTGAAATGTTGGCACTGCTGAAAACAATAGCGTCGGAAATGAAGGAACCCAAGCAGCACAACAACAAAGAGAGCAAAGGTGATATAAAGGTGGTAGCAGCAACCGAAATCAAAAAGGAGAGCACTTCAGCACAACAGCCAAAGAAAGAACGTCCTACTATAGACCGAAGCAGTGAAGAATACCAGCGGAAAATAAAGAAGTGGAACGTCTTAAAATCCCGTGGGTATATCGAGCAGGCTGTAAGGGAGTATATGGAATACACCGGAACTGAACAGAATGAAGCGACCGAATTTATAAACAACTTATAAAATAGGTATGGATTTCAAAGACAATATACTTCAGCTTGCAGAAAGGATAAAGAAGCAGAAAGATGCCATCCAGACAGAGGAAGCCACCAAAAACGCCTTCATCATGCCCATAATAACGGCGTTGGGATATGATGTATTCAATCCTTTTGAGGTAGTGCCTGAAATGGACTGCGATCTGACAAGGAAAGGTGATAAGATAGATTACGCCATCAAAAAGGATGGCAGGACGATTCTTCTGATAGAATGCAAGCACTGTAAGCAGAACCTTGACTTGCACAACACCCAGCTTTCAAAATACTATGCTGCGTCCAACGCACGCTTTGGGGTGCTTACAAACGGTATCGAGTATCGGTTTTATGCGGATCTTGACAAGACGAACATCATGGACGAGAAACCTTTCTTGGTGGTGAATATGCTGGACTTGTCGGATGCAGATATAGAGGAAATGAAGAAGTTCCACAAGTCATGCTACAATGAGTCGGAAATACTCAGCACGGCAAAGGAACTGCAAATGATGATACAGATAAAGGAGATTCTTGCAAAGAATTTCCAGTCGCCGGGCGATGAGTTTACGAGGTATTTTGTCAGAAGTCTTAATAACGGGAAATCCACACCGAAGCTGATCGAAGAATACAGACCGATTGTGAGGAAATCTATCTTGTCCGTGATAGGAGGGATGATTTCAGGCAGACCGGATACCGCCATACTGGTGAAAGAAGAGAAAACACGACAAGCACCGAACGATGGAATGGCTGTTATAGGTGACAAACAAGATGCAGTGATTACACGGGAGGAAACAGACACATACAATATAATCAGAGCTGTTCTTGGGGAACAAAGTGAAATATCATATACCAGTTTCAAAGGCTATCTGCTGATTTGGACTGGACATGAATATTGGTGGGTATGCCGTGTATCATTAAGGCCGTACAGCAAGCGGATATGTTTTGTTACAGAGAACAGAACCGGATATAAATGGATTCAGTTACAATCAATAGAAGATATCCGAAATTATTCAAACGAGATAAGAACGGCTTTTGGAATAGCCTGCAAGCAACGGAAACAATATCAATTAAAACATAAGAAATCATGATTATTGTATATGTTACTTGCAAAACACAACCTTTATTCTTTTTTTGCTGAGTAACGGGATATTTACATTTCCGGTTCAAAGTCTTGATAAGCTAGTTATAATCATGCAGTTCGTTCAGAGAGTGGTCCAATCCGAAGATGCCGGGAGGTACTTCCTTGCGCCATCCTTTGCCAAACTTTTTATCCAAATATCGGAAAACTTCTTCGTTATAAGCAGTCAGCAGATGGTTGGGAGTGCTTAAATAACATGTCAGTTTACCATCTTCATTCAAGGGAAAGAAGCTGATATACGTAACCCCATATTTCTTCCAAAAGGGATGCTTCCTTATGACCTCTTCTTTTCCAACAGGAATAATGAGCTTCAGATTGGGTTTCCCTTTGTCTATGTATTCACGAGACAAGGTCGGTGAACAATCATATTTTTCGATATACTCATACCACAGAGGAAGCGTAATTCGCAGTGTGTCACTTTGAAATGGTATAGTAACAAGAGTGTCGCATGAATTCAAACCGACAAATTGGGCAACCAACTGATACTTTCCTCTTTTCAAATGCTCTATCTTGAATGTTCCGGTAGAATCAGTAAGCCAACCTTGAAACGGCTTTTCATCCATAGTTAGGTATGAAGCAATCATTGCCCTCTTAGTGACATCGTAAGGAGGAATCTGCCGCACTTCTTCGCCATAAACCTTGCCTATGAGGGTGTATTCCATAGTATCGTTTGCTTGAGTGGACTTTAGCTTGTCTTCCCAAATGGTAAGTACAAAATCCTTAAATTCAATCGTGTACTTTCCGTTGATAAACAACACCTCCCAAGGATAAATGCTCTTCAGCACTTCTTTAAATGCTTTTGCCAAAGGATGATTCTTGTCATCAATGTTTTCCCGTTTTGGACGAACGGACATAATCACTACATCCAAATCCACCAGACGACCATCCGAATTGCATTGCATATTATTTACCCAAAAGGTCATGCGTTTCCCTTTGTATTCCGGAAAGCGATGCCAAGGAAAACGCCGGATAATTTCATCCTGAGCATGCTGTATTTTCATGCCAGCCCGTAGGGTATTATGGTAAGTCTGGCAGCTTTCTATACGACCGTGTTGAAGCACCATCACTTGTTCCGTTTCTAGATTGCGGTCGAAGCCGCTGTGTACATAACGCACCAGCTCACCTTTCCCGGCACGAAGTTCTCCGTTGAACCAGCGGGCACAGATTTTCCCGTTTTGGTAATAAGGTTGAAACACTTTTTTCAATTGGTCTGGCTGATAAGTGAGGGAATACTCTTCTTTCTTCTGTTTATCATAGACACAGACTTCCAAATGATGCAGATACAGATGAGATTGCTGCACTTCCCAATAGGCGGTATAGCCTTCCCAATTGGCGGTAGTAATGCAATGGTTGTCCGGCAAGAATTCCATCAACCGATGAAACAGGATAGAATCCCGGTTGATGGGCTTGTCCAATAACACCCATTCTTCTCCCTGCAGATAAATGACATCACCGGATAGACCGGTAGCCTTCCCTTCCCAAAGAATAAGAAAGAAAAGAATGGCTGTCATCATACTTTTGAAAAATATAGGTATCTTCATGGCACGTTCTAATATTGAGGATTATACAATACGGATACTATAGATAAGTTTTCTGCTTGCTAAAGTTATTTTTCTCCCTTGTAATGCTCTGTGTTTCAGATTACAGAATATCCATCATCTTTCCCATAAACAAAATTAAACCTGTTTTATTTTCATGGATAACTAACAAGAATGGACGATTGACATGGAATGGATAAGGTGTAATCTCTGGCACTATTTCTGATTCAAAAACAACATTTGTAATAGTCGCTGCTGCTGCAACTGTGCCTGTTTCCGTTACTTCCAATCGGGTAAATTGTTCGATTTCAGAAATATAAGCAGGCATATCTGTCATACGTGAAAAGTCTGCACAATTTGCATTAAAAGCATCATGGATGCCCATTTTCTGGAAGGTAGGAATGATGTTGGATTTGTAATCCAACTTGATAGAAGGTAATTTGAGGTCCAGCATACAACTTATACTATCTGATGCGGACAGCCATGCTTTCCAATTGGCTTCACTAAATGTGGCTATGCAGGAGTCAATGGATACACCTTTCTTGGGAAGAATCACTGTCATGGCATACGAATCGTTTCCGTAAGGGAGGGTAGCCATTTCAAACAATTCCGCTTTATGAAAAGCAAACCATTGATCAGACAGGTGCATCATGCTGACCGGATGCTTCTTTCCACTAACAGGATAAAAGTTTTCCTGCCGGGTTTCAGCCGGATCAAAAGGGAAAATCCATCCACTTTTGAAGAACAACGTATTGATGAGAATACAGTTACCTTGTGCTTGATCCAAGATGTGAGGAATACGCCCTTGCGTTTGTTCCTTTGCCCATCGGTTGATAATGCCTGTTGATTTCGGTTCAGAAAAATCCAGGTTCTGTATTTCTGCAAGAAAATACTGCCGGTTTATTTGTTGAAAGGAATCCTTCACAGGTGACTTGTCATGAATCCAGATGGAATTGGCTGACTGAAAGACAGTCGTAGAATCCAATCGAGGCAGATTGCTTATCAGTTTTAAAAAGTAGTTATTGGCCAATGAAGGTTTATTCTTAGAAACGGAAAGTACCGAAGCTATTTCTTCTAATGTTTTTCCTGCAGCACCATTGGCAAGCATCCCTAAATTGAATTGGGCACTCAGAGGAGAAATGAAAAAACTTTGTCCTTTCTCCTGTTCATTCATCTTTTGAAAAAAACTGCAAGCAAAGTCATTACTGATGGATACCATAGGCATCTCTTCTTCCGAAAGTTCCAATGAAGATAATTCTACAAAAGGTTTGTGGGATGAAGTCTGTTGGCAACTGATAAAGATACAGAAACTTATTCCGGTAGCAAATAGTAAAAAGTTTTTCATGATGACAGTTTTTTTTAATTCAATATCAGAATTCTTTATATTTTTGTTTATATTTAAATCTGTTTACAATTACCTTCTTTAGACAGTTAATTAACCGGTATTTCAAATTTGATAGGGAATGTATACTTCACTTTGAGGTTCACTCCATGTTGATGACCCGGTTTCCACTTGGGCATAATCGAAACAATGCGAAGTGCCTCTTCACATAATGCAGCATCCGCACTTAAAACAGGGTTGACACTGCGAAGAATGCGAGGCTGGGTCACCGTTCCGTCATTATCAATCACCACCTGCATGATAACTGTACCTTCCAGTTTGCTTTGCTTGGCAGCTTGAGGGTATTGTATATTCTGTCTGATAAATTCCATCAGTTTGGGCACGCCACCCGGAAACTCAGGCATATATTGCACTACCTCAAAAACATCCTCTTCATTTGGGGTAACCTGATTACCGGAGTAATTAGCAGGTCCTACAGGAATAGGCTTTTCTCTGTATGAAACCTGCTGTGAGATGTAGGCTTCAAACCATTGATATATGTTGTAGAAGCAAGTTTCATCTTCATTATAAAGTCTGATTTTTAGGAGATAGTCACCCAGTTGAACATCCTTAGGTAAGTTGACTCCTATCTCAATAACCTTTGAATCATTCAATAGAATGGCAATAGATTCTTTGCTTATTTTCTCATCGTGAATCTGATGTAAATTCTTTTGTTTGTCCTCGCGAAATAAAAATGCTTCATGTTTATAAATCAAATGAAAATACGGACAGGCAATGGATACATAGACTTTATCATTCGAAATTGAAATTCGTTCCACATTGATTTCTTCACTTTTGCACTTGATTTCCTGATGCGTCTGGTCGTTTAAACAGACCTTGGTTACTCCTTCTGCATCATCCACTAAGTGCCCCCATTTTATAGAGGAAGTTCTTTTGATAGGCAGATCGGCATTTACAGGAGGAATGTACTTAATTTCTACGACTCCTGTATCATTCGGATTACACAGGGAATCCTTATCAACAAGCGTAATGTGATCCTCGATGCGGAAGGTTACAGGAAAAACGTATTTCAGTTTCCCCGGCTTCCAGTCTGGCATCATTCTTACAATGCGGAGTGCTTCTTGGTCTAACAGGGGATGGACGCTGTATGCTACTTTAGGCTGTACAACTTTTCCGTTGCGGTCAATGACACTCTCTATCCAAACTCTCCCTTGTATTTTCTTGTATATGGCAGCAGGAGGATACTGAATGTGGGTCTGTATATATTTTATAGCTTCCTTCATGCCACCCGGATATTCAGGTCGTTCTTCCAATACGGCATAAATTTCTTTATCGGAAGTATTCTTTTTTAAATATAGTAATAAGGTGGAGTCCACCACAATAAACGAGGTGTCGGCTTGGGTGGTAGAACATTCTTTCGTTTCCAACTTCTGTCGTTGCTGAATGCAAGTGGTTGAAAGAAGGCAAAAGGATATCAAAAATACAATACCGCTTCTCATAGGCAAAAACAATTTGTGAAAACAAAGGTATTTCGAAAACATACAATATTCGTAAGATGCTTGGCATCTGCTGTTATTATTATAGTCATCTATATTCCACGCTGATTACATCGGAAGAATCGCGAACAGCTTCTTTGATGTCTGCCAGCCGGAATTCGGTCATGAGCATAATTTTCTGTTTTTTATCGGTTAATTCCACCTCATAGAAGAACCTGTATCTGCCCGGTCGGTTGGGCAGGACATTCGGGTTTAAGTGAGCTTTAAACAGAAATTGTTTCCCAGGTTTGATGATATAGCCAACGCAGTGGAAGTTTGTATTTATGGGAAGAGTTCGCCAGACTCCATGCTGGTTTTCATAAGTAATCCGGTATGGGTCTCCACACCCTATCTCGTGCTCGCTCTGGTTGAATAAAACAAAAGTGGCGGTATGAGCCGTGTATGGGTATGCAGAGAATTCAGGATATAAATGGATGCCCAAAGTGTCGGAAGTGTATCGTTGATTGTTGGGTGTTGGTTCTATGGGTCCTTCAAAACGGATAGCGGGTGAGTCCATGACCTTCTTACGGAAAACGGCTCTGGCTTCCGGAGAGTTTAGACATAAATTTACAACAAGATGATTACCTTTTATGCCCGATCCAGATATATTGCCGTCTAATCGAGTGCCCTCTATTTCTGAACGCGCATATCGTTTTCGCAGTTCATTCTGTATCTTTTGCAGTTCTTGCTCTGTAAACACAGAATCCTTTACACTCTGAGTAGCTACAGGAAGATGGCAGATCGTGTCTTGGGTATGAACGGAGATTGTTTGAGCGCCTTGTGTAATCGAAGCTGAATCACTCTTTACCGCAGGCTGATTGTTGCTGGACGGTTTACCGCTACACCCCACAAGCAACCATACCAAGAGAAGAATCAATACCATTCCTAAAGCTAAATAAAGCATTGTCTTAAAATAGGCAACCTTATCCAGCTCTTCTTTTTCCAAAGTTTTCTGGCGGATATCTTCCATTTTTTCCACCGTCATCTGAGAGAGGTCAGTCTTTTTTCCTGTATCCAATAACCGGTGGTAGGTGTCTGTTAGCCTCTCCCGATTCCGTTTGCGCAACTCTCGATTTTCTTTATCGCGTTGCAGCATGTCGTTGATACATCCTAATGTTCCCATGAGTTCTTAATTAGATTATCAACTTTAAGATATTAATTAAAAATGATATTTTTAAAAATTAATTCGCTATATGTTGTTTTTTTTGTTCTTTTTGAAACATGTTAACAATGCTAAATATTGAAGGCTGGTTTTTGGGAGGAGTAAATTGTTTGTTGGATTCATTAAATATCGAATTCCTTATATATAAGTTTGGCTTTCTTTTCTGAAAGTATGAATGTCAGAAAAGAGCTGTCTGGGGATTTTGGTGAATATGATTATCATTCTCCTTGGTATATAGTTACAATGGTATTTCATGAACAAGAAGCATCCATTCAAGAGCCAATGGAATATTTAAATAGAGAATTATCACTTTTGGGATTAGAAAATCATTGTATACATACAGGCCCTATTATTCGAAAAGAGGAAGAATACTCTGAAATGGATTATATAGAACGTAGAAAGATATTTAATAAGATGGTTACGTTTATGAGACAGAGTGGGGTAAAATATAAAGCTTTCCATATAGAGAAAAAGCATATTGAAGATATTGTTGAAGCAACGGGTAAACTTTCAAAGCAAATATCTGTTTTTATTAGGGAGCACTATGACTTCTTGCTTTCGTTCGACTTGGTTAAAATATACTATGATAATGGACAAGTAGAGTTAAACAAAATATTATCGACCTTGTTTAATGCATTTTTGCCAAGAGTGGAGTTTCGAAAAGTAAAACCATCGGATTATAGGTTGTTTCAGGTGGCTGATATGATATGCACTTTTGAACTGTTAAAGCTAAAAATACAGAATCATTCCTTTTCGAAATCAGAGCAAATATTCTTTGGCTCAGTAAATGATTTAAAGAGAAACTACTTGAAGATTGTCAAAAGACAGGATATTGATCATTAGGCAATAACTCCAGTGAATTCAACGATTCACTGGAGTTATTTTTACCATCCCTTAATCTGTTTAATCTGTTCTGCCCGTTCGGGATCTCTGTGATACTGCAGCTTGAATTGTATCGTTTCCACCACTTCTTTCCTAGCTTCATCATCCAACTGGTAAAAGGAAGTCAGCAAATTATCCACATCAGGCATACTGTTTTTCCCGAAAAGATACATAAGCGGGTACATGGAATTTTTTAAATACGTTTTTACCCGATTTCCGTCAAGAGCGCCATTCAATCCATTCGGTAATGTAGGATATATTTCTTCTTCTGTGATTGCACCCGAAAAGGGACTGGCAGAGCATATCTCATTCACGTCAATTTCTAATTCATTTGCCAGTCTAAGTGCAAAGTCAAATCGGATATTAGAATCCTTTTGAATAATTGAATAAAGTGTTGTGGCACTGATACCAGTTGCTTTTGCAATCTGGCGGACATTCGTGCCTTTACTGTCTAATATTTCTTTCAGTTTCTTACCGTCTCCCATTGAAACCTCCTGTTTTCATAAATTTAAAATTTACGAATTGCATAAATATAATTATTATCATAGCACAAATACGAAAGACATAAAAGAATAATTTTCAAAAATAGCATATACGAATATCGTAAAAAATATAATTACGAAATCTTGACAAGGGAAATGTGTAGTGATAATATGAATGTACGAAAATCATACACAAAACAAATACTAGAAATGTAACGAGATTCAAAGTATAGAAGGGAGGACGAATGTATGGCGAATTATCAATATATGATGAGTGCCGATGATGTAGCCCGAGAATTGAATTGTTCCAAATCTCATGCGTACAAGCTGGTAAAAAGCATGAATGAAGAGTTGGCTTCGCAAGGATATATCACAATGGCTGGAAGAATTCCAAGAGCGTATTGGGCGAAAAAAATGTATGGCTACGAATTATCAGTAGGATAGGAAAGGAGAGCAGTATGGCATACAAAGAAAAAGACACTAAGAAATGGACAGCCCAATGGTTTGAAACAAATGCCAGGGGTGAAAAGAAAAAGCGAAGAAAAAGAGGTTTTGAGACAAAGCGAGAGGCTCTTGAGTATGAGCGACAGAAGAAATTGAATAACAGCAGAAGTATGGATATGAAGCTAAGTGAATTTATGGAAGTATATTTTGAAGATAAGCAGAATGAGCTGAAGGAACGCACCATGAAGAACAAGCGATATATGATGGAGCAACACATCATTCCGTATTTTGGTAATCAGATGATGAGTGAGATAACTGCAGGGCAGATTATTCAGTGGCAGAATGAAATGCAGACCAAAGGATTTTCGGAAGCCTACTTAAGAATGATACAAAATCAGCTAACTAGCTTATTCACTCACGCTTCACGAATTTACGATTTACACACAAATCCTTGTAAAAAAGTTAAGCGTATGGGAAGTTCGGATAACAGAAGTCTGGATTTCTGGACAGTAGATGAATACCAAAAGTTCATACAGACAATGGAACCGGGAAGCAGATACTATCTTATCTTTGAAATACTCTTTTGGACGGGGTGTAGAATTGGAGAGTTGTTGGCACTTACACCAAAGGATGTTGATTTTGAAAGAAATCAAATCAGCATTACCAAGACTTACTATCGAACAGAAAGGCAGGATGTGATTACGGAGCCTAAGACGAAGCAATCTGTAAGACTGATAGAAATACCGGAGTTTCTTAAACAGGAGATTAAGGATTTTATAGATAGTCATTATGAGATGCCGGAGAATGAAAGACTCTTCCCCATTGTGCAGGAAGCAGTACAGCACAAGATGAAGCACCAAATGGAGAAAGCAGGAGTAAAGAAAATCCGAGTTCACGATTTGAGACATTCGCATGTGGCGTACCTAATCAATAAAGGAATTGAGCCCATTCTGATAAAGGAGAGGGTGGGACACAAAGATATACGTATCACATTAAATACTTACGGACACTTATATCCGAACCAACAAAGAAAAGTAGCGGATATGCTGGATTTTGAAAAAGAGAAAAGCCCTAACAGCGGCAACTGCTAGGACTTGTGATAACAGGAAAACCTCTGTTACCTATGTAATCACAGCATAAGTATAACAGAGGTTCTTCCTTGTGACAATGAGATTTTAGGAAACGGAGGACTTTATGGAAGAAAAGAAAACAGAACTGAAAATGATTAAGATGTCAGAAGTGCAGTCGCAGGAGATAGAGTGGCTTTGGTATCCATTCATCCCTTATGGAAAGCTGACAATCGTACAAGGTGATCCTGGAGACGGAAAGACAACCTTGATATTAAATATTGCTGCCAAGTTATCCAAAGGAGAGGGGATGGATAATGATATGAAGCTGATGGAATCAATGAACATTATTTATCAGACTGCCGAGGACGGGCTTGCAGATACTGTAAAGCCAAGGCTTGAAAAGGCAGGTGCAGATTGTGAGAGGATATTGATAATTGATGAAAGCGACAAATCCCTTTCTATGGCAGATGATAGGCTGGAAGAAGCCATTATCCAGACGGGAGCGAGGATGTTGATTTTAGACCCGATACAAGCCTATTTGGGTGGTGGCATAGATATGAACAGAGCAAATGAAGCAAGGGATATGACGAAGCGATTAGGAGCTTTGGCGGAGAAATACAAATGTGCCATTATTCTTATCGGTCATATGAATAAGGCATCTGGTAATAAGGCGGCTTATAGGGGCATGGGTTCTATTGATTTCTTTGCAGTAGCAAGGAGCGTGTTGTTAGTCGGCAGAGTGGAAGGAGAACCTAATATCAGAGCAGTTGTTCAGATAAAAAATAATTTGGCACAGTTCGGACATCCCAAGGCATTTGAACTGATGGAACGTGGTTTTAAGTGGATGGGAGATTATGAGATTACAGCGGATGAAGTGCTTGGTGGTATTGCCCCAAAAGCAAATAAATTGGAGCAGGCAAAGCGGATGCTTCGGGAACTGGCAGAGACTTCTAATGCGGTACAGAGTAATGAGATTTTTGATATGGCTGAGGAACAGGGGATTTCTAAAAGAACATTGGAAAATGCCAAAAAGGAGCTGTGTATCAGGGCAAGAAAAATCAATGACTCATGGTATTGGGAACTGGATAAGATAAAGCAGATTTAAGGGAAGACCGCAACAATGCAGACTATATAAAATTTGCGGTGACAAACCTTGCAAGGTTGCAAAATTTATAGACCTTGCGTTGTTGCGGTCTTGATGGAAAGGATGGATTGATAGATTGAAAAATGTGCAGATTTCTGAGGAACTATTTTTTGCACTCCTTAAATATCATTTATTGGAAATGGATGATGTTTTACCGGAGATAAAGAAAGGTTTGGAAGAAAAATTGGAAGCTATGGTCAGGCGGGATTTATATACAAAATACAAGACTGCTCCAACCGAGGAAGAAAGAGAAAAAGCAAGGCAGGAATATCTGAAAAAGGTGGGAATGCACCGGAGTTTCCGCTGGTAAACTTTTCCTTCAGTGTGTAGGACTGGAGCGTGACACGCTCCTGTAAATACGATTAAAGAGAAAGCAGTGTGAGGGAACAAATGGCAGGAACCGGACTTCTCTCACAAGCCCTCGGCGTTTGAGAGCGAAATACACCCATCGCACAAATCTTCGATTTGTACTCTGTGTATTTCGCCCTTGCAGGGGGCTGACATTCGCAATCCGCTATGCTACTTGCTCATGAACGCAGCTGCTTCGCAGTACAGCGAAAGAGCATCGCTGTATAAGCATTTACAATGCTTACCTGCGTTCAAATGCTGTCGCATTTGTGCCCATGTCGGATACGGCAATGAGTTCGTAAACGGACACCTATGTGTCCACTCACAATGGCATAATCACCATCATTTTTCAAAGAAAGGGGGCAATATCTATTGTAAGAAATTCATTTATACAGATGTCAAAATTGACAAATTTAAAAGGCAGGATTAACTATATCTCCAGTCACGCAAGGCAGGAAAATTTGTACGCAGTTTATGAAACAACTGACCGTAAGTTTTGGACGGAACTTGCCAAGTGTAATCAGGAGGAGTTTAAGAAAAGCGGAACGGAAGGCAAGTGCATTGAAGCAAGGGAACTGATCATTGCACTGCCGGAAAGCTTTGTGGATTATGAGCCGGACAGGCTGCTGAAACTTTTTACGGAACACTTCAAACAAAATTACGGTGTGGAGTGTATCGCTGCTTTGCACCATAACAAACGCAAGACCAATTATCATATCCATCTTATCTTTTCGGAGCGAAAGTTGCTTGATGAGCCGGTGGAGAAGATTGCCACAAGGAATATGTTTTATGATGAAAACGGAAAGCATGTACGAACCAAAAAAGAGATACTGGATCAAGTAGGACAGCTTCGGTGTGGCTGTAAAATCATTCCCAAGGGCGAGGTATATGAGCGGAACGTATTTACCATAAAAGACAGCCGGTTTAAGAGCGACGTTTTCCTTGATGAAGTAAAACGCTCCTATACAGATCTTATCAATATTTATGTGCGGGATGATAAGGAGAAGCTGAAAGTATTCGATAAGAATGGTGTGTATCTGCCAATGAAGAAAATTGGAAAAAACAATCCCAAAGCAGAGCAGATTGAAGAGAATAATCGGGTTCGTACCATGTGGAACCAGACGGTGGACAGGGCATTGGTCAGCGGTGTGCCGGAGGAACAGATTTTAGAAGTGAAACAGAGTGAAATCGGACAGACAGCAAAAGCGTCTATTCAGAAGTCAGGGAGAAATCCGGCACTGTTTAAAAGCCTGATTATGACGGCTATATATGCTTTGGAGCTTCTGATTAGTAAGGTGTTTAAAACAGCTTTGGAAAAGGCTGATAAGGTGACGGAAGGGGGTGTAAAGTCAGAGCCTGAGCAGATGAAAGTTCGGGCAGTCAATGAGCTTGTGATGGCGAAAAGTGAACCGATACCGGAAATGCCGAAGAAGTCCAAACCTGCTTCCAACTATCCAAGGCTTGCAGATATTTATAGCAAGTTGGGGAAGCAGAACAAAGCCATTTGTCAAAGGGAGCAACAGCTTGCAAGTGTTGAGAAGGAGATTGCCGGAACAAAAGGGATTTTCAAGGGAAAACAGCGTAAGGAGTTGCAGGAGCAGGCAGAACAGTTAATGATACAGATAGCCAATATCAAACAGTATTTGTCAAGTATCGTGCAGAGTTATGGCTATAACAATGTAAAGGAGTTCTTGGCTGAATACCATACCTGTAAAGCTGAATACTGCGATTATCAGTCTGCAGTTGCAAGGTGGGAACAGCAGGCCGGAAATAAGGCAGAGTCGGACAGCTTAAAGGCAAGGCTTCAAAGAAAGGCGCAAGAAGTAAAGGAACGAGAAAACAACAGACAGAGCCAGCATTACCGGAGCGATAGAGGTGGCAGATAGGAAAATATATAATCATATTGACAAACAAGACCACAAGTGATAGTCTCTAAATAAGACTACTGCTTGTGGTCTACTGGCTTTAGGAGGATACATATATGGATATTCAATTAGGTGTTATTGAGGCAAGATATGCAGATATGATTTGGGAGCATGAACCAGTTACTTCATCGGAACTGGTAAAGATGACGGCAGTGGAGTTTAACTGGAAGCGTACAACTGCACACAATGTTTTGAGAAGATTGATTGATAAGGGATTGTTTCGGAATGAAAATGGACTGGTAACAGCCGTAATATCCAGAGAGGAATTTTATGCCAGACAGAGCAGACAGTATGTAGAAGACACCTTTGCGGGTTCTCTTCCGGCATTTATTGCAGCATTTACGCAGGATGCAAAACTGACACCGGAAGAAGCGGAGGCAATTCGTAAGATGATTGATCAGGCGGAGGAAAAATGAGTATGGGAGAAATTTTCTTAAAACTGCTGAATATGAGCATCACAGCCAGTTGGATAATTTTAGCAGTATTAGGTATTCGACTTTTATTCAGGAGAATACCTAAGTGGATTACCTGTTTATTATGGGGTGTGGTAGCAATCCGACTGATATTTCCGTTCTCCATAGAAAGTGTATTTAGTCTGCAACCAAGTGCAGAGCCTATCAGAACCAGTACCATGGTAGAGGGAGAACTGATACCTTATGTGCCGTCCGTAGACAGTAACATAGGTGTTGTAGAAAATACGATAAATCCCGCACTAGCAGAAACCTTTGCATATCAGGAAACCCAAAGCGTGGCTCCGCTACAAATAGTGACAGAAATCGCAGGGGGGCTTTGGTTATGCGGAATGGTGGTGCTTCTTATTTTGGCATTGGTGAGTATGATAAAATTGCGCCTATGTGTAAGGGAAGCTGTGCTATATAGAGAAAACATCTATATTTGTGATGCAGTAAAATCCCCTTTTATTTTGGGAATTATCAGACCCAGAATATACCTTTCCTCTTCACTATCAGAGGAAGAGATGGCATATATTATAGCGCATGAGAGTGCACATCTTAAAAGAAAAGATCACTTGTGGAAACCTTTTGGGTATTTGCTTCTTTGTATCTATTGGTTCAATCCTCTTTGCTGGGTTGCATACATTATGCTATGCAAGGATATTGAGCTTGCCTGTGATGAAAAGGTAATTCGTGATATGGACTTTGAGGATAAGAAAAAATATTCCAGAGTGCTATTGTCTTGTGCAACGCAGAGGCGATTAGTAATGATGTGTCCATTGGCATTTGGAGAAGTGGGAGTAAAGGATAGAGTGAAGTTGGTGCTGAATTACAAAAAGCCATCCTTTTGGATTGTTTTGATATCCATGGCTGCCTGTGTAGTAGTGGCTATATGCTTTTTGACAGAACCGAAAAGTGATTTTTCAATAGCAGACTACAAGGCAATCAGTTATAGAGAATATCAAAAATTGACAGGATATGACGCGGAATTCTATCATGCCTTATATTATATCGGGGAATTGCCCAAAACGGAATTATCAATCGTTTTTGAAGGAGACTATGATGAAGATTTAGCAGGGGCTGTTCTGGCTGAGGATGCGAAAGCAATAAGGATACAGGGGAGATTATCAGAGTTGTTTGGCGATGATACTAAACAATTAAGTGAGTCTGAACTCCTAAAAAAAATAAGTGAAAATTACGGAAATGTTATTTCCATAGATTATAGGGAAGGGGCGGGAACCGCATATTATGTGGGGGATTATTATGCACATATAGCAGTTGCAGCTGATACGGATGATAATAGGAATACGGTGTTTGAGATTGCAGTGGAAAATCAGACGAAAAACGAAAAAATATTTTCAGGCAGCAGTTCTTTTTGGCTTATCTGGGAAGAGGAGGAGCCAGTCAAAGAAAACGAAAATGTGGAAAACGCAAAAGATGACAATGGATACATATGGCTATCCGATACAGTGTTTATAAGTGAACTTAAGGACTTGGATGGCAATGGTACGAAAGAATATGTGGAGGTCGATCTAGGAGATGAATCAAACAACTTCTATTCCCATTTCAAGTTTTATTGGAATGGTGAGATGATTTATGAGTATGAGGATCCTTGTAGAATTGACCCATGCGTAGCAGAATATGTAGACTTGGATCATGATGGGGAAAAAGAAATTTTCTTTTCATTTGCTCCAAGAGTAAATTCCATGCCACTTATGGAGTATATCGTATTAAAGCAGAACAATTCAAGTTGGAAACCGCTGGAGATGATTCATGGCGAAACGATGATGGATAATGCATTTCCATTGTCTGTTACAAAGGGAGACACCAAGTGGCAGGCTGTGATATCCTGTGAAAATTTGGATGAATCAGTTACTTTCGATGTAGAATCACATTATTTAGATTTGAAAAGAGAATTTCTTTCAGACAACGGGGAAGAAACGGAATTTACCAGTCAGTTGGTTGAGTGGTATGAAACAGAATTTGTAGATTACCCTTCGGGAGAAATCTGTGGGAATGTGTCAGCGTGGGGAATTTGGAATATAGAAGTAGGAGAATATGAAGGAAAAACCTGCCTGATTGCAACACATGGGATTCAGTGTTATGATAAGTTTGATTTTTGGGGAGAGGCAGATGTCTACTTTGATTATGATGAAAAAGGAAATACAAGATTTTTGAGCATCCAGTTTAGACCACAGTACCAGTATTTGGATCAAAATAAAGAAGCCGAAGAGAGAATTTATGAAGGTGAGACGCCCGGCGTATCTTATGGTGATATTGCGGAAAGATATTATACTGTAGGTCAATATATGAAAGAGGTAAAGGATGTATCAAAGGCTATGGCCGCAGCAGGGGATTCGTATATATGTGATGAGTACCTAAATGCGATGGGAAGCCCGGAGGCTGAATCTGTATATGTATTGCATGATTTAAATAATGACGGTATAGAGGAATTTTTTATAGGTCTTAAATTTAATTATGATATACCTTACTATGTAATTTATGATGTATATACGTGGAAAGACGGAAGAGCGTATCAGTTAATGAGAGGTATCGGATATCGTAATGGCTCGTGTAAGATATGTGAAAATGGAGTAATAGAGGATAATTATTCAGGGTCGGCATGGGACGGGCAAACATTATACCATATTTTACCTGAGGGAGGAATTGAACTTGAGACAATAGACAGTGTTTCTTCAAGGCGAGACGGCACAGTTCAATCCTATTATCACTGGAATGAATTGATAGATGAAAATTCGCTACAAACGATATTGGAGCAATATCAACCGGAGTCTGTCACATATGTCGATTGTAATAGGGAGACAATTGAGCAACTACGTCTGAGTGGAATAAGAAAATAACTTACCGATTGACTTATAACTGATATTAAGGACAAGATGCATATTAGCTGATCAGGAGCAAGTATTCCGGTGCCAAAACGGTGCCACGAAACCATGCAAATAAAAATAGACCATGTAAAATCAACGAAACTATGCAGATTTCAGCCATAAAAAGCATAGAAAATATGTTGAAAAACGCTATTCAGATAACGTGAAGGTGGTAGAACCGTTGGTTCCGGTCGTGTAGCTACCATCATCGAGTAATTGTGCGTTAGCAATGAGAAGCATTAAATAAGTGTAAAATAGTCCAGAGCAAGCTTGCTTGCTTCTGGGCTTTTTTATGCTTATGGGAATGCGGCGAATGCCGCATTCATCGAGGAAACACGCATATAGAATGTTACATATAAAGTGGTTGTATCTTCAAGTAAAAATTGGTTGACAAAAATGACTACTGACAGTAGACTATACATAAACGACTACACGTAGTAGACGAAAGGGGGGTGATCATATGAGTGAAATAAGATTAGGAGCAGTAGAGTCCAAGTTTGCAGATATCATATGGAATAATGAACCATTGCGACCAGTAGAATTGGAGAAACTCGCGGAAGCTGAATTGAATTGGAAGCGGACGACTACTTTAACTATTTTAAAAAGGCTATGTGAGAGAGGAATTTTTCAAAACAAAGATCGAATTATTACTTCCTTAATCAGTAGAGAAGAGTTTTATGCTCTCCAAAGTGAAAAGTTTGTTAATGATACTTTTGAAGGTTCGTTACCGGCTTTTTTGACTGCATTCGGTTCCAGAAAGAAGTTATCGGATAAGGAAGTGGAAGAATTGAAAAAGGTGATAGATAGTATGAGGAGGTGAGTGGATGGATTGGTATGAATTATTACCGAAGATTTTGAATATGAGTCTTACAGCAAGCGTTATCAGTGTTACGGTGATTATACTTAGATTGTTGTTGAAACGGGCGCCCAAGGTATATTCCTATATGTTATGGTCGGTAGTATTGTTTCGTCTGCTTTGCCCTATCACTATAAATACTCCCTTATCGGTATTGGGTTTATTTGATCCCCCAATTGTGGAAACAACTGATAGTGTGAGTCAGGTTGCATATATTCCGAACAATATCGTTCATACAGAGAATCCAGAAGTGACATTACCAGTTCCGGTATTGGACAATGCTATAAATAATGCGTTGCCACAAGGGGCGGAACAGCTTGTAGCAGATCCTTTGGAGGCGCCTGTCAGCATTGCGACCTATATATGGCTGGCTGGAATCGTGGCTATGATAGGCGTTAGCATGATTTCTTATGTTAAGTTACGAAAGAGTCTGGTTGGAGCAGTGCGGGTAAGGGGTAATATTTATGTTGCGGACTACATTACTACTCCTTTTGTACTTGGCATATTCAGACCGCGTATCTATTTGTTATCTTCATTAAGCGAACAAGAACAGGAGTATATTCTAAAACATGAGCAATATCATATTCGCAGAGGGGATCATATTTTTAAATTGCTTGCCTATGTAGCCCTTTGCATACACTGGTTTAATCCATTGGTTTGGCTAGCCTTTCTATTATTTAGCAAGGACATGGAAATGAGTTGTGATGAGGCGGTTGTCAAAAAACTTGGGGAAGATGTACGAGCAGATTATTCTGCTTCTTTACTGAATTTAGCAACAGATAATGCTATTATGTTTGGAATGCCACTTGCATTTGGTGAGGTGGACACCAAAGGACGCATCAAAAACCTGGCAGCGTGGAAGAAACCTACTTTCTGGGTTACCATAGGGGCAATTTTGATATGCATTGTTGGAATTGTGATATGCATATCCAATCCAAAGGAAGAAAATTTGTATGCACCGGAACCTTTTGGTCATAGCTACAGGGTGGCAGAAATTATGAATGATGCATCCCATTATGCGTTCGCCTATACACTTGAAACGGCACCCAGATATCAATTTACATCGGATTATACTATGCTCATGTCAGGTGATGTATTGGATGATAAGGGCACAACGGAGTGGGTACAGCAGAGCGGGAAAATTGAGGAAGTAAAGATTACAACAGAAAACTTTGATAACTATTTCGATATGTCCGGCTTTACTATTTCAAATGATTCATGGTCAAAATTTAGAAATACAATAAATAAGGCGTGGCGGATAGATGTGGAGAATAATGTGTTTTACTATTTCCTTCAGACAAAAGACGGAAGTGTATATCTGACTTATGGGTATGACGCAGATAATAGTACGGAAGTGTTGGAGGAAGGTTCTTATATCCGATGGTTGTTTCGTTTGGAACGTACAGACATCCTAAGTTGCAATGCCATTAGTGAGGACTGCAATGCGTACATTGAGCCGACATATTATCTAAATAGTGACGAAGTGAAATATGATGAATTATATCCAAATCCGATAAATCATTCCGGAAAGCTGGTATTTACCGTGGATGGTGGTACAGATACAAATGTTTTGGCCGTTAATGAGGAGTATCATAAGTACACATCGGACGGAGTTATTGTAGAAAAAGAAACTTATGAGCTGGAACGTAATGCACAGGGAAAGTTTGAGTTGGAGGTTGCTGTCCGGGGCGATCATCGTGATGAGGCAATATATTTCATTTATGTCTATGGAAAATCCGGATTTTACGCAATGAAGATAGATTTTCAGACTAGCGAAAGTGCACTGGCAATTGAGGTACCGGGAACAATGGAAATAGATAATATGGTGGACAAGACGGATTCCTTGGATACAGCCATATTAAACGCTATTATTGAACATACTGCATCCGATTATCCGGATGGTGCCTATCATTGTGCCAGCTTTGTGGAGTTCCATAGTGAGGAATTATGCGGAGTGCCTATTGCTGATGGGAATATTTCGAAAGAGTTAATAATGGTATACGGAATGGCATTGGAACAGTCATTTTCTTATTCGGAAGGTAAGTTAAATCAAGTCGGTGGAAGCCATATGCCGGTGGTCATCACTTTTGAAGTGGCAGATAATACATATACGGTGACTGATTTTTGGGTTCCCAGAGATGGAAGTTATTATGTATCGGATATTAGGGACAAATTTCCGGATGAAATTGAAGAAGATGCTCTGGATACGCAGAAATATGTGGTGGCTCAAATACAAGAGTGTTATAGTAGAGCGGTTCAGTATTATCAGGTAGATACGGAAGCCGTTATAGAAGAATTATTTGACAAAATGGAAGCATCTCCGGCAACCGCATCGAATCCGGCAGATTATATTGATGCACATTCTTTGGAATACAGAGAACTTATGTATTATGGACAATACAGTTTAAACTATATCTTTCATAAATTTATGGAAGGAGAACAGAAGGGATTGCGTGGTCAATTGATGAAGATACTTTTAGATGATTTGGCCCCAGAAGCAAAGCTTCGATTATATGCAGAAACTGGACAAGAGTACTTCGATGAATGGGCAAAGGGTGCTGTAGAAGTATTAGAGCAACATGATATGGAATGGATAAAAGAAAATCAACCCGCAATGTGGATTTATTTGCAGATGGTTGAGTAAAGGATGAAGAGAACAGCTTCGTTACAGTGTGACGAGGCTGTTTTTTGTTAGTTGTAGTCGTTTTTTGTAGATGTTATAGTTAGAAAGTATGAAATATAGAAGAAAACTACGATATAAAATGGAAAGTTTGGGATACAAATGGTTGTAATATATTTTAGTGGCACTGGCAATTCCAGATACGTAGCAGAATTGTTTTGCAATGAATATGATGAAGGGGCTAAAGCATTTTCGATAGAAGACGATGATATTACCCAGGTTGTGAAAAATGAAGAAATGCTTGTATTTGCATATCCGGTGCAATATAGTACAGTGCCAAAGATACTGCGTGATTTTATAATTGAAAATAACGAACTGTGGGAGAGTAAGAAGGTCTTTGTTATTGCCACAATGGGATTGTTTAGTGGTGATGGAGCAGGAATTCTTGGGCGGCTTTTACTGCAATATGGAGCAGAAGTAATAGGTGGATTGCATTTGAAAATGCCGGATAGCATAGGCGATGAAAAAGTGTTGAAGCGTCCGCTGGAAAAGAACAGGGAACTTGTGAAGAAAGCGGAGCAAAAGATTAGCAGGTCGGTTCAGCTTTTGAAATCAGGGAAACCAACCCAGGAGGGAATTGGTGTATTATATCGTATGGCTGGCTTCTTTGGACAAAGACTGTATTTTGGACATAAGACAAAGAATTATTCTAATAAACTGCGTGTAGATGAAGATAAATGCATAGGGTGTGGCAAATGTGAAAAGTTGTGTCCGATGAATAATATCAAGATTGTTGATAAGAAAGTGGTACAGAATAATCAGTGTACTATGTGTTATAGGTGCATCAATAATTGCTCGAAGCAGGCTATGACGTTGCTTGGGAAAAAGGTTGTGGAGCAGAGTGTGATAGAGAAATATTTATGATGAGGAGAGCGTAAATGGTACTGTTAGTGGTGGATACACAGAAATTGATAACCAATTCGGATTTGTATAATTTTAATGCGTTTGAAAATGCTGTAAAAGCGTTAATTGCAGCAGCCAGAGAGAATAATGTTGAAGTTATTTATGTAAGACACGATGATGGTGTCGGTGCGGAATTGACAAAGGGAATACCTGGTTTTGAGATATATGAAGGTTTTGGTCCGCAACCGGGTGAAAAGATTTTCGATAAGACAGTAAATAGTTCTTTTAAGGGGACCGGTTTGTTGGAATACTTGAGGGAGAAGAATGTCCAGACGGTAACAGTTGTAGGATTGCAGACAGATTACTGTATTGATGCAACAATCAAGTGTGGATTTGAACATGGTTTTAAAATGATTGTTCCTGAGAATGCGAATTCCACATTTGATAATGCTTTTATGACGGGAGAGCAGAGTTATAAGTATTATAATCAGTTTATGTGGAAAGGCAGATATGCGGAGTGTATTTCTGTGGAGGAAACGATTGAGAGGATGAAGGAAGTACAGAATGGAAGAGGTTATTAGAAAATATTTTCAGTGCTGGCTGGATAAAGATATTGATGCTGTAAAGGGGATTTTTAGCGACGATATTATTTACAGTGAGTGTTATGGTCCGGTATATAAAGGCATTGGACAGATAATCAGATGGTTTGAAGATTGGAACCGGAAAGGGACTGTTTTGCAGTGGGATATAAAGCGTTTGATTGTTTCCGGGAATACAGCCGTTGTGGAATGGTTTTTTCAGTGTGACTATGAGGAAAATGTGGATGGCTTTGATGGAGTGACCGTTGCAGAGTTTAATGCGGATATGAAGATTTGTAATTTGAAGGAGTTTCAGTCGAAGACAGAGCATTATTATCCGTATGGGGAATAATATATAAATATTTTGCAATCAAATCTTATATAATTTTAGTAAAGTTAATTTGAAGGAGTCAGTTAATAGCTGATTCCTTCTTTGTTTTCTGCCCATTACAATTGTGAAATAGAAGTTATAAGTATAAAAGGTAAAAACATTGCATAAAATGATATAAAAAATAACAAGAAATAAAAACTTATTGACTTTGGCGCGGAAAGGTGGTAGTATGACCGTGGAGGTGCATGAAATGATTACTTATGTGAAGATGAAAAATTTTATGTCATTCAAGGATGTAATGTTTGATTTCAGAAACGGAAGCAAAGGTGCCAAGAAATTTATCTCCATTTATGGTGAAAATGGTAGCGGAAAATCCAATTTTGTTACATGCATTGATTTGTTAAGAAAGTCTATTGAATCGTTTCAGATGGTAGGAGAAACGGAAAGAATAATGGAAATTGCTAAGGAAAAAGATATTCCGCAGGAACTTTTTGAGATGTTGTTGAATAGCACAAGCATCTTAAAATACAAAGAAAACTGCAGAATGATTGAGTGTGAGGAAGCAACTACCATTGAATATGGATTTCAAACAAACGGGCATGAAGGTTATTATGTAATGTCCTTTGAAGACCGTTTTTTGTATGAAAAGCTTTATTATTTTACAGGAAAGCAACGTGGTGTATTGTATGAAATCGATTATACAAAGGAAAATTCAAAAATAGAATTTTCAAACAAGCTTTTTAAAAATAAGAAGGTTGAATTAGAACTTAGGGATGAAATAAGTAAATATTGGGGCAAACATACCTTGTTAAGTATCTTTAATAAGGAAAGAGAAGATAAGAACGAGGAGTATATAAAAGAAAGTTATTTAGAGTATGTGTTTGACATAATTGATATGTTGAAGGATACTACAATCCATTGTAAAAAAACATCCTCTTCGGGTAGTGAAATAAATGCCGGTAAACCTAGAAATGTGCTGAGAGATTTGAAGGATGGAAAAATAAAAAAAGATAAAGAAGGCTTGTTGGATCGTTCGGAAAGAATTATTCGCGATTTCTTTACCCAAGCGTATGCTGATATTAAAGATGTATACTATGAAAGAGAAATCGAGAATGATGTGATTTTGTATAAATTATATGTTAGAAAAATGATTGGCGGAAAAATTAGGACAATACCTTTTTCCAGAGAGTCAGCAGGTACGCAGCATATTATTGACATTATTCGTTCGTTGCTTGGTGCATTTTGTGGGGTTACGGTTGTCTATGATGAAATAGATGACGGAATACATGACTTGCTTTTAAAAAATGTATTGGAATCAATGATAGAGGATATCACGGGTCAGCTTATTATTACAACGCACAATACGTACATGTTGGAGACTATTGATATTAAATCTGTGTATTTGATTAATGTCGATTATCAAGGTAATAAAGAAGCCAAGTGCTTAGATAAGTATCCAAGAATTCAAGGGACAAATAATCCAAGAATTATGTACTTAAAAGGATTGTTTGGTGGTGTACCAATTGTAGATATATTGGACTATGATACAATATTGCAGGAGTTGGATGATTTGTCAGATGTAGAAGGAGGCGAGTAGTATTGCCTCATAATGCATTAAATTATACAAAATGTGCAGTCATTGTTCATGGAAAATCGGAGTTTGTATTAGTAAAGTACATTTATACGAACTTGCATTTGCCTGTAAAGATCATCGCGAAAGATAAAGGACGTGGAAGTATTCAGATAAATGGATTATCAGAATATTTAAGAAAAAAGCAGTTCAGAACGCTTAAGGAATTTGCTAATGAGTATTCCGTAGAATATGACAGAAAAACAAAAGGTCTCAAAAATTTTAAACTCTTTATCATAATGGATACAGATGATTGTGATGAGAATACAAAGTCTAAATATATTTCCGGAGAACTATTTGAAGGGCATCCATTAAAAGAGTATATTGTGCCAGTCTATAATGTTTCCAATCTTGAGGATGTAATGATAAAGGCTGGAATAATGGTTAAAAGGATATCTGATGCGCAAAAAGGTTCATATTATACAAAGATCTTTCCGATTAATACTGGACCATTAAGTGTTGATACGGTCAATCAAGTAAGGACATTTGCCAAGAAAATAGAAGGTATTACAGAGACAAACATGCTGACATTTGTTGAGTATTGTTTTCAGCAAATGCCGGGAGAAAAATTATGGGAGGAAAGAGGTGAGAAATAAAAGTATAAGTGGACAAAGTAAAAAGGCTGAAGTTGCAGCTTCAGCCTAGGCTTGAATGACCCACAGATGATCAAACGAATTCGAATCTATTTTATCATCTGGAAGTCTGCTTTACAACCCCCAAAAAAATAAAAATGATATTTCCTAAATTTTTTATTTAAATTCCACTGCTCGCTTATGTGGTAGAATTTACTCCCGCACAGTTGATATTTACTCTTTCATATAAAAGTGATAGACTTATCTTTCCTTCTGACAGCAGTTGGAGGAATAAGACTATGAGTAAATATATACCCGGTAATCAGAAACACTTAACTCTGGATGATCGTATTTACATCCAGAATGAGCTTTCCAAAGGTACTTCTTTTAAGGATATCGCACGCTTCCTCTGTAAGGATCCCACTACCATCTCCAAAGAGGTGAAGGCACACCGCCTGTCCGACTGGTATCACAAAGGCACTTTTTACAATGCCAAAAACTTTTGTGTGCACCGTTACCATTGCAAAAAGACAAACGCCTGTGGGAAGATCCTTCTTTGTGGTATCAAGTGTACTTCCTGTCCTACCTGCAACCAGACCTGTCCCGATTTTGAAAAGGAACGCTGCAGCAGGCTCGATAAAGCTCCTTATGTCTGCAATGGCTGTGACAAGCAGATTTCCCACTGTACCATCGCACATAAGTACACTTACAATGCCAGATTTGCTGACCGCAAATATCGGGAATGCCTTAAGGAGTCCCGCTCCGGTATCAGCATGACCAGACAGGATCTTCACCAGAAAGACAGGATCATCAGTCCTCTGATCGAGCAGGGACAGTCTCCTTACCAGATCATTACAAACCATCCGGAACTGGAGCTGTCTGTCCGCAGCGTTTACACCTATCTCGACATGGGAATCCTGACCGCAAGAAACATTGATTTGAAGCGTAAAGTGAAATTCAAACCACGAAAGGTTCACAAAACACAGATCTCTGACCGCCGTGTTTTCCAGAACCGGACCTACGCCGATTTCCAACAGTTAGAACTGTCTTCCTTTGTGGAAATGGATACCGTGCATTCTGCCTCCGGTTCCTCCAAAACACTGCTTACTTTCTTTTTTACAAGAGAAAAGCTGTTTCTTGCATTCCTGATGAACCGTAACACAGAGGGTGCTGTAAGACTCATCTTTGACCGATTGGAAAAGCGCTTTGGTACTTATGATTTTCAGACACTGTTTGAATACATTCTCACTGACAGGGGATCCGAGTTTGGAGATCCGGAATCCCTGGAAACCGGTTTTACAGGGATCCAGCGTACCAGTATCTATTACTGCGACCCTATGCGCAGTGGGCAGAAAGGCGGTCTAGAGCAGGCACATACCATGCTCCGGATGATCCTGCCCAAAAAGACAAACTTTGAGTTTCTGACCCAGTGGGATGTCAACCTGATCGTAAGCCATATCAATTCCACCCCGAGAGAAAGCCTTCAGGGCAGAACCCCTTACGATGTAGCACTGGAAACTCTGGGAGAAGAAACCTTAAAAGCATTTCAGCTCAGGCGCATTGCCCCTGACGAGGTCAATCTGACGCCCAAGCTGATACGCTTTACCCGATAATTCATTGAAAAAACCTGCTGTCAGACTGGAAGTAAACTTTTCACATTTTTTGAATGTGGCCGGTGGAATTTAGCCTGACACACTACCTTCCAGTGGCTTGTTTGCTATACAGAAAAACAGAGAATTTCGCCATGAATTACTATGATTATAACAGAAATCCAATATTTTTTCTCTAAAATTATTCGATTTCAAGCAATTTTTAAAGACACGGTGGAATTTACCTGTGCACTGGAATTTAAAATTTCAAGTCAGCATGAAATTAAAAGTATCTAAGGAATCCGCAAGCGGATTAAATACAGAATTTGTAAATGTAGAAACTGGTAGACGCATCCCGTTAGAGCAGGCTGTTGCGCAGATAAGTAAGGGTAATAAGAATTATGAAAATTATCAAGTGGTAAACAAATCTGATGGAACAACCTATATTCGTTCAAAGGCGGACGGGATAAAGAAAAATAATATTGAGGAGTAGATAAGATGAAAAAAGAATATATATCTGATGTGTGGCAATTAAAGCAAAAGGGCCATGAAAACTTTGAATTCGTAGATATAGCAGTCAATGATGACAATTTGCTTTTTATTGATCCGTGTTTAATTGAGAGATGGAATAATGCATGGGCTATCAAAGCAATGAAGCATATCAATTCATATTTTGACAAATTGTTCAAAGCATATAATACATGTAATAGAAAAGATATGAAATGCCTGCTGTCTCATGCTGGGGAGCAAAATGCAACCAGATTGGGATATGGTAATGGCGATAATGGCAAAGGTAATACAGCCGATGGTTTGTTGGAAATATTTCAACCACTGGAGCAATTAATAAGTTCAATTAGGACAATAGGAAAAGCGGAAGATTTACCTTTGTTGATACCAGGATTTGCAGAAGATGGTATGTCGGATTTACTTACAAACATTCTTCATGAATGCTTGAATGAATTTACAATGGAGCAAATGCATAAATATGGCATTCTAAGTAATGGCACGAAAACGTTTTATACCTGGGACATGCATGCTGGTGAATGGAAGAAGGTTGAGAAACCTGTTTATTTTGTCAACGGCAAAGAACTGCTTCTTGTTCCTAAAAATATTGTTAGAAAGAACTATTTGTTTGGAGTGAGTCAGTATTTTACAAGAATTATTTTGGAGAGAATGATTGATGAAGGTGGTTATCGAGATGCTGACGGAAAGGCAATACCTAAGAAAGAGATTGTAAAATCCAAAAGATATTCTGGTGAACATTGGCAATACGATGAGGCAATCAAGTATACGGTAGAGAATAATGATGCTTTATACGAGTATCATCGTAAACTGCCGGGATTCTACATGGAACATGGGAAATCCATGACAGATGAGGATATTGATTTTGTAATTTATGGATATGTAGTTGCTAAAAGTGCATAACTAAAAGTGTGGCACTGTAGTTTTCCTAACTTACAGTGCCACAGAAATAGCAGGAGGAAAAAATAATATATGAAAGAAAAGAAAACTTTTGCAGAGAAACATCCCAAAATTAACTTTTTAATAGGATTACTGTTATTGATAGGAATGGTGATAGCAGCGGTATTACTTGTTAAATGGGTTTTTGGCGTGGTGGGAAGTTGGATTGTAAGTGTAGTTAATTTTGTAGAAAACTTTGTAAACACATCTGATCAAGTTATTGTGGTAGCTATGATAACAGGTGCTGTTTCTATCACCGGTGTAGTCATCAGTTCAATCGTAGCCAAGATAGTGGAATATAAGTACAACGTAAAAAAGTACTTATATGATAAGCGTGAAGAACCATATAAGCAATTTGTAGAAATGATTTATAAAATAATGGAAGATTCCCCAAAAAAGGATGGAGAGAAGATGACAGAGGAAGAAATGACTAAAATGGTTTCGGAATTTTCTATAGGTCTTACTTTATGGGGATCAAACAGAGTTGTGAAAAAATGGCTGAAATATAGAAAATCATCGATAAAAGGTGATAAAAATATCTTGTGGGAAATGGAAGATATAATTTATGAAATAAGGAAGGATGTGGGACTCGGAAGAAGACTTAAAAAGGGTGATATGTTATCATTTTTTGTTAATGATATAGAAAATTTGAAGTAATTTCGGAAATGTATATATATAGATAAGAAATATTAGGTTTTGTACGAGAGAGGAGATGGAAATGTGGATATATTACTGATGATGTGGTTCGTTATAGATATGGTGCTTTTATTAATATTACCGTTCAGGAAAACTGTGACAAAATATGAAAATGTGATGCGTAGACGCTCGATAGAAAGCGTAAAAAGTTTAGGTGCTAGACTTATGGATGTGTTATCAAAAATATTTTTGTTAATTCCTGTGGGTTTAATTGTATATATTTTAATACATATTGTTCCAGATATGATAATTCAAAAGCTTTTAGAGTGGTACAAAGGAATATTTATTGTTGCTTTGTTTCCGCTACTTTTTACATGGATTAAAGAAAAGAATTTTAATATCAAATCAATATGGAATGGGTGTCTGACTGTATTGGCAATTCTTTTTAGTATAGTAGGCTATATTATAGATACAGAAGATGTAAAAGCTGTATCAGAGTATAGGGTTGCATTGAATGTATTAATGACAATGTTGGTAATAATCTTTATTGTTGCGGTGCTTGAGATACGAAAGGAAAGTAAAGAATATTATTCTAAAAAAATACCCAAGAAGGGTATTAGAAAAGACCTGTACTATCGGACGCCCGGACTGGTGTTGAATGTATCAAATGTTGAATTGATTAAGTGTTGTGAGAAATACTTTGATGAATATATATGTAGATATAGAAAAATCAAAGAATTACGTACAATAGAATATGTAAATTTGGCAGGAGTACATAGAGAATTATGGTATAAAAAAGCAGCGCATTTTATGAAAATATTTGTTGCACTAAGCATATTTGTTACAATATTTAGTATGTTTTTCGGAATATCATATAAGCCTTTTGGGGTAATTGGGCTTATAATCATATTTGGGATTTTGGTTATTATTTATAAACATATAGATTTGAAATGTTTATATATAATAGGAATTAGATATTTCTATGATGAATGGGGGTACTTTTTAACTTGTACAAGTAGAAATAAATTTATTGGAACCGTCCAAATGATTGAAAAATCTAAATTTCATAAATATATTCATTCATTTCTTGACATAGTAGCGTTATGTAGAGCTGTGGCAGTTAGCGATAAAATGAATGGAGAGAAAAAAATATGCATTATTACAAGTGATTTAAGTGAGCTATTTGCAAATTATTCTGATTATAAGGAGAATCAAAACTGGGTTATGGTAATACCGTTATGGATAGCTGCTTTGTTTGAATTTTATGTTACTGATAAAATAAGTGATGATGCAAAACTTATTCTGCTGAAGTCTGTTGATGAAAGTGTAAGAGCTGATATAAGTATATTTTTGCAAAGTTTTTGGGCTGATATAGAGAGAAAAGAACTTAAAGATGGCATTTCGAAATATATACAGTTATTTGAAGAAAAACTATATGGTTAAACAGTTGGTAAGGTGTTTGGGTGTTTATAGAAGTGCAGAACTCCTCCCTCAAAGAGAGGGAGGAATATTCTGTTAAAACACCTCCAAACTATCCTCCGCATCCACCCACGCCTGCATTTCGCCATCCAGAGCAAGCCTTGCATATTCTAGCGGATTATCAATCGCTAAAGCATTCAGGCACCTCTGGGAATTAGGAGTGGCCCGTATCACGGATTCAGCCTGATTACAGTCAATCCGGAGGACGTAGCCGTTATAGTGGTTAATGTCGATGCTGTTATGCATCGGGTTATATTTAGCGTGTATCAATTTCATTGTTATCAGTCCTTTCATTTGAATTGGAGGTAAAAAGCCCATGGGCTTATTTTGGACTTGAAAAACTTTCGAAATAGATATAATAATCACAAAATGTACCGTTTTATAAAACAAAACATTACTAGAAATATTCAGAACAATACAATTCGTGATATTAACAGTTGTGTTGCTACCATCATCGAGTAATCTTTGATAGATAGTATATAGCTTTTATGCTGGGGAAGTACTTGTACTTCCCCAGTTTTTTAAACAATAACTCAGAACAGTAATTCAGAACAGTAATTCAGAACAGTAATTCAGAACAGTAATTCAGAACAGTAATTCGGAACAGTAATTCAAAACAATAATTCAAAATATTAATTCAAAATATTAATTCAAAGTTCAGTTTTTCTTTTAGCCATTTAGTGACACAGCTCTGTGTCGGATATTTCAAGATATTTACTTCAATTATTTGTATAATAGCATTATTTTTTAAGAGATTAGTTTGTAGAAATTATACATGCATAGGAAACATGCGAGCAGTGATGTGAAAAATACATGCGAGAGAGGGGAAAATTATGGATTAGGTATGTGTCAGAGGCAAGGGAATACATGCGAAAAGAGAAAAAAGAAGAAATAGGTATGTGCCAGAGGCAAGGGAATACATGCGAAAAGAGAAAAAAGAAGAAATAGGTATGTGCCGGCGGCAAGGGAATACATGCGAAAAGAGAAAAAAGATGAAATAGGGATAAAGATTAGATGAAAAGTAATAAATGAAATAAATGTGCGGCGGGAGGAAAAGGCTATAAAGGATTTACTATATGAACAATTGATAAAAAGAGAACAGTGGCTAAGGGATTTGAAACAAAATTTGGAAAAAAGTATACAGAATGCACCATCAGGCAATCTGAAAATAATTAACTGCAGAGGAGTTGAGCAATATTATTTGGACTCTGTTGAAACTAGAACATCCTATCCAAATGGAAAATATCTGCGAAAATCTGATCTCGAATTGGCAGGTAAACTTGCACAACGAAATTATGATAAAAAATTGCTGTCAGAGGTAGAAAAGCAATTAAAGAACATACAAAATATTATTAGAAAATATTAAAAATAAGAAATAGCACAGGTAGAAGAACTATATAGTGTCTATGACAGAATGAGTCCATCCAGGAAAAAAATGGTGGATTCGAGGATAATGTCGGATAAGGAATATGTGAATCAGTGGTCAGCACAAATATATTCAGGTAAAGATTTTGCAGAAGGACAGGCGGAAACCTACACAGAAAAGAAAGAGTCAGATCAAAGTCAGAAAAGATCATTGCAGATATGTTGTACCATAAAAATATCCCATACAAGTATGAATGTCCTATAAACCTAAAGGGATTGGGAATGATATATCCGGATTTTACATGCCTGCGGTTAACAGATCGAAAAACGATTTTATGGGAGCATTTGGGAATGATGACAGACCCGATTTATTGTCAGAAAGCTATGAAAAAAATAGACATTTACTCCAAGAATGGGTTTATACAAGGTAGAGACATTATATATACATTTGAATCAGAAAAAAACAGTCTAAACACAATGAGCGTGGAAAATCTCATCAATCAAATATTTAGTACATAAAAGATGTCTGAAAAAGGAAGCAGATCAATCCCATATAATCAAACAGCTTCTGATAATATTTGTTGATAATATTTTGAAATGCAATTTTTGATAAAAGAAATATGTATGTTATAATGGGACATATAAGAAGTGAATAAAATACAGAAAAATCAGTGAAAAGGTAGAGAAATGGCAGATAGAAGATTTTTGACTTTAAGAAAAACAATAATGTTATATATTTGTATATGGAACATTTTTTTATTGACCGGCTGTGCGAAGACTGAGATGGTGTCTGAGGACAATACAGTAACAAATGAAAATATTGCCAGTACCACAGGAAATATTGAAATAGAAACAGAAGCAATAGAAACAGAAACAGAAACGCAGGATGCAATCCAGCCATCTACCGACCAACCACCGGAAGGCGCGCCGGAGTACAAGATTATCATGGTAGGGGATATACTTCTTCACACCCCGGTGGAGGAAAGCTGTTTGCAGCCGGATGGAAGTTACGACTATGATTCACTGTTTTCCCACACAAAAGAGGAGATTGCTGCAGCAGATCTTGCCCTGGTGAATCAGGAGGTGATCATAGGCGGTGCGGCTCTTGGAATCTCCGGGTATCCCTGCTTTAATGCGGATTACAGTCTCTGCGATTCATTGGTGGGAGCAGGATTCGATGTCATCTGTCATGCCACAAACCATGCTATGGACAAGGGACGTACGGGGCTGGTAAATTGTGCAGAGTACTGGAGGGACGAATACCCACAGATCACTGTTCTTGGCATTCATGATACTGCGGATACCTCCACTTCCTGCGGCGCTGATCCGTCGATCATTGAGTTGGGTGACATACGGATTGCAGTCCTGAACTACACTTATGGAACCAACGGCATCTCCCTGCCGGCGGATATGCCCTATGCAGTGGATCTGTTGAATGAGGAACAGGTGGCGGCAGATATTCAGAGAGCAGAGGAACTGGCGGATTTCACCATCGTATGTCCGCACTGGGGAACGGAGTACAGGCTGACATCAGATGCTTCACAGGAGAAATGGACCAGGATATTCGCGGGAAACGGTGCAGATCTGGTACTGGGGACGCATCCTCATGTGATCGAACCCATCGACTGGGTGATTGATGAAGAGAGTGACCATGAAATGCTTGTGTATTATTCGCTGGGAAATTTCGTGAACTGGACATCCGGCACCGGAGAGGGAGTCGCTAACCGTATGGTAGGCGGCATGGCAGAGGTAACGATTACGAAGAATGATAATGGAGAGGTAGAGATTGAAGATTATGGGGTGAAACCGATAATCAGTCATGTGATTTCCGGTCCCGAAGGTGTGACCACTTATTTCCTGTCAGATTACACAGATGTCCTAAGTGAAGAAAATGAGATCCGGTCACAGGATCCGGAATTCTCCAGAGAATACTGCATTAACTTATGTAATACAGTATGGGGTAATCTGTGGGATGAGGAAAAAGATTAGCAAAAGTAGTACAGCTTTTGAAAGAGGCTGTACTTTTTTTGAGAAAATTAAATTGTCATTGTAGCTTTTTTGCAGGATCTGTTGTATTAGTGGTGAAGGGGGTGAGAATATGCACAAGAAATCATGGGATGAGGACGATTCCCAAAAAGAAATGATACAGAATAAGATTGAGACATATTCTCCGATGGTATATCGCCTTGCATATGCATTGGTGAAAAGCAGAGTGGATGCGGATGATATTCATCAGGAAGTATTTCTAAGATATCTGAAATATCAGCCAAGTTTTGAAAATGCAGAACACGAAAAAGCATGGTTTATCAGAGTGACTACAAATCAGTGCAAGAATTGGTGGAAGACAGCGTGGAGAAGGAATATCGTCAGTTGGTCAAAATATGAAGAAGAGGCTTGGGGGGCAGATCCGCAGAATAAGGACGTTAATGTAGAGAGTGAACTGATCGAAGTCGTGAAAACTTTGCCGCAGAAATATCGTGTGGTAATACATTTGTTTTATTATGAGCAAATGTCTGTGGAAGAAATTTCCAATACTCTCGGAATAAAAGCATCTACTGTACGAACACATCTGACAAGAGCCAGGAAGAATTTGAGCAGAATGTTAAAGGAGGAAATCTGATGTTCCAGGAAGAATATAGGAAAGCTTATGACAAAATCAATCTAGAACCGGCGAAACTGCAGGAGCTGTTTTCTCTGACAGAACAAAAAAATACGAAAAGAGAATGGAAATATATTAATCTGCTCCGCCCGATGGCAGTTCTGTCATTGTCTCTGTGCTTGTTTTGCATGATGACATTACCGGTATTAGCGGAGCGGATTCCGACGGTGTATCGCGTGATCAGGCAGTATGCGCCTGCTTTGACGGAATATATCTTACCTGAGAAATTTTGCAGTACCAGTCATGAGATTACTTTACAGGCAGAGGCCGTAAACATTACAGGGAATAAAGCAGAGGTTATCCTGTCATTCAAAGATGTCGAAGGAAGTCAGCAGAATCAGATCGATGGGAAGGTGGATTTATACGACAGCTATCGAATCTACAACTATGGTGAGAGCAGTGTGATAGGCGGCTGTAGTTTTCTGACGTACGATGAGGTGGAAGATAAGGCATATTTTAAGATAGATGTGATATCGGATGACCCATTTCATGAAGATAAAGTGAAATTAGCTGTAAACCAGTTACTGACCAACTGCATAGAAGAAGAGCGTGCAATCAGCCTTGAAAATATGATAAAAGACCCTAAGGAAAAGAAAGTGGAGTACAACGGGACTGGCGGGAGCATTCAGACCAGGAGTTTGATCCCCTTTTTTGTCGATGGAAAGAATTCGTCCAGCCGTATGGTGAGGGTTATGGATGAGGCAGAGCGGAATAAGAACTTGTTAGAATCGTTAACGGTAACCGGTGTCGCTTATGAGGAAGGTATACTGCGTGTGCAGCAGTGCCGCGGTAACTTTGCAAAAGCAGACCGGCATATCCGGTTGTATCTGAAGGATGGGGAAGGAAACGAGAGGAGACCTGATTGCTCTGTAGGCTGGAAGGAGGAAATCGATGGAGAGGAAGTGATTTTTGATGAATCATGGTTCCTAATTTCAGAGGAAGAGCTGAAACAATATGAATTGTATGGGATGTTCTATATTACTGATGAGAGCGTACAAGGTGACTGGGAAGTTACCGTTAACTTAAATGAATAGCTAACTTAAATAAATAGTGAGAAAAGACATCAGGGACAGGAGAAAAATTCTGTCCCTGATATTTTTATGATGCCAGGGTCAAAAGGTCTAAGCCCACATGAGCTTGCTCATAAGTGGGTGAAAGACCTTATGACCCGCCCCGATATGAGCATAAAAGTGGGATGATAATCCCACGATATGCGAATAGAGGGTAGGATTGTGAGAGTGCATAGCACGGAACAATCCGTAGGCATCAGAGTCGGGGGCTTTTGACTCCGACATCATTTTTATGCGCAAATTTATATCTCGATATGTTATACTAGAGCTGTGTAATGGGGTACGCAAACGAGAAGAGAGAAGGCAAAGGAGGAGTTACGATGAAACAACAGTTGGAACCGTTGTTTACGCCGTGGAAGATCGGAAACTGCGAGATTAAGAACCGCATTGTTCTGACATCCATGGGTGGCACAAACCTGTTGGGATGGATGGAAGTGAACCATTTTGACAAGGATGGTGCGAAATTTATTCTGGAGGTAGCGAAAAATAATTGCGGTCTGGTGCTTCCGGGATGTCAGCCGGTATACAATCCCATGTACGGACAGTGGCTATATAAGAAGAAAAAAATGTATGAGGATCTGGCAAAGTGGATGCCGGAGTTCCACAAGACAGGAGCAAAGCTGTTCGTCCAGCTGACGGCAGGTTTCGGCAGATCATTTACCATCAGTGAAATGATGGAGACCCTGTACACCAATAAGGCATTGCGGGTACTGGCGAAACCTTTTATGGATCTCGACAAGATCACAGCCGCACCCAGCCCGTCTCCGAACCGCTGGTCAGATAAAGTTCCTTCCCGGGAGATGACCGTGGAGGAGATTCAGGAGTTCATCACTGCATTCGGCAAGACAGCAAAATTATTAAAGGATGCCGGTGTGGACGGTGTGGAGATCCATGCGGTACATGAAGGCTATCTGCTGGACCAGTTTACTTTAAAATATGTGAATCAGCGAACCGATGAATATGGTGGATCTTTTGAAAACAGATATCGTTTTGCTGTAGAGATCGTAAAAGAGATCAAGAAAGTCTGCGGGCAGGATTTTCCTGTGTCTCTTAGGTACAGCGTGGAATCCAAGACCAAGGGGTTCCGTGAGGGGGCACTTCCCGGAGAAAGCTTCACAGAAGCAGGCCGTGATATGGCAGAATCCGAAAAAGCAGCAAAGTATCTGCAGGATGCCGGTTATGATATGCTGAACTGTGATAACGGAACCTATGATGCCTGGTACTGGGCACATCCCCCTATCTATATGCCGGAGAACTGCAATCTGGAGGATGTGGCGCATATCCGTAAATTCGTGGATATCCCTGTGGTATGCGCCGGACGTATGGATCCGGAGACGGCTGCGGCTGCCATTGCTGACGGAAAAATTGACGGTGCCGGATTCGCCAGACAGTTCCTGGCAGACCAGGAATGGGTGACCAAGCTGATGAATGATAGGGAGGACGACATCCGTCCCTGTATTCTGTGCCACAACGGCTGCTTCAACATGTGTCACTATAAGGGAGTTCCAAATGATCAGGCATTATCCGATTCCCTGCATCTGGCACGCTGTGCGGTAAATGCCGAGACCATGCAGTGGGAGAAGCACAAGATCGTACCGACCACCAGCCCGAAGAAGGTACATATTATCGGCGGCGGTATCGGCGGCATGGAGGCTGCCAGAGTACTGAAGCTGCGAGGACATGAGCCGGTGATTCACGAGCAGACAGACCATCTGGGCGGAACCTTTATTGCCGCCAGTGCGGAAAGCTACAAGGGAAAACTGCGGGATCTGCTGACCTGGTATCGGAAGCAGATGGCAGACCTGGGAATCGAGATTCATTACAATGAAAAAGTGGAGAGCATCGATCAGTTTGCCGGTGCTCCTGTGATCATCGCTACCGGAGCAGTGCCCAGAGTACTGAAAAAAGTGCCCGGTCATGAGAAGATGGTTGAGGCATGCGAATACCTTACCGGTACTCTCGTAGGAGAAAAGGTTGCCGTCATCGGCGGCGGACTCACCGGCTGTGAGATTGCTTATGAACTGGCTCTGCAGGGCAAACAGCCTGTAATCGTAGAGATGAAAAACGATCTCATCGCCCAGACCGGAGTATGCCTGGCCAACAGCTCCTATCTGAGAGAGTGGTTCGCCTGGAAAAAAGTGCCCGTATATCTGGAAACTACGCTGCAGGAAGTAAAGGATGACAGCATCGTATGCAAGGATGCTTCCGGAAAAGAGATCACAATTCCCTGTGACAGTGTGATCAGCTCCGCAGGATACATTCCCAATCCACTGGCACCGAAGGGCAGCAATGTCAGCCTGGTAGGTGACTGTGACGGTGTAGGCAATCTGCGAAGTGTCGTATGGCGCGCTTATGAAGTTGCCATGAAGATTTAAAGGGAGGGAAATCAATGAACTTAACAAAAGAACAACAGGAAATATATGATGGAAAACAGGGAGCGACCCTGGCGAAGGTCATGCAGACGCTGGTGCGCTACGGCGAGCTGTTCGGTGCGGACGGTATGGTGCCTGTGACCAGTAAATACAACCATCTGGTAACCTCTTTCGGATTGAAAGCACTGGCGCCGGTGTATGAACTGATGAATCAGCTGATCGAATCCGGCAATGTATCCAAACAGAAATTTTCCGCCGATCCGAGACCACTGGATCCCAATGTGCCCAGTTCTTTTTTACAGGATTTTGTGTTCAAGAATTTCATGTACTCCAAGCAGGATGACTACGAGAAACAGCTGACACAGCTGGGTATCATGGAAAAGGATGCTTACACCTGCACCTGTTACATGGATGAAGTGGGAAATACCCCGGCCATGGGAGAGGTGCTGTCCTGGTCGGAATCTTCCGCAGTGGTTTATGCCAACTCCGTATTGGGGGCAAGATGCAATCGTAACTCTGGTATCATTGACCTCATGGGCTCGGTAGTAGGCTATGTGCCCCGTTTTGGTCTGTTAACGGATGAAGGCAGAAAAGCCACCTGGATCGTGAAGATCGAGACCACGAAAAAGCCGGAAGCACAGCTGCTTGGATCTGCCATCGGTATGAAAGTGATGGCGGATGTTCCCTATATCGTAGGACTGGACAAGTGGCTGGGCGGTGAACTGGATGATGCAGCAAAGACCTATCTGAAAGACTTCGGCGCAGCGACTGCTTCCAACGGTGCGGTAGGTCTGTACCATGTGGAAAATATCACTCCGGAGGCTGTAAAATACGGAAAAGATCTGATTGCGGAGGATGCAAAAGTCTACGTGGTAGATGATGCGGAACTTCAGAGGGTCTATGAGAGCTATCCGGTGATCTGGAAAAAGAAGGATGCAAAGCCGAAGCTGTGTTTCATGGGATGCCCCCATATGAGCTTACAGCAGCTCATCGACTGGACGGAAAAAGTCTCTCAGAGCCTGAAAGAAGCCGGTAGAGCCAGAGTGTGTATTCCTACCGTATTCACAGCGGCACCTGCGGTACTGAAAAAGTTTCAGGAGACCCCTTATGCGGAGACATTAAAAGCAACGGGAGTCATTACTTCCTATATCTGCCCGTTAATGTATATGAATAATCCTCTCAGCGAGAAGATGCCGGTCATTACTTCCAGCAACAAGCTGCGTACCTATACCAGCGCAAGATATTATACCGATGCTGAGATCTTAGAGCAGATTACGAAGGGAGGAGCGGACAGATGAAAGAATTTAAAGGAAGAATCGTAGCCTCCGGAACTGTAACAGCCAAGGCACTGGTATCTCACGGGGGTCTGAACACACTGGCATCTTTCCAGAAGGCATTGCAGTTCGGCGATAAAAAAGCAACCTGCGGAGATCAGAATAACCCCGATCTCTACGGCAAACAGATGGCGGGCAAGGCCCTGTGCCTGCCGACGACCATCGGATCTACCACCGGCGGACTGGTACTTTACTGTGCCTGCTCCATGAACAGGCAGCCGGCATGTATGCTGTTTTCCGAACCTATTGATTCCCTGGCAGCAGCCGGAGCTATTTTGGCAGATGTGTGGCTTGACAATGTGCAGATGCCTGTCATTGACAGCCTGGGAGAAGAGTTCCTGGAATATGTGAAGGATGACATGAATATTACCGTAAAAGAAGACGGTACGGTAGTAGTGGAATAGTTCAAATAGCTTTAAGAACAGCTTTCGAAGGAAACTTCGGAAGCTGTTTACTATTTTATGGAAAAACTTTTTATGGAAAAAATTTATTTTTCTGCAACCGAAAATACGATATGCTTATCTAATGTATGTGAACACAAAATACCTTGCAAGGCATCCGGCCGGATGAAGAACGGGAGGAACCATGGAGAAACTGGTGAAAAAAGCGAAAAAAGGAGACGCGGAAGCCTTCATCGCTCTGATGGAACAGAACAGGCAGATCATGATACGGATCGCGTTCGCTTATCTGGGGAACGAAGAGGATGTTGCCGATGCCATGCAGGAGACCATACTTTCAGCTTTTGAAAAGCTGGATACCTTACGAAGAGCTGAATATTTCAGAACCTGGCTGATTCGTATTCTGATCAACCAATGTATTGCAATGAGACGGCACAGGAGTCGGACGGTTCCCATGAACGAGGCGGAGGAAGCTTCACAGTTCTATGATTTCAGTACGGATCTGGAATTCAATGATCTGTTGAAAACTCTGCCGGAGGACAGCCGGCTGATCTTCCAGATGTATTATGGGGAACAGTTTTCCATAGGAGAGATCGCACAGCTGCTCCATATGAAAGAAAATACGGTGAAGAGTAAAATTCACCGGGGCAGAGAACATCTGAGATCGCAGATGGGTGTAGGAAAGGAGAATAGCCATGACAAACAGTCCGTTGATTGACAGAAAAATAGAGGAAGCATACGGAATTATCAGAGAAAGATCGGAAAAGAAAAAAAGACAGAGTCGAAAAAGAAAGTTTGTGCAGACGGGGGCTGCAGCTGCAGCGATTGTTGTAGCTATTGGATTCTGTGCGGCAAATCCGGTCTTGGCAAAAGAACTGCCTCTGATCGGCAGCGTGATAGAACGGGTACAGGAGCTGCTGGGGTTCCAGGAGATTCCGACAGAAGAAATTGTAACGCTGGTACCAACAGGGCAAGGAAAATACAATGCCGGGGAAAGAGAAGAGGCTGGGGACAACAATACCGGAGCCACTGGGATCCAGAGTACGGAAACTAGTGTGGAAGCTACAGAACCGGCGCAGTATCAGGTATCGGATCAGGGCTACACCATTACATTGACGGATTATTATGCCACAAACCAGGCAATTTTCCTGGGGGTAAAAATGGAGAGCGAAGAGGGATTCCCGGAGATGTCAGCGGACAGCGACGGAAAAAGTCAGATCATGATCGCAACGCTGGAGGAGTATTCCTTCCGAAGCGGCGATCCGGTACACGGGGGCAGGGCGCTTGTGGGGCAGATTGTGGATGGGCATACTTTTTGTGGACTGATCCGTATCGATTACAAATCGATCCAGACAGGGAATCAGGGATACTATGAACAGATTCCGGAAGACATGACACTGCAACTGGAAATCCCGTATTTTTTCCTATATCCGAAGGGGGCTTCTAAGGAGACAGTACGCGGAAGTTGGAAATTCCCAGAGTTTTCCATTGCGCAGAGCGATAAGGAAATGCAGGTCATAGAGATAGGCGAAACAAATGAGGCAGGCTTCGGGCTGGAAAAAATCGAAGTCTCTCCGGTGGAGCTTACGGTATATGACATTTTCCCGGAAGATCATCTTGTTGTGACCGTAGTGTTGGATAAAGATGGAAGAAAACTGACATACGCAGGAAACAATACCAACGAGCTGGCGGTCAGCGGATACGATATATCCGAGATCACAGTGTACCTCTATGATTATGATGAATACATGGAGATCAAGGGGCTGGCACTGGGAGAAAATTCGACAGCATTCCGGGAAATACTTGAGAAAAATGCTCTTTATGAAAAAAAGATTTCGATAGAAACAGACAAATCGTAGTATATCTGCTGTGGCAGCTGCAATGACAGCTGAAGGCGTAGTTAGCATAGCTGCGGTTCATGGAAAGCAGAAAATAGTGAAGCTACAGGCGAAGTGGGAACAAAAACGGCTTTCGGAGATCTCCCGGAAGCCGTTTGATGATGGATTTCAAAATCGCTGATAATGCACCGCACATATTATTTGGTCAGTTCAGCAACGACCTGATTGATGACCTTGCCGTCAGCCTTGCCCTTCAGTTCGCCCATAACAGCCTTCATGATCTGGCCCTTATTTTTCGTAGCCAGAACATCTGTGAATTTCTCTTCCAGAATTGCCTTGACTTCCTCAGCGGAGAGCATCTTGGGAGCAAATTCGCTCATGATCTCATAGCGCTTTTTGTATTCCTCCAGCAGCTCGGTACGGTCTGCGGGGCAGGTATCGATCTGCTCCTTCACGGATTTGATCTCTTTTAAGATGGCTTCGTTGGCCATCTCATCGGGAATGTTGTCACGGCAGCCGTTGTCGATTCCTTTTTTCTTTACAGCGGATACCAGTGCGGAGATGGCATCCTTTCTGAATTTATCCTTTGCCTTCATGGCAGCGATCATAGCATCCTGTAATTCTTTTAATTTCATTGTGGTCTCCTCTCTGGAACAAAATCTCCAAATGTTTTCTGTGTTTTATTATACTCTCACAGATGAAAACTGAAAAGAAGAAAATGTGAATATCTGTCAGCTTATATCCGGGTTGTTTACACAGATATTACATGTTGCTTACCTGCCCAGGATAGTGTCGCTGCAACAGTTTTGGTAACATATAATGCGCCTTGGAGAAAAAAGCAACTGCGAAACAGGATGTAGCGTATCATAGCACGAATTCGTGAGCGGATGGTACAATGAACACGAAATAAGATGTATATAAAGACACGGGAATTAACACAGGATGGAAGGAAAGAAGTAGAAGAATGACATATAGTGAAATCAGAAAAAATGAAGAAGTACTGGCATTTATTAAAAAGGGAAATGCGAATCTGGGTGCCATGGGATTCACCGATCATTCGGAGGCGCATTCGGGACTGGTGGCAGAGCGGGCAGCGGAGATTCTGAAAAAATTTGGGTATCCGGAAAAAGATATTGAACTTGTGAAGATCGCCGGATTTATGCACGATATCGGAAATGCGGTGAACCGTAGCCATCATGCAGAGTACGGGGCGCTGCTTGCAAATGATATTCTGAAGAAGACAGATCTGCCCCTGGAGGACCGGGTGCAGATCGTGTCTGCTATCGGATTGCATGACGAATCTACCGGCGGTGCTACCGATCCCATCTCAGCGGCGCTGATCATTGCAGATAAGACCGATGTCCGCAGGAGCAGAGTCCGGGAGAAGAATAAGGCGACCTTCGATAAACATGACCGCGTCAATTATGCGGTTACGGATACAAAGCTTAAGATCAATGTGGAGAATAGAGTGATTTCACTGAATCTGCAGATTGATCCGAAGATCTGCAGTATGTATGAGTATTTTGAAATATTCCTTGGGCGTATGATGATGTGTAAGCGCGCAGCGGAAGTGCTGGAGGCATCCTTCAAGCTGACCGTGAATGGGGCAAAGGTATTGTAAATAGAAAGTTACGCGAGCAATGAGCCGCGCATAGGCATAGTGAAGACAGCGATGGGCG
>OKUF01000135.1_pt1 | contig 34798 bp, 25 predicted proteins | sample 1606781 | NCBI WGS metagenome assembly OKUF01 (sample SAMEA3882555, study PRJEB24775) | human gut metagenome | biome: human-associated habitat; feature: intestine environment; material: feces | place: Netherlands | collected 2009/2010
CATCAGGTCTAACTACAAATCCTGCCTTTTCGTATACATTTGCAGCAAATATAGCACCCTTAAGCGCGCCTGCAACAACTACAGGTGATAAGAAAAGTCCCTGATAAAAGCTCTGGTTTACACCGAGTGTTGCACCGACTTCTTTTCCAAGTCCCGGTGAAGACAGTCTGTAAGCTGCCTGCTCAACACATTCCTTCTTTCCTGCGATATAACCGCCGCATGGAGCAAGTCCGCCACCCGGATTCTTAATCAGGGAACCGACAACCATATCTGCACCGACATCGGATGGCTCAATTGTCTCAACGAATTCGCCGTAGCAGTTATCAACCATACAGATCACGTCTGGCTTGATGGATTTCACAAATGCAATCAGTTCACCAATCTGTTCGACTGAAAGGGTTGGACGTACATCGTATCCCTTGGAACGCTGGATCTCGATCAGCTTTGTCTTCTCGTTGATGTTTTTCTTAATGTTATCATAGTCAAAACTGCCATCTGGCAATAAATCAACTTTGCGGAATGTAATGCCGAATTCGGCAAGAGATCCCTTGGACTCCCTGATGCCGATAACTCCCTCTAAAGTATCATACACTTTTCCAACCGGGGACAAGATTTCATCGCCCGGACGCAAATTTGCGGACAGGGCAATGGATAGTGCATGGGTACCACAGGTAATCTGCTGACGTACCAATGCGTCCTCGGTGTGAAATACATGGGCGTAAATCTCTTCGACTGCTTCTCTTCCGCGGTCGTTGTAGCCGTATCCGGTCGTACCATTCAAATGGGACTCTGAAAATCCAGCTTTCTGCATAGCAGAGATTACCTTAATCTGGTTTTGTTCTGCAATGCGGTCGATCTCCTGAAATCTTGGAAGCAATGCCTGTTCGGTTGCTTCGCAGAAATCGTAGACCGATTCCTTGATGCCAAGACTTAAATAATAGTTTTTAATTTCATCGGTTGCACTCATAATATTCTCCTGTAATTGATCATTGCAAAATTATCGTATATTTTTCTCTGCAAGATGCGTCATGATTGCATCTTCCAGCTTCTGGTCTGCGTTTAAGATATCCTTGTCGAGCCAGATTACGTCCCGTTCCCGCCGAAACCAGGTAAGCTGACGCTTTGCAAAGTGTCTGGTGTCGCGTTTTAATATCCGGATGGCTTCTGGAAGATCGTATTCGCCGTTCAGATATCCAAGGATTTCTTTATATCCAATCCCCTGCATGCTTGTATCCTCTGTGGTTAAATGGTAGGTGTCGACTAAAGAACGAACTTCTTCCACAAGCCCGGAGGCAAGCATTTCGTCAATGCGCTGCTCGATTGTCTCATACAAGGCTGCACGGTTTCTTGTCAGCACAAAATATGCAAAGTTAAATGGAGACGTCTTCTCACGCTCTGTTTCGTTATGTGTCGAAAATTTCTTTCCGGTCTGATGGAAATATTCCAATGCACGAATCACACGTTGCCGGTTATTGGCATGGATTGCTGCGGCAGATTCCGGATCACATTCTACAAGCATCGTGTGCAGATAATCGTTTCCCTTTTCGTCTCCAAGGGCTTCCAACTCTTTTCGGTAGCCATCCTCGGTTTCTTCATCAAAGGAAATATCATATAAAAGAGCTTGAATATAAAATCCCGTTCCTCCAGTGATGATCGGGATATGTCCGCGCTCATAGATACCAGCCATCGCTTCTTCTGCATATTTCTTGAATTCCATAACATTAAAACTGTCCTTTGGTTCTAAGATATCAATCAGATGATGCGGGATGCCCTGCATTTCTTCTGGCAGGATCTTCGCTGAACCGATATCAAAATGTTTGTACACCTGAATGGAATCGGCGGATACGATCTCTCCGCCTACATCGTTTGCAAGCTTTAAGGAAAGCGCTGTCTTTCCGACTGCGGTTGGACCGGTCAGTATAATTAAATTGTTCTTTTTTTCTGTATTTGTCATAATTGATGTAGGTATTGTTTCATTTTGTGTGTTCGTCCGCAGGGATTATGAAACGATACGGTGGAATTTCTTTTCCAGTTCGGTCTTACTCATAGAGATGATGGTTGGTCTGCCGTGTGGACACGTATATGGGTTTTCCAGACTGAGCAGCTTGTCAACCAAGGCATCAATTTCCTGAAAGGATAACTTCATATTTCCCTTTACTGCCGCTTTACATGCCATAGTAGATAATTTCTTGACGAAAATATCATTCGACATGTAACCGGAATTCTGAATCAGGGAGCCGACAAACTCTAAGAACATATCCCGTCCATGCAGACCAAAAAGGTTGGATGGAATTGCGTTGATCTTGAATTCATTGCCGCCAAATTCCTCGATATCATAGCCAATTTTCATAAACAAATCAAAGTTATCTAAGATTGCCTGCCGCTCTGCATAGGTAACGGTAATTACCATAGGCGGTAAGAGCTGCTGGGAAAACACCTGTTTATTTTTGAGGTTTTCCATCAGTTCTTCGTATTTTACCTTCTCATGTGCGGCATGCTGATCCATGATATAAAGATTGTCATTGTATTCAATCAGCCAGTATGTCTCAAATACCTGACCGATCACACGGTGCGAAAGCCGCGCTTTTTCCGTCAGAAAATCATCGTCAAAGAGCGTTTCCTGCTTGCCAACTGTGTATTTGTAGGCTGCTGAATTTTTGTCCATCTTAGACAGATCCGGCTTGTTGGATGGTTCCGCTGGCTGGACCTGTGTTGGCTCAGAATTGTCTGGCTGAGACGTTGTACTATTCTGTTGCACAGTCTGAGACGCGGTTGCTGCGTAATTGTCCTGCCGTACTGCCTGAGCTGAAGAAGTTGATTTGTTCGGCTGCGGTGCTTGTGCAGATGGTGCATATACAACGCCATCGTCGGCAACCATATCAGCGATGTTCGGGAGTGGTGTCCCATTCTTGGCAGCTTCCTGCTCTTCTGCTTTCCGAAGAGATTCCAGAATCTTGTAAGTCGGACTGTAGCTCCCGGCACGGACGTTTTTCTGTGGAATCGTCTGTGACTGTGCCCGTCTCACCTCAAAAGGCTCTGCTGGTTTTTGCTCCGGGTGGGAAATCACAGGGGAGACAATTGGTTTTTCTCCCTCTTTCGGTATGATCTCCTTGTGGGTCAGAGCCAGCTTTACGGCTGTACAACAGACCTCAAACAGCTTCTTCTCGTTATCATATTTGAATTCCATTTTGGTCGGATGGACGTTGACATCGCATTTTTCCTGTGGCAGATCCAGATACAGCACGGTAAATGGAAATTTGTGTTGCATCACAAAGGTACGGTAGCCTTCTTCAATCGCGCGGTTTACGACGTTGCTTTTAATGTACCGGTGATTGATAAAATAATTTTCAAGTCCACGGTTTCCTCTTGCAATAAAAGGCTTGCCGATAAATCCAGACAGATGAATATCACCGTCAGTGTAATCAATTGGAATCAGATTGGCAGTGATGTCTCTGCCATATAACTGATAGATCGTATCCTTTAACTTTCCGTTTCCGGAAGTATCAATACGTGTCTGTCCGTTTGCAATCAGTTTAAAGGATATTTCCGGATGTGACAGTGCAATTCGCGTCAAAAGGTCAAAAATATAGGAACCTTCTGTCATGGCAGACTTCAAAAACTTCTTACGTGCCGGTGTATTGAAAAACAAATTCCGAACAACAATCGTGGTGCCGTTTGGCACACCGACATCTTTGTATTCGATTTCCTTTCCACCGTGGATGACATATTTGATTCCAGTCAGGTCGGTCGCGGTTTTTGTGATCATTTCCGTCTGTGAGACGGCTGCAATCGTAGAAAGTGCCTCACCACGGAAACCAAGCGACAGGATGGAATTTAAGTCTTCCGCATGTTCAATCTTACTTGTTGCATGACGCATATATGCCATGCGCACTTCTTCCTTTGGAATGCCGCAACCGTTATCGGTCACGCGGATAAAGGAAGTTCCGCCGTCCTTAATCTCAACGGTCACTGCGGTGGAGCCAGCATCAATGGCATTTTCCAAAAGCTCCTTTACGACAGAGGATGGACGTTCAATAACTTCGCCGGCTGCAATTTTATCGATGGTCGCTTTATCTAATACTCTAATCATATGTTATGTACCCTCATAGTTGTTCATAAACAATGGCATCGGTTACTGCTGTTTCAGACGTTCCTGTAATTCCTGCAAGTATAACATTGCCTTGATCGGTGTCATATTATTCAGATCCATCGTTTTTAACTCGTTGGCAATCGTCATCTCCACGGGGGAAGAAAACAGAGAAAGCTGTTCATAGTCCGAAGATCTTGTCTCTTTTATCTTTGGTTGCTCAGAAAGTGCCGGCTTGATGTCGATATCTTTTACCTTCGTTGTGATATCGGAGTCAATCAGCTCATTGCAGATTTCGCGTGCCCGTTTCAAAACTGGTTCTGGCACACCGGCAAGTCTGGCTACCTGTATACCATAACTCCGGTCTGCACCACCCTTGATAATCTTGCGGAGGAACACAATGTCGTCGCCCTCTTCCTGTACAGCAATACAGAAATTATTGACGGAGGAAAGCTTTCCTTCTAATTCTGTCAGCTCATGATAATGCGTTGCAAATAATGTCTTTGCGCCTAATATGTTTGGATCGGCAATGTATTCAACAACTGCCCATGCAATCGAAAGACCATCGAAAGTGGATGTACCACGCCCGATCTCATCTAAGATAAGAAGGCTGTCTTTCGTTGCGTTGCGTAGGATATTTGCAACTTCATTCATTTCGATCATAAATGTTGATTGTCCGCTTGCGAGGTCGTCCGATGCACCGACACGGGTAAATATCCGGTCACAGAGTCCAATATTTGCCGACTCTGCAGGGACAAAGGAACCAATCTGGGCCATCAGCGTGATCAATGCAGTCTGACGCATATAGGTGGATTTACCTGCCATATTAGGTCCGGTAATGATCGAGATACGGCTTTCGGCATTATTCAGGTAAGTATCATTTTCCACGAAGCTGTCGTTTGCAAGCATTTTCTCAACAACCGGATGTCTGCCGCCTTTGATATCAATCACGCCATCGGTATTTAAGGATGGACGGACATAATTGTTCTTGTCAGCGACATATGCAAGGGAACAAAGGGCGTCTAATTCTGCAATGTATCCAGCCATCTTTTGTACACGGACAAGGGCTGCGGCAAGTTTTTCTCTTAATTCCACATAGCAGTCGTATTCGAGCGCATATAGCTTATCCTCTGCGCCAAGAATCTTGCCAGAAAGAGTATTTAATTCATCTGTCGTAAAACGTTCGGCGTTTACCAGCGTCTGTTTGCGGATGAAATAATCTGGAACTAAGGATTTGAATGAATTTGTCACCTCAAAATAATAGTCAAAGACCTTGTTATATTTGATTTTCAGACCTTTAATTCCTGTTTTTTCCCGTTCTTTTGACTCCAGATCCGCCAGCCATGTCTTACATTCGGTTTTTGCCAGACGCAGCTCGTCAATCTCGTCGCGGTATCCCTGTTTGAAGATACCACCTTCCTTGATAGAAACCGGAGGTTCTTCCACGATTGCCTGTTCGAGCAGATCATACAGATCTTCCAGACTATCGTAATCCTCGTAAATTTCATTGATACGTTCACAAGGAAGCTCACGGAGCAGATTATAAATATCCGGCAGATATTGAATGGATGTCTTGAAAGCGAGTAAATCCCTTGGATTGGCAGTCTTCAGTGCGATTCGTGTCAGCAGACGCTCCAGATCGTAAATCGTATTCAAATATTCGCGCAGTTCTTCCCGAACGATCAGCTCTTTGTTGATCGCTTCGATTGCATCCAGACGTTTTTCAATCGCATCCTTATATAAGAGTGGCTGTTCGACAAATTCACGCAGTTTTCTAGCACCCATTGCAGTTTTTGTCTTATCGAGTACCCAAAGCAGAGAACCACGCTTCTGCTTATCCCGCAAGGTTTCAGTAAGTTCCAGATTCCGTCTGGTTGCGGAATCCAAAATCATAAAGGAATCCACAGAATACGTCTCGATATGGTTGATATGTGACAGGGAACTCATCTGTGTTTCATGCAGATACTGCATCAATGCACCACAGGAAGCAACACAAGCCGGGCTGTCCTTTAACCCGAGTCCCTCGATACTGTTGATGTGAAACTGACGCTTTAATGTTTCTTCGTCTGTTTCTAAGTTAAAATAATAGTCCGGTGCTTCGGTATGAGATACCTGCAACCGCTCACATACGGCGTGAATCTCTTCTACCTGTTCTACGCCAGCCTGATATAATACCTCGGATGGCTGGAATTTATTGATCTCATCAACGACCTTTTCTGCCTGTTGTATCTGGCAGGTCTTAAATACACCAGTTGACAGATCCGTAACGGAGATACCATAGTTTTTCCCAACATAGGAAATACACATCAGGTAATTGTTCTTGGACTCTTCCAGACTTTCGGAAGACAAATTGGTCCCCGGTGTTACAATCCGTATGACCTCACGCTTTACAAGTCCTTTGGCAAGCTTGGGATCTTCGACCTGCTCGCCGATTGCTACCTTGTAGCCTTTTTTTACAAGCTGATTGATATAAGTATCTGCTGCATGAAATGGAATCCCACACATCGGTGCCCGCTCTTCCATACCGCAGTCTTTTCCGGTTAGTGTAATTTCAAGTTCCTTGGATGCTAAGATTGCATCATCAAAGAACATCTCATAGAAATCACCGAGACGGTAAAATAAAATACAGTCTTTATATTTTTCTTTAGTTGCAACATATTGCTCCATCATAGGAGATAGCTTTGCCACGCCAATCACCCAATCCTTTCACCCATGAAGTAAAATCCCTTACAGTCTGTCAGCTTTACATCGACAGTCGTTCCGATCATATCGGCAGTTCCCGGAAAATGTACCGTTACATTCTCTTCGGTTCGTCCGGTTACAAGTGATGCATCGTGATGATTTACTTCCTCCACAAGCACAGGCTTTACCTGATCAGCAAACCGCTTGATCTGTGCATTCGAAATCTCGTTGACTAATGTCAGAAGACGGTTAAAACGTTCCTTGATGACATCTTCCGGCACCTGATTATCCATTGTTGCAGCCGGTGTTCCGGTGCGCTTGGAGTAGATAAATGTAAACGCCTGATCATATTTTACTTTACGGATAATATCCAGTGTATCCTCGAAATCTTCTTCTGTCTCACCCGGAAATCCGACGATGATATCGGTTGTCAGGGAGATGTTCGGCATCTTGGCACGAATCCGGTCAACTAACGCAAGGTACTGTTCCTTCGTATAGCGACGGTTCATGCGTGTTAATATGTTAGTGGAACCTGATTGTACAGGCAGATGCAGATGCTTGCAGATCTTCGGCTCTTCTGCCATTACCTCAATCAGCTCATCTGACAGATCTTTCGGATGACTGGTCATGAAGCGTACACGCTCGATGCCGTCAATTTTGCACACTTCCGTAAGCAGCTGTGGAAATGTTACACGATCTTTCTCGTCCACTTCAACAATCTTTCCGTCCTTGTATTCATAGATATTGCCATAGGAATTTACATTCTGACCAAGCAACATAACTTCGGAAATTCCCTGCTTGGCAAGTGCTTCTACTTCTGCCAGAATCTCTTCTTTCTTGCGGCTCTGTTCACGTCCGCGTACATATGGCACGATACAGTACGTACAGAAATTGTTGCATCCATACATGATATTGACGCCGGACTTAAATGTATATTTCCGCTTTCTAGGAAGCTGTTCGACGGTCTGTTTTGTCTCATCTAAGACTTCGATTGTCTGCTTGCCTGTCTCTAAATAGCTGTAAATAAGCTCTGCTAATTTGTAGATGTTATGTGTGCCGAAGATAATATTTACGAATTTATACTTCTGTTTCAATGTCTCAATGACATGTGGCTCCTGCATCATGCAGCCACACAGACACACGATCATGTCTTTGTTTTTGTTCTTTAATGTCTTGACGTGGCCGAGATGTCCGTATAATTTCTGATTCGCATTCTCGCGAATCGTACATGTATTAAAGATTACAAAGTCAGCTGCCTCGTCGTCCACTTCTTCATATCCGATCTCATCCATGATGCCTTTGAGCTTCTCTGAGTCGTGGGAATTCATCTGACATCCAAAGGTCTGGATGTTGTAGGTAAGTGGTCGATTCAATGCTGCCTTTTTCTCAAGTACAAGTGTTTTGCACTGGTTCATGAAATAGTATTGTCTATCCGGCTCCATAGTTGGAATTGACACGCTGTTCATTTGTATTTCCTCTTTCTTATATAATTTGTGGGTGTATGTATTCCAATCCCACAATTAAATTATTATATAAGAAATCGGTTTAACTTTCAACCGATATGGCAGGAAATTTGTTGAAAAAAGCCGGAAGGTTTTACGTTCCGGCTTCAAATAAGGTATGGTATGGAATTTATTTATAATGGGGCTGCGTAGTAAGGAATTACCAGCTTGGCTCCACGATAAATCGTATCATCGGTCAGGTTGTTAATAAACTTGACTTCATCGATGTATTCCTGATAACTGTTATATTCTTCGGAATAATGCTCTTCTGCAATTGTCCAGAGTGTTTCGTCTTCATCAATCGTGATGCAGGCATAATATTTCTGATTGGATGTTGCTGCTTCCGGGTTCTGCTTTTTGTTGTTGACACCAAATATTATACAAATGATAAGTACAAGACTAAGTCCAAAAATTAATTTATGTTTCATATCTGTTTCCTCCCTGTTGCTGTTTCATCTGATGAACATCTGTTCGATGATTGAATTATACAGAACATCTGTTCTTTTGTCAATACTTTTTTCGAATAAATGTTCGACTTTTATCTAGGAAGGTAGTTGAACAGACTTATTGTAAAAAACGCGCAGTTTGTACTGCGCGTTTTTGTATTCATTAGTTATATTATTTGAATTCAGATAAAGTTGGAATATCGGAAAGAACACTGGTGTATTCTTTTCCTTCGGTATCCGGTTCCGCATCCATGTTGTTTTCTGGTGGTTGATAATGTAATGTATATCCAATAACTAGATCATCAAACCCTTTTTCTTCATAGAATGTATATACATCCTGCAAAGCGCAAAGGCATGCGTTAAGTTCTGTCTCGTTTGTATATTCAGCAACGATTTCGGCATTTGTCAGATGCGTTTGGTCGCTTTCTGTTATTTCATAAGATAAAATATCAGTTGGAAGCTTATCTGCATACGCGGCAAATACACAGTCGTCATAATCATCCAACAGCATATTGGCTACGCTTTCCACGCCATAGAAGGTGTTATCCAATACATGGAATGTAATGTTGTTTTTCTTATCTTTCACAGTCCATAAAATATCCGTGTATCCATCCTCATCTTTATATTCATGGGGGATTATATACACAGTAACTCTTCTTATGGATAACGTTTCTTTGGCATATGATTTGATATCGTCCGCGGTATACTCTTTTGTGCAGCCGGTTATGCCCACAACTATAAAAAGCAGAAAACACAAAGTCAGAATATATCGTACAAATTTTAAATGCCGTACATTTTTAATTTCGATTATCTGCTTTGTTCTTAAGATCTTCATATTGCTGCTCCTTCATCTGCTGCACTTCACGTTCCCTCTGTTTCTTCCCGATCTGTAAAGGGATTTGTGCAAGAATCAGGATAATCGTGCAGCCAATGACCATACGCAAAAAGCCTTTTCCGAGTTCTTTTATTGTACTATCCTGTCCCTCATATTGTAGTTCCTGAATATCAAGTACCTTGCCGTAAGTCTTCTTATCACAGCAAGGACAATAAAATTTCTTTGCATAATGGCTGTACTTTTGCGTATTTACAAAAGCACCGTTTGATATATGGGTACGACTGCTCTTCTTATATTTTATCATAGCCGGGCGTGTTGCCTCTTTTCCGGTTACTTCATATATCGTTCCGCATTTTTCACATTGTACCTGTACGGTAAGCCCCGCAGCTTTTGCTTTGCGGACATTATGAAGCGTGATGATGAAATTCACAACAAGCCACAGAAATAAGCATCCTCCCATGGCAATAAGCGCTATTGTCTCCAAATCCATATTACAATTTCTCCCAATCCTTTACTACCTTTACTATATATAACACTTCACAACCCGGCAAAAGGTTGCATGTAGTACGAAAATAAATTCTTAATCTGCGAGTTTCTCTAACTGCCGCATCCAGATCTGCACGGATGCGTCGCTTGGCATACGCCAGTCGCCACGTGGGGATAAGCATACACTACCGACCTTCACGCCATCCGGCATACAGCTCCGCTTAAACTGCTGGGCGAAGAAACGGCGATAGAACATTTTCATCCATTTTAAGATGGTTGCAGCATCATAGGTTCCTGCAAATGCACGTTTTGCCAGATAGAAGATCTTCTCCGGGCTGTATCCAAAACGCATGACATAGTACAGGAAGAAATCATGCAGCTCGTAAGGGCCAACCGAATCTTCGGTCTTTTGCACGATGTTGCCGTGTTCATCCGGTGGAAGAAGCTCCGGACTGATTGGGGTATCGATGATATCCTTCAGGACTTCCGTGCTGTCCGGGAAGATGTTACATTCGATCACGCTGGCAATCATCCATTTGACAAGTGTCTTCGGGATGCTGGCATTGACGCCGTACATGCTCATCTGATCGGCGTTATAGGTACACCAGCCAAGGGCAAGCTCTGACAGATCTCCGGTTCCGACGACGATGGCACCGATTTTATTCGCATAGTCCATCAGCACCTGTGTCCGCTCGCGTGCCTGCACATTCTCATAAGTAATGTCTTTGATCTCCATATCATGTCCGATGTCCGCATAATGTATTATACATGCATCCTTGATTGGGATTTCCTTCACGGTGATGCCGAGTGTCTGCATCAGGGTTAGGGAATTTTGGTATGTGCGGTTCGTCGTGCCGAAGGCTGGCATCGTGATTCCGGTCAGATTCGTAGCAGGCAGCCCCATCTTCTTCAAGGTCTGTGCAGCCACAAGCAGTGACAAGGTGGAATCCATACCACCGGACACACCGATCACCATCTTTCCGCCACAGATGGAAAGCCGCTTGGCAAGTCCGCCGATCTGCATATGGAAGATATCCATACAACGCTTCTGACGTCTCTTTGTATCGCCCGGTGTAAATGGGTGTGGGTTGACGCTGCGAAGACTTCCGTCGCTTTCAAAAGCTTCGGATACCGGAATCAGGATCTGACGCATCGAAACCGCGCTGCCATAGGTGCCCGCACAGTCCTGATAGGTCTTTCCTTTCAGGCGGTCTGCCTGAATCCGTTCGATGTCAATATCTGCGACTAGCAGATAGTTATTTTCAGCAATCTCGCTGTTTTCGGCAAGCATCTTTCCGCCCTCGCAGATCATGCAGTGACCGGAGAAGATCAGGTCGGTTGTACTCTCGTTTGCTCCGGCGCTCGCATAGAGATAGGTGCACATCAGAGAGGTTGATTTCTCTTTTACAAGCTTCTCGCGGTATTCACGCTTTCCAATTGTATCGTTGCTTGCGGAAAGGTTTAAAATCAGCTCCGCCCCACTCATCGCCATAAATGCAGATGGTGGGATTGGTGCCCATAAGTCCTCACAGATTTCTGCGCCAAAGCAGAATGCATCCGGCAGATGATAAATCAGGTTATTGCCGAGCGGAATATCATAATCACATTTAACAGAGCCAAGTAATTCAGAGGCATAGATATGATCTGTTGATAATTCCCGTGCAGAAGAAAACCAGCGTTTCTCATAGAATTCGTTGTAATTCGGAAGAAATGTCTTGACGGTGATGCCGTAGATATGTCCGCGGTATGCGGTCACAGCGACATTATAGAGCGCATTTGCAATCGAAAGCGGCATACCGAATACAACAACCATATCACAATCTGCGGTTGTCTGTACAAAACGGGCAGCTTCTTTTTTGCTTTCTGTAAGCAGCGTCTGCTGCAGGAATAAATCCCCACAGGAATATCCGGTGACAGACAGCTCCGGGAATGTAATCAGATTGACGCCTTTTTGTTTTGCTTCTTCCACTTTTTGAAGCATCTGGTCGACATTATAAGCAGTATCCGCAACACGCATGTCCGGAACTGCGGCTGCTACACGGTAATATTGATACATCGTTTAGTCCTCTCTTTCCTGCAAATCCAGTTGCAGCCCCTTCAGATAATGAATCGGTGCCCCGGATTGTGACTTTATAAAATAGGCGGGATTTAATTCCTCGTATTTAAAATTCCTTGCATGTCCCTGCTCGGCCCGGGCAAGATAGGTTTCTAACTCACACAGCCGCAGATAATAAAACTCATTGCGTGCGGTAAACATCACAAGCAAGAAGCTTATGCCCCGCTGCTTCTCAAATTGCCGCATGAAATGAATCTGGTGTTCATGGATATTCCGGAGTGGAAATGTATCTGTCGCGCACTCCTTTGCGTCGAAGCAGACCGGAACGCCCTGTACCACCCCGATATAGTCGACGGTGGAATCCTTCTCGAAATAAGCAAGCTTGATCTGCCCGCTTTCCGAATCAATCTTGACAGGCGTGATTGGTGTCGGAATCTTCTGCATGAGCGCTAAGTTTTTCTCTGTATATAATTCGTTGGTCAGATTGACGAGTTCCTCTAAGGTGGAACCGCGTAATCCTCTGGAATTCCATGTTGGCATGTTGTTGTGCTTTCTATTTGTTGTGCTATATTATGAAATGTTAATACGTATGGACTTTATCTCCGTTGATCCATGATATTTAGTGATTTGCCGGCAGTTTCAACCCCAGCCCATCCGCTACTTTCTGAAATTCTGCCGGCAACGGATCTGTGATTTCCGGGATATCCGGTAATACAAGTCTGCCTGCGTGGAGTAACTGATGGTTCAGATGGTATCGCTCGCGAAGCTTCCGGTTTACCGCCGGATTGCCGTATTTCGTATCGCCTGCCATCGGATAGCCGAGTGATTGCAGATGCGCACGGATCTGATGCGATTTTCCGGTAAAAAGCTGTACCTGCAACAAGGTAAAGCCATTTTTTACGCAAAGCGGTGTAAATGCAGTCTCGATCATTGACGCACCGGGACTTTCGAGTTTCTGTATCTTAGACTGATTCTTCTTTGTATCCTTTACGATATAGGCTTTCTCATGGATGCGCTGTTTCATCTCTCCGGCTACGATCGTGTAGTAATATTTTTCACATGTATGCCCCTTTAATATGCGGGCTAACATCTGACTGCCCTTCAACGAGATTCCGGCAAGGATAATGCCGGAGGTATTCCGGTCTAAGCGGTTGCTGATCGACGGATGAAACGTCTCTAGCTGTTTCTCGCTTAGAATCCGCATGGAAAGGCAGTAATCAACGATTGCTTCGTTGATAGAGTAATCATCCTTTTTTGCTTTCTGTGATAAGACACCGACAGGCTTATGAACCGCTAAGATATCCGGATCCTGATAGAGGATCTGAAGCGTGATTCCCGGTTTCTGTCTGGAGGTCTGCGCTGAACCATCGGATGTTGCCGAATCTGCGGATTTCACGATATCATGTTGTTTGGATCCACGATCAAAGTGTGGATTTTTGGTATTTACAACACGGAATTTTTCAATCGTCTCATCTGCCAGAAATACTTTAATAACATCACCGCATTCTAAGATTTCATCACCGGATGCTTTCTTGCCGTTTCTGGTGATGTTTTTCTTTCGGAGCATCTTGTAGATAAAGGAAGAAGGTGCCTGATTCAGGTATTTCATCATGTATTTATTTAAGCGTTGTCCGGATTCTAAATCTGTGATGGTTAGCTCCTGCATACCCGGGTTCCTCCTTGCTACACGCAGAACGTCAGTATCTGTTCCCGCATATACTGGTCAATTAATTTTGTCTTGTCATTCGGTTCACCGATGCTATGAATCTTCTTCGCAAAGGCATCCGTATCCAGGTGAACAATGTATTTGTACTTGCTGTTTGCAAGTGCCTGTTGCATGAATGTCTCGTATTCCTTCTTCTCTTCCTTGAAATGTTTATCTAATACAAGCGCGTACACACTTCCGTTTCTGACACAGACCGCATCGTAGTAATGCATCCCCTCGGTCTGTGTAATCACAAGATCGTAGATCATGTCCGTCTCATCGGTCTGCCCGTGTACCACGTCATAAACATCCTGCGGCATCGTCTGAAATTTCGCACACATAATATAGGCAATCAGAAACTTTGCAAACGGCAGAACAAGGAGTATCGCGAATATAATACCGATACGTCCGGTGTCACCAAATGCAAGCAGCATGGAAAGAATGATCGAAGCAATCATGATCGCAAGGATCAACGTCACAAGCAGCTTTCCTTTTTTGTAATAATTAATATAGCCATACTGGCCTTTTTCTTTCTTTTTCATTGCAATAAGTCTGTCCTTTATTTTAGATATATCAAGCTGTTTAGTGTATGAATGGAACAATTAAACCATGCGGAATAATCTTTGTCACAACTCGGAATGCCTTCATGACAACTCCATACGTTGATACGGTCTTTCCTTTCATTGCATCCTTTATTGCAAGTGTAACGACTTTGCCTGCATTGGCACGCAGGATAACCTTATATCCTTTGGTCTTGGTATAGCTTTCTGCGATATCAAAAAACTCCGTGTTTACCGGTCCCGGACAGACAGCGGTTACAACGATCCCATGCTTCTTCAATTCCTGATGCAAGGCTCTGGAGAATGAAAGCACATAGGATTTGCTTGCAGCATAGACTGCGAAGTTTGGCTGCGGCATAAATGCAGCGGAGCTTGCAATATTGATGATATTCGAACGCTTCGCCATGTATGGAAGGGAAATCTTCGTCATACGTGTCAGGGATTCACAGTTCAACCGGATCTCGCCCGCCAAATCTTCCTCGGAGATCTGCTCGACATAGCCCATCTTTCCATATCCGGCAGCATTCACAAGCACGCGGATCTGTGGATGGAATTTCTGCAGCATTTCCTCGTAAGTCCCAACGGCATCCCGGTCGCACAGATCAATCGGAATTGTCCGTACATGGACACCATGCAGGGATTCCTTTAATTCATTCAATCGTTCTTCTCTTCGTGCGATCAGCCAGACCTCGTCAAGTGTGACAAAATGCTGATTGATCTGTTTGGCGAACTCTCTTCCCAAACCGGAAGAGGCACCTGTAATTACTGCTATCTTCATGACATCAACCTCCATCCAGGTAAATACTTGTTCTTCAAAACTCCTTGGCTTGCTTTGCCAAAGCCAAGAGGGTATCCATCGACGCAGACTAACACATAACCATTTTTGACAGATGTATCATCGAAATCAATCGTCTCGCCTTTTAAGTATTTGATGACCTTTGTATCGTCAGCGGACAGATCCAGACAGTTATCAAATTCATCCTTCGTGAGAGCCATCGCCAGTGACTGGCTCGGTTCGAAGCGGTTCTTCTTGATCTCGCCGACATACAAGCCACACCGTAAGATCCGGAGTCCGCGGACTGTTGGGAAGCTTTCTGGTATGTAGTATAGTTTATCGCCTGAGATTTCAAACCGTTCCGGATGAAATTCGTGTGTCGTATGTGATAAAAATTCGGTGACGGAATCCGGCAGCTTTGCGCGCTTGACCGGGTAATCGCCATAATTGGCGCGGTTATCCCGCTCGCCCTGCTTCTTGACAAGGCATACAAAATGTCCCTCGCCCTCGATCTTATGTGGCCAGAGTCTGGCACAGCGTGTCAGCGTCTCATTTCCAGTATTCCCCCATTCCGGATGCCCGTGGTCAAAACCTTCGTAAGGGTGGAAATCCACCAGTTCCAGACGATCATCCAATGAAAGCAGATATTCGATGGACTGCTCATTTTCAAGGGGCGCAAATGTACAGGTCGAATAAAGCAGCATGCCGCCGGGTTTAAGCATTGTTACAACCTGATCTAAGATGCTTCGCTGCAGGTCGGCAAACAACTGATTGCCGTTATTCTCCCATGCGGTGATCATGGATGCAGATTTGCGGAACATGCCCTCTCCGGAGCACGGCGCATCGATCAGGATCTTATCAAAATATTCGTGGAAACGCTCGGCTAATTTGTAAGGTGCTTCGCTGATAATCAGCGCATTTTCTGTACCGAAGACTTCTAAGTTCTTAAGCAATGCCTTCGCACGAGAAGCACTGATATCGTTCGATACAAGCAGCCCGGTGCCATGCAATTTCGCCGCAAGCTCGGTCGATTTGCCGCCCGGTGCAGCGCAGATATCGAGCACCCGGTCTCCTGCCTCCACAGGCAGTACATGTGCCGGTGTCATGGCAGAAGGCTCCTGAATATAGTAAAGCCCTGCAAAATAATATGGATGCTTGGATGGCTTATCCAACGTTTCATCGTAATATAATCCATTCTCACACCATGGAACCGGGCGCAGATGAAATGGATTAATCTTCAGGAACTCTTCCACAGATATCTTCATCGTGTTGATGCGGATGCCGTGATGCATCGGCTGATCGAGACACGCCGCATACGAATCATAATCGTCCTTAAGAAGCGTTCGCATATTTTGTTCAAAAGTAATCGGTAATTCCATGTTATAATAGCCCTTTCGTGCCTGCATCGACATACGCACGGACGAAGATGCCGTCCTCGCGGTATTTTTCTTCTAACAGATTGCCTGATTTGCGGATCTGCTGGATCACGCCTGCCTTGGCGTATGGAATCGTCTGTTCAATGTAAATGCGGCTCTGGTTGATGATTTCAGCGAGAACGTCCGTGATCTTCTCGAATCCGGTTTCCTGTCTGGCAGAAATATATAAGGTATGATCTGCCTGAAAATCCTTCACTGCCGGAAGCTCATCCATTTTGTCAATCTTGTTAAACAAAGTGACAACCGGCTTATCTTTCACGCCTAACTCACGCAACGTATCGTAGACTGTCAGGATATGCAGGTCTGCCTGTGGATTTGAGATATCGACCACATGGAGGATAATATCGGCAAACTTTGCTTCTTCTAACGTCGAACGGAATGCATCAATCAGATGATGTGGCAGCTTGCGGATAAATCCAACCGTATCCGTCAGGATGATCTCCTGCCCGTTCGGAAGCTTATAGTTCCGTGAGGTCGGATCGAGTGTTGCAAACAGCTTATCCTCCTCTAAGACGCCTGCCTGTGTCATATGATTGAGCAGTGTTGACTTGCCGGCATTCGTATATCCGACGATTGAAACAATCGGTATATGGCTGTTCAGACGCTGCTTGCGCATTACCTCGCGGTGCGCAATATCGTCTTTCAGGTCAGCAGACAGCTTTGAAATCCGTTCACGGATCAGACGGCGGTCGACCTCGAGCTTCTTCTCACCGGGACCTCTCGTACCGATACCACCACCAAGACGGGACATTACCTGTCCCATACCGATCAGACGGTTGCTGCGGTATTTGAGCTGTGCGAGTTCTACCTGAAGCTTACCCTCCCGTGTTGTTGCGTGTTTCGCGAAGATATCTAAGATTATCATCGTCCGGTCCATGACCTTTGTCTTTAATGCTTCTTCTAAATTTTTCAACTGCGCCGGTGATAACTCATCGTCACAGACAATTCCGGTTGCACCGGTCGCACCAAGACGCTCCACCATGTCTCGCAGATCCTCGACTTTACCAGTTCCGAGATAAGTCGCTTTCTCGATGGAATCCTTGTTCTGGATCATGCGTCCAAGTGTCTCAGCACCGGCGGTTGCTACCAGTTCTTCCAATTCATCCAGATTGGCTGGAACCTGTTCGCCGTTGTCTAAATCAACCGCAAACAGAATGACTTTTTCAATTTCTTCTTTATTTTCGTACATAGAATGTCCTTTTAGTTTACATAAATAAATTATTGTTACTCTACTGCGCTGGAATTCTCCGGTTCCGAATACAGGTGGTAACGATCATTGACAGGAACTTCATTTACATTCACACGGGTATCCAGATAGGCGTATAAATCCTGTCCCTTCTGATCTTCCGGATATTTGGCAATATAGGAAGTGGCACGTGAAAATGCTTCGGTATAGTTTTGTAGCTCTTTATAGCACATGATCTCTGCATATAAGATTTCCTGCAGATAGTCACTGTCTCCTGCGGATTCTCCCTGTGCAAGATAGGTTAATGCCTGATTATAGTCTTTGGTGTCATAATAATAGGATGCATATTTATAATTCACATATGCATCGATTCCATGATAGTTCGCGTAGATATCCAGATATTCTTTCATCTTATCATAGCTTTTCTGGTTTTCATAACAGATGGCTGCATAGATACTGATATCCTTATGTCCGTTTTCCACTGCCTTTGTGAAAGTCGCGACAGTTGAAACATAATCTCCGCGCTGATAATTGCCAAGCGCATGAGACAGGTCGGACAGATAGGAAAGCTGTTCCTTGTCATACTTGGAAGCCGGGTATTTTTTCTGGATATCCAGATAGGTCAGCTCCGCATCGGAGAACAACTGGAGCTGCATCATGCAGTCTGCCTCATACAGCAGAATATCTACATTGATGGAGTCTGAAAACCATTGTTTCTCCGCATAAGCTTCCTTGAATTTGTCCAAAGCTTCCTGATAGTTTCCCGCTTCATAGAGAGAAACCGCTTCCTTGCGGATGCTCTTTTTGTGCGAAAATATATTTACACACACAATAATAAATGCAAGGAGCATAACGCCAAGACAGATCAGGTGGAAACGACGGATGCGTCGCTTTCGTTCCCGTCTGCGGCGCGCCATCTTTTTCATATGTTTATCTGGTTTACTCATATACTTTCTATCTTTCTATTTCTAATTTAAAATATCCAGCGGATTTTCGGTTGTTGCTTCCGTTGTAGCTTCTGTTGTTGCACTAGGATCTTCGGCTGTCACAGCGGTTGGATCAACTGCCGGTGTGGCAGAGGTTGCTGTGGCTGTGGATACGGAACCACCATTTACCAAAGTGTAGAACTCTTCTAATGTCAGGTTGTTCGTCGTCATAAAGACAGCCGCATCTCTTCCGACATAGCGGAAATGCCATGGCTCAAAATTATGTCCGGTAATGCTTTCCTTACCTTCTGGATAACGGACGATGAAACCGAAGGAAGAACAATTCTGCATCAGCCACTGGTTTGTTGGAAGCTGTGATACAACAGCAGGGTCTAACTCTGCAACATCATGCGCTGTTACATCGAATGCAAGACCGGTTGCATATTCCCCACTACCCTCGGTATCGGCGCTGATATAGCCACCCTTGATCGTATACTCACTTCCGGCAGCGTTACATGCTTCCAGCATTGCAAGCAGATCGTTGTAGATGCGTTCATCTACGATATAACCACTGTTCAGAGTATGTTGTTCAAAGGTATATCCATCCGGAATCGGGTTTGTATCGTTGACAAGCATCAGGTAATCTGGATTATTCTGGTAGATATACGTTGCCTGCTCGCGTAGAACAGCCTGTGGATCAACTTCTTCCGTAGTGGAAGCTTCGCTGGTTGCTTCCGTCGTTGTAGCGGTGGAAGTCTTCTTCTTGCCAGAGATTCCGTGAATCAGTAAAACCAGCAATACAATAAAAATCACAACCCCAAGCACGGTATAAAATAGTAAACTGTAATCACCGGCTTTCATATGTTTTTTCACTCTGCGGATATGTCTGCGGATAATCCGGTAAAGCTTTTTGAACAGCTTTTTCAAATGCTTATAGACAAACTTTGCAAATACCGCAATGTAGTGAAAGACATATGCAAAAAATAATCCTACACCCTGAAAAAATACTTTTGCATATTTCTTTATGTTTTCCCAAACTTCTTTTTTTTCCATAAGTACCCTCCCATTTTTTATAAGATGTCAATGTATTCTCCTGCTAACGCTTTATTCATGCTTCGTACAGCACAGAACTTTCCACACATCGAACATGTATCTTCATGCTCCGGGCTTCTGTCTGCCCGGATGGCTTTGGCAGTTTCGGGATCTAAAGCGCATTCCCACTGCTTGTCCCAGTCTAATACGCGACGGGCATCTGCCATTTTATCATCGATATCACGTGCTCCGCGCACGCCCTTCGCGATATCGGCTGCATGTGCGGCAATCTTCGATGCGATGATTCCCTGCTTGACATCGTCGACATTTGGCAATGCCAGATGCTCTGCCGGTGTTACATAGCATAAGAATGCGGCACCTGCCTGTGCGGCGATCGCACCACCGATAGCGGCAGTAATATGATCATAGCCCGGTGCAATATCCGTTACCAGAGGACCAAGTACATAGAATGGAGCACCCATACAGATCGTCTGCTGCACCTTCATGTTGGCTGCAATCTGATCCATTGGCACATGTCCCGGTCCCTCGACCATAACCTGTACATGCTTCTCCCACGCACGCTTGGTAAGTTCACCGAGTCGTACAAGCTCTTCAATCTGGCAGACATCGGTTGCGTCGGCAAGACAGCCCGGACGACAGGCGTCTCCAAAGGAAACGGTTACATCGTATTCCGCACAGATATCTAAGATTTCATCGTAATATTCGTAAAATGGATTCTCTTCTCCGGTCATTGTCATCCATGCAAAGACGAGGGAGCCACCACGGGATACAATGTTCATCTTCCGTTTATGCTTCTTGATCTGGTCAATCGTCTTTCTTGTGATGCCACAGTGCAGTGTTACGAAATCCACACCATTTTCTGCGTGCAGACGTACCACATCAATAAAATCCTTCGCGGTCAGTGTTGCAAGATCGCGCTGGTAATGAATCACTGAATCATAGATTGGTACGGTACCAACCATAACCGGACATTCAGCAATCAGCTTCTTACGGAACGGTTCTGTATTTCCGTGGGAAGACAGATCCATAATGGCGTGTGCACCGAGATTGACAGCTTCCATGACTTTCTTCATCTCAATATCGTAATCCTTGCAATCTCTGGAGATGCCGAGATTGACGTTGATCTTCGTCTGAAGCATGGACCCGATTCCTTCTGGATTCAGACAGGTGTGTAATTTATTTGCAGGAATGACAACTTTTCCCTCTGCTACAAGTGGGAGTAATTCATCTTCCCGCATATGTTCTTTTTCAGCAACTTTTGTAAGTTCCGGAGTGATAATGCCCTTTCTGGCTGCATCCATCTGTGTTGTATATTCTCTCATTGAAACCTCCTGTTATGTCAAACTATATCTATTCTAGTCATAATTATTCAAATTATAGCATAGATTTCCTATAAATACAAATAACTGCACCCATAAATTGTTGATTTACAGGTACAGTTATGCTCTATTTGATATCGTACATTTCCCGCAGCTCTTTTGCAGCTGCTTCCATCGCAGAATATAGCTCTCTGGAGGAAATGATCTGACAGCCGGCACCGCGTGTGATCGTCTGAATCAGACCATCTGAAGTGGCAACGGTCATCTGGTATTGTCCTTCATTTTTATGTGTATAGGCTTCGATAAACTGATCGGCAGTCTGGTTTTCCTTTGTGTGCACGATTTTGATATCCTCCTGCACGGTCGTACTGCCATGATTGCCCTTTACCTTATAGCCATCAAAGACAAGCAGGGTTTTGACACCGGTGATCCCCTGGTAATTTGATAACAGGGAAATAAGCTTATCCTTTGCCGCATCGAGATTCGTTTTTGCAAGCTCCGACAGGGATTCCCATGCAAAAATAACATTGTAGCCATCTACGATCAGGCGCTTTTCTTTTGGCGTGACGATTACCTTGGATGCTTTTCCGGTGTAAGTCTCTGTGTGCCGCACGATCCTCTTTTTATAGATCTGTTTTTTCGCATTTTGGTTTGCAGTCTGCCCGGACAAAATCGCATCGATCTCGTCTAATCCAATCGAATAATCAAAGTTTTCCCGGCTGTGAACGGTATATTCTGCCTGTTCCTGCTCAGTGTCCGTTGCATCACTGACGTGCATATATGCCTTTACCTGATCCCACGGGACAAGGAAACCGGAACCGTGTGCGCAGAATACAGACGAGGTTGGGTTGCGCAAATCCGCTTCTGGATCATATGGATGTGTCTGTATGACCTCTTCCTCGTTGTGACACGGCATGTAGCCGCGGAAGCTTACCTGAAACTCGCCCTGTCCTTTCGTAAATGCGCGTACATGAAGCTGGTAATCCCGCAACGTTGCAACTGGTCCGTGTCCGCGTATGATTGCACGGTCGCCAAGCTGTTCCGGTGCCTCCATGACCGCATACATAGACTGCAGGTCTGTCATGGCGTGTCCAATCATCGAAGCAGGTATTTCCAATGTAAAATCATATTCCGGTTCTAAAATAATCGTACCAGCTTCCATCAGCCCCTGCCGCACTGCACGGTATGTTGCCTGACGGAAATCTCCGCCCTCGGTATGTTTCGTGTGGGCACGTCCGTTTATTACAGTGAAATGTACATCCGTTAAGGGCGCACCGATCTTTGTGCCACGGTGCGTCCGTTCCAGCAGATGGGTATAGACCAGACGCTGCCAGTTTTTGGCAAGGATATCTTCGCTGCAGTCAAGGGATGCATCCACGCCGCTTCCACGTTCTGCCGGTTCAATACGGATATGTGCCTCTGCATAATGACGCAGGGGTTCAAAATGTCCGACACCGATCACCGGCTGGGCGATTGTCTCTTTATAGAGGATCTTACCGCTGTCAAAGGTTGGCACAACACCACAACGGTTTTTAATCAGTTGAGTCAGAATCTCAATCTGAACCGGACCCATCAGCATAATCTGGATTGTTTCAGTCGGTTCGTTCCATGACAGATGCAGCTCTGGAAGTTCTTCATCGAGATCTTTTATTTTTGTATACATCAAACGTGTGCTGACAGCTTCGTCAAAGGTGATCGTATAGGAAATCACCGGCTCGATGCACGCCATTGGGTTATCACTGTAATCGCCGATGCCGTCCCCTGCCTGTGCGGTTTCCAGCCCCGTAATACTGCAGATATGTCCTGCGGTTACGGTTGGAACGGTCTGATAATGTTCCCCATTATAGATCCGGATCTGTGTAACCTTCTCTTCCCCGATCGTATCCCGGACAGATAAGGTTCCCTGCATCACTTTGATATGGGCGAGCCGGTTTCCCTTTTCATCGCGGGTAATCTTATAGACACGGGCACCAAACGGTGCTTCGGTCAGGGTTTGGTACGCATCGGTTGTGTAAGCATCTAAACCGTTTAAAAGTGCATCCACACCAATTCCTTTTAGCGCGCTTCCGAAATAACACGGGATGATCTGCCGCTGTTTGATCATAGTCTGGATACAGGTATCAGAAAGTGCCCCCTGTTCCATATAGGTATTTAAAATGGTTTCATCCTCCGATGCCATTGCGATGGATTCATAGAAATCCTCCGATGTATGGATAGTACCCTGCTCATAGCAGGAAAATGCGACGATTTTATCAGAAAAATCCTGTAATTCAGTCAAAATCTCCGACTGGAGATTGTCAGGCTGATCCATTTTATTGACAAATAAAAATACTGGAATCCGATATTCGTTTAATAATCGCCAGACTGTCTTTGTATGCGCCTGAATCCGGTCAGAGGCACTGATCACAAGGATGGCATAGTCAAGTACCTGTAAGGTACGCTCCATCTCAGCGGTAAAATCCACGTGCCCGGGTGTATCTAGCAGGGTAATATCTGTTTCAGCGGTGGAAAGCTCTGCCTGCTTGGAAAAAATCGTAATGCCCCGGCTTCGCTCCATCTCGTCATGGTCGAGTAAGGTATCACCGTTATCGACCCGTCCTGCCTGCTTCCGGACGCCGGTCTCATAGAGGAGTTCTTCCGAAAGCGTTGTTTTTCCAGCATCGACGTGGGCTAAAACACCGATTGTAATATGCTTTTTTTCTGCGGTTGTTTCTGCCATCGAAACGCCCTCACTTTTCTTCTGTTTTTCGTTTAATTACACTGAAATCTATCATAGCACAGATTCCGGGAATCGTCGACACCGGAAATCTAGGACAGAATCGGTGGATTGTATCTGGGGACGCTGGCATTGGCGCATAATCTCCCCCAGCCCTCGGAAGGATTTGGAATCTGTTTGCTGCCAGATAAGGCGCGTGCTGCGTTGATCAGATAGGCTTTTACCCGCGCACCGTACAGGAAAGAATCGTTTCCATCGGTAATGCCCCATTGCATCAGATTGGCTGCGGCAGAGGCAACAAATGGTGTCGCAAAGGAGGTGCCACTAAAAAGCCGGTATCCACCGCTGGCATTGGCGGCAAGGATATCAACACCCGGGGCGACCAGATCCGGCTTTTGGATAGATGTACTTCCTTTTCCTGAAAATGGTGCCACGCTGAGCCTTGCCCCGTTATAGGCACCAACGCTGATCACGTTTGAGGCAGATGCTGGAATTGTCAGGGAAAGGTCAGTTGTTGGAACCTCGAATTCTACAGTTGCCTGTGTGGATGAGGCAACCGGGAGCCATGCATCAATCTGATAGGGCTGATCAAAATACGGCTGGATGGATAGACTCCAATATCCATACGGAATTACCGTTCCACGAAAAACAATAAAGATCTCTCTTCTTGGGTTAAAAGGTGTTGCCTGCCCGATCTGTATAGAAATCTGTGTTGTGGCAAGTACGAAAGAATAAAATTCTCCGGCATTTTGGGAAGGTATGTAGGTGGTTGCCTGCCCAACTGGAGCCTGTATGCGAAAAAGAAAGGCGGTCGCAGGTGCAAACCACAGTTGTAAAGAGAAGGTAAGAAGTCCATCTCCGACAAGGATTCCAACGGTTTGTGCAGTATTTCCTCCGATGTAACGGTGTCGCCCGGTGTTCCCCTCGTTGCCCATCCCGGTTACGATTGTGACTTTTCCGTTTGCGCGCAGGGCATCCAGATACTGCTCTACGATTGAATTTCCATAGTGATCGCCGTAATTATTTCCATAGCTCAGATTTAAAACAAGTGGAAGGCGCTGTTGCATGGCATATCGGACAATATAGTCGACTGCACACAAAAATGCGGCGGTATTTGGACGGGAGGCTACGCCAATCAGAGAAGCTCCGGGACTTAATGCCGTCAGGATACTTGCGACTGCGGTTCCATGTCCACTTGTATCATAGCGGCGATCCGTTCCTTCTGAAACAACAGATTGAATCTGGTTCGCAGAATATTCTGTACCAAATCCATAGGGTTCCGGTGGAATACCGGTCTGTGATTGATCCCAATAAGCAACGATCCGGCTTTTGCCGTCTTGGGTAATCAATGCAGGATGCATAAACTCCAGTCCGGAATCTACGATTCCAATCAGGATACCATTGCCGCGTAAAACGCTTTCCTGTTCGTCATACATTGGAAAGCATGCAGCAATCCGGTCTTCTGCCTGTACTGCCTGCTCGTACTCCATCTGCCGTGTCAGGTCGATGTATAAAACCTCTGGCATATATGCCAGACGAAGAATCTCTTCTTTGGAGGCTGTTCCAACTGCAAAACGGTTCAATAACGGAACTATTGGAAAAACAGCGATTTCCTGTAAGGAATCAAATGCACCAAGATACCGGATCAAAATGGTAAACTGCCGCGTGGAACTTTGGTCTGTCTCCAAGGACACTGCCAGCCCGGTGCTGATTTTCTCGGTAGAATAGACAGATTTATCCATAATTCTCTCCTATTGCTTGTATTTGGTCGAATGGCGATGTCGAAAATGCTTGGAATTTTACGAAATCAGAATACGAATTATGACATTTATTTCATGCGGAATTATATATAATACGGAGGAATGATCAAAGGAGGTGAACATGACCTATGTTGTCTACGCCGATGTATTGTTTCTGTATCACTGTCTTGTGAATGTGACGCTGCTCTGCATGATACAGACGATACTTGGGCAGTCCATAAAAATCCTCCGCACATGTATGTGGACGATTTTTATGGCAGCTTTATCGACAGGTATTTTTTTGATAACGATATCTTTATGTACTCTCTATTATGTATTATATGCCACAAGCTACTTTTTTATGACATATTTTCTTACAAAACACGTGCCATATCCGATTCCAATGTGGAAAATGATACTGGTCGTGCTTGCTGGTTGTATATGGTTGGCTGGAATGCTGCAATTATTTTACATAGCGGACGGCACAGCGTTTCGGACCCCCGGATTTTATCTGACATGTATCGCTTCGGTATTGGTATGCCGGATTGCCCGGCGGATATATGACCGAAAGCAGATGCAAGCCCACGCATATGCAGTAGAACTTGTGTTTCCTGCAAGGACACTCTCTGCCAATGCCTTTGTGGATACTGGAAACCGGCTTCAAAATCCCTATACAAAACAACCGGCAATCCTTATAAACTATCGTTTATTGAAAAATCTTCTGTCTGAGCAAAGCTACGCACAACTCGAACAGTATCATAAAACCGGACAATTTCCGTACTTACAAATGAACGAAACCGGAGAAATCACGTTTTTTCCGATTTCTTACCATACCATAGGAAACCGGTTTTCCCTGATGCCGGCAATTACGATTCCAAAGCTGGTGTATACGCAATCGCGCACAACATTCTATGCGGTCACAGCTGGAATCAGCCGGGAAATCTTCTTTGAAAACCGATATGACGTATTACTGCATGAAAAATTACAACCTAAGAAGGAGGAACCAACATGATTAGCATCGTCAGCAACAATATGATCCGTTTCAATATCAAGAGCATAGCGAATTATCTCTTATTTCCAAAAAATGAAGTGCATTATATCGGAGGCGCGGAGATTCTTCCGGCACCACTCTCCTCAGAGGAGGAAACCTTGCTCTTGACGCATCTGGATGATGATGTTTTAGAGGCAAGACAGACGTTGATCGAGCATAATCTGCGTCTGGTCGTTTACATTGCAAAGAAATTTGATAACACGGGTGTCGGCGTGGAGGATCTGATCTCGATCGGTACGATCGGACTGATCAAAGCAATCAATACCTTTAAGTCGGACAAAAATATCAAACTGGCAACGTATGCCAGCCGTTGCATCGAAAATGAAATTTTGATGTATTTAAGAAGAAATAACAAGACAAAAATGGAAGTTTCCATCGATGAGCCATTAAATGTAGACTGGGATGGAAATGAATTATTATTATCCGATATCCTTGGAACCGATGAAGATATCATTTACAAGGACTTAGAACATGAAGTAGATAAGAAACTTCTGACAAGAGCCATGACGATCCTTACGGACCGCGAGAAAATGATCATTGAATTAAGGTTTGGGATCAATCAAAAAGAAGGAAAAGAAAAAACACAGAAAGAAGTCGCTGATATGCTTGGAATTTCACAATCTTACATATCAAGACTGGAGAAAAAGATCATCAAACGCCTGAAAAGAGAGATGATCAAGATGGGATGTGTATAAATTTACAGAAAAATTAAGAAAATGTTCACTTTCTGCCGAAAAAAATATGATATGATAAATGTGGAAGAAAAAATAAGGAACTTAGGAGGCAGAGATGAAAATGAAGAGAAGTGAAAAACTAGGAATGTTTACTGGATTGGTTGTTGGGGTACTCTTATTGCTGATCAGCGTGTTTATGATATTTCAGACAACATGCAAAGTCTGGGGTGCAGAGAAACCAGCCAATGCAACACAGCAGGGAATTGATGTAAGTTCGCATCAGGGCAAGATCGATTGGGAACAGGTAAAGAACAGTGCTTTGGCAGATTATGCGATCATCCGATGTGGATATGGTGTAAATCAAACAGATAAAGATGATAAGTATTGGGACTACAATTCCAGTGAATGTGAGAGACTGGGGATCCCTTATGGAACTTACCTGTATTCTGGAGCTGATACAACAGCGAAAGCAAAAAGCGAAGCAGAACATGTTGTCAGACTTTTACAGGGAAAGAATTTAACATATCCGATTTATTATGATATGGAAGCTGATATGTTAAATCAGTTAAGCAGCACACAGATCGGAAATATTGCAAAAACATTTTTGAATACGATGGAATCTTATGGATATAAAAATGTCGCAGTTTACAGTAACAAATACTTATTTGAAACGAAACTGACAGCATCTGTATTTTCTGATTACCCAAAATGGATTGCACAACATAGTAACAAATGTACATATCAGGGAAGTTATCATATGTGGCAGTATTCAACACAAGGTGTGATCCCTGGAATTTCAGAAAAAGTTGATTTAAATTATAAGATCGGAAACTGGACTTATGCAGGATACAGTTCAGCAAAGAAAACAGTTGTTGTTAAACCCAAAGCAACAACGATCAAGAGCTTAAGGAAGAGTGGAAAGAAAGCGGTCAAGATCACATATAAGAAGGTTTCAGGAGTCAGTGGATACCAGATCTATATGTCCACAAAGAAGAAATCAGGATATAAAAAGATCGCAACACTTTCCTCTAAGAAATCATCTTATACCAAAGGAAAACTAAAAAAAGGAAAGAAATATTATTTTAAGGTCCGCACAATGAAAAAAGTATCCGGCAAGTACAGATACAGCAGTTTTTCCAAAGTAAGATCGATCAAACGATAAAAAATATCAATGCGGCATCGAAAGCATGAGAATAAGCTTTCGGTGCCGTATTTTTATGCAAAAATCAAACCGACCCCCTTTTCAATCTGTTCCATTTGTAGTAGCATAAAGGATATCAATGAATAGAAAAAAGGAGATTTTGTTAAAGGTTTATGAATAATAAATATACGATCATCAAACAAGAATCTATTGAAGAATTAAATGGAACAGGATATATTTTAAAGCATGATAAGACGGGAGCCAGAGTGGTTGTGATCTCCAATGAAGATGATAACAAGGTATTCCAGATCGGATTCCGTACACCACCAAAAGATGATACAGGAGTTCCTCATATCTTAGAGCATTCTGTACTTTGCGGATCAAGAGAGTTCCCAATGAAGGATCCATTTGTGGAATTGGTCAAAGGATCACTGAATACATTTTTAAATGCAATGACTTATCCAGATAAGACTGTTTATCCGGTTGCAAGCCAGAATGATAAAGATTTCTTTAACCTGGTGCATGTTTATCTGGATGCTGTATTTTATCCCAATATCTATAAGAAGCCAGAGATCCTAAAGCAGGAAGGATGGCATTATGATCTGTTAAACGAAGATGCTCCTCTGACGTATAATGGAGTTGTGTTTAACGAGATGAAAGGAGTCTTCTCATCTCCAGACCAGCAGCTTGCACGTATCATTCAGAAGTCTTTATTGGAAGACACACCATATGGATTTGAATCAGGCGGAGATCCAAAGGCAATCCCAGATTTAACTTATGAGATGTTCCTTGATTTCCACAAGACTTATTATCATCCATCCAACAGCTATATTTATCTGTATGGAGATATGGATGTTGATGAATATCTGACATTTATCGATGAACATTATTTAAAAGATTTCGATAAGAAACAGATCGATTCATCATGGGAGAAACAAGAACCATTTACAGAAGTAAAAGGAGTGGAAGAATATTATCCAGTCGGGGAGAATGACTCCGAAGAAGAAAAGACTTATTTATCCTACAATGCAGTGATCGGAGACAGCTTGGATGCAAAACTTTACTTAGGATTTGAGATCTTAAACAGAGTATTATTCGATGCACCTGGAGCACCAGTGAAGAAAGCTTTGATGGATGCACAGATTGGAAAAGATATTCAAAGTTCTTATGATAATGGGATCATGCAGCCAGTATTTTCTGTGATCGCACAGGAAGCAAGGGATGATCAGGAAGATGAATTTGTTAAGATTTTAGAAAAGAACTTAGCCAAGATCGCAAAAGAAGGAATTCCAAGAAGAAATCTTTTAGCAGCATTTAATTACTATGAATTCAAATACAGAGAAGCAAATTTTGGACGTTTTCCAAAGGGATTGATGTATGGACTTCAGATGTACGACAGCTGGTTATATGACGATGAGAAACCATTTATCCATATCAAGACAAATGAGATCTTCAAACAGTTAAGAGAAGAAATCGAGAATGGCTATTTTGAGAATCTGATCAAAGAATATCTGATCGATAATAACCATAAAACGATCGTGGTGATGAAGCCAAAGAAAGGCTTACAGAAGATCAAAGATCAGGAAGAAGTGGATAAATTAAAGGCTTACAAAGATTCTTTATCCGAAGAAGAAGTAAAGAAATTAGTCGAAGAGACGAAACAGTTAAAAGCATCACAGGAAGAAGCATCTACAAAAGAAGAATTAGAGAAGATTCCAGTGATCGACATTGAAGATATCAGAAAAGATGTCAAACCATTATCCAATGTGGAATCTGAACTTGGTGGTGTGAAAGTATTATGGCATCAGTATTTTACAAACAAGATCGCTTACATCAAGCTCGCATTTGATATGAGTCATTTGCCAATGGATCTCGTGCCATATGCATCATTTTTAGCAGAGATCTTAACGATCGTTGATACAACACACTATAGTTATCAGGAATTAGGAAACGAGATCAGCATTGAGACAGGTGGCATCAGCGCAACAATGGATGTTATGCCAACGGATGTGCATGAATTTCTTCCAATGTTTATCTTAAAGACAAAATGCTTCTACTCTAATATCGGAAAAGCATTTGATTTATTAAAAGAAGTGGCATTTGAAAGCAAATTAGATCATAAGAAACGACTAAAAGAGATCATCGGACAGATTTATACAAACCTTAAGATCACATTGACAGAGACAGGACACAAGAGTGCGGCAAACCGTGCAATGTCTTATTTCTCAGAATATGCAGCATACCGTGAAGCAATTCAGGGGATCACGATGTATGAGACTGTGAAGAAATGGTATGAAGATTTCGATGAAGAATATGACAATATCGTCAATGGTTTAAAAGAAGCTGCAAAAGTGATCTTTGAAAAACAAAATATGACGATCAGTTATACAGGAAAAGAAGAAGCACCTGAGTTCATGAAGGCAGAAGTGGAAAGCTTTATCGAAGGATTATATGAAGACCAGAAACAAGGTGAGAAAGTCAAAGTTACATGCACAAAGAGCAATGAAGGATTTGCAACTGCAGGTGGTGTTCAGTATGTGGCATGCGCTGGAAACTTTAAGGATGCAGGACTTGAGTATACAGGAGCGTTAAAAGTGCTTCAGATGATCTTCTCCTATGAATATCTGTGGATTCAGATCCGTGTCAAAGGTGGTGCGTATGGATGCATGTGCAGTTTCTCAGATCAGGGAGATTCTATGTTTGTGACATACCGTGATCCAAACCTTTCTGAATCTTATAAAGTATACGACGAGGCAGCAGATTATGTGGTAGATTTTGATGCAGATGATCGTGATATGAAGAAATATATCATTGGAACGATCGGAAGCATGGATATGCCAATGGAAGCTGTTGATATGGGGGCAAGAAGTTTTCATGCATATTTCTTAGGCAAGACAGAAGCTGATCTTCAGAAGGTCAGAGATCAGGTATTATCCTGTACACAGGAAGATATCAGAGCGTTAGCACCGATCGTTAAAGCAGTAGTAGAAGCAGGAAACCGCTGCTGTATTGGAAATGAAGAGAAGATCGATCAGAATAAAGAATATTTTGATGAAGTAAAACATGTACTATAGAGAAAACAGGGAAAGGACAATTTATGGCAAATGAATTTAAATCCGGTTTTGTAACATTTATCGGACGACCAAACGTTGGAAAGTCAACATTAATGAACCGTCTGATCGGACAGAAGATCGCGATTACATCAAGCAAACCGCAGACAACAAGAAATCGTATCCAGACAGTGTACACCGATGAAAGAGGGCAGATCATCTTCCTTGATACACCAGGGATCAACAAGGCGAAAAATAAACTTGGAAACTATATGTTACAGGTTGCAGAACGCACATTAAATGAAGTCGATGTCGTACTTTGGTTAGTAGAACCAAGTACGTTCATCGGTGGTGGTGAAAAATATATCATTGAACAGTTATCTAAGATCAAAACACCGATTATTTTAGTCATCAACAAGATTGATACAGTAGAAGAAAAAGACATCTTAGAAGCGATTGATACATACAAAGATGTATGTGAATTTGCAGAGATCATCCCGGTATCTGCATTGAAAGGCAAGAATACGGATGATGTCATCGACAGTATTTACAAATATTTAGATGAAGGTCCAATGTACTTTGATGAAGATACGATCACAGATCAGCCAGAGAGACAAATCTGTGCGGAATTGATCCGTGAGAAAGCTCTTCGTCTGTTAAGTCAGGAGATCCCGCATGGGATCGCTGTTGTCATTGATGCGATGAAAGTCAGACGTCATGGACATATCGTGGACATCGATGCAACGATCGTATGCGAGAGAGATTCTCATAAAGGGATCATTATCGGAAAGCAGGGATCTATGCTTAAGAAGATCGGTACACAGGCAAGGATCGAGATGGAAAATCTTCTGGATATGAAAGTAAATCTTCAGTTATGGGTCAAAGTCAAGAAAGACTGGAGAGACAGCGATATGCTGCTTAAGAACTACGGATATGATAAGAAAGAAGTATAAGGATGTCACAAGAGATCAAAGTGACGGGAATGGTCTTACAGGCTGGCAATATTGGGGAGTATGATAAGCGGATCGTACTTCTTACAAAAGAACGTGGAAGGATTTCGGCATTTGCAAGAGGTGCTAAAAAAGCAACCAGCCAGTATGCGGCAGCCTGTCAGCCATTTACGTTTGGAGAGTTTTCTTTATATGAGGGAAAAAATTCTTTTAATCTGATGTGGGCAGGGGTTGAGAATTATTTTGATACTCTGAAAAAAGACCTGGATCTCATTTATTATGCGAGTTATTTTTGTGAACTTGCATCCTACCTGACAAGGGAGAATAACGATGAGTTAGAGATCTTAAAATTACTCTATCAGACACTGCGTGCATTAGAAAAAAAGACGATTGATATTGAATTGGTCCGCTGTATTTATGAGATTAAGATCCTTGCATTATATGGAATCGGAATCGAAGCATCCAGATGTGTAAAATGTGGGAGCAGGGAAGATCTGATCTGGTTTGATGCAAGAGAAAGCGGAGTGGTATGTAACAAATGTGAACATGGGAAAGTGAAAGTAAGTCCTGCAACATTATATACACTTCAGTACATTCTTTACAGTTCGATCGAGAAGCTTTATACCTTTAAAGTCAGTGCGGATGTTTTATGGGAATTAAAAAAGATCATTCGCGAATATATGCGTTATCATGTGAATCATGAATTTAAATCTTTGTTATTTTTATAAGATCAGATTTTAACGAAAAAAGAGTGAATAAAAAAAGAGCCGGTCATCCGGCTCTTTTTATGTCTGAGATATGTAATCTATTTGCATAAAATGCGAAGAACTTTAACAAATTTTTCTTTGTCATCTGTAGAGAATTTTTCCAATAGACGAAGAATTTCTTTGTTCAGTACATCATCTTTTTCACCATTCTCATCTGATTCTGGACGAAGAAGATAATCAATAGATACATTCAGAAGTTTTGCGTAATAAGATAGTACACGAAGGTTCATCTTTACGCGGTCATTTTCAATGTTGCTGATGAATGCAACTGTTACATCGAGTGCATCAGCGATCTGTTCTTGAGTGTACCCTGCCTGCTTACGCAGAGTTTTCATTCTTTTACCAACATTGGTATAGTCAATTTGATACATGGTTATAAATTCCCTTTCTTCATATCTCATATAATAACATTAAGTATTATAATATAAAAAATTATAAAAAGTAATATTCATTCAGTATATTTGATATATTTTCAAGTGTGATGCTTTTGAAATATACCTTGAAAAATTACTTATTACAAGATACAATATTATAATAATACAAAAATTTGAAGAGGTAAAGGCTATTATGAAATTATCAATGGAGAAAATCGTTAACCTTGCCAAGGTACGTGGATTTGTATACAGCGGTTCAGAAATTTATGGAGGACTTGCTAATACATGGGACTATGGAAACCTTGGTGTAGAACTTAAGAACAATGTAAAGAAAGCTTGGTGGAAGAAGTTCATTCAGGAAAGTCCATATAATGTAGGAATTGATGCTGCAATCTTAATGAACCCTCAGACATGGGTTGCATCAGGACATCTTGGTAACTTCTCAGATCCATTAATGGATTGTAAAGAATGTCATGAACGTTTCCGTGCAGATAAACTGATCGAAGATTATATGCAGGAACATGGAATGGAGATCGAAGGATCTGTGGATGCATGGTCCAAAGAAGAGATGGAAAGCTTCATCAATGAGCATGATGTTGTATGCCCAACTTGTGGAAAGAAGAACTTTACAGAGATCCGTCAGTTCAACCTGATGTTCAAGACATTCCAGGGTGTTACAGAAGATGCGAAGAATACAGTTTACTTACGTCCTGAGACAGCACAGGGAATTTTTGTAAACTTCAAGAATGTTCAGAGAACATCAAGAAAGAAGATCCCATTTGGAATCGGACAGATCGGTAAATCTTTCCGTAACGAGATCACACCAGGAAACTTCACATTCCGTACTCGTGAGTTCGAACAGATGGAATTAGAATTCTTCTGTGAACCAGACAAAGATTTAGAATGGTTTGAATATTGGAAGAATTACTGCATCAACTGGTTACAGACACTTGGAATCAAAGAAGATGAGATGAGAGTGCGTGACCACGAGAAAGAAGAGTTATCTCACTATTCTAAAGCAACATCTGACATTGAATTTATGTTCCCATTCGGATGGGGTGAATTATGGGGTATCGCAGACCGTACAGATTATGACTTAACTCAGCATCAGAATACATCTGGTGAAGATTTAACATATTTTGACGATGTGAACAAAGAACGTTACATCCCATATGTGATCGAACCTTCTCTTGGAGCAGACCGTGTAACACTTGCATTCTTATGCTCTGCATATGATGAAGAAGAATTAGAAGGCGGAGATACAAGAACAGTTCTTCATTTC
>OKUF01000174.1_pt1 | contig 28619 bp, 24 predicted proteins | sample 1606781 | NCBI WGS metagenome assembly OKUF01 (sample SAMEA3882555, study PRJEB24775) | human gut metagenome | biome: human-associated habitat; feature: intestine environment; material: feces | place: Netherlands | collected 2009/2010
GGCCCAGTGCAAAGGCACCCAGCAGGGCGGGCAGGTCGGAGAAGTCCATCTTGACAAAGGACGGGATGAGCATCGGCAGCGGAAACTCGATGAACATCAGGATAAAGGCGACCGCGCTGAGCATGGCGGCAACGGTCAGGTTGTGGGTGGTATTCTTTTTCATGGTAGTTGTCCTCCCCGGGGTGTACTCCCCGTTCAAATTTGTTCGGAAAGCCCTTTTCGCGCTGGATCGAACCGGAAAGACAAACCAAAAAACGCCCTGCTGCAACCAAAAACTGCAACAGGGCGCACAGACGCAATTTGCCTGCCGTTTCTTGCATCCGGACTATACCGTTGGTCCCGGAGTTGCACCGGGTCAGCACCCTTGCGGGTGGTCGCGGACTTTACCGCCAGTGGGGAATTGCACCCCGCCCTGAAACGAACTTTCTGACCAAGAGTATAGCGCGGTACTGCGGCGCTGTCAAGCCCCCTTTCCAAAAAGTTTGCACATTTTTTGTCAAAGTGCGTTTTCACCTTTCTTTCCTTGCCCCGGGCGGCAGAGTATGCTATCATAATATGCGTTGTGAAAAAACACAGGAGGTTTTCCATGATTTTCTCGATCCGTAACCTTGGTTTTGAGCTTGGTTCGCTGCTGCTGGAAGGCTGGGCAGCCTTTGCCGCCCGGGTGGTGTGCGCGGCGCTGCTGCTGGTGCTTGGCTGGCTGGCGCGGCAGCTTTTGTCCCGCCGGGTGTGCCCTGCCCTGCTGCGCCGCAGCTGGCGGCTGGCGGGTACGCCCATTCTGCTGCGCAGCTTTGCCGTGCCGCTGCAGCGGCTCACCCTTGCGGCGTTCATCTATGCCGCAGCTGCCAGCCTGCCGTGGGCGATCAGCGGCGTGAGCAAATTTCTGCTCACAGTCTTTGAGCTGGCCGCCACCTTTTTTGTGTGTCAGGGACTGTACGCCGCCGCCGACCTTACCGACCTTTTGCTGGCAAACTGCGGCGAGGAGGTGCGCGCCAACCGCACCCTGACCACCCTGCTGAACAAGCTGTACAAAGTTTTCATCGTGGTATTGGGCGTTATGACCATGGCACAGGAGACCGGCCTGCCGGTGGGCAGCATCGTAGCCAGTGCGGGTCTTGTCGGTCTGACCATCTCTCTGGCGGCGCAGGACAGCGCCAAAAATCTGTTCAGCGGGCTGGTCATCCTGCTGGACCGGCCCTTTTCCATCGGTGACTGGATCACCGTGGGCGATGTTTCCGGCGAGGTGGTGGACATCAACTTCCGCTCCACCAAGGTCCGCGCACTGGATAACTCGGTGTACATCCTGACCAACAGCACGGTCAGCTCTGCCACCGTCAACAACGGCACCTTGCGCAACAAGCGGCTGTACCGCTTCACCCTCGGGGTCACCTACGATACCTCCCGTCCTCAGCTGGAGCAGCTGATGGCAGACCTGACCGCCATGCTCAAGGCCAGCCCCTACACCTACGAGGACTCGGTGCTTGTGGAGCTGAGCGGCTTCGGCGCTTCCAGCATCGACCTGCTGGTGTCTGCCTACCTGCGCACCGCCGACATGACCCGCTTTTTGCAGATGCAGAACGATTTGAACCTTGACCTGATGGACGTGATGCAGAAAAACGGCGTGGACTTCGCCTTCCCCTCCACCACCGTGTATCTGGAAAAGAACAGCGAACACTAAAAGCGGAACTCTGTTTATATTTCATGTTTGCCGCGGCCTATAGGCCGCGGCAAACGCATTTTCACGGGTCAAATCAAAGTGCGCCGGTTTTGTTGTAAAAAGCAGGCGCTTTTGCCCTATGATTTCCCGTCCGGTCATGTTATTCTTATAGCGCACCCGCATACACTGCGGAGCACGCCATCAAATCATCTGTGGAGGAACGCTTCCTATGACACAGCTTTTGCTGCCCATTATTTACTTAGCCTTTATCAGCCTTGGCCTGCCGGATTCCCTGCTGGGGTCTGCATGGCCCACCATGTACCCTCAGCTGGGCGTCCCCTTCTCCTACGCGGGCATCCTGTCCATGATCATCTCGCTGGGCACCATCGTTTCCAGCCTGAACAGCGACCGGCTCACCCGGGCGCTGGGCACGGGCAGGGTGACCGCCCTCAGCGTGGGCATGACCGCTGCGGCGCTGTTCGGCTTTTCGGTCTCCACACAGTTCTGGATGCTCTGCCTGTGGGCTATTCCCTACGGCTTGGGCGCGGGCAGCGTGGATGCCGCCCTGAACAACTACGTTGCCCTGCATTACGAGAGCCGCCACATGAGCTGGCTGCACTGTATGTGGGGCGTAGGCACCACCATCGGCCCTGTGGTGATGGGCGCGGCGCTTTCCGGCGGGCTGGGCTGGAGCAGCGGCTACCGGTGTATTGCCCTGTTCCAGATCGCACTGACTGCCGTGCTTTTTTGCAGCCTGCCCCTGTGGCATAAACGCCCCGATGCCACCCCGGACGGCACCGTGCCCAAGGCGCTGACCCTGCCGCAGGTGTTCGCGCTGCCGGGCGCGAAGGAAGTGATGCTTTGCTTCTTCTGCTACTGCGCACTGGAGACCACCGCCGGGCTTTGGGCAAGCAGCTACCTGACCCTTGTGCGGCAGGTGCCCGCCCAGACGGCTGCCAGCTTTGCCAGCCTGTTCTACATCGGCATCACGGTGGGGCGGGGCGTCTGCGGCTTTCTGACCTTAAAACTGAGCGATGACCAGATGATCCGTCTGGGGTTTGCGGTGCTGGGCGTGGGCATTGCTGCCCTGCTGCTGCCCGGTGCGCAGGTCTTTGCGCTTGCCGGGCTTGTGCTGGTGGGGCTGGGCTGTGCGCCCATCTACCCCAGCGTCATCCACTCCACCCCGGCGCATTTCGGCGCACAAAATTCTCAGGCCGTCATCGGCATCCAGATGAGCAGCGCCTACGTGGGCAATCTGGTCATGCCGCCGCTGTTCGGTCTGCTTGCCAATAACATCACCCCGGCGCTGTTCCCCTTCTATCTGCTGGCAGTTCTGGTGCTGATGGCGCTGATGCACCGGCAGCTGGTGCGCAAAACGGCGCACATCTGAAAGGGTCCAGCCTGCTAAAGTTAAAGGGACTGCCGTACCTCATTTGGTGCGGCAGTCCCTTTGCTATTTATTCAGTTATTTGTAAAGAACTGCGTTCAGAACTTATTGAGCATCTTTTTCAGCTTTGCCAGTTCCTCTGCATCGCGGGTATCATCCAGCAGGGTGAGGGCATCGTTGAAATAGTTGCGGTCCAGATAAGAGTGGGTGGCATTGGCGTGGGTAGCCATAGCCTCCAGCACGGCATAACCGGAGCGCACCAGCGGGTGGGTGGCAGGCACGCTGCCGCCCTCGGCCACCAGCGCAAACTTGCTTTCCGCCATATCCTCCAGCAGGGCGCTGTAAGCGTTGTTGGGGTCGGTGCCGTGGTTCTGCAGACCCTGATACAGCAGCTGTGCCACAAAACCCAGCGTAGAAGCCGTATACCAGTTACCATTGAACTTATTGGGGTTCGCGGCCTTATCGGTGACCGGGGAGTTGATCTTGTTGGTCAGGTACACCACCACCAGATTCTCCACAGGGTCGATCATGGTCAGCGTACCAGTCCAGCCCTGATGGCCAATGGTATTGGAGGGCGCCTGCGTACCGAAATACCAGCAGCGCTGGTTGTCGCCCTCACGCCACCAGCCCAGACCCCAGTTGGCAGCGTCCTCCTTCTTGGGTGCGGTAAAGGCGTCCATCACGTTGCGGGAGAAGTAGCGGTTCTCGCCGTAGCCGCCGGTGAGCATGACAGAGGCCAGTTTTGCCAACTCGGTAGCGTTGGAAAACAGGCCCGCATGGCCGGAAATACCGCCCATCGCGTAGTAGCACTTCTCGTCGTGCACCTGGCCCTGAATGGTAGCGGTGCGCACGCCGGTGAAGGAGATGGCACCATCACGGGTGTTGCCGTTCAGCTCGGTGGCGGCGCAATCGTTGGCGGCAAAGCCGTTCAGCAGGGGGTTGTAGGTGGTATGGGTCAGACCCATAGGATCCCAGAAGGTCTCCTTCAGGAAGGCGTCCAAGCCCTTGCCGGTGATGGCTTCAATGGCGAAGGCCAGCAGCATATAGTCCACGTCGGAGTAAACGGTCTTGGTGCCCGGCTTATACATCAGGGGGGTCTTGAAGATGGACTTGAGGGTCGCGGCGCGGGTTGCAGCGCTGCCGTCCCAACCGGAGAAGAGCAGGTTGGTGGCACCGGGAACGGTCTTTTGAGAGCACTGGTCAAAGGAATCGTTGTGGTACTGGGGGTCTGCAGGGAAGCCCGCCTGATGGCGCAGGATATCGCGCAGGGTCAGTTCTGCCTTCCACTGCTTGTTGACCTTCAGGCCCGGGTTCTCGTAGCCGTTGTAGGTAATGTCGATGGTGTCCTCCACAAAGGCGCTGCCCAGCAGGTCTACCAGACGGCTGTCCAAATTGGCCTTGCCCTGCGTGACGAGGTACTGTAATGCGTAGTTTGCAGTGTACATCTTGGTGTTGGAGGCCAGATCGTACAGGGTATCGTTGGTCACAGCCGGGCTATCGGTCTTGGGGGTGCCGTCCGGATTATAGGAGTTCACCTTGCCCCATGCGTTCTGATACACTAGCTTGCCGTTTTTCACAATGGCCATCTGTGCGCTGGGGAAGCCGTTGTCCACGTCTGCCTGAATGATCTGCTCCAGCAGCTCCAGTGCATCGCGGTCGATGCCCACGTCCTGCAGACTGCCCTCCTGCACGGTGGGGTAGCCCACCCGCACGGTCACCTTTTTGCCGCGGGGACGGATGCCGCCCACCTGAATGGTGTTGCGGTCGTTGATGGTCTGGCCGGAAATGTCCACGTTCCACACGCCGCCTGCCGCCATGGCAGCGGTGTTGATCTGGCGGTTATTGACGAACAGGTTAAAGCCGGTCACGCCCGCCTCGGGCTCCACGCACAGCGTTCCCTGCCCTGCGTAGCCCACAAAGGTGTACATGTGGTTCATGGCCAGCGTATCGTCCAGACCCTTCCAGTTGGGGAACACCGGCTCGCCCTGCCAGCCGCCGCTCACGCTGCCGCGGCTGGTCACCTTGACCGAGGCCGCCTTTTTAGGGACGAGGTTCAGGGAGTTGGTATCCTCCGCTGCGGCGGCTGCGGGCTCGGCAGCAGAGGCTGCCCCGGCGGTGCACACGTTGAGCGCCATCATGCCCAGACCGGCAACGCTGCCCTTCAGGAACGTTTTACGGGAAAATTTGGTTGACATGGTAAGGTCCTCCCATTCTTTTTGCCGCAATGCGACAATATGCCTGTATTCGTGCTTTTTTGTCCCGCAACAGCGGGACTGCCTTGTGCCCCGAATTGTACGCGAGATGAAACAAAATGTCAATCACATTTTCACCTTGTGGCACAAAGTTTTGCGTTTCTCAGTTTTTCGCCTATTTTGGCACATTGTTTTACGTTTTGTTTCAAATTTTCATGCGTTTTGTATACAACCAGCCGCAAAAATGCGTAAAAAAGCCGCCGCACAAACCCTTGTGCAGCGGCTTTGGTTCATAATTTTTCTTACAAAATGCGGGCGCTGATGGCGTTTGCCACCTGAAACAGGTCTTTCTGCCCGACAAAGCCGAACTTCGCTTCGTGGCCGTCCGCAAAGCAGACCGTCAGCTGGGACGCCTGCAGCGGGTCGCCAAAGCCCGCCGTCTGGATGCCGTAGTGCAGCACCTTGCGGTAAGGCAGCACAAAGATCTGCTGCCGCGTGCCCGTGACCCCCTGCATATCCACCATGATGATGCGGTGGCTGGTGAACACCACCTGATCGCGCACCGTCTTGTACGCACCCACGATCTGCTCGCCCTCCAGCAGCAGGGCGTTGATGTTTTTGCAGATATCCTTCTCCTGCAGGCGGATAAGGTTCTCCATCGGTTTATCGCGGAATTCCATAGCAGCGTTCCCCTTTCAGCGTTTTATGGCTCTATTGTAGCATTTCCGCCGCCGGTTGGCAAGATGGCTGCCCGGATAAAAAGAAAAGACCCGAACCATTCAAGGTTCAGGTCTTGTGGAGCGGGTAATGGGAATCGAACCCACCTCCTCAGCTTGGAAGGCTGATATACTAGCCGATGTACTATACCCGCAATTGCAGAATGCATTATACCATAATTTTGCGCAAATGTCCAGCATGAATTTAGGGTCTGCAACCGTGAAAGTGGTGGCTTTCCTTATTGTGGGAAGCTCCCGCCTTTTGGCTGTGTCTGTGTAAAAGTCAGGAATTGCGTGTTTCTGCTTTAGATTTATTTCTCATTGCGGGGCTTTTTAATTTTGCAATTCACAATCCGACTTGCAAGATAAATTATCCAAAAAGTAAGGATATAATTGTTAGTTATAAACTTTGTAAAGGTCGCTTGTTCCCCTAATCTTATTTCAACAAAGTAAAATATCAAATACTGCACAATTAGCATACCACCAACGTCTACTACCAGTTTTTTCACTATCTTCGGCTCCTCTCTATAAATCCTTTTATCCAGATAACGCAGCAAATCACTGGTTTGTTGCAAGATTTTCTGTTTTTATGGTTATAATCATGCAGCCGCTCCCTCATTTTTCAGTAGATTCTTCCAGATTCTTTCGGTACTGTGCCGGACTGACACCATACTCTTTCTTGAATACCCGGCTAAAATAGAGTGGGTTATCATACCCTACGATCTCTGCAATTTCTCCAATATTGTATTCGGTGTTCTCCAATAAGCTTTGTGCATTTACCATCCGAAGGGACAGGATGTATTGTGCAGGGCTTATTTTCATGTACTGCTTAAAATTACGGATAAACCAGTTCGTACTGATATGCAGCGATTCTGCGTAATCGTCCACACTGACCTTTGTATTATAATTCTCGTTAAAGTAGGCAGCGGCGGCTTCGATTTCTTCGGGGATGCTTGTAGTTGTTTTCTCGCTTTCCTGCTGTTGCCTGCTTACTAAAAGCAGAATGATGTTGAAGAGAGAAGCAATATAGTCTTCATAGCCATATTCACATTGTTGCAGTTCCCGGATGATCTTTCGGAACAGCATTTTGTAATCCGGCAGTGTGCCGCTGTAAAAAACGTGCTTGTCCAAGGGTATTCCGTGATAGTTCAGGATGTTTTTGACATCGTATCCTGTAAAGTGAATCCAGAACACCTCTGGATGATCTTCTACATAGTAGACATACTTCTGGATTTCTTTCGGCTGATAAAGCACCATGTGTCCAGAAGTCACCACTTCCTCAACACCATCGAACCAGAAGTGTGCTTTACCAGATGCCACATAGAGGATTTGATAGTCTCTGCGACCCTTTGCCCAAAAAGTAGGTAGCTTAGGGCGTTTTTTCAAGCGATAAGTGCCGCAGCTGCCTACGACCAGCGGCTTTGAGTAGTCTTTGAAATCCAAACGGGAGTTGTTCAAATATCCTGAGTTGAAATACATCCCTGCGTCCTCCTCATCTTCAGAGATTTTACAGTGATTTGGGAAATGTTCTATCAAAAAATTACAAACTCTTTGATTTTGTGCATATTTTGTTCCATCTTGTCTATATCTTTTCGTTCCATTAGATTCTATAATATTTTCAGACGAAACGCAAGAGATTTGGGCAACTTGCGTAATGAGAATTCCAGTCTGAAGTGCGCAGCAGATTGGTCGCGCCCACACAAAACAAGCAAGATGGGAGAAAGCACAATGACTGAGAAACGTTATCTAAAGTGGTATAATAAAGTCGGCTATGGTTCAGGCGATATTGCAGGCAACGTGGTGTATGCATTCCTGTCCTCCTTCGTCATGATCTATCTGACCAACACCGTTGGCCTGAACCCCGGTATTGTCGGCACTCTGATTGCAGTTTCCAAACTGCTGGACGGTGTGACGGACATTTTCTTTGGTTCTTTGATTGACAAAACGCATTCTAAGATGGGCAAAGCCCGTCCTTGGATGCTGTACGGCTACATTGGCTGTGCCATTACGCTGGTGGCAATTTTCGCCATCCCGACCAATCTGGGACAGTTTGCACAGTACGCATGGTTCCTGATCGCATATACTCTGCTGAACGCTGTATTCTACACTGCCAACAACATTGCTTACTCTGCACTGACTGCTCTCGTCACGAAGAACAGTGCCGAACAGGTCGAGATGGGTTCTTGGCGTTTCATGTTCGCCTTTGCCACCAGCCTGCTCATCCAGTCCATCACGCTGGGTGCTGTTACGGCATTGGGCGGTGGTGCTGCCGGTTGGCGCACTGTTGCAATCATCTACGCCATCATCGGTCTGCTTGTCAACACCCTCTCCGTTTTCTCCGTGAAGGAACTGCCGGAAGGCGAATTGGTGGATACCACCGACAAAAAGGAAATCGAGCAGGACGAAAAGTACAATCTGGTTCAGGCTGCAAAGCTGCTTGCTGGTAACAAATATTATATGATGATTTGCGTCACCTACATTTTGCAGCAGATCTACGGTGCCATGATCAGCATGGGCACCTACTATGCAACCTACATCCTTGGCAACCAGAATCTGTTCGGTGTATTCTCTTGGGCAATCAACATTCCTCTGATCATCGCACTGGTGTTCACCCCGACCTTGGTTGCAAAGTGGAATGGAATGTATAAGCTGAATGTAATGAGCTATACTCTGGCAACGATTTCTCGTGCACTGGTTGCTGTAGCTGGTTACATGGGCAGCGGCAATGTGACCTTGATGCTGCTCTTTACTGCAATCGCAGCTCTTGGTCAGGGTCCTTGGCAGGGCGATATGAACGCTGTGATTGCAGCCTGCTCTGAATATACTTGGCTGACGAAGCATAAGCGCGTGGATGGCACGATGTACTCCTGCACTTCTCTCGGTGTGAAGCTGGGCGGCGGTCTGGGTACTGCCATCACCGGCTGGCTGCTGGCAGCAAGCCATTTTGACAGCGCTCTGACCGTTCAGCCGGATTCCTGCATCAATATGCTGAAGATCATGTATCTGGTGATTCCGTTTGCTCTGGATGCCATCATCACCTTCCTTCTCTCTCGTATGAAGGTCGAAGAAGCAAATGAAAAACTGCGTGCAGCAGTCTGATAACAAGCCATTATCATTTCTCCTTCATCTGCTGTTCCCCGGAGGAATCCAGCGATTCCTCCGGGGAGGCTGGAGAAATATTATAAAATTATAAAAGGTAAATGAGGAAATACTATGGCTGCATTTGATTTTGCAAAAGTAAAAGACCCCACCTTTTTCAAGGAAAACGTGCTGAATGCTCATGCAAGTTTCCGTACTTACGCTTCCCGCGAAGAATATCGGACAGGCTCCTCTTCTTTGGCGCTGAAGCTGGACGGTATCTGGAAATTCGCCTACGCAAAGAACTACACCAGTGCCATCCCCGGCTTTGAAAAAACAGATTACGATTGCAGCGGCTGGGATGACATTCATGTTCCGGCACACATCCAGATGGAGGGCTACGACATTCCCCAGTACGCGAATGTTCAGTATCCGTGGGATGGCCGTGAAGAAGTACAGCCGGGCGAGATCCCGCAGCGGTTCAATCCGGTGGCAAGCTATGTAAAATACTTCGAGCTGCCGGAATCCATGCAGGGCAAGCCCGTCCACATCGAGTTCGAGGGTGTGGAAAGCGGCATGGCTCTTTGGCTGAACGGGTCTTATGTGGGTTACACCGAGGACAGCTTCTCCGCACACGCATTCGATCTGACTCCCTATCTCCAGCCGGGCGTGAACAAACTTGCTGTGCAGGTGTTCAAGTGGACTTCCTCCAGCTGGTGCGAAGATCAGGACTTCTTCCGCTTCTCCGGCATCTTCCGCAGCGTGTGGCTGTACGCCATCCCCACCGTGCATCTGGAAGATATATCCGTCAAAACGCTGTTTGCCGGGAATGATTTTACTCATTCCACGCTGGAAGTTGCATTGCAGGTGGAGGGTAAGGGCGCAGCCCGTCTGACCCTGCGCCGCAGTGAACTGGAAGTGTTCTCCGAAAAAATCGCACTGAACGGCGGCTCTGCTCTGTTCAGCCATGCGGTGGAGAACCCCCACCTGTGGAGTGCAGAGGACCCGGCTCTGTATGAACTGGAAATCGAGCTGCTGGACGATGCAGGCCATCTGGTAGAGGTGACCGGGCAGAAAGTCGGTTTCCGCAAGTTCGAGTTGAAGAACAATCGGATGCTGCTCAACGGCAAGCGCATCGTGTTCAAGGGTGCCAACCGTCATGAGTTCAGCTCCATTACGGGTCGTGCTGTGGGCGTACACACCCATGAGGAACTGCTTCGGGACATCATCACCATGAAGCAGAACAACATCAATGCCATCCGTACCAGCCATTACCAGAATCAGGATGCACTGTACGACCTGTGCGACGAGTATGGTCTGTATCTGATCGCAGAGAACAATCTGGAATCCCATGGCACATGGGACATCCATCAGGCGGGCATTCGCGGCATCGAGGGCGTTTTGCCCAATGATAAGCCGGAGTGGAAAGCTGTCTTGTTTGACCGCATGAATTCCACTTACCAGCGTGACAAAAACCATCCTGCTGTTCTGATCTGGTCTCTGGGCAACGAATCGTTTGGCGGTGAGACCCTGCTCCAGATGGCAGAGATGGTCCGCCGCTTTGATGACACCCGTCTGGTGCATTACGAAGGTGTGGTCAATGATCCCCGCTTCCTCGAAACCACCGATATCGAGAGCCATATGTACAGCACGGTCAAGGACATTAAAGAGTATCTGGCACAGGGCGATAAGCGGCCTTATATCGAGTGCGAATATTCTCATGCTATGGGCAACTCCAACGGTGCTTTGCACAAGTACACGGAACTTGCCGACCAGAAGGACTGCGGCTATCAGGGCGGCTTCATCTGGGATTACATCGACCAGTCCATCTGGAAAAAAGACCGCTACGGCAAGTGGTTCCAAGCCTACGGCGGCGACTTCGGTGAGCGTCCTACCGACTATAATTTCAGCGGAAACGGCATTGCCTACGGTGGTGATCGTGCTCCTTCTCCCAAGATGCAGGAGGTCAAGTTCTGCTATCAGAACATCGCCGTTTCCATCGACAACTCTGGCTTTGAAGTCTGGAACAAGAACCTGTTCACCTCTACGGATGCTTTCGACTGCGTTGCACTGCTGCATCGTGATGGAAAGCTGTATCAGCAGCAGGAACTGACCAATATTGATGTTGCTCCCGAAGAGCGTTCCAGCTTCCCGCTGCCGTTTATGGTTCCTGCGCTCCCCGGTGAATATGCAGTGACCATCAGCTTCCGTTTGAAGGAGGACACCAGCTGGGCAAAGAAAGGTCATGAAGTCGCCTTTGGACAGGGTGTGATTGCTGTGGTTCGTTCCATTCCCAGCAAGAAGGTCACGCCGTTTACCGTTACGCACGGTACACACAACATCGGTGTCCGTGGTGAGAATTTCGATGTTTTGTTCTCCGATCTGAACGGCGGTCTGACTTCCTACCGCTATGCCGGCAAGGAGATGATTCAGGAGATTCCCCGTCCCAACTTCTGGCGCGCTCCCACCGACAACGACTGCGGCAACAACATGGGCGGCGTTCGCGGTCAGTGGAAGCTGGCAAGTCTGTACGCTACCGCCAAGGGCATCGGCAAGGAGATCCCGTCTGTTCACGGCGGCACCATCCTCCAGAACCCCACCTGCGAGGTGGAAGCCGACAGCGTGGTCGTGACCTATCTCTATAACCTCCAGACCAGCCCCGCAGCAGAGTGCAGCCTGCAGTACCGTGTGTTCGGTGATGGCCGCATCCAGACCACCCTGCACTATGACCCGGTGGAAGGACTTGCAGCAATGCCGGAGTTCGGCGTACTGTTCAAGATCGACGCTGACTACGACACGGTGGAGTGGTACGGAAACGGCCCTGCGGAGACCTACTGGGATCGTCAGCATGGTGCAAAGCTGGGCATTTACCAGAACAAGGTCGCAGACAACATGGCACAGTACCTTGTGCCGCAGGAGTGCGGTGCAAAGACCGCTGTGCGCTGGGCAAAGGTAGTGGACCGCAAGGGTCGCGGGCTGCTGTTTACCGCAGATGCCGCAAAGCCCATGTTCTTCTCTGCGCTGCCCTACACTCCCCATGAAATGGAGAGTGCCAAGCATCCCTACGAGCTGCCCCCGGTCCATTACACGGTCATCCGTGCTATGGGCGAGCAGATGGGCGTTGGCGGCGATGACAGCTGGGGTGCCAATGTCCACCCGGAGTATATTCCTGATGTGACCAAGCCTGTGGAGTTCACCTTTACGTTCCGTGGCATCTGATGATTGCCCGCAAATGAGGTGTTCTCTGTGAAAAAAGCGAAAGATCAGCCTGAATCTGAACCAGCCGAACTAGCATCCCTTGTTGGAGAACAGATCAGAAAAATACGCAAAGAAGAGGGGTTAAGCCTAGAGCTTTTTGCTTTATTGTCGCATAGACGAATGCCCTGTTTGCTACAATCGCATACCGCTTATCTCGCTGGAACACTTCTTGATTTTAACACAATCGGATGTTATCCTATTCTTATAAAAATCTCCGAAGGGCAGGTGTTTTCATGTACAATCATCAGCTGGAAACCTTCATCCGTGTGGCGGATGCAGGCAGCTTCAACAAGGCGGCAGAGGAAAGCTACATCACGCCAACGGCCATCATCAAGCAGATCAACCTATTGGAAGATTCCCTTGGTGTCAGGCTGTTCGAGCGTACTCGCCGGGGACTAACACTGACCAAAGCAGGCCGTTCCATGTATCAGGATGCCAAGTACATCATTCAATACTGCCATGATTCTGTCATTCGTGCCCGGAACGCAATGCAGGAGGATTCCAACGTCATCCGCATTGGTTCCTCTCCCATGACACCTGCCCAGCTGCTCATGGAACTGTGGTCGAAAGTGCAGACCATCTGCCCGGACATCAAATTCCAGATTGTGCCTTTTGAAAACACCCCGGAAAATGCACGGGAAATTCTGGCGAACCTCGGCACGAACATTGATGTAGTAGGCGGCATCTTTGATGAAACGATGCTGCATCTGCGCAAATGTGCCGGTCTGGAACTGGTTCGCAGGCCGTTTTACTGCGCGGTTTCCATCCATCATAAACTTGCGGCAAAAGACCGCTTGCAGATCACAGACCTGTACGGCGAAAATCTACTGCTGATGCACCGTGGATGGAGCCACTATGTAGATGAACTGCGGGATGATTTATGGCAGCACCATCCACAAGTAAATATCGTGGATTTTGAATTTTACAGCATGGATATCTTCAACCGCTGCGAAAACACCAACGATGTGCTGCTGGCAATTCCGGGCTGGGCCAATGTCCACCCATTGCTGAAAGTGATTCCAGTAGATTGGGATTACGGCATCCCCTATGGTATCCTGCACTCCCCGAATCCAACGCCTGCCGTTCAGCGTTTTCTGGATGCGGCTAAAATAGCCAGCAAGGAATTGTATCGCTGATACGCCACTGCAACGAGAAGCTGCTGCATGAGAAATCATGCAGTGGCTTTTTCTTTTTACAAAAGATGCACTTGACCTAAAGCTGACTCTAAGTGTTACAATCAGGGGGTCAAGCGGGTTGTTTGAACCTTTGAGTTCAAACAAGTGAACAAAGTGGAGATTCCGGGAAATGCAGACTTGCGCTATACTGGAACCAGAAAAAGAGAGTATCTCAAAGGAGGAACGACCGATGAAGAAAGTCTTGATTTTGTCCGGCAGTCCCCGCAAGGACGGCAACTCCGACCTGCTGTGCAGTGAGTTTATGCGTGGTGCGCAGGAGAGCGGCAACGAAGTGCAAAAGATCTTCGTGCGCAGCAAGAAGATTGTGCCCTGCAATGCCTGCTATTACTGCCGTGACCACGGCGGCAAGTGTGCCCTGAACGATGACATGAGCGAAATTCTGGACGCAATGCAGGCGGCAGATGTTATCGTGATGGCAAGCCCAGTGTACTTCTACTCCATTGATGCACAGATGAAGATCATCATCGACCGCAGCCTTGCCCGGTGGACGAACATTCCGAACAAGGAGTTCTATTTCATCATGACCTGCGCGGACGATAACCGTGCTGCCATGGCCTGCACCTTGGAGTGTTTCCGGGGCTTTACCGCCTGCCTGAATGGTGCCAAGGAAAAGGGGGTCATCTACGGCACCGGCGTATATCGGCCCGGCGAGGTGATGTCCTCCCCGGCCATGAAGGAAGCCTACGAGATGGGCAAAAACGTCTGATTTCCCAGTTTTATATAAAGGAGCGTAACGGCTATGAACAATTTTCTGTTTGAAAACAAGACCAAGGTTTATTTCGGCAAGGGTGGCGTGAAGGAATATCTGGGCTGTCTGCTGGAGCACCGTGATGCTGGCCTACGGCAGCGGTTCTATCAAGCACAATGGTATCTATGATGAAATCGTCGGTATTCTGAACGCCGAGGGTAAGCGCATCGTAGAGTTTCCCGGCATCATGCCCAATCCCACTTACGCCAAGGTGCAGGAGGGTGCAAAGCTGGCCCGTGAGAACCATGTGGATTTGATCCTTGCCGTGGGCGGCGGTTCCGTGTCCGACTGCTGCAAGGTGGTGTCCGCACAGGCCAAGGTGGACGAAGATTTGTGGGAGCTGGAAAACACCAAGCATACTCGTCCCACTGAGTTCATCCCGCTGGGCACCATCGTCACGGTGTTCGGTACCGGCTCCGAGATGAACAACGGCGCGGTCATCACCCATGAGGAAAAGAAGATAAAGGGGGCCCTGTGGGGTGCACAGGCCGACTTTGCTTTCCTCGACCCCACCTACACGTTGTCCGTTCCCATGAAGCAGGTCATTTCCGGTGCGTTCGACACCCTGAGCCACGCGATGGAAACCTACTTCGGCAAGCCGGACGAGAACAACCTCTCCGATGACATCAACGAAGCCGTCATGCGCAGCGTCATCCGCAACATCCGCGTCCTGTTGACCGACAAGGACAACTACGAGGCCCGCAGCGAGCTGGCATGGGCTTCGGCTATGGCCGAAAACGGCATCCTGAAAATCGGCAAGGTCACTGACTTCCAGTGTCACATGATCGAGCATCAGCTGGGTGCCTACACCAACTGCAACCACGGTGCTGGTCTGGCGGTCATTCACCCGGTACTGTACCGTCACCTGCTCCCGGCCAACACTGCACGGTTCGCCCGCTTTGCACAGAACGTCTGGGGCATCGACCCAGCGGGCAAATCCGAGCTGAAACTGGCACAGGCTGGCGTGGAGGCTCTGGCGGCCTTCATCAAGGAGATCGGGATGCCCACCACCTTTGCAGAACTGGGCCTCCCTGCCGACACCGACCTCAAGGCTGTGGCCGATTCCACCGTGCTGACCGGCGGCTGCTGCAAGAAGCTGAGCCATGACGAGATTTACGAAATTTTGAAGGAGTGCAAGTGACCATGAAGAAAATTACAGCAGGCAGAGATGTGCTTGGTGAATTTGCGCCGAAGTTCGCGCAGCTCAATGATGATGTTCTTTTCGGTGAGGTTTGGAGCCGGGAAAGCGAGCTTTCTGCACGCGACCGTTCCCTCATCACCGTGACAGCACTGATGGCGCAGGGGCTGACGGATACCTCTTTCGGACATCATCTGCAAATGGCCAAGGAAAACGGAATTACCCGCAGTGAAATTGCGGAAATCCTGACGCACGCTGCGTTTTATGCGGGTTGGCCCAAGGCTTGGGCGGCATTCCGAATGGCAAAGGACATCTGGGCAGATGCGGAAAACACTGATGAAAAGCAGCTGCACCAGAGCAGTATGGTCTTCCCCATCGGAGCGCCCAATGACGGCTTTGCACAGTATTTCAGCGGGCAGAGCTATCTTGCGCCAGTCTCCACGGAGCAGGTCAAAATCTTCAATGTGACCTTTGAACCCGGCTGCCGTAACAACTGGCACATCCACGAGGCGGACAAAGGCGGCGGACAGATCCTTATCTGCGTGGCCGGGCGCGGTTACTATCAGGAATGGGGCAAAGAGCCGCAGGAGCTGCACCCCGGCGATGTGATCAACATTATGCCCGGTGTAAAGCACTGGCACGGCGCTGCGCCGGACAGCTGGTTCTCCCATCTGGCTGTGGAAGTACCCGGAGAAAACCGCCGCAGTCAGTGGTGTGAACCAGTGAGTGAAGAAGAATATCAAAAACTGAAATAAGGAGCATGGCATGACCTACGGCGGCATGGCGACCAATAAAAACGAAGCCACGAAACTTGGAAAGAACATTTAAGGAGGAATCTTTTATGGAATACGCAACGCTCAATAACGGCGTGAAAATGCCCATGGCCGGTATTGGCACATTTCTTTTGACCCCGGACGAGGCAGAGGCCTCCTGCGTCAGCGCCTTGCAGAACGGCTACCGCTTGATCGACACCGCCAACGCCTACTGCAACGAAAAAGCCGTGGGCCGCGCCATGAAGAAGTCCGGCTTGCAGCGGGAGGAGATTTTCCTCGAAACCAAGCTGTGGCCCAGCTTCTATGAGCAGCCCGACGCAGTGGACAAGACACTTGCCCGTCTGGACACCCCCTACATCGACCTGCTGCTCATTCACCAGCCTGCCGGTGATTACGTTGCCGGTTATCGCCTGATGGAAAAGGCTTACAAGGAGGGCAAAGTCCGTGCCATCGGTCTGTCCAACTTCAACGAGGAGCAGATCAAAGAAATTCTGAGCATCTGCGAAGTCAAGCCCACCATCCTCCAGACCGAAGTTCACCCCTACGCCCAGCAGAAAGAACTGAAAGCCTTCCTCGCCGAGAATGGCATGGTGATTCAGGCATGGTATCCGCTGGGCCACGCTGACAAGGGCCTGCTGGAAGAGCCGTTCTTCACCCGCGTTGCAACAAAGTACGGCAAGAGCAACGTGCAAATTATTCTGCGCTGGCACATTCAGGCAGGCAATGTGGTCATTCCCGGCTCCAAGAACCCGGCCCACATCCACGACAACTTCGATGTGTTCGATTTTGCGCTGACCGATGCAGAAATGCAGGAGATCACCACGCTGAACAAGGATAAACGGTATTATGAGGTCACAGAGGATAAGCTGGCGGCATTCGCCACCATGTTTCCTCCCGTGGACGATCAGAAGTAAATTTCAAGCAGTTTGCAGCTGGGTGCGGAGAGTTTTTTGCGGAAAATGAACCAGATGAAAGGGTAAATGCAGATGAATAAGATGAAGAATAAAATTTCCCGCCGCCAGTTTTTGCAGGTTGCCGGCGCATCTGCTGCCGCCCTGCTGCTGGCTTCCTGCTCCGGCAATTCCGCTAGCAGTGTGAGCAGTTCTTCTGCGGCTTCCTCGGCGGCATCGTCTGTTGCCGCTTCCAGTGAAGCCGCATCCAGCGCGGCTGCTTCTTCGGAAGCTACCAGCACGGTAACGACTATGGGCAAAACGCTGGTGGTGTATTTCTCCGCCACCGGCACGACGGAAGGTGTGGCGCAGGCCATCGCCGACACCGTGGGTGCTGACCTGTTTGAAGTCGTTCCGTCTGACCCTTATACCTCCGATGACCTGACTTGGACGAACAATGACAGCCGCGTTTCCCGTGAACACAACGACGAGGGCCTTCGTGCTGTGGCTTTGGAAAGCACCAATGTGGACGGCTGGGACGATTACGACACCGTGTTCATCGGCTACCCCATCTGGTGGGGCATTGCCGCATGGCCCATGAGCAGCTTTGTTGCCGTCAATGACTTCACCGGCAAAACGGTCATTCCGTTCTGCACTTCGACTTCCTCCGGCATCGGCCAGAGCGGTGATCTGCTGGCAGAATTAGCGGACGCCGGCACTTGGCTGGACGGCCAGCGGTTCAGCCGCGGCAGCAGTGAAGCTGACATTGCAAGCTGGGTAAATGGCCTGAACCTGTAAGCAGAGCTTTTGTGTGAGGAGAATTTTCTCTTGCGGTAATTTTTGAAATAGAGAGTAAATCAAAAGGAGGATGTTTGTATGAAAGCATTGCTCATCAACGGCAGTCCGCGGCCCAACGGCTGCACCTTTACGGCCCTGACCGAACTGGCAAATACGCTGGAAGCCGAGGGCATTGAAACCGAGATCGTCCATGTGGGCAACAAGGACATCCGGGGCTGCATCGCCTGCCGCCGCTGCCACAGCAAAGTACACCTTACCCGCCGGGCTTACCTCCACGGCAGATACCGCCCCCAGCGGCGCACCGTCCAGCTGGGTGACCACCTGTTCCACCGCTGCGCCCCAGCTGTCGTGCTTGGCGCGGCACAAGGTACCCCCGGCGGTGGTCAACTGGGTCAGCCACACATCCCCGGCGGCATCAAAGGCAAAGCCGGTCAGCTCGCCCTCCACGCTCAGGATGGCGGCAGAGTGCCCGCCATCGGTGCGCACAAGGTCGCTGGTGCGCTTTTTCAGGGCGGCACCGTTCCATGCAGCGGCATACAAAAGGCCGTCCTTGGCGCGGATGCAGTCCACCCCCTGATACTCCCCCAGCTCCAGCCGGTCTTTCCGGTCGGTGGAAACTGCCGTCTGCATCGCGCCCGTCTCCTGCCGGAGGTCGGGGGCTTTATAGGCCTGCGGCGGGGTGTCGATGGGGCGGAAGCCCAGCGCATACACCAGCACCAGCAGGATGCCCACCCCGAACACGGTGCTGGCGGTGCGGAACCGCTTGAGCATGGCGTCCCGCTCGATAGCCATCTGGGCGGCATACTCGGCCCGGCGGCGCGCCGCCATGGCGTTGGCGCGGTTGGCACGCCGCATCCACCGGTCCACGAACAACGCCACCCGCGGCCCTACCGTGAGGGACGCAATGGCCAGTATGAGCAAAAATTCGATCAGTCCGATTCGCATAAGCGCTTATCCTTATCTCTGAAAAACCTGCGGACAGCGCACTGTCCTTTATCGCTAAAGTATAGCATTCCTGCGCAAAAAGGGCAAGCGGGACAAAAAAGAACTGCCGCACAGCATTGTGCAGCAGCTCTTCATACCTTATCTTGTCTCGATCGGGCGGATGGTCTGCTCCCCGCTGCGGGTCACGAGGGAACCGGCGGGCACTGCGCCCCGGATGATGCAGCCCGCGCCGATGACGCAGTTGTCCCCGATATCCGCGCCCTTGAGCAGCACCACGTCCGAAGCGATCCAGCAGCTGCGTCCCACGGTGATGCAGCCTGCAGCGCATTCCCGGCTGACCCCTTCCTCACGGCTGAAGCGGTGGTTGTTATCAAAGATCTTCACCCCGGGGCCAAAAAGGGTGTTCTCGCCGATGGTTATCTTTCCAAGACAGCTGATGACCGCGCCGTCGTTGAAGTAGACCCCGCTGCCGATGTTCAGCCGGCTGGAATAGCCGGTGGTGATGGACATCCGCCCGTCGCTCTCCACCCGGTCGCCCAGCGTCACCCGGGAGCCGCTGTTCAGCCGCAGCCGGAGTTCCCTGTCCAGCAGGATGCTGCTGCCAAATTGCAGTCCCCGGCAGCCGAACCATTTTTTCCATTGCAGGCGGCAGCGGTTATGCAGGCTGCGCTGTTTTTCCCGCAGCCAGCGGGGCAAACACTGCCGCAGCCACATACACCAGCGCCCGACTTTGGTGCACTTGAAGCGCTTGCGCCAGCGGTTTGCCTTATCGCCGCTTTGCCAGCTGCCCTGATAGTAGTGGATGCCAAAGGTGCGCGGTGTCCGCTGCATCCGCTCGGTCACATAATCAAAGGGGGAAAAGCAGTCGGTGGGCAGCACCAGAAAGCCGTCCAGCTCCTGCTGCTCGTTTTTCTGCTGCAAACCGGCCTTGGTAAACAGCGGGATATCCCGCTGGGTGCAGGTGCGCAGATCCGGCTCGCCGGTTTCCTGAATAAAGGCGGCATTCCGGTAAGCCGCCAGCATTTTGCCGATCATCCCGCAGCCCGGCTCTGCGCCCACGCCGGAGCCGGTGTTTACCAGCAGCGTGCGGCCATAAGGCGAAGGCGCACTGTGCTCCATGCCGATAAAGCCCTTGTGCTCCAGCAGCTCATCCAGCGGGCGCACCAGTTCCACGTCCGTGTCCAGATAGATGCCGCCGTACTCATACAGCACCGCCAGCCGCACATAGTCCGATACAAAGGCATATTTCTTTGCCGCATACGCCTGCTGTGCGTAGCGATTTGTGCTGATATCAAAGTTCTGCTCGGTCCACGCCATGATCTTGTAATCCGGGCAGTATTTCTTCCAGCTTTCCATACATTTGCGGCTCTCCGGGCTGATGGGCCCGCCGCCGAACCAGCAGTAGTGGATGATCTTGGGGATGCTCATGATCACTTCTCCTTTTTCATCGCAAATACCCCAGTCTTTACGACTTTATTTTACAAAAACGCCCGTTTTCTTGTCAAGTTCCCCAGTGCCTTTTTCTGCGCTTTCCCGCAAAAAGATTGCCGCCCTGCCGCCCTGTGTGGTATACTGGGTGCAGACGGCTTTGTTTTTCCAAACCATTCACTTAAAATTCACAGCTTTTTCCAATTCTTGCATTAAAATAGAGCTGTATACTGATAAATGATAGGAGGAGTCCTGTTTTATGGCAAAGATCCTGATCGTTGACGATGAGCCCCGCATCCGGGAGCTGATCCACGAGCATCTGCAATATTCCGGGTATATCTGCGAGGAAGCCGGGGACGGCTCTGCGGCGCTGGCACAGCTGTCCGGCGGCGGGTTTGATCTGGTGATCTTAGACCTGATGATGCCCTTTATGGACGGCATGACCTGCCTGCGGGAGATGCGTGCCCGCCACATCAACACCCCGGTCATCATCCTGACCGCCCGGGGCGAGGAATACGACAAGCTGGCCGGGCTGGAAAGCGGCGCAGACGACTATGTGGTAAAGCCTTTCTCCCCCCGGGAGCTGGTGGCGCGGGTGCGCGCGGTGCTGAACCGCACCATGCCCCGCACCCCCGAGACTGCCAACACCATGACCTTTGGCGAGCTGACCATCGACACTGCCAGCCATACCGTGCGGGTATCCGGCGAGGAAGTGGCCCTGACCCCCAAGGAGTTTGACCTGCTGGTATTTCTGGCGTCCAACAAGGGCATTGCCCTGAGCCGGGAAAAGATCCTGCAGAAGGTGTGGAACTACGACTACTTTGGCGAGGACCGCACCGTGGACACCCATGTAAAGATGCTGCGCGGCCATCTGGGCAAATGCCGCAGCTACATTGCTACGGTATGGGGCATCGGCTATAAGTTCGACCCCGATGCCGCCCGTTGACTGAAGGAGCGTGCGGTCCATGCGGCAAACCACCAAAGCACGGCATACCCTTGGCATCCGCGGGCAGCTGATGTGGTTTTTGTGCTTCATCTGCCTGTTTCTGCTGGGGCTGTTCTGGCTGCTGTCCACCCAGCTGCTGGAGCCTTTGTACACCAAACACATCGAGACCCAGCTTACCAATCAAGCCGACAGCATCGTAGAGCGGCTGGACGATGCCATTGCCGAGGGCAAAGTGCTGTCCAGCTGGTCTTTCGGGCAGCTTGCGGTCAACAGCGATTTTTTTGATAAGCTCACGCTGGAACTGTACACCAAGGGCACTTTGAACAGCTTCTGCGTGGACATCTCGGACACCACCCTGCACACCATTTATAAGATCGAGAACCAGTCCTTCTGCAACCTGCACGGCACCTATCTTTCGGACTCTGCCAACAACGATAAGATCATTGCCACCGCCCTTGCCATGCGGCGCAAGTGCCGCAGCATGGGCAGCTTTGTGCAGACGCTCAACCCGCCCCGGCTCTCCGGCTCGGCGCAGCTATTGGTAGGGCGCACCACGGCAGACGGCAGCTACACCGTGCTGGTGACCACCAGCCTTGTGCACGTTGCCGAGGCCGGAAAGGTGCTCAGCACCCTGCTGCCGCTGGCGGCGGCGCTCATCTTCGGCTTTGCCATGTCGGCGGCGTGGCTGTTCAGCGAGTGGTTCACAAAGCCGCTGCGCCAGCTTTCCAGCGCGGCGCGGCAGATGGCGCTGGGCAACTACGCCGTGCAGGTGGACAACCGCCGCAACGACGAGCTGGGCGACCTTGCCCGGGACTTTAACCACATGGCCGAGGAGGTGCAGCACGCGGTGCAGATGCAGCGCGATTTGCTGGCCAACGTCTCCCACGACCTGCGCACCCCGCTGACCCTCATCAAGGGCTACGCCGAGACGGTGCGCGATCTGACCGGTGACGACAAGGCCCACCGAGACGAGCAAATGAACATCATCGTGGACGAAGCCGACCGCCTGACCGCGCTGGTGTCCAGCGTGATGGAGCTGAGCAAGGTGACCAGCGGCACCTATAAGTGCGAGCGGGTGCACTTTGACATGGGACAGCTGTGTGATGAGGTAAGCGAGCGCTACGACGCTGTCTGCGCCCAGAACGGCTGGCAATTGCAGCTGGAACTGCCGGAGGAGGAGCTGCCGGTCTACGCCGACCCGGACATGATGCAGCGTGCGCTGCACAATCTGCTGGGCAACGCCATGCACCACATCGGCAAGGACGGCATCTTTATCCTGCGCGCCTTCCGCTGCACCGAGGGCGTGCGGGTAGAGGTAGAGGATCACGGCCCGGGCATTGCCGCCGCCGACCTGCCCTATATCTTTGACCGGTACTACCGCTCCCGCTCGGATGCAGGCAAGCAGGGCACCGGTCTGGGGCTTTCCATCACCAAGGCCATCTTCCAGCAGCACAGCTTCCGCTTTGGCGTACAAAGCACCGTAGGCAAGGGCACCACCTTCTGGTTCGTCATGAGCGATCTGCCCTATGTGGACGATTTTGAGGGCAAGTAAACGCTCCCTTTTACACAAAACAAAAAAGCATCTGCAACCAGCGCTTTCTGAATTTCAGAAAAACAGCGTTTTTGTTGCAGATGCTTTTATTTTGAGCGTGCTCGCCCTCTCAGGCGCTAACGCGCCAGCTCTCCCAAAGGGAGAGCCTTTGGCATAGCGACAAAGTTTCCGGTTGAACCCGAGGCTCTTCCTGTGCGGAAAGCCTTCCCCCAGCCGGGGGAAGGTGGCGCGCAGCGCCGGATGAGGGTGCAGGCAAGCAGCAGTTTCTTTAAGTCGTTCCGCTCTCTGCCGTATGGTAGATGCCAAAGGTGTTGTCCGGGGCGGGCATCTCCACCCGGGAGGCGCGGTCGTTCACCGCCCACATCATAGCGCCCATAGCGCCCAGCACCACCAGAATGATGAGCCATTTTACTGCATTGGGTAATTTTTTCATTCCGTTATCCTTTCCGTAGTCTCCATGCGGCACTTCTGCCGGGCAGCGCGCAGCAGCGCAGCGGCTTCAGCAGCCGAAAGCGCCTGTACCCAGCCGGGGCGCTCCCCTGCGCCCGCGCCGGTGCTGCCTGCTTCGGCAAAGCCGGCCAGCGCCGTGTCGGTGCGGTCGTTCCAGCCGGCAAAGCCCTCTGGCGCAATATGCGCCCCAAGGCGGCAATCCAGCACCGCCGTTTTGCCGGTAGGCCGCCACGGTCTGCCAAGATACACACTGCCCGCCGGGCAGTCCGAGACAAAATCGCAGTCCCAGAACACAAAGCCCATCCCATCCGCCGCGCCGGAAGGCGCGGTGACCCAGCTGTGCGCAAGGCCATTGTCCACCGTGCGCAGGGTGCAGTGCTCAAACAGGGCGTCCGCCCCGCCAAAGATAAAATCAATGTCCCCGGCGATCTCGCAGGCGTGGTAATACTGTGCGCTTGCCCGGCGGGGTGCCAGCCCGCGCGGGCCCAGAAAGCCGTCCTTTTCCCGCTCTTTCTCCGGCAGAGGGGCGCAAAACAGGGTGTCCTGATTGCCCAACAGCCGCACGCGGCTGAACGCCGCCCGGGCGCTGTCCACATAGGCTGCGATGGCCTGTCCCGCCTTTGCGCCGGGGCCTGCATCGTTCTCGATGGTCATATCCTCCACCCGCAGCTTTTCGCCGCTGAAAAAGGCGGTATAGCTGCGGAAGGTGTGGGTGGGACGCCCGTCCGGGTGCGGCAGCTTGCCGCCATCGTTCCATACCAGCCGGGTGGCATCCATGCCCGCGCCCGCAAAGGTGATATCCTTTTTCTCACAAACCAGCTTTTCCCGGTAAATGCCCGGTGCGATGCGGATGACCGCAGGGCAGTCGTAGGGCACCGCCAGCACCGCCTCGGAAATGGTGGTAAACTGTCCGCTGCCGTCGGGTGCAACGTTGATGGTAAGCATAAGCCGCCTCCTGCGCCCGGCACTGCCGGGCTGAAAAATATGCTTCCAGTATACCCCTCCTTCCCGCAAATTGCAACGGAAACTCTGCCGCCGTCACCCGCTCTTTTCCAGCCGGAGCACGGCGGCGGTGATATCATCCGGGCGGCCGGTCTTTTGTGCGCGGATGCGGGCAGTCTCCACCAGCGTCTCGGCAAGCTTTTCCGGCGCATCTCCCGCCGCCGCCGAAAGCTCCACCTGTTTTGCCACCCAGCCCGCGCCATCCACCAGTAAGCCGTCCGATACCAGCACCGCGTAGTCCCCGGCAGTCAGGTGCACCACCCGGCTCTGTCCGTTCACCCCGCCCAGCACCCCCATGGGCAGAGTGGCTTCGCCCACGGCCCGCACCCGCCCGCCGTGCACCAGAAACCCCGGAGCAGCCCCGGCCTTGAACAGCCGCGCTGTGCCGGTGTATAAGTCCACGCTGATGAGGTCCAGCGTTGCGCCGCTCTCGTCCTCGCTTTTCAGCGCCAGCGCCACGTTCACCAGCCGCGCCGCCAGCTCGGCGGTAAAGCCCGCCTTGAGCAGCCGGGCGGTCAGTTCTGCCGCCAGATTGCCGTCCACCGCCGCCGGGCGTCCGGTACCCATGCCGTCACATAGGATCATCTGCGCCGCCGTAGGGCTGCAAAACTGCTGCACCGCATCGCCGGATACCTCACCCCGGGCGGCAGCGCTTGCCGCGCCGAACACCGCCCGCAGCGCCGGTCTTTCGCTGAACAGCAGGGTGGTCATACCCTTGCAGGAGAGCACCTGCGGCACTTCCAGCGTGCGGCGGCAGATATGCCCCACCTCCCCCGCCAGCGCCGCCAGCTCCTGCGGAGTGAACCGGGTGCGCGGCAGGGTGACGGCGGCATGGGTGCGCCCAAGGTCGTCCAGCGTGACGGCGCACTCCTGCGGCGGCGCACCCAGCCCGGTGAAGAACTCCGCCACCCGGCTGGATTTATAGGGTTCCGGGTCGCCGGGACGCCCCAGCTGCTCGCTGAGCACCCCAAGCGCTTCGGCTACGGCGCTGTACTGCTCGGTCAGGGCGGTGCGCATGGCTTCGGAATGGATGCGCGCTTCCTTGCGGCTGCGGTACAGCGCAAAGCTGCGCCCCGCCGCCGCGCACAGCGCTGCCGGGTGGATGCAGCGGGACAATTGCCCAGGCAATTGCGCTGTTTCCACGCTGCCATTCTGTTCCAGCAGCGGGCGCAGCGCTTCCATGCCCGCCATGGTGGCAGTGTATTCCTGCTTCCAGCAGGTCTCCCGCCGCCCGCAGTTAAAACAAAGGGTATCATGTACATTATCTATGACCCAGCGGAAACCTTCCCGCCGCCGGGGCAAGCCCTCGTAGACCGCGTTCACCGTCTCCGCCAGTGAGGAAAGGCTCTGCGCCACGGCTTCCAGCCGGGTGGACGCCGCCGCACTGCGGGCGGGCGCGGGAGCGTTTTCCCCGCTCTGCGGGGTGTCTGCTGCCGGGGCAAGCCAGCCGCCGGGCAGCAGACAGACCACCGCCATGCCGCCGCAAGCGCTGAACAGCAGCCCAAAGGCATTTCCGGGCGGCTGCACGCAGAGCACCCCGGACACGCACCCGCCCGCGTAGGCGGCAAGGGTCTCCACCCGCCGTCCGGGTGCCAGCACCGCCGCCGCTGCCGTAGCACAACCAAGCCCCGCTGCCGCCGGGGCAAGGGCAGGGTCTGCGGCGCAGAGGGCTGCGCCCAGCACCGCACTTCCGCTCAGGGCTGCAAACCTCTGTGCCCGGCAGCACAGCGCCAGCTCTGCGGCGGCACACACCAATACCCCGGGCGAAAACCATCCCCACCGCACACTGCCCAGCGCCGCCGCCACGGCTGCGCCCACCAGCAGCGTGCCCATGCCCGGGCGCTCCGGGGCGAATTTGCGCAGCCCAAAGCCGATGCTCACCGCAAGCAATGCGTCCGCCGCGCTGTACAGCAAAAGGTCTGCCCCGCCGCTGCTGCCCAGCGCAAAGCACAGCGCCATGCCGGTCAATGTACCGCAGCCCGCCAGCGCGGCGGGTACAAACCTTTGCGGCAGCAGCCAGCGTGCCGCCACGGCTGCGCCCAGCGCACACAGCTGACACAGGCTGCGCAGCGAGAGTGCTCCCAGCCCGTGGAGCAGCAGCCCCAGCGCCGCCCCTGCCGCGCAGGGGGCAAAACAATCCTCTGCCAGTCCAAGGGTCAGCCCCAGCCCAAAGGGCATCAGCGCCCCGTACAGCACCGCCCAGCCGCCGGCAAAGCCGATGCCCACCGCTGCCAGCCGCCGCGCCGCCGGGCGCAGCATCGCCCGTGCCGCCAAGGGCGAAGGCTGCAAGCACCGCCCGTCCGAAGATAAAACACCCATCCGCTCTGTCATAAAAAATCCCCCGCTTTCCGGCGGGGATTTTGTTCTGTTCCCCGCACTGTCTGCATATACTGTAACGCGGGGCAGCGGCGCTTTTTGGCGCGGTGCATAGAACCGCCCCAAACCCGCCCAAAGACGCAAAAAAGCCCTGCGGCCGTCATTTTGCCGCAGGGCTTTGGGGGTATTTTGTAAAACTTAACCGTTCAGCTTTGCAATGGCATCCTGCACGCGCTGCAGGGTCTTTTCGCGGCCCATCATGCAGGCAAGGTCGGTGCCGCCGCCGGGGGTGCGCTGCTTGCCGGAAAGGGCAATGCCCAGCGGGTAGAGCAGCCAGCCGTTCTTTTTGCCCAGCTCCTCGGCCTTGGCCTTGCAGGCATCAAACACGGCATCGCGGTTTGCAAAATCCAGCGCCTCGTCGCTCAGCACCGGCAGCAGGGCTTCCAGTGCTTCCTTGGCAGTCTCCGGGGTGGTCTTTTGCTTTTTGTTGGCGTACAGGCTCACGTCGTACTCCGGCATGGCGTCAAAGAAATCCAGCTGCTCGGGGATCTCGCCCAGCACCTCGCACCGGGGCTGCAGGTTTGCGCACAGCAGCTTTTTGTCGATGGCGCTGTGCACGGCGCTGTCGATCCACGGCTCGGCCTTTTTCTGGAATTCCTCGGGGCTGAGGCGGCGGATATACTCCGCATTGATGGCGCGCAGCTTGAGGGGGTCGAAGATGGCGGGGGACTTGGAAATGCCCTCCGGCGACCAGATCTTGACCAGCTCCGGCAGGGAGAAGATCTCCTGCTCGGCGTACTCGCCGCGGGGGCTCCAGCCCAGCAGGCAGATATAGTTCAGCACTGCCTCGGTCAGATAGCCCTTTGCCACCAGATCCTGATAGCTGGCATCGCCGTTGCGCTTGGACAGCTTGTTCTGTGCGTCCTTCATCACCGGCGGGCAGTGGATATAGGTGGGGATGTCCCAGCCAAAGGCCTGATACAGCAGGTTATACTTGGGGGTGGAGGACAGGTACTCGCTGCCGCGGATGACGTGGGTAATGCCCATCAGGTGGTCGTCCACCACGTTAGCAAAGTTGTAGGTGGGCATCCCGTCGGTCTTGATGAGGATCTGGTCGTCCATCTCGCTGTTGTTCACCTCGATGTGGCCGTACACCACATCGTCAAAGCCGGTCACGCCCTCGCGGGGGATCTTCTGGCGGATGACGTAAGGCTCGCCTGCGGCAAGGCGCTTTTCCACTTCCTCCTTGGGCAGCTCGCGGCAGCAGCCGTCGTAGTGGGTCATCTCACCGGCAGCGCGCTGCTCGGCGTGCAGAGCCTCCAAGCGCTCCTCGGTGCAGAAGCAGTAATAGGCCTTGCCCTCTGCCACCAGCTGCTCGGCATACTGCTTGAACATGCCCATGCGCTCGCTCTGCACATAGGGGCCCACGGGGCCGCCGATGTCCGGGCCCTCGTCCCACAGCAGGCCGGTCTCCCGCAGGGTGTTGTAGATGACATCCACAGCGCCCTCAACGTAACGGCCCTGGTCGGTGTCCTCAATACGCAGGATGAAGGTGCCGTCCTCGTGCTTGGCCATCAGGTAGGTGTACAGCGCGGTGCGCAGGTTGCCAACGTGCATATAGCCGGTGGGCGAGGGGGCAAAACGGGTGCGGACTTTATTGCTCGGCATAGATAAACGCTCCTTTATATTTACAGGCAAAAAAATTGCGGATAGCTACCTTTTAGTTTAATCGCTGTGCGCTGTTTTGTCAACGAATCGGCCGCAGATTTGGCAGAATGGGCGGTTGAAAGCAAAAGAAAAATCTTTTTGTCGAAACCGCACGCAATCATTGACGAATGATTGGAAATTTTGTATACTGAGTGGGAGAGATGGCACAATTTTCCTTTGAAGGCTCTGAAGGAGAGATCAGGGCCGGGAGAAAATTGGGAAATGGCTGTCTGAGGTGTAAATGACAAAGGAGAAGAAAAAACTATGAAGAGTACCGGAATCGTCCGCGGCGTTGACGGCCTGGGCCGTATCGTCCTGCCCAAGGAGCTGCGCACCAGCATGAAGCTGGACAACGATGCCAAGCTGGAGATCTTTGTGGAGGGCGATGAGATCATCCTCAAAAAATACCGCCCCACCGGCAGCTGCGATTTCTGCGGCGAGG
>OKUF01000188.1_pt1 | contig 27542 bp, 39 predicted proteins | sample 1606781 | NCBI WGS metagenome assembly OKUF01 (sample SAMEA3882555, study PRJEB24775) | human gut metagenome | biome: human-associated habitat; feature: intestine environment; material: feces | place: Netherlands | collected 2009/2010
CACGGATTACCTGCAGAGCAGTAACCGCATGCGCATTTGGCTCATACATACGGATATAGCCATAGCCGTCTGCCACAAGCAGATGAAGGTCTTCGGAGATCTGTTCTTTCGACGGCATTTCACCGGTTGGACATTGACCTTCCCGGTAACCGGAATAACAGATTACTTTTTTGTATGGTAATTTCTTCTCAAATGTTTTTCCCATGTTTGATTCTCCTTTGTTTGATTGTATATAGTTTCTTTGTTATCCTGATTAAACACAAGTATCTTAACATACATTTTCCCGGAAAGAATATCATAGCTTTGTGGTTATTTGCGAATAAATGGAACTGTTTTTTACATTTGAAATAAATGGCACATTCCCACGACAAATAATAAATCTACAGGTGGAATAGCAGAAGTCCCTCCATATGTTTGCTTATAAATTTGTTCGCAAAACTCAGGAGAGTTTTACGAGTAAATTTGTTAAAGTCTTAGTTGTAAAACTCGCAGTTTTGCGAATCAATTTTCTAGCTCGGTGTAGAGATACATCGGGCGTTTTTCTTTTTTTGCGTCCCTTGTATCCCTTATCCCTGCTAACCAAAGTGCATGCGGCTATTTGATCAATAGCCGCAGAATCTCAAGGTGTGTAGGAGACTAGGAAAGGAGATTGCATTGTGGTTAGTTTTTTCGAGATTGAAATGCTTGGAAATTTGTCAGATCAGTATTCGCGCATTTCGAAGAAAGCACCAAAGAAGATGCAGAAGAATATGCAGATTATATCGGATTCTTTGGCGCATGTAAAGCAAGTGCTGATTGATGAGGGTTTGGTTTCAGAAAGTGAGGGATAATATGTCAATAGCTGAAAGTTTGCATGTTGCTTTAGTTTGTTTGAATGTTCGGCGAAAATCTTTATCTGATGAGATGTCTGAACTGTATTCTGTGCAGGAATATTATTTCAATGATAATTGTATGAATGAGTTTAATGAGCATAAAGCGAAGATTGAAGAAGCTCTTTCAAGAGTGAATGTATCTATTGATGTGATCGGAGGTTTACTTGGTATCTGTTTGGAACATTAAAGAAATTGAGTTGTCTGACAGCATGAGAACGAGTATAGATAGTTACTTTCGTGCAAGAAGTGATCTGCAACGACAGTATGCTAGTGTTGGTTTAATGAATCATATAAAGAAATATCTTATTAACTTAGAAAATGAAGAAAAGGAGAGTTTGAAAAATGGCAGAGTCTAAGAGTTTAAAAGGATTGTTAAAAGCAGAGGGTTTGAAATGTGTACAGCGTGGTAAACGCACGATCGGAGAGGCAGGAGACTATTTCTATAACCTTTGTTTCTCGACTGGGGAAGATATTATTTTGATTACTGCTGGTAAAATTGCTGATAAGCTGGAACTTGACAAAGTTTATGATTTAGGGTTGGTCTTCATCGACAAAAAGCTTAAACTCGTTGATTTTAAGCTGGTCGGTTAAGAATAAAAATAGGAGGTGTTATCTATGATGTCTGTGATGATGCAGGCGACAGAGAGCGGCGTCCAGAAAGGTGGTACTATGACGAGTGAGGGAATTTCAAGCGCACTTGAGATGATTAAGAGTATCGTGTCATGGGTTGTTAGCTTCGTAGCTGATAATGCGGTTTTGATGGTCTTTTTCGTCGCGGGTCTTATCCCAGTAGGAATCATGGTTTTCCGTAAGCTTAAGAACGCAGTTCGATAGTCGGACGGAATTACCGAGAGTGGCAGGTGGTCGGATGATCACTTGCCATTTTTCAATTAAGGAAAGGAGATTATATGAGAAAGTCGAAAAAGACAATTATATATATGTTTGTAGCTTTGTTTGTTGCTGCGTCGACAGTGTTAGTTGACTTTAATACATCTTATGCTCAATCGTCGTATAGTGATGTACCAGACGCTGATTGGAAATATTTTGTTGCTGGTAATACGGCTAACACAGCACTTAATAAGGGAGAGCGTGACACGCCTAGTAAACCTCTTCCAGATGGACGACCAACCGACTATGTGAGTATTACAAATTGTCAATATGTAGAGAATCTTGCATACTACAATGTTAAGAGTGATTACTGTACTGGCGAAAATGTGACTTTATCAAGTGATGCGGAGATAGTTCTTATACTTGATTATGTACATGCTGTACCAGGTTATCAAGTAGGCACTTTGAATTTGTTTGCGTTAAGTAAATCGCGTATGTATTTTGCTGAAAAGGGAAATTGGTATTACCAAGGAGCTTGGCAAGATCACGGAAGCGACGGAAAGATTGATTTTACTACAAGCAAATATGGTAATTCTGATTATTATATTTTTAATATTTTAAATGCTTGGACAACATCTTCTTCGGAAGCCTTGGAGTATGCTTTTATGACTGGAAAGATGAAAGTTTTTAGTACGGCGGATGATGCTATGAATTATCTTGAAACTGGTGATACTTCAAATATGGCCTGGCAGGGCGGAACGCCGAAACAAGAATTTGATTCTGGTTTGTTGCTGAATGATTTTGATGTCCAGTTCCATGATTCGAATAAGTTTGAAGAGTGTTATTTAGATGTAAAATATACTATTCCGGAAGAGTTGAAAAGCGTTAGTTCGTTTCAAATTGATATGGAAGAACAATATGACTGGTGCGGTCATTTTTCTGGTTCTGTTAGCGATTGGGAAGAATCGCATACTGGAACAAATTATATAGATGTGCTGAATCATGCAGATGGTTTTAGAATTTATTTAAAGGATATAAAGGCGATTGATAATTTTATTGATCAATATGATGGATTTTTTAATGCTACGCATAAGCGACAAGTATTAGGTAGTTTTACAGGGTTGAATATACCTTTTGGTGATTACCTTTTAGGTAATGTAAAGGTTAGTTGTCTTGATTTTAAATTTCATTTAGTAGCAAATAAAAAATATGGTCATTATGTTGATTATAATCTTAATTTGCTGACTGGAATTGGTGTTAAAAATTCTTATGTACCAGATACTGACGGAAATTATACATCTAATAATGATTCAAAAGTCAACGGACATTATTATACAGATGTTGGAACGGATGCCGCTGGAAATACGACGTATAACTATTATTACTACTATCCAGATGGCGGAAAAGAAAAGGTTTCTTCTGAAGATGCGGCAAATAATACTATTACAAACACTGTGCAAGAGGGAGCTATCAGGATAGATAATAGTCCGACGTTTAATAACAATATTACTGTCGAGGGTGACACAATTAGTAATTCTGCTAATAGTTACGCTGATTCTAAATCTGATGCGACTACGAACAAGAGTTTTATTGATAAGTTCTTGGGATTTTTTGAAATCATAGAAAACAATAGTTTTCTTGGAGTTTTTGCTAAAGTGTTCGGTTGGCTGCCTGTTGGGGTTTCTTCTCTAATAACTACTGCACTCGGCATAATCGTTGGTATTCGTGTTTTTAAATTTTTCAAGTAAGGAGTGATTTGTATATGAGTGTTGGAGATTGGCTATCATGGATTTGGTCTTTATTTACAGAAAATGGTTATCATGTTTTTGATACTTTTGTAAGTTTTGCGGCTATATTTGTGTTTGTCGTTGTAGTAGGTTTGTTTGTTTGGTTAATCTCTACTTTATTGGGTGGAGATTAAAAAGAGGGATTTAGTTTCCCTCTTTTTCAGACATTTTTTTGATAAGTTCAGTTTGTGCTTCTATTAGTTTAGTCTTTTTATTGGAATTTTGTATTCCTTTTATTATGGCTACTACGATTAAGATACATATTGTAATGAAAATAATTGGATAAATCAATCCTAGAAGTGTTGCAAATATTGTCATTTTAAAGATACCCCCTTTTTACTCTGATTATATGCAATCAGAGTGGGGAAGTCAAGAAAGGAGTTTATATGATTATAGATTTTAGTACATATTTGGTCGAGATCTCGACCGATACGGATGCGACTATGACAGATTCGCACCCAGAAGCGACTGATGATCGCTTGTATATGTCGCAGCAGTACGCAGGAAAGACGATTGACGATGTATATAGTATGCTTGTGTCCTGCCGAAACTGTCTGTTGCTATTGTGTTTTATCGTCTTTATTTTTGAAGCTCATAAGCTCTTGAAAAACGCAATGAAGCGACATTATAAGGCATAGCGGAAAGGGGCGCATATGAATTTGTTAGATTTTATTGGTATTATTTTGTATTTTGTTTGGGTTGGATTTATGACGTTTTTGTGTGTTGTGTGTATTTTATCTGTTGCAGGTGTTTTATAAAAAGAAAGGTGGTCGGTCGTATGGATTTTCTTGGAATTTATGTTGATGGTAACATGTTGCAGACGTTCTGTAATATGTTTCTGGTCGTATTTGCGCTGGACTTCATATCTAACTTGGCGCAAGTTCTTAGAATGAAATAGGAGGGTATTATGACAGACTTTTATTTATTGATGTGTAATTTATTTGTTTTAGTGGCGTATATTTCAGAGGAATTAAATGTGGTTACTCGTTATGGTTCTTGTTGTTGTCTTATCGGTTTTATTTTGTCTATCTTTATGATGTGTGAAAGTATCGTTGTCTATGCAGAAAGGAGATGTGGCGATGCTTAAATGGTTTTCTTTAATTTGTTATGTAGTAGGTGTTTATTTTCAATTATTTATGCATCTGTTGGGTGTAGATGCACCTTTGTTTAGCGTTCTTTGTTTAATTGTAATTCTATGGATTACGATGGATTTATTTAATAAAGATAAGGAGATTATATATGATTAAGTGGTTATTTATTATAGGTTTTGTGTTCGCGTTCGTCCTGTTGCCGCAGGTGCGCTATACGTGTTTTCACTTGCCTTTAGTCTTTTATAACTTTGTTGTAGATTTATATAAGTTCTTCAAGTATAAGAAGTACAACGAGTACAAAGGTTTTGGACGTATGCAAATATATGTTGCAGATGAGAAACAACCGTTCGGTTCTGGAAAGACTTTATCTATCGTTGATTATGTCTTGGCGGTCTATCGGCGGTGTGGTCTGAATCAGATCAGAAGTTTGTTCCGCAGAAAATAAAGATATATAGCAATGTAGAACTAAAGGGCGTTCCGTATGTCCCTTTAGTAAGTTATGAACAACTTATCAATGCCCGAACGGAAAATAATGATACTATGGTGCAGTTGTTTGTTATTGATGAATTAGGCTCTCAGTTTAATAACCGGAACTGGAAGAGTAATCTGCCAACCGATCTGTTGGAAGCGATACTACAACAACGAAAAAGCAAGATAGGTATACTCGGAAGCGTACAGGATTGGAGCTTGTTTGATGCGACTTTGCGTAAAGTGTCTGCGGAATGTATCGTCTGCTCCAAGGCGTGGCGGTTTGTCGTGAATCGTTTCTTCTATGCAAAAGATATGGAGAAAGCTAATTATAATACAGATTTGATTAAAAGCCACGGCGTGCGGTGTTTCTTCGCGACGGACAAGGTTTATAATTCGTATGATACGAATGAGCGCGTGGAAAAGATTGTTGATGCTGTGCAAGCTGGCGATATGCTGACAAACGAAGAGATCTTGAACCATGCCAGCGGAGAGACTTCGGATATTAGCACGCTTACGAGTTTGAAGCGGAAGTATAAGAAGAGAGTGAGGCGTTAGAGTATGATTGGATATGCAGCAGAGATGCGCATGGAGTGGATAGTGCGCGCATCTGATCTTGAACTTGTGCGGACATACTACAACTATTGCGGATCGTCTGATCTCGAATCTGTCGCGGTATGCGATGCCTGCCGCGGTGAGATAGTTCGGCGATTCATGTTAAGTACGCTCGAAAAGGAGCATGACAGAAAGAAGCGTGATAACGATGTTTAATATTATTCTGGCAGTTATTTGTATTGTGTCACTTGTGAGCGTCTGCATGATCGCAGGCTCTTTGTATCATCTGATTGATGTAATAGAAGAAAAAATAGACGATATGTCTATGCTTGAATGTAAGATAGCTCAGGACTTGCCGGATGCTCCGGATCATGTTCATGTCAATTAGGCATTGTCAAGGGCGGTGCTGATTGGTGCGCTTGTGCGCATCCGATCGGTACCGCTTGCTTGCCCTTGACTGTGCCGCGTTTCGTCCTGTTGCGCGCCCAGTATCGCCAATGAGGTATGTTCGCCGCAGGTGGGCATACCTCGTAATTACCCCAAACCACACACCCCCCAACGTGCGCGCACGTTGGGCGGTGGTGGTTCTGCCTGCTCGCGCTTGCGCGACTGCCCCGCCCCCTCTGGATAGGGGGAAAGGGGGCGAAGGGCAGGGGGTTTAGGAATGGTACAATAATATATTATTATATACTTGTCGATAGGGACATAACTGTCTCAAATTTAATTTTTTATAGTTAGTAGGGGTTGAGTTATGTATAATACTAAGATTATTTTTTACAATGATGAGATACAGATTAGTAAATATAACTATGGTGTATCTGTATCGGTAAATCACTATAAGACAGAAGAAGAGAAAAAGGAGAGTTTAGAAGATGGTACAATTGATTTTGCGGATTGTGAACAATATATTAGGTCTGCTACGACAGATTTTGCAGATCGTAACAAAGATAATCAAGCTCGGTCACTAAGGCGATCTATGCAGTCAATATATGAGATAGCGCGATCTAACAATTTTGATTACTTCGCGACATTTACTTTTTCACAATCATATAGATATGATTATGATACATGCAAGAAAAAATTCGTTAAATGGTTAAAGAATTTTAAGGCTCGAAAGTGTTTTGGTATTGAATGGTTATGTGTTCCAGAGCAACACAAAGATGGTGCATGGCATTTTCACGCAATGTTCCAAGGCGATCTATCCGCGCATCTGGTTGCAGGCGTACATGCTGGGCGATACATTATTTCAGCTTATCGGCTTGGAATCAACGAGATAGAGCCGATAAGAAGTTCTAATAGGTGTGCGTCGTATATAACGAAGTATATTACAAAGGATCTCGCTTTATCTTTGAAGAATCGCCACAGATATTTTTATTCTGCTGGGCTAAAAAAGCCAGAATCAAAAGAAATTTATTTGTCCGATGATGTAGATTTATTTGAATTTATATCAGATCACTTCCCAGATTATTTGTTGACATATAACAAGCTTGTTGAAACGCATGGATACCGCGTCAACTATATCCAGCTTGCTAAGACGTGTGTAGATGATGCCGATACATAGCGAAAAGAAAAACGCGAAAAAAAGTAGTTGACAAGGTAAAAGTGTAGTGGTAATATACATGTCAAGAGCTAGTAATTAGTTCGCAAAACTCAGGTTTTACGAAATTATCTATTGATTTATTACCAGAGTAGTGGTATCCTAGAAATATAGAGAAATCAACGCTTTACAGGCATTGGGAGGTTTTTATCGTATGGCTGATATTACTTATCATGAACAGGAAGAACAACACAATCTGGATTTGATTCGGAATGTGTGCAATGATCTTCCGGACTACGTCAAGCGGTTCGTCCGTGGTGTCCAACAGACAACGTCGCCGCGAACCAGATTGGGCTATGTACGTGACATCAAAATATTTTTCGAATATATATGTGAGGTCTATACCGAACATCCTTGTGATACGCCAAAGGATGTCTCTCTTGACGTCCTGTCGTCCATAGATACATTTTTCATCGAGGACTATCTGGATTACCTCCAAAAATACGAAAAGAACGGCCGTATCTACACAAACGGTAAATCTGCACTCAAACGCAAGCTCTGTGCCCTGAGTGTCCTCTTTAATTACCTGTATAAGCACGATATGCTACAGGAAAATATATTTGATAAGGTGGATCGTCCCAAACTGCCGGAAAAGGCAATTACACGTATGGATGCGGACGAAACGGCGAATTTCCTCGATACGGTTGAATATGGCACCAATCTGACTGACCGCCAGCTCAAATTTCACGAGAAATCCAAGGTACGTGACTTAGCAATCATGACGCTCATGTTATCCACGGGCATCCGTATCTCCGAATGTGTCGGTCTGGATCTGAACGATGTGGATTTTAAGAATACATGCATCCGTGTAACCCGAAAAGGTGGAAAGGAAGCAATCGTCTATTTCAGCGACGAGGCGGTTGAACCTTTACAGGAATATATAGAGGAACGCAAGAAACTCACGCCTGCCAAAGGCTCAGAAAATGCACTCTTCCTCTCCTCCCACCACAGTCGAATCAATGTTCGAACGATACAGAACATGGTGAAGAAATATTCACAGATTGCGGTCCCTCTGAAGCATATTACGCCACACAAGCTTCGTAGCACCTATGGTACCGCATTATATCAGGAAACCTCCGATATTTATCTGGTTGCCGATGTCTTAGGCCATTCTGACGTAAATACAACCAGAAAGCACTACGCGGACATGGATGATTACCGCAAGCGCCGCGCCAGAAATACCGTACAGCTCCGGGAACATAATACAGTCCCAGACACCAAATCTAAAAAATAGCCATATTGAAAATACCATCAACTTTTACTCAGCTGATGGTATTTTTCATTCATTTTATTTATTCAGATACTTACCTATCGTATGAATCACTTTATTCATTTCCAATGGCTTTGCCAGATGATCGTTCATTCCGGCATTCTTCACTGCCTGTACATCCTCTACAAATGCATTGGCAGTCATGGCTATGATTGGAATTGTCTTCGCGTCCTCACGTGCAAGTGCACGAATCTTCTGGGTTGCCTCGATACCATTCATCACCGGCATCATCACATCCATGAGAATCACATCATAGGTTCCCACAGGTGTATTCTGAAACTCACGAACTGCTGCATCGCCATTCATAACCGTTGTTACCTGTGCACCAGAATCGGTAAGCAGGTATTTTGCAATATCCAGATTCAGTTCATTATCTTCTACAAGCAGGATCTTGACATTATCCAGAGATACCTGCTCCTCATTTTCATTCTCATTGTTTGCGACCTCAGATTCCGGGGCAATCTCAAACGGAATGGTAACTGTAAATGTCGTACCGACACCAACTTCACTCCGTACCTCGATCTTTCCGTGCATGCGGTCGATCAGGCTCTTTACGATCGGCATACCAAGCCCGGTTCCCTGATACAAGCTCATCTCGTTGTAATGCTCCTGTGAGAAAGGCTCAAACAGATGACGCATATACTTCTCGGACATACCGATTCCGGTATCCGTGACTGTACAGCGGTATACTGCCCGTTCCGCTTCCATCTCTACAAATTCCGCGCTGCAATGCACACTGCCACCCGGAACATTGTATTTCACTGCGTTATCCAAAATATTCAGTAATATCTGACGCACATGCAATGGACTGCCATATACATATGGATGGATCATGCTGTCCTTACAGTCACCATGCACCAGCGTGATGCCGGCTTCTGCAGCTTTCATCGCTGTAATCGTAAGGATCTCATCTGCCAGTTCTGTAATATCAAATGCCTCGTGTGCAAGCTCGATCCGGCTCGAATCAATCTTGCTAAGCTCCAATATATCATTGATTAACGACAACAGATGGTTCGCTGCAATCTTTTCCTTCGCACGGTTTTGGCGCAACAGCTCCACATCGTCCGGATGACGCTCACCAATCTCCAGCAACCCGATAATACCATTTAATGGAGTCCGGATATCGTGGGACATGCGCGACAGGAAGGTCGTCTTCGCTGCATTCGCACGTTTTGCCTCCTGCAGAGCAATCTCAGCCGCCTGCATATTCTCTGTGACATCCTGATGATACCCCCACAGACGGGTTCCTGCCGTATAATTCTCATCCAGAGAACCGCCACATCGTGTGTAGATACGTCCCTTCTTCGGATGAATCCATGCATAGGTATTCTCTGATTTGCCCTGTTCGATCATCTCCTTGACACTTGCCTGCACGGAATCAATGGCAGAATCCACGATTCGCTTGTACCAGCGTTCGTAACATTCCTCCGGTGTCATATCCTCGTAAAATCCAGTGATCTCTCTTGCCACGTCATCGAAATACATTCTCGGCTCTTTGCCCTCATCCATTTCGATCGCCCAGAGTCCAATTTTCGCATTGGTCAAGATTTCGGACAGATCCTTCTGGAAATCCATATCGTTGTGTTTCCGCGTTTTATCATTCAGCGCCATGTTTGTCGTTCCTCTTATCGTGATTATTTACATTATTTTACAAAAAAATATCCTTTACCATCATATCTGATAAAGGATATTTTTTCAACATATTTCAAGCCTTTCCTACTTTATCCTATCTATGTAATCAATGATGAAATCGACAGTATCGTCTTCACTCATCAGACTACTATTGATAAATATATCATAGCTTTCCAGTGCACCCCATTTTTTTGAAGTGTAATAGTTATAATACGATGCACGCGCCTTATCTTCCTTTACAATCTGCGCCTTTGCTTTATCCGGAGTCAGATTAAAACGCTCGGAAACATTCTTAATACGTTCCTCCAATGGCGCATGTATAAAGATACGAACCAGATTCGTATTGTGACGCAATGCGTAGTCTGCACAACGACCTACAAATACTGACGGTCCTTTATCTGCAAGTTTCTTAATCGTATCATATGTTGCCTGAAATGCCTGTTGGTTCAGATTTGTCTGATAGCCTGCACTTGTAAATCCATAGCTATATGGATCAGAAACAAGTGAATACAGGAAACTTCTCGTTGGTTTCTCATCCAGCGATTTCAGGAATTCCTCGCTCAACCCGCTTTCCTTAGCCGTCTCATTGATCAGTTCCTTGTCATAGAAGTTCGCGGAAATCTTTTCAGCAAGCTTTCTACCAATGTTACGACCATTACTGCCAAACTGTCTACCAATCGTGATAATTGTCTTTGCCATAGATAAGCCCCCTTTACACGCCTTGTACAAGTCACTTTTGACTTACTCTGATTATACATTTTTTTGTGCAAATTGTCAAAATATTTTATAAATTTTCGTACTTTTTAGCTATATTGTTGAACTTTTCAATGTTAGAATTCACACGATTCTCCATCGTTTTATATGTATAGTTCACACGCAGCTGCATCATGATATCGTTATAGTCATTCTGTGCCAGCACCGGCTCCATCCGGATATACAGATCATCCGGGTGGAATTTCGTCTTCAATGCACGAAGTGCATCCTTCTCGCCAAGCATCTGCCGGAACTCCTTCGCACGTCCGGTAAAATTCAATGTACCATCGATCAGATCCCCCAAATCATGGCTTGGATAGATTGTGATAAACTGAGCATCCGGCCATTTCTCCGTATTCAGAACCTTTCCTGCACGCATACCGATCACGATAAACTGACGGATTCCAAGATCATACAGCGGCTGAATCGGCTCATTGTCTAACAATCCCCCATCCCGGTACTTCTTCCCGTCGATTTCCACTGCCTCATACATAACAGGAAGTGCCGTAGACGCAAGCAGGATCTTCCGGATCGTATCCGCGTCATAGTCTTCGAGTCTGCGGTATTCTACCTGTTCCGGCTGCTGTGTCTCATTTAAGCGGCTGATTGATACATAGATATCACGGAAATCCGCTTTGATCTTCTCCATATCAATATATTTCTCGAACATCGCAAGCATTTCATTCCGTGAGAAATACATACGCTTTTCAGCAAGCATGTTCAGGTCGATATCAAAGACCGTATCCATATCGATCTCATTCCACGCCTGATACATCCGCTCCATATCGTTCATCGAATATAACATTGCATTGACTGCACCGATTGATGCACCCGATATCGCCGTCACATCCTCGAGCAATCCCTGTTCCTGTAACACCTTCAATACACCAACCTGATATGCACCCTTGCCGCCGCCACCGGCAAGCACCAGTCCAATTCCTTTTCCTTCACCCATATACACGTCCTCCATTTTCTACCTTTTCCAACCCATTTTCCAATCTATATCAATATTAGTTTACATAATACAATTATTGTTTACTATTATATAATACAACCTCTGGTTTGATGTCCGTTTCCTCGGTCATAATCGAATCTACGATCTGAATCGCATACCCGACCGCTGCAGTATGACAATCCGGATGTGCCGCCAGATACCGGTCATAATACCCGCCGCCATAGCCGATCCGGTCACAGCTTCTCGTGAAGACTGCCCCCGGCATCACGATCAGACAGGTGCCACCGGTCTTTTCCGGTTCTAACTGTACCCTGCTGTCCGGTTCTAATATATGATATGCGCCCTCGACAAGCGCAGTCTGTTCATTATATGCGTAAAAATCCATGGTATTCCCGTTGACACGCGGCAGATAGATTTGCTTTCCATCCGCTCGGAATTCCGGGATATATTGAAATAAATCGACTTCTTTTTGAATCGGCACATAGAGACACAGTACCGATGCTTCTTTATACACCGCAAGCGCGCGCAGCTTCTCATAGATTTCCTGAGCAGCCTGCTTCTGATATGCTTCAGAAAGATTCCTGCGCTTTGCAAGAATCTCCTTCCGAAGTGCTTTCTTTGATTCTGAAATTGTCATGTAAACCATTCCTTTATCTACTTTAAGCGGATCTGGATATACTCACTCCGCTTATTCTTCGGTATATCCTTCACATGTGTGATACTTCCATCAGCTTCCTTGATATCAATATTATCAAGCTGTGTTTTCAGGTTGCGCTTCACACTTGCGATATATGCCTTACGGAGAGCTGCCTGCTCTGCAAGCTCTGCTTCTGTCAGTCCCTCCACGGATATTCTCCATTTCTATTCTTATTTCTGGTATCCTTTATGCACGATGAAATCAACCGTATCAAAATCGTCATTCTCATGTGCTAAGAACAGGGTACCCACTGATTTTCCTTCCATCAGATCATAGATCTGTGTCAGATTCTCGGCGTCCATGATTGCCATATCCGCTCCGGAATCTGTTGCGATCCGCGCAGCCGCAATCTTCGTGGACATGCCGCCCGTACCATAGTTTGTCACGGCATCCTTCGCCATATTCTTCATCGTATCATTGATCGTCTCTACCAGTGTCAGCTTCTTTGCTTCCGGATTCTTATGTGGATCATCCGTATAGAATCCATCAATATCCGTAAGCAGGATCAGAAGGTCTGCTTTGATCAGATGCGCCACGATCGCGGACATTGTATCATTGTCACCAAACTCGATTTCCTCTGTTGCCACGGTATCGTTCTCATTGACAACCGGAATGACACCCTGCTGTAACAGCTCATTTAATGTATTCTCGGCGTTTCTGCGGCGCTCCGGATCTGTGATCGCGTCAAAGGTCAGAAGAACCTGTGCAGCCATATGGTTATACTCCATGAAAAGCTTCTGGTAGATCATCATAAGCTGTCCCTGTCCGATCGCAGCACACGCCTGCTTCAGGGATACCGTCTTCGGCTTATGGCGCAGTCCCAGCATCTCAAATCCAACACCAATTGCACCGGACGATACTAATATTACGTCCTTCCCCTGATTCTTCAGGTCACAGATAATGCGCACCAGTGTCTCTAACTTCCGGTAATCCGCCCCGCCGGTTTCTTCATGTATGATAGAAGACGAACCGATCTTTAATACGATTCGTTGTTTATCCTTCAATGCTTCTCTGATTCGTTTCTCGTCCACGTCTTTTTCCCTCTTTATATTATGTTATTGATATATGCAGCAACCGCCTCTGCCACCTTGATTCCATCCACAGCCGCGGATGTGATACCACCTGCATACCCTGCGCCCTCTCCACAAGGAAACAGACCTGCATAGTCACTTCGATAGGTCTCATCACGCACGATGCGCACCGGTGACGATGTCCGGGATTCTATACCGGATAACACGGCATCCCCGGATGAAAAGCCTTTTAATTTGCGGTCATAGTCCAAAATCCCTTCAATTATAGCATCATTTATATAGGCTGGCAAACACTTATTGAGGTTTGCAAACTGATAGCCTCCACGGATGTTTGGCTTCACACTTCCAAATTCAGTTGAGACACGATTCGCCTTATAATCCGCAAATAGCTGCACCGGAATCTTACCATTTCCAGCCTCGTAGGCGAGGTGCTCATATTTCTTCTGAAATTCCACACCGGCAAGCACGCCGTAGTCAGCGAATCCATCCGCCGCAAAATCCTCCGGTGTGACATTTACAACGATCGCTGAATTCGCGTTTTCCTCATCTCTTCCGTGGTTGCTCATACCATTTACCACACTCTGTCCTTCGCCGGACGATGCATTAACGACAAATCCACCCGGACACATACAGAAGCTATATACACTGCGCCCCTTGGTTGAACGGTATGTCATCTTATAATCTGCAGCCGGAAGCAGCTTCGCCTGCCCGCTCGTGCCGTACTGGCTCGCATTGACCATCGCCTGTGAATGCTCGATCCGGAGTCCCATTGCAAATGATTTTGCCTCCATCGTGACACCGGCCGCCTGCAACATAGCAAATGTGTCTCTTGCGCTGTGTCCGATCGCCAGAATACAGGCAGATGTCTCCACTACGATCGTCTGCTCGTTCTGCAGATCTTTAATCGTAAGCGACAGACATGTATCGGATCTATGGGAGATCGCGGTAAGCTGATGGGAGAAATGAATCTCTCCGCCAAAGGATCGAATCTCCTCCCGCATTTCCTTCATCACATGCTTTAATACATCCGTCCCGATATGCGGTTTGTTCAGATAGCCAATCTCCTCTGACGCTCCAAACCGTATAAAATCATCAATAACCGCCTGAATCCGTCCATATTTGTCCTTGATTCCGGTATTTAACTTTCCGTCCGAGAAGGTTCCGGCACCGCCCTCGCCGAAGGATACATTGGAATTCGCACAGATCGGTGTCTCTCCCTGCCAGAAGCCTTCAACATCCCTTGTCCGTTCTTCCACACACTTTCCACGCTCATATACAATCGGTCTGTATCCGGCACATGCTAATTGTAACGCCGCAAAATATCCCGCCGGACCAGCGCCAATGATAACTGGGCGATATATGGACACGTCCGTTTTCTCGTTACAATCGTCTCTGCATCGATGCGGAAATGTATATTTCTCATCTTTAGTTAACATAATATTTTTATTGTCTATTATGTTGCGAGGAATATCCTGTGATCGTTCAAATTCCACATCAACCGTATAGATATGAAGCAGATTTCCCTTGTCTCTCGCATCTAAGGATTTCCGAACGATCTGATATGTATACGGATGATTCGTCCTGAGCGTCTTCTGTATTTTCTTTTTTAAAGCGCTTGTTTCGTCTTTTTGTACTGGTATCTTAATCTGGTTAATTCTTATCATGACATGCTCTCCCTGCGCGTAATCCTGTAAGTAACGCAAACGTCAGATTATATCCGCCGCAATCTCCATCAATGTCCAACATTTCTCCCGTCGCATACATTCCGGGATGTCCCAGACATTCCATCGTCTCTGGCTGAATCTCAGTCAGTCGGATTCCACCTGCGGTTACCTGCGCCTGTTCATAGTTTTTCAATGCACGGACATGAAATGGATATCGTCTGCAAAGATAATAAATCTTATGTAACTGGGCTTCTGTTAACTCTGTAAGCGCCTGCTTTGGCTGTTCACACGCGGTCTCCAAAATATACATGGCAAGCTTATCCGGCAAATACGCATTCAGATATCCATACAGACTCCGGTTCACATCTCTGCTTCCCTGCACAAATGCATTCTCTTCTATCTCCGGTAAAAAATCCACATACAGCTTAACACTTGATTCTTCTGATAAGATTCTGCCAAGTTCCGAAGATAAATTGAATATCATAATCCCGGATAAACCATACTCGGTAATCTGTAATTCACCGGACTGTTTCCATTCCGTGTTACCTTCTTCAAACCATGCCGAACATGCCACTCGAACGCCTTTTACCGCCTCAGTATTTTCCTCTGTCATAACAGCACATAAAGCCGGTCTTTGCGGCTCCTGTTTTACACCGAGCTTCTCTGCCAGTCTTGCGCCTTCCGCGCAGCCGCCAAGCGATGGATATGATCGTCCACCACATGCAAGTATCACCTTCCTGGCAATAATCTCCGTATTACACTGAATATGATATCCATCCTTTTTTATCCGAATATCTGTCACCGTTTCCGACAGATACGTGGTTACCTGCAATGCCTTTATTCGGTCTAAAAGTGCCCATACAACCGCTGATGCCTGCATTGATATCGGATAATAATATCCATCGATACATCTTGTATATACACCAATAGAATGCAAAAATGCAAACATTTCATGCAATGGTTGCTCGCCCAGACAGGTATGCAGAAATTTCTGATACGTTTCTGAAGACGAATGATAATGACCATCCTTCATATCTGTATTTGCCAGATTGCATCGACCATTGCCTGTGGCATATAATTTCTTGCCCAGTTTTTTATTTTTATCAATGATACAGACGGTGTTTCCGCCCTCTGCAGCCGCGATTGCTGCAGCCATTCCGGCTGCACCACCGCCAACTACACATACATCATACTGTGTTTTCATTGTTTTCCTCACTGTAAGTTTATTCTAGGTTGATAATGATTCCAGATATCGATACAGTTCCTTTTTCGAATCAAAATGCACATTTTTTAAGAGATCCTGATATACACTCGGATGTAATTTCTGCAAGACCGCCGCATCAATATCAGTATATTCATACACCTGTTGCGTATCTGCCTCGTACACTATCACACGTCCACTCTGAATCCCTACCAAAAATCCATTGTCTTTCCATTCTGTGTCAATGGAAATGGAATCCGCTGCAAGTTCCAGCTTCTGTCCCTCTTTTTCCTGCATACGTTGTTTAAAATATTCATTTGCAAGCAAAAAGCATAACGAAAAAATCCCTACAAATAATAGTACATATAAAAATAATTTCTTCATGGCACCAACTCCTTGAAGAAATTATTTCCATATTTGTATTTAATTATTCAAAGATAATCTTATCCTGCTTTGTCTCATCAAATACTGTTACAAATGTCTTTCCCGGATTCATCTTCAACTGCTTGCCATCAGCGGTATAGTACTTTACAACTCCATTATCCTTTCTCCATGAAATTGCTTCATACTCACCATCTGTAATATAATATCCGGTTCCAGTCTTATCCCAATCGATATTCTGTAAACCATCGCCAAGATCTGTATACTGAACGAACATAACAATCAGGTTCTTGTAGCGAAGCTGCTCATTTGTCTGATCATCAATCTGCTCTGTTCCATACTGGAAACGATAGTACAGTTTCTCATCGGCATTGTACTCATACCATCTTGTACTGCTGTCATTGTATGCAGTTGTCACTTTGTTTGCTGTCTGACCACTGCCAAGCGCTGTATCTTCTACATTGAATGCAAACGCCTTAGATTTCTCACCCAGATACTCGGTACTGTAACCAGCTGCCGCAATACCTTCCTTCAGCTTTTCGCTGTTTGTATAACAGTTGTGTGGTGCAACCCTTGACTCATCACGATAAAAAGTTGTGGAATCATACAGACCATTCAGGTTATTTAATCCTGTATCCTTAATCCATGATTCCGCATAGACAGACCATCCTACATGTGCATAAATACCGCCAAGCATATTTGCCATCTGTACATAATAATGTCTGGCACTACGAACTGGTCCCAGCTTTTCCAGATTGGAATAATCCTTAAATACACACATATATCGGGTAATACCACCCTCAACAAGCATCTCATATGTGATATCTGCCTGTGAGATACCTGATTGTGGCATTGCATCTACAATGTTATTGATCATGATACAAAGTGGTCTCTGATTAGAAAGACTCTCGTCAATCCACTCACCCGAAAACTCATTGATCACATAGCCTTCCTTTGTCGGTGCAAATTCAATATCTGCATCCGACATCGTTGCAGCCGCTTCGGTCGTGATAGTTGCCTGCTCGGTATCCTCCTCTTTCTTTTTTCCACATCCTGCCAGGCAAGATACGGTAAGTGCAGTTGTCAGTGCAAAAATAGACAACTTCTTTAACTTATTCTTCTTCATTGTCTCTCGTATATCCTTTCTTTGTTAATATTTCCTCTTGTAGTTTTTCCATATGCAGACGTTCTGAATCATCAATATGATCATATCCTGCCAGATGCAACATACTATGTGCCGTTAAAAACGCAACTTCACGTCGTCTCGTATGACCATATTCCTCCGCCTGCTCAGCAATCCGATCTACATTTAAAATGATATCTCCAAGCATCAGCTCTCCGGTGTCCTGATTGAAATAATCAAGTGGACTGTTCTCACAGAAATCAAATTCACCCGGCACTTCATACTCTATCATCGGAAACGATAAAACATCCGTCGGTGCATCGATATCCCGGTATTCTTTATTGATTGCCTGAATCCCTGCATGATCTGTAAAGATTACATTCACCTCACATTCATATGGACATTTCAGAAAATCCAGAGACGCCTCTATGATATCCTCTACAATGTCCTGATAATGTGCAGGAATTTCTGTATCCAATTCATTCTCAAAAAATACGCTCAATGTATCTCTCCTTTATTGCCTGTTACATTTTATCCCAAATGTATCAGATAATCAAGTTTTATCTTGTACAATTTAATGTTTATTCTGCGTCTGTTTTTTGTCCCGGCTATGTCGGTTTTCATATTCCTCATACGCATTGACGATTCGCTGCACAAGCGGATGCCGAACAACATCCTCACTTGTAAACCGTATCACAGAGATCTCATCAATATTATGCAGGACACGAAGTGCCACTTCCAGACCTGACTGCGCATCCTTCGGCAGATCCTTCTGGGATAGATCTCCGGTAATAATTGCTTTGGAACCAAATCCGATACGCGTCAGGAACATTTTCATCTGCGCCGGCGTCGTATTCTGTGCTTCATCCAGCACGATATAGGCGTTGTCCAAAGTTCGTCCACGCATATACGCAAGCGGTGCTACTTCAATCAGTCCTTTTTCCATATTTTTCAGGAATGCTTCCGCGCCCATAATCTCATATAACGCATCATACAATGGGCGTAAATATGGATCCACCTTGCTTTGCAGATCCCCTGGCAGAAATCCAAGCTTCTCTCCAGCTTCAATCGCCGGTCTTGTCAGGATAATCCGGTTCACTTCATTATTCTTAAATGCTGTGATTGCCTTCGCCATCGCCAGATATGTTTTTCCGGTTCCTGCTGGACCAACACCAAACACGATCATATCCTTGTCAATGGCTTCCACATATTTTTTCTGTCCCAATGTTTTCGCCTTAACCGGCTTTCCATTTGTTGTATGACAGATAATATTCGAATCTGCTGCAAGCGTCGATACGGCTTCTTCCTCGCCAGTTCTTGACAATGATATCGCATAATTCACATTCTGATCAGTAATCTCTTCCCCTTTATCTGCCAGAGCAACTAACTGTTCAATTACTGAAACTGCCCGTTTCACGCTGCCCTCCGAGCCTGTGATACGCAGCTTATCATCCCGTAAAACCACCGCTACATGATATGCCTTTTCCAGATTCTTGATATTGCGGTCGAACTGTCCGAACACCAGCTGAATCTGATCTGCAGGCACTGTAATTGTCTCATAATATGCACTCATAACTGTTCCTATTCCTCATTTTTCTGAATCGTCTCTTCCGGGATTACAAATGTCTCCGGCGCACCAATGATTTCCCTTACAACCAGTATTCCCGATGCAAGACATTCTCCATCTTTACACTCTATTGTAACATTATTTTCTAGTATTTCCACCCCTTTTTTCTTGAGGTCTGCAATATAAGTCTGCAACAGCTGTTCCTGCTTTTTGCGTGCCTCTTCCTCAGTATAAGTCTTTGTCTCATAAATCGGCTGATAATACTTTGTGACAGTCACAGAAAATGGCAGATAATATGCTTTTCCTATATGAAACGTATGCGTGGTGGATACCTGTTCATAACCGTCTACCAACTTTGGCTGATGCAGCGTTTTCACCGAATTTCCAAGCTGGATCGTTATTCCTGTCTTTTTCTTTTTCCCCTGTCTTTTCTGTGTATAATCAAGTGGAAATGCCTGTTGATACTGATACTTCGTCTGCGCATATACAATACCATCTGCCGCCACATAATTCGTCTCGATCAATTCTTCATATTCATTATAGATGTTTACAACTCCAGTAATCAACACATCCCCTTTTTTTACTTCATCGCCAGGATTAACCAGCTTTGTTCCGCTCTTGGCAAGCAGATCAAGCACAATGCCGTCCTTGACTGCCACTATATTGCACGGTGTATCAAACGTCGTTACTTCTTCCTTTTCTACCGTTTCCACAAATCGGACAACCAACCTGGTTCCCTCTACATCACAAGTGATCCATGCGATCTGGTCATACTGCATCCGCAATGTTTTTTCCAGTTCAGCAATCGAAATTGCCGCCCGTTTTGTCCCAATCGGCACGAGTGAATCACTGATATACGTCACGATTTCCTCCTCTGTATAGATAGATGTTCCCTCCACATCTATATGCCAGATAAAAAGAGATGAATAAAAAACGATCCCGGCGCACACCATCAGACTGACAACAAACGCCACCCGCTTCTTATACTTTCGTAAAAATGGATACAAGCCTGTCTCTGTTACAATACTACAGCTAACCTGACATTTCTCCTGCAGCTTCTGGACAGTCTTCCATGCTTTGTACGAGATTGTTGCAAATACCCCGGTCTTATCCATGATTACATCCGTAAACAAAATATCATTATGCTTACAGATGTTCAAAAAGCGTTCTACTTCCCAACCGGTTATATGAATGACACAGCGGTATGCACAAATATCCGACCATTTACGCATGCTTCTCTGCCTCCTCCACCTTCCATCGCACAGCCGCAATATCACCACGAACCGTGATCTCCGCTCCATCGAACGATGCAATCCGAAGTGCATTTCCTTCAATGACGAGCATATTTTTCTTACATCGAAGCAGGACCTGCGTTGTGTCAAAGCTGACAATCTGTCTATACCCATCCACATGTACACATGTCTGATCGTAAAAATGCACCTGCGTCATATTCCATCTCCGAACAGCTTTTATTTCCAATATATGCTTGTGGCGCTCTCATTATGATGTATCCAAAAATTTACACAATAAAAAAGGTGCTACTAAAATAGTAACACCTTAATGTCTGTATTATTTGAACTTGCGCTTTCTAGCTGCCTCAGACTTCTTCTTACGCTTTACGCTTGGCTTCTCGTAATGCTCTCTCTTACGAATCTCCTGCTGAATACCGGCTTTCGCACAGTTTCTCTTGAATCTACGAAGAGCGCTATCTAAAGTCTCATTCTCTTTTACGATTACGTTTGACATACTTCTCTCACCCTCCCTCCAGTTGTAAAATATCTCGTGTTTGTGCGTTTCATAAACAACTGTTTGGGTATTTACCAAATTGCACAAGTTAGATTATAACACATAAATCAAATTCGTCAACCAAAAATTGAAATTTATTGTCACGAATTTACATTTTTTCTTATTTCACTTCATCTCTGCTTGAGAAGATGTGATCGATCAAGCCATATTCAAGTGCCTGATCCGCCGTCATCCAATTGTTACGATCGGTATCCCGCTCGATTTCTTCCATGGACTTACCTGTATTCGCACTTAAAATACGATTTAAACGTTCCTTTGTACGAAGGATATTATCCGTTGCAATCTTCATATCCGTTGCCTGATTGTGTCCTGGAAGTCCACCCAATGGCTGATGGATCATAATCTCGGAATTTGGAAGCGCAATTCTCTTTCCCTTTGTACCACCAGCAAGAAGGAATGCACCCATGCTGGCTGCCATACCAACACAGATCGTTGATACGTCACACTTGATATAGTTCATTGTATCGTAGATACCAAAGCCGGCAGATACAGATCCGCCCGGGCTGTTGATATAGAGGCTGATATCCTTGGAAGGATCCTCAGACTCCAGAAACAGAAGCTGTGCGATAACCAGACTTGCAGTTGTATCGTTTACTTCATCTGCCAGAAAGATAATTCTCTCCTTTAACAATCTTGAATAAATATCGTAAGCGCGCTCGCCTCGGCTCGTCTGCTCTACGACGGTAGGTACTAATGCCATATTATGTTCCTCACTTTCTATTTATGTCAAAAATCTATGAAAGCTGTGCTTCAGCTTCCTTTACACCAGCTTCCAATGCATCCTTGATGCCTGCCGGGTTCTTACCACCTGCCTGTGCCATGTTTGGACGGCCACCACCGCCACCACCGACCATCGGTGCAATCTTCTTGATAATATTTCCAGCATGCGCGCCAGCCTTCACTGCATCATCCGTTGCCATCACAATCAGGTTTACCTTATCTCCCATGTCGGAAGCTAAGATGACTACACCAGATGCAATCTTTGTCTTCATCTCATCACCGAGATTACGGAGTGCATTCATATCAACACCACTGACAGATACCGGAAGTACCTTGTAATCTCCAACAGAAACAACGTCAGACAATACATCGCCAACAGCCGCCTTTGCCATCTTATCTTTGAGCTTCTGGTTCTCAGACTGTAACTGCTTGATCTCTGCAAGCATGCCTTCGATCTTCTCTACAAGGTTAGCAGGCTCTGCCTTTGCAGCAGCACTTGCCTGTTTCAATGTATTCTCTAAGTTATGATAATATGCAAATGCACCGCGGGAAGTAAGTGCCTCAATACGACGAACACCCGCTGCAACACCCGCCTCTGACACGATCTTGAATGTTGCGATCACGCCTGTCTTTTCTATATGTGTACCACCACAAAGCTCGATAGAGAAATCGCCCATATTGACAACTCGTACCGTCTCGCCATACTTCTCACCAAAGAGTGCCATTGCCCCTGTCTTCTTTGCTTCCTCCAGGCTCATAACCTTTGTTACAACCGGAAGATCCTCAGCGATTTTCTCATTGACAATAGCCTCTACCTGCTCAATTTCTTCCTTGCTGAGTGCCTGATTATGTGTAAAGTCAAACCGGAGACGATCCTGATCTACATAGGAACCTGCCTGCTCGACATGTCCACCGAGAACTGTCTTCAATGCCTTCTGTAGCAAATGTGTTGCTGAATGGTTCATACAGGTATGCAGACGCTTATCTGCATCGACAGAAAGCTTTGCAGTATCATGAAGCTTGATCTCGCCATTTTCTACATATCCAATATGTGCGATCTTACCACCGACAACCTTGATCGTATCTTTGACGATGAACTTACCGGTTGCTGTCTCGATCACACCGGCATCGCCGCACTGACCACCCATAGTCGCATAAAATGGTGTTTCTTTGACAAGAATGGAACCATTTTCACCTTCGGAAAGGCTGTCTACGACTGCATCTTCGCCTGCGATTGCCATGATCTCAGATTCGTGTGTCAGTCTGTCATAACCAACAAACTCGGTTGTGATTGCAACATCAATCTGCTCATAAACTGTCGCATCGGCACCCATATAGTTGGTTGTCTTTCTTGCTTTTCTTGCACGCTCGCGCTGTTCCTGCATACAAGCCTTGAAGCCTTCCTCATCTGCAGCAAATCCGGACTCTTCCAGAATTTCGACAGTCAGATCAAGAGGGAATCCATAAGTATCATACAGCTTAAATGCATGCTCGCCAGAGAGAGTTTTCTCTCCCTTTGCCTTCATATCTTCTACATAACCGTTCAAGATAGAAAGTCCCTGATCGATCGTCTTGTTGAAGTTTTCTTCCTCTGTATTTAACGTTGCAAAAATATGTTCCTGCTTCTCTGCAAGCTCTGGATATGCATCCTTGGATACATCAATTACTGTCTTGGAAAGCTCTGCTAAGAAAGCGCCCTTGATACCAAGCAGTCTGCCATGTCTTGCTGCACGGCGAAGCAGACGACGAAGCACATAGCCACGACCTTCGTTAGATGGCAGGATACCATCAGATGTCATAAATGTAACCGAACGGATATGGTCAGTGATAACACGGATGCTGACGTCTGTATTTGCGTCTTCTTCGTATGTAACACCTGCCATCTCGCAGACCTTGTCACGAAGTGCCTTGATCGTATCTACATCAAAGATAGAATCTACGTCCTGTACGACAACTGCCAGACGCTCGAGTCCCATACCTGTATCAATATTCTTCTGCTCAAGCTCTGTATAGTTGTTGTGTCCATCGTTATCAAACTGGGTAAATACGTTGTTCCATACTTCCATATAACGGTCACAGTCACAACCGACTGTACAACCCGGCTTGCCGCAGCCATACTTTTCTCCACGGTCATAATAAACCTCTGAACATGGACCACAAGGACCTGCACCATGCTCCCAGAAATTGTCTTCCTTGCCAAAACGGAAGATACGGTCTTTGTCTACGCCGATTTCCTTGTTCCAGATATTGAACGCCTCATCATCTTCAAGATAAACCGATGGATACAGACGGTTCTTATCGAGTCCGACAACCTCAGTCAAAAACTCCCATGTCCAATGAATTGCATCGTGCTTGAAGTAATCACCAAATGAGAAGTTACCAAGCATCTCAAAGAATGTACCATGTCTGGCTGTCTTACCTACATTCTCAATATCACCGGTACGAATACATTTCTGACAGGTTGTCACACGTCTGCGTGGTGGAATCTCCTGTCCTGTAAAATAAGGCTTTAACGGTGCCATACCAGAGTTGATCAAAAGCAGGCTGTTGTCATTGTGTGGGATCAGCGAAAAGCTGTTCATCTTCAAATGTCCCTTGCTCTCAAAAAACTCCAAAAACATCTTACGCAATTCATTCACGCCGTAATTTTTCACGTCAAATTTCCTCCTGATTTTTCACATCTTTATTCTTACGGATTTTCTTTCCTACCATAATTCCAAGACCTGCACATACAAGCATTGACAGGAACTTAATCACATAAACCAGCAACTCACTCCATACATGTATCATAGTTTACCCTCCACTTAGTCATCTTTCAACATATTTTTGAAAAAGCAGCTTCGGCTTCCTGTATGGCAGGCAGCTCCTATCTGCTCCACACGTGCAAGAATCGTATCATTGTCACAGTCAAGATACAGACTCTTCACATATTGATAATGTCCACTTGTCTCGCCTTTTAACCACAGGCTCTGTCTGCTCCGGCTAAAATATGTCATAAGCCCGGTCTCTAACGTTTTATTATAAGATGCTTCATTCATATATGCAAGCATCAGTACATCTCCAGTCACGTCATCCTGTACGATTGCCGGAATCAGTCCCGCTTCATTTAACTTAAATTCCGAAAAGGGAATCGCAGCTGTAATCGGCTTGTAGCCAATTTTCTTGTCTTCCATTGTCGTTTTATCCTCCTGCATGCGCTTATAAGCTTCCTTTTGTCGAAAGCACCTGTCCGGAGAGCCGGCTGTCATACTGTGTTGCCTCATCCAGTGCCTTTGCAAATGCCTTAAACGCTGCCTCAATGATATGATGGTCATTGGAACCGGCAAGCTGTTTGATATGCAGATTCATCATAGCTGAATAGGAAACAGCATAGAAGAATTCCTTTACCATCTGTGTATCAAAATATCCAACCTGTGGTGTGGAAAGATCCAGATCATACACCAGATATGGACGACCGGACAGATCTAATGCGGAAAGCACCAGTGTCTCATCCATCGGAAGCATGAAAGAACCAAACCGCTTGATTCCCTGCTTATCACCGACCGCCTTTGCAATCGCCTGTCCAAGCACGATTCCGGTATCCTCGATTGTATGGTGGCTGTCCACGAATAAATCCCCGGTCACCTTGCAATTCAGATCAAAAAATCCGTGTTTTGCAAAGCTGATCAGCATATGATCAAAAAATCCAATTCCTGTATCTACCTGTGCATTGCCATCTCCGTCTAGGCACAGAAAAAGTTCTATATCTGTCTCACTTGTCTTTCTATGAATTGTTGCCTGTCTTGCCTGCATATTTGACATATATACGTCCTCGATTCTGATATAATTATATATTAAAAATGTCAGGGCAAAAAAGATATTCTGCCCGTCACATCACATATAATGTCCGATTTATTCAAAACGAACTTTTATTGAATTAGCGTGTGCAGTAAGATGTTCTGCTGCCGCAAAGTTCTCAATATCATTATGTATAGCTTCAAGAGCTTCCCTTGAATAAGATATTATGCTTGATTTCTTAATAAAGTCATCAACACTTAATGCTGAGAAGAATTTAGCTGTACCATTAGTAGGAAGTACATGGTTAGGACCAGCAAAGTAATCTCCAAGAGGCTCTGAGCTGTATTCTCCAAGGAATATTGCACCTGCATTCTTAATCTTAGTCATTACATTAAATGGATCTTTAGTTACAATCTCAAGATGTTCTGATGCTATATCGTTGGCAACTGAAACAGCTTCATTGATATTGTCTACAAGAAGAATATAACCATAGTTATCAAGTGATTTAGATATAATCTCACTTCTTGATAGTTCCTTTAAGAAGCCGTCAATCTCAGCAGATACTTTATTGGCAAGCTCACTGCTTGTTGTAATAAGGATTGCTGATGCCATCTCATCGTGTTCAGCCTGAGATAAAAGATCTGCGGCTACATATCTTGGGTTAGCTGTCTCATCAGCAATTACAAGAATTTCACTAGGACCTGCAACAGAGTCTATACTTACATAACCAAACACTGCTTTTTTAGCAAGGGCAACATAGATATTACCTGGACCACATATTTTATCAACTTTTGGAATAGACTCTGTACCATAAGCCATAGCTGCAATTGCCTGAGCACCGCCTGCCTGAATCGATTTTATAAAAGCATTATGAAACCTAAAACCAGCAGAATTGTTATTAAAGATGAACCCATGCCAAATGCGGAGTTCGATTCATTAGCTCTTTTGGCGCTGATTTCAACATCATTCTGCTCAAGTTTTGAAAGAACATCAGAATTTTCAGGAAGTACAACTTTGTACTGCAGTTTTGGCGGCCTTACTTCTCCGTATAAAGGATTAGAATTTGTTTTCTTAGCTTCAGGCTGTTTCACAGGCAGTGCAATAAGAGCATCTTTACCCATATCTACGCTTTTAATTTCTTTATTTTCAACTTTTTGCAGAAAAGCAGTATATGACAGCTCTTCTGTGCTGGAAGTAGGTCCAGAAAACAGCATTGAAATAAATGCCAGAACCATAATTCCTAAAATTACGTACATCCCGATTGATTGATTTTTATTCATAGTTCTCCCTCTTAAGTTGCTATTTCATTATAACATAAATGTAACATTTTCTTACAATTTTACGCAATTTTTACAAGTTTGAAGACTTTATATAATTAAGGATATTTTTATGAGCGCACATAATTTCTGGAACAATTTCACACATGGCTTTATGCACGGAATGTTTAGCAACAATCCGTTTTTTGGCGGTTGTATGGGCGGCTGGGGCGGATTTTTCCAGTTTAACTCCTGTTTTAATCCTTTCTTCATGCCTTATACAAGCTGTATATCTCCTTTCCCGAACAATACAAGTTTATTTTTGGTTCCAAATGTAATGTCCGGTATTGGCTTCAGCCCTTTAATGCCTGATTTTGCAATGCCGGCGCCGAGTTTCAATATAGATATGAACAAACTCTTTCCTACAGATAAGTGGCAGACTCCTACCTATTCCAGTCCGCCAGCATTTGGTGATGTTTTTGTAAAGAGTTCAAATAATTCAGTAACAGTA
>OKUF01000219.1_pt1 | contig 24478 bp, 27 predicted proteins | sample 1606781 | NCBI WGS metagenome assembly OKUF01 (sample SAMEA3882555, study PRJEB24775) | human gut metagenome | biome: human-associated habitat; feature: intestine environment; material: feces | place: Netherlands | collected 2009/2010
ACACTGTGCCAGACGCACAGTGCCGGGGGCGTTCCCGTTTCCAGCGATTTATTTTTCTCTCGGCAAGGGACTGTTCATAAGGTGACACTTTCCGTTTTACGAAGCCGTGAAAATTCGATGTGTTCCGTGGAGATGTTCACTGGGCAGCATACGCCGTACACGTTTCCAATAATCACCGAGTAGTGCAATGTGTATTCACTATCGGGAAATACTTCACGGTTTTCGCAACGCTTGATTCAGGAGTGGGATTTTTGCCTTATTCCCGCGTGACATCAAGGGAAACCGGATTGATAACGATGATAGATTTGCCCTTTTTGTGGGCATATCTCACGGTGTTCCCGGTACCGCTGGGGCATCCATTCCATACTGCGAGAATATAATCGGCGTGATCGACCATGTACCGATTTCTCTTGTCCATGCAGTCCGGCGTGTACTCCCGTTGCAGCATGGTCTCCTTGTCACACTTTGCCGCGATATTATAATACCGTTCCCGTGAAGCCACAGACCATTTGATCGCTTGTGTCTCACAAGGGATTGCACTTTCCAGAGTAATGTGAGGGTATTTTGATTTCAAATCGAGTACAATTTCCGCAGCGTACATATCGACGCCAAGAGCCATGCCGGTAATAAAATGCGTGACGCCCTCGTTCTCGATGAGTGCTACAATCTGATCCCGCATAACAGATTTCAAAGAAGTACAACGCTTATCGGATTCATCAAAGCCGAACGGAAGACTCTGCGGTCTATGACCGGTAAACGCACAAGTCTTGCCTTGAACGGATTGCTTTTCAGCTTTTTGAGCAGACTTTCTAAACTCAATAATGCGCGACATGACACCCCTTCTTTCACTCTTTTGGTAGGTAACTCCATTCTATCACCCTCATCACGGACAGTCAACGCATTGTCGTTAGTAAAATCAACGACGGCGTACCGTGGATAATGACACCGCCGTTAGGTACACTAAATGCAAAGGTGGTGAGGCTATGCGAGAGAAGAAGGACATCAATATTGAAATCGGCGGCAATATTCAAGTGGCAAGAGAACAGGCGGGCTATACGCAGGACACGCTCTCAGAAATGCTTGGCATGACGCCGAATCACCTGAGCGCTATTGAGCGTGGTGCTTCCGGTATTTCTCTTGAAGCCTTGCAGCGTCTTTGCCGTTTGCTGGGCGTCAGTGCGGACCGAATTATCTTTGGGACCGATGAGCCAGAAGCGGAAGCCCTTGCGCTTGCCAGACGTATTTCGGATATAAAGCCGGAATACCGGCAACAGGTTCAAGAGCTGCTGTCCGCTATTTTGAATATGTCATAATATGTCATAAAAAAAGAGCCTCTGCCGACACCCAAACTGGGCATCGACAGAGGCTTTTGGTTCGTTTTCCGGGCATTCAAACAAGTGCCGAAATCGACACTTATTTCCGCGCTAAAGAAGAAACTGCGCAGGGAATACAATCACTTAGGTTGGTCAATTTGCGTCGCTCTGAGGCTTGCAATCACAGGCTTTTTCGACCCCTAACTGTCTACACCGCGATGCCTTGCGGGAGAAGTGCGGACAGGCGATGAGATCCGCACGGAAGCTCTGCTTGCAGCTATGGACGCAGCGGACGCAGAAGCGGTTATACTTCCGGCGTCCGCTATCTCCGATGAAGAACGACCACTCCTGCCGCCACTTCTGACTTCTGCTCACAGCTCAATCTCTCCTTTGTGCTTTTTGGGAGGGCAGCATTCCTTCTGCTTTTCAGCCTTTGCAGACTTGAGCCTGTCCATGATGGAAGACTTCTCGCCCCTTTCGGGGGCTTTGACCTCTGCGGTCTTGTCCTCCTTCGGACCGTTGTTGATGATCCCGTCAATCATGCCGTAGTCATCCTCCATCGACATCTCCGCTGCCTTGAGGTAGTTTTCCTTCTCAAGTGCCGCCATCCAGCTTTCCTTGCTGATACCGAGCATTCCGCCCTTTGCCGCATGATCGGCAATCTCCTTGGCATCCACGCACAAGCCCTCTGTGTTATCGGAATAAAGACGGTAAACCTCGCAGCCCTTCTCCAAAGCCTTCTCAGCCGCCTCCTGACCGGCGGGAAGAACGCCAGCCCATGCGTAGCCGTAGTCCTTCATATCCTGAACGGAGAGCGTGGGATCGGGCATTTCCGGCACTTCCTTGACCTCAAGGTCGAGAAGGCGGAGCGTGTCATCGTCAAAGCCGTTGTAGACATCATCAAGGACGAGCTTGCCGCGCTCATCGACGATGATGCAAGCCGCTTCATCGCCGTAGGTGTCATGCTCCATCAGGTAAAAGCTGTGACCGCCGACCTCGTGCTGGTCAATGGTGTGCCACGTCCCGATGTGACCGGCAACCGTCAGACCGGAGGTGTCGGCATTCATCTCAAAGTCCTTCTGCTCGGTAGCTTCCTGCTTCTGCTGCTCCTTCGAGATCATGGGGATCGCAACAATCTTATCGCCCAACTTAACAAACTGCTCCGGCACTTTGAAGTGGTCAGAGAACTTCTGCATCTGCTCTACGGTCAGAGAGCCGAAGCTGTCATCCGTCAAGCCAACTACCATGAATGTTCCGGCAACAACGTCGTAGATGTCACCGTCCTCATCACGCAGAGCACGGTTCAGGGGCAGACCTTCCAGCTTGCCTTCCTCGTTGCAGACTAAGGCAACCGGGTCCTCGTAGGGATAAATTGCCTCGATGTAGCCGCCGACCTCATGCTGCAAGGACTCCAGACCGGAGTCAATCTCCTTCACATAAGGCTCCTTTCCCGGCTCGACGATAAGAACAGCGATGGTGCTGTCATGCTCGGCGGCTTCACCTGAGCCGGTAATCCGGTATTCATCGGGAATGTCATCAAGCTCACCGTCAAACTGCCTGTCCCACCTCTCGCTTGCGACACGGACATAGCCCTCATCGGTGAAGCGCCCCTGCTCATCCATCGCAATGTCGCGCCCATAGCGTTCATAGTCGATGTAATTTGCCAGAGGACCGAGATCCTTTTCAGAGTAGATACCGGCTTCGTGGGCGTAATAGTAGCCGAGATCGGATTCGTCGTTGATACCGGGCATGATGTCGTAGCAGTCCAGATTGAACGTCAGGTTGATGAGATCGTCGATGTCGCTGACCTCATCGCAGCCAGCCTCCATAATGGCAACGAGCTTTTCCTGATCGCTCAGGGAAAGCTCGTCAATCAGGGCGGCGAGATAGTTGAGCTTATCAAGGCTCTCGTACTCGCCAAGCATCTTCTGAACGCCGTAGATCGGGCATTCGTAGTCGGTGATAAACCACTCTTCGTAGGGCTGACCGAACTCATCCTGCTTGCCGATCCCGATGCGCTCAAAGACCTTCTGCATCTCTTCCTCGGTGGTGGGCAGCTTCACCCACTCGCCGACCAGCATACCCTCGTTGTACTTGCCAAGGTTCGTGACGAAGGCTTCAAAATCACCGTCTAATACGGGCATAGGCATCCTCCTTTCAGTCATCCACCATGCCGTCCGGCATGATATACAGTTCCTCAAACTCCGCGTCGGTCATGGCTTCGAGCTTCCGGACGGTCTTATACATCAGCTCTGCGATCTCGCCGTCCATGTCGTTCAGGGTGACGCTCTTCATATCGTCAATCAGCCGCTTCCGGCTGGATGTGTTGAAGCAGCACATCAGGTTGATTTCTTCCACGGTAAAGTTTTTCATATCAGAGTTCCATATCCTTTCCTTTTGATTTCTGTGGTTTCGGTGCATGGGGCGGCTGGGCTTTCTGCGCGGATTTCAGTTTGTCGCGGATGGATTTACGGGCTGCGGGCTTCTTCGGGATGGTGTCGTAGATGGCAGTCCCGGCATCCTCCACATAGGAGCGGACATACTGGATGCTCTCAGAAAAGCGGATCGGTCTGCTCTTGTCCTCAATATTGGTCAGCCGGACTTCATCGGCGGCAAAATCAACCGCGTCGATTCTGCACCTGATGCCGTCCACATTCAGCGTCGCACCAACAGGAATGTAATCTGCGGCTTTGAGTTCCTTGAAGGTCTCGCCGTCCTTGCTGAGAAAGACATCTGCGCCGGACTTCCAGAGCTTGTGAGAACCGGCTACCCATGCGCTTTCACGGAAGCCGGTCACCGGCATGGAGGTCTTGCCGCGTACCTTCTTCTCAAGGAGCTTTGTGCCGAGAAGCGGCGCGGCTTTTTCCGCGTCCTTGCCGTACAGCTCAAAATAGCCGTTCTGGGCAAAGCAAACCAGCGCGTCGGGATGCGCCTTTTTGACTGCCTCGTACTTGCGGAGTTCTGCAACGGGCAGAGGCGAAAGCGCCTCTGTCCTTTCTGCCTCCGGCAGTCTGTCACGGCGGCTTTTCTGCTTGGACAGCACTTCCGCCAGAGCATCCGCGTCCTTCGGGAGCGTCTGGTGGGTTTTGACGCCGCCATGCTCACCGACCAGAGCCATTGCTGCATCGAAGCTGCTGCGGCAGGGGGCTTCCAGCACAAAGCCGTCTGCGAAGGTCAGCCGGTCATGATCCGGCGCAACCGAGTTCTGCGCCACATTTGCCGCCTGTTCCCGGTAGTTGATCTCAAAGACATCTCCGAAGACCTTGCCGCGCTTGACGGATTTCGGGACAATGACGCGGGCAACGCACTCGTCGTAGGTCTGTTCCGCATAGAAACGGAAGGTGTTGTGATCCCGCGTTCCCTGAATAAAGACCTGATTTTCATTGAGGCAGTGCGTTCCGTGCGGACGGCAGAACCACATCAGCGTCTTGTCTTCGGGATTCTGGCTTTCGGCGGCGCGGCGGATGATGCGCTTGTCGATGTCGAAGTCTTCCTTGTAGCTGTCTACATGACTGTCCACGAGCTTCTGCAGCTCCGCAACGATGTCAACGTCTGTGTATTTCTTCATGCGTCTCCTTTCTCACAACTCCATGTCGTGTGTTTTGGATTTGACCGGGGACTTCTTCTCCGGCTGCGTTTTCGCGGCAGCTTTGAGCTGATCACGGATGGAGGGCTTTTCCTGCTTCTGCTCCTGCCTGACGTATTCCAGCGTCGGCATCAGCTCACGATAGCAGCCCTGTGTTTTTCGCGCCGCATGACGGCGATGGATTTTGAACAGCGGCTCACCGTTCTGCGTGACCGTGTTGCCCTCAATCCTGACGCCGTTCCGTGCCAGCAGATTGAAGGAGTGGTTAGAGGCGCGATAGGACGCCCGCATACCGTCATTGTTATAGGCAATCTGCCCCTTGAGCGTGTCCATGACGGCGGCTTTGATCTCCTTCTCTTCGGCGGTCAGGCGGTGTGCCTTCGGTGCTTTTGCCGCTTCCTCCGGCAAGGGAGCAAAGGGAGACTTGACCTCCACGGTTTTTACCTCAATAGAGGTAATCTCATCGTTCTCCCATGCAACGACCTCCGGGTCTCTTTCCTCTGTTTTCTCAGAAGTGACTTCCTTCTGGGGTTCGGTCTGCTGACGGAACGCATCCACGAAAAGTGCCGTCAGTCCGGGATTGGGTTTATCCACAAGGAAGCGAGAGGCGTTTTCGGGGCAGACATCAACGGTCTTCGCCCATTCCTTGAGGGGCTGGGGAATGCGCCCGTCAAAGTCTTTCTGCTGAATGGTGTTTGCGAGGACATATCGGACACGCTCCGGAGAGAATTGCTCAAGGACGCTTTTTACGGCAGCATCCGCATCCAGCCGGTTATCTCCGTAGTTGGAGCTGATCGCCGCTTCAATCGCTTTGCGGCATTCCACGTTTGCGGCGAGAGAAGCACGATATGACTCCAGCTCACCGGCTTCATAGGCGTAATTCGCTGTCTCGCGGTAAATGGGGACTTCCGGCTTTTCCTCCGGAACAGCTTCCTTTACGGGAGCTTCGACTTCTATCTCTGCGGACTGTGCTTTCTCTGCCAGCAGCACCTTGAGCTTGGCGTCAATGCCCTCGATCATCTCAGCCGCCGTCTTGCGGATGGTGTCCAGAGAGCTTTTCAGTTCCTTGGTTTCCTTGCCGGATGACCAACCGGCGATGTAACCGAAGGAGTAGTCCGAGGTTTCAATGCCGTACCGTTGGCAGACGGTGTAGGCAACGCTTTCCGCTTCAACCTCCTTGGTGTGCCGATCCTTCTTATCTTCTGGCGCGGCTTTCTCATCCGGCTTGACGGCGTGGAGCTTTGCGTGGGCGATCTCGTGAATGGCGGTTTTGACCGTCTGGATTTCGCTCATGCCCTCCTGAATGGCAATGCGGCTTTCAACCGGCGAGAAGAATCCCTTTGCACCGCCCGGAATGTCCTCAAAGGAAATAGGGACGGGAGATTCCTGCCTGAGCGCGTCGAAGAACGCCTCGTAGTTTTCGACGGTGCCTTTCAGCTCATCGACGATAATGTCCGGAAGCTCCTTGCCGTCCGTCTGGGAAACATCAAAGACACTTACCACCTTGAAGGCAGGACGCAGGACCTCAACCGTTTCCGTGACAGCCTTCCCATCTGCGCCGATCACCGGCTTCTGCGTCAGAGGATCAAGCTTCTCACGCTCTTCCTGCGCCTTATACGGCGCGGGTGCAAGAATCTTGATGCCCTTTTCGCCCTTCATGACCTGACGGTCAAAGTTGCGCTGCCACGAGGTATAACCGGCAACATAGGTTGCCTCCGGCTTCTGCATCGCAATGAGCAGCGTGTTGTTGAAGGAATAGTTGTAGAACTTGGACATCGTGCGGAGATATTCCTTGAACCGCTCGGATTCAAAAAGCTCCTTGATGCCCTGTTCCAGCTTGTCCGTGATTTCGCGGACTTGCTGTGCATTTTTGTTTTCAGCCATCTCAAACCTCCATTTCTTATTTGCTTTTGGGCGAAGAAAACCCCGTCTGGGATTTGCTCAGTAAACGAGCCTTTACCTCAGACGGGGTTTCTCTGCGTGTCAGCCGACGATGGAAGATGTTATCCTCGTTCTCCCATTCAATCAGCCGGTCAAACATATTCGGGTGCTTTGTGACCATGTGCAGCAGCTCCGAGTCACTGGCGTTGGGACAGAACCAGCAGCCGTTCCTCCGGCAGTGAGCGTAGATTGGAGAGAGCAGCCCGTGTTCCTGACAGAGCTTGTAGGCGTCAACCTCAGTCATGCCATGCTTGGCAAGCAGACTGACATTCTTCACACCGTCCAGACGCGCAAGTCGTTTTGGTTCATCCTCCGCGATGCCGACATAGCTCACAGTGTCCGGTGAGAGTGCGGCATTGTACTTGCGGACTGGCGGGATTTTGCAGTCACGATTGACTGCACACATACCAGCCCATGCAAAGCCGCGAACCTCGCCCTTGTGCGGTCCGCGGGTGATGACATGATGGAACACCTCATCGTAGGTCTTGTCCGCGTGGAGAATGGTAAACTTGATGCCCAGCTCCTTTTCGCAGAAGGGCTTGAGTCGGTCATAAATGAAGTCCCGGTGTTCCGGGACTTCGCCGCTTGTGTCTTTGTCGAACATGACCTCGCTGAAAACCGCCTCGTCAAGCGGCTCATTGTGCTGTGCAGCCAGCAGGAGCGTCGCTACGCTGTCTTTGCCTCCGCTGCATGAAGCAACATACTTTGGGCGGGTCATCGATCAAACTCCATCTTGAAGCTGACGTATTTGCCGCCGCTGTCATCCAGCCGGATCACCGCATCGTAGAGCTGAGGCTTCTTCGGCGTGTAAAGCCCGGTCACTCGACACCAGCCCTTGTCCAACAGCTCCTTTGCAATCTTCTTGGTCAGCTTCTTTTTCTTGCTGGAAAAGAACTTGTTGTCTTCCCACAGGCAGAAGGAGCAAGCCTTGTTCGAGCAGTAAAAGTTGCCCTTGCCGACATAGACCGGAGAGCCGCAGCGGGGGCATTTGCCGATTTCCTCCTTGCCCGTGCCGAAACGCTGGGCTTCGGCATCGGAGAGGAACGGATAGGCTTTCACGAGATCCCCGGTCATCCGGACAATGCCGCTGAGGAAGGCGTCCGCATCTGCCTTGCCGCGTTCAATCTCCATGAGCGTGTTTTCCCATTCCGCCGTCATTGCGGGAGACGTGATCTGTTCCGGCAGAACACAGACAAGGTTGCAGCCGTCCTTCGTGGGAATGAGGGATTTGCCCTTGCGTTCAGCAAAGCCGGACTTTACCAGCTTTTCAATGATACCGGCGCGGGTTGCGGGAGTGCCGAGACCTTTCTTCTCGGTGTCATCGTCAAACTGATCGTTTCCGGCAGTCTCCATTGCAGACAGGAGCGTGTCTTCCGTGTACTGCTTCGGAGGCGTCGTGAAGTGTTCCGTAACGCTGGCGGACACATTATCCAGAACATCGCCCTCATGGACTTCGGGCAGGGACTTCATGGGATCGTCCTTTTCCTTCGTCTTGAGAGATGCCTTAAACAGCTCTTCAATGGCTTTCCATCCGTTTTGAACGACGGTCTTGCCCTTGGCTTTGAACGCATAGCCCTCGCAGGAGAGTGTGATCTGCGTCTCTGCGTAGGTGTGCTTCTCGCCGGTCGCACACAGAAGGCGCATCCCAACAAGATTGAGGATTTTCTGCTCCGACTGAGGGAGCGCCGAAACATCCTGCTTTTCGAGCTGGACGGTCGGGAGAATAGCGTGGTGATCTGTGACCTTGCTGTTGTCGGTTACGCGGGCAATGTCCGGAGTAACCGAAACGTCGGAGAAAAGCGGAAGCTGGCGGCAGACGATGGAAATGACCTGACGGGCAGTGTCCTCCATATCGTCCGTGATGAACTGACTGTCCGTGCGCGGATAGGTCAGGAGCTTCTTTTCGTAGAGCGTCTGAACGAGATCGAGCGTCTGCTGGGCGGTGAAGCCGTAGTATCGGTTTGCCTCGCGCTGCAAGGTGGTCAGATCATAGAGCTTCGGAGGATTGACGGTTTTCGTCTCCCGCTTGAGAGAAGAAACGACGGCTTGCTTTTTCTCGCAAGCCGCCGCAATCTTTTTTGCTTCCTCTTCGGTTTTGACCTTTTCCAGATCGGCGGTCAGATCGCCCTTGCCGACGTGGACGTTGAAATACTTCTCCTTATGGAACGTGGAGATTTTCCCGTCACGCTCCACCAGCATTGCAAGGGTCGGCGTCTGGACGCGCCCGACCACCAGCTTCTTGTGATAGAGCGTGGTGAAAAGGCGGGTGCCGTTGATACCGACAATCCAGTCTGCCTTCGAGCGGCTGAGTGCCGCTTCATAGAGACGGTCATATTCCTTGCCGTCCCGGAGATGCTGGAAGCCTTCGCGGATGGCGGAGTCCTCCAACGAGCTGATCCACAGACGCTTGAAGGGCTTGGTGCATCCGGCTTTGTCGTAGACCAGCCGGAAGATCAGCTCACCCTCGCGCCCTGCATCGGTTGCGCAGACCAGCTCGGTGACGCGCTTGTCCTTCATAAGAGAGGACAGCACCTTGAACTGTTGTGCTTTGTCCTTCGTGACCTCAAACATCCAGCTTTCCGGAACAATGGGCAGATCGTCATACCGCCACTTGGCATACCGCTCATCGTAGGAGCTGGCGTCTGCCAGCTCCACCAGATGACCGAAGCACCACGAAACGATGTAATTGCCGCCCTCCATGTAGCCGTCCTTGCGGGATGTCGCGCCCAGCACCTTTGCGATGGACTGGGCAACGCTGGGCTTTTCAGCAATGACTAAGATCAATCTTCATCACCATCCGTTTCAGCATCCTCCGCAATCTGCGGCTCTTCATCCTCGTTGATGTACGGCTCTTCCTCGTAGCCTTCATCGTCAAAGAAGTCCATGTCTTCATCCTTGGGCTTTCTGCCCTTGACGAACTTGATGTAGTAATAAGCTGCACCCGCAGCACCGGCAAGGGCAAAGATGACGAGGATCACGCCGATGTTGGATTTCTTTTCGGGTTTAGGGGCGGGGACATCGGTTTCCGCATCCTTGTCCGGCTCAGGTGTAGCGGGGGCTGTGCCGGTGCATTCGCTCATGTTGGTCTTGCAGACCGGGCAGTCGGTATTGACTTGACCGGCAACGCATTTTTCCTTGCAGTTACAGGTGGTCAGAGCCGCCGCAGTATCTTCATCCAGCAGCGCAAGCAGATCGCTTTCATCGACCATGTTCAGGAAGTACGTCTGATACTGTTCCTCATCCTCGTTGATGGGCGCATCGTAGTCGATGACAATGAAGAAGGTGTTGCCGCTCTTCGTCTGGACTGTGATGAACTGCTTGTTGGTTGCCTTATCATAGAGCAAGTCGCGGGTGTAGGCGTTGCCCTCATCGTCAATCGGCTCACCCTTCGGCTTTTCCGACGCGGGAGTAGTCTCGGGCTGCTGTTCCGGCTGGGTTGCCTCCGTAACGGGAAGGTTCTGCTCGGTATCATCGGCGTAGGCAAACGCCGTCACCGAGAAGCAGGACAGAACCATGACGCAGACCGCAAGGACGGTCAGAAAACGAAATTTCTTACGCATTGTCGATTACCTCCGTATTTTCAGCGGGCTTGGTGCCGCCCTTCATGGAAGACAGGAACGCCATGATCTGATCCTTGTCCATCACCATAGAGCGCACGGTATTGATGATTTCAAGGTTTTCCAGCTCTGTCTTCTTGTCGTACAGCTCCTTGAGCTGACCTTCGATTTCGGACTTCTTCTTTTCAGCCTTCTCAATGTCGGAGAGGACTTTCTGATACTTGGGATTCATGCAAAACTCCTTTCTTTTAATAGGCGGGTCTTCCGAAGGCGTAGAAATGCTGCTGCCAATAGGAAGAGTTGATAGATGTGTACTGAATGGGATCGCCGCAGTGAATCATGACGCCATCACCGACGTAGATGCCGACGTGGGACACGCCGGGGGTGTCATACGTCCCGACGAAAAAGATAAGATCACCGGGCTGTGCATTCGCCTTTGAGACCGGCGCACAGACATTGTAAAGCCCCTGTGCGCCCAATCGTCCGGTATTCACAAGACCGCTGTTTGTGAGAACATAGCTGACGAAGCCGGAGCAGTCAAAGGACGTGTCGGGATTGGAGCCGCCCCACACATACGGATAACCGAGATACTTTTCCGCCTCGGTAATCAGCGTTGCAAACTTCTCGTCGTTCAGGTATTCCGGGTTGACATCGTAGTCGGCGGGAGGATTTGTGATGTACTTGTCCACATAGGGAGAGTCACCGAACAGATCCTCGCGGTTGCCAAGCACCGACATATACGTTGCGTACATGGAAAGCTGTTCCTGAGACATGATGTAGACTGGGACATGGGAGAGATTGAAGTTTTCGAGCTTCACGTTGCAGATGTAGTAGTCATACGGGACGCGATAGGTTTCCGTGTGCGTGTTGCCGTCTGCGTCCGTCCATGTGTCGGTCTCCGTGCGGTATCTGGTTTCGACGATGACCTCTTCGGTGAGGATGTACTGCTTTTCAAACAGCATTTGGAGCGTACCCTGCACCTCATCCAGCGTGAACTCGCCCTCATGGAGAGCAGAGAGGATGGAGATCAGCACATAGGGGTCATGCTCAATATCGTCCAGATCGAAGTGGTATTCATCGTAGTTGTGAGTGCTTTCGTAGGTGTCGAGATAGCTTTGCAGCTCTTGCTCCATCCGGCAATACTGCGCCTCCGCGCCGAGCATCGCGTCATCCTCGCTGAGATAAGAGGAAGCGATAACCGACGAACCGGTAGAGGTGAGCATCGAACACGAGCTGATTCCGGCACCGAGCAAAACGAGAAGGGCAATTCCGACGCCGATCCAGATGAAGACCTTCTTGTTCTTCTCAAAGAACTCCTTGATCTTGTCGGACGCCTTCTCACCGAGCTTCTTGCCGGTATTCTTTGTGGCAGTCCCGGCAGTCTGAGAACCGGCATTTCGAGCGGCGGCATATTCCTTCTTGATGCTCTGCTTCTGGTAGTGCTTGTTCATGTTCTGCTTCTTCATCTCAGGATGCTCCTGCTGATTTCTCTCATATTGGAGCTTCGCATCCGCAGCATCCGCCTTGTGTTCCAGCTTGGAGACCTTCTCGTAGGGCTTGTTGACGCTGCTTTCCCGATGATGACTGAAATGCCGAGCGGCAGTCTCAGCGGCGATCTCCGTTTTATGCGCCGCCTCAACCGCCGTGTTTTCCTGTTCGACCTCATGGATTTTGCCGTGAATGCCGGAAGCGAGGGTGTCACCGACCTTGCGGACGGTTTTATCTGCCTCAAATTGCAGCTTGCCTTTGCCCTTGGGCTTTTTCAGCTCATCCTCAAAATGAAGGCGGGTTTTGCCCTTGCCGGTCTCTTCATCGAAGACACGCTCTTTCTTGAGAACCTTGTGCGTGGGCAGCTTTTCACGGGCAGCATCCAGACGCTCATGCGCCTTTTCTGACTTTCTTTCGAGCTTCTGCATCCGCTTCGCGGGCGGGACGGCATCGTCCGAGAGCGGCTTTGCAGAGGCAGTCTCCGCCGCTTGAGTGAGAACGGCATCTGCATCAACGGCTTCAACCGCAGAGGTCTTGCGCAGCTTGTGGGTGACAACCGTTTCGGCAATCACCGTGCCGGTATGAGAAGAAACGCCGTGCTGCTCTAAAGTTGGAGGCTTGAACGGCGTTTCCGAGGGCAGCGGTTCAGGTGCATTCTGGGGTGGATTTTCTGCCCTTTTCTCTTCTGTGACGGACGTTTCCGAGGGCGGCTGTGTGTCGTTATCCTCGGCGTGTTCCGCCTGAAACTGGCGATGCTGACGGCGCATCTGCACCTTTTTCTGTTCCTCCGGTGAAAGTGCCTCGGAAGGCTCGGCTGTCTCATCGGGCTTCACCAGCTCTGCATCTTCCAGCCTCTTTGACACACGCTGCTCGGTGCCAGCCGTCAGGTTTTCCACGACCGCGCCCTCCCGCGTCATCCGCACGACTACCTTGTCGCGGGCTTTGAGTTCCGGTTCCTTGGACATCAGATTTCACCTCTAATCCGCTTGTAGGCAAGCTCGGTGTATTCAGGGTTCAGCTCTATGCCCACGAAATGACGCCCCATCTGCGAAGCAACCATGCCGGTTGTGCCGCTTCCCATAAAGGGGTCAAGCACAATGCCGCCTTCGGGACAACCGGCGAGAAGGCAGGTTTCAACCAGCTTCGGAGGATAGGCGGCATAGTGACCGCCCTTGAAGGGGACGGTGTTGATCTTCCAGACATCGCGCTTGTTGCGGAGCGGATTGATGTCTGCGTCCTTGATCTCGCCATGCTCACGCGGGCGGTTGATGGACTGCGGCTGAGGCTGACCGGGAACGGGCTTGCCGTATTTGTTGCCGCCCTTCATGCCGCGCTTGAGGCGTTCTGCCGTTGCAGGGGCAATCGGCTCGGAGATTGCCTTGTAGTCAAAGAAATACTTCTTGGACTTTGAGAACAGGAAAATATGCTCATAGCAGCGGGCGCAGCGGTCTTTGACGCTCTCCGGCATGGGGTTATCCTTCATCCAGATGATGTCGTTGCGCAGATACCAGCCGGTATCGCGGAGGGCAAAAGCCAGCATCCACGGAATGCCGATCATGTCCTTCGGCTTGCAGCCCTCAACCTTGTTGTTGAGAGCCACAGCCTGACCGTTTCTGCCGTTGGGGTTCTTCGGGTCAATAAAATCTCCCTGATTGCCTTTTCCGGCGTAGGTGTCCGAGATGTTCAGCCAGAGCGTTCCATCCGGACGCAAAACGCGCCTGACTTCGGTAAACACTTCCGTCAGGCGCGAGATATATTCCTTCGGCGTTGTCTCTCTGCCGATCTGAGCCTCCATGCCGTAATCGCGGAGCGCGTAATACGGAGGGGACGTCACACAGCAATGAACGCTGTCATCGGGCAGAGTTTTCAGGATTTCAAGGCAATCGCCGGTATGAATGATGTCAAGTTGTATGGTGGTGTACCTCCTGTTCTGTTGGATTTGTGTTTCCATTGAAATGTTGGCTGTGAAACCCAACAACATTTCAATGGGCATCAGTCGGAGTAATACTCGTCCGGCTCATAGTTCTCATCTTCCATGAAGTCCTCGTCGAAATCGTCAATCTCGTCCGCCCAACGGTCGAAGATTTCCTCGGCTTCCTTCGCCGCCTCACGATAGAGGCTCAGGCGGTTCTTCTCAAAGGCGGCAAAGGCGGGGACGAACTTGCCGAACTCGCGGATTGCCTTCACATCCTGCGTGCGCATATCTGCAACGCACTGGATAATTTCGGACATGGTGAGCAGATCGTCGATCATCAGCTCATACTCATCCTTGGGGATAGATACGGTTTCATCATCCGCCGCGTCAGCGAAAGGGGTATTCTCATCGCTGTTGCTGCACTTGGGAACATCAACCTTGAAGTAGAAACCGATCATATCCACAGATACCTTGGTCATAATCTGACGCGCCTCCTTGACCTTTTCGTCGATGTCCTCCCTCACATGGAGGTAGGCGCGGTGATGCTTCTTGAGGTCGCTTTCCAGTCGGATCAGATCGGTCAGCTCCCACAGAGCCTTAAACAGTGCGGAGGTGTTCTCTCCGTATTCGATAGCGTCCGCATAGGGAATGGTAATCATCTTATTGTTCATATTCAAAAATCCTCCTTAGTTCTGTACGGTTTCTTCGGGTTTGGTGGTCATGATGCGGTAGAGCTGGGTGTCCTTCGGGAAATCGTCCTTGAAGGGAACGATGGTAGAGCCATAGAAGATCAGCCCCTCACCGGCGTTGGAATTGGTGATGTAGTTCTGCTGGCTGGGCGAGATGTTCAGCGCCTTCGAGAGAATCTGCCGGTCGCCGGACGCCTGATTCAGAAGGTAGACAAAATCCGAGTTTTCAAAGATGTTCTCTACCTCGCGGGACGCAAGAAGATCCTTGACGTTCTGGGTGATGCCGGTGGGGATGCCGCCCCACTTTCTGAAACGCTTCCAGATTTCCACGCTGTACGCGGCGGTCTGTTCCTCTTTCAGCAAAAGGTGGAACTCGTCCATGTAGTAGCGCGTTGCCTTGTGCTGGGCGCGGTTGATGGTAACTCTGTTCCACACCTGATCCTGCACAATCAGCATACCGAGCTTCTTGAGCTGCTTGCCGAGTTCGCGGATGTCATAGCAGACGAAGCGGTTGTTGACATCCACATTCGTTCTGTGATTGAAGACGTTCAGAGAGCCGTGAACATAGATTTCAAGGGCAGTTGCGATGCGCTGTGCCTCCGGCTCCTTCTGATTTCTCAGAATGTTGTAGAGGTCTTCGAGGATCGGCATTTTCTCCGGCTTGGGGTCTGCAAGAAACTCCTGATAGACCATGCGGACGCTGCGGTCAATGATGGTCTTCTCAACCGGCTGCAAGCCGTCCTTGCCGCCGACAATCAGCTCACACATGGAGAGGATGAAGTCGGATTTCAGCGTCAGCGGGTTTTCCTCTTCGGAGTAGTTCGTGTTGATGTCCAGCGGATTGATGTAATCCGTGCTGACCGGCGAAATGCGGATGACCTGACCACCGAGCTTCTGCACAAGGGGGAAATACTCGGCTTCGGGGTCGCAGACGATGATGTCATCCTCCGTGATGAGGAAGGCGTTCGTCATTTCGCGCTTGGCGGAGAAGGACTTACCGGAACCGGGCGTACCCAAGATCAGCCCGTTGGGGTTCTTGAGCTGCTTGCGGTCAACCATGATCATGTTGTTGGACAGCGCATTCAGTCCGTAGTAGAGAGCTTCGCCGCCCTGAAAAAGCTCCTGCGTGGTGAACGGCACGAAAACCGCCGTGCTGGAAGTGGTCAGTCCGCGTTCGATCTCCACCTGATTGACGCCGATAGGCAGAGAGGACATCAGCCCTTCCTCCTGCTGGAAGTCGAGACGCTTGAGCGCACAGTTATACTTTTGGGCAATGGCGGCGGTCTGGAACACCGCATTTTCGAGCTTCTGGCGGTTGGTTGCCGTGTTCATGATGAGAATGGTCACAAGGAACAGTCTCTCATTGCGGGTCTGGAGATCCTGCAACAGACGCTTTGCCTCACCGCCGAAGGTGGCGAGATCGGACGGGATGATGTCCATATCGTAGCCGGAGCGGACTGCCTTTTTCTGCTCTTCAATCTTCATCTTGTCGAGGTCGGTGATCTTCGACTTGATGCTCTTGATTGCCTTCGCCTGGTCAATCGTCCGGATATGAAAATTGACCGTAATGTTGCTGTCCATCTCAAGGAAGTCGGCAAGCATACGGTCATTGAGTTCCGGCGCGAGGATTTGCAGGAAGCTCACCGCACCGATGGTTTTGCCCATCTTGAAGCACTTGCCTTCACGGAAGTCAAAGGAAGTGGGAGCGATGAAGTCCTTGCTGGAAAGCCCCGTCCGGGCAACCATATCGAAGGAAAAGCGGAACGGCTCATTGCTGTCCATATTGAACACATCATGAAGCACTTTCAGCCGTTCGTAGCCGGACAGCGGCTCGGTTTTCACGCCGAGAGTTTTGAAGTTGTTGAGAATGTCGGTTTCAATGCGTTCGAGCTTCGGCTTTGCCGTGCGGAGGGAGTCCGCCTCAATGCCGAAGGTGATGTACTTCTTCTTGACCAGTCCGTTGTTGCCCTTGGTGAGCTGGCTTTGCAGCATACCGGAATACTCGGAGCGGATGTCGTTGAAGGCGTCCTCCTGTGCCGGAATGTTGATGCGCTTGCGGAACTCATTGAGGCTTGCCTTCTGATTGATGAAGGAGAGCTGGACGAAGATCGAGCTGTCGAAGTAGTTCAGAAAGTCGCACCAGTTCTCAAAGATGGCAGTTTTGTCCTCGTTCTGCGCAAGCTGGTAGTTGATGTCCTCAAAGGCGATGGACTTCGTGTAGAGGCGGCTGTTTACCTTGCAGATACCGTCGCGGCACATCTCCACATAGGGAATGGTCTGCTGGGCGGACTTGCGGACTTTCTTTGCCTTCCTATCCTTTTTCTTCTGCATGACGATCCGCTTCTTTTCCTGAGCGGAAAGGGCATCGCCGTAAACGATGCCGTTTTTGACCGTCATCTTAGGCTTTGCCTTTACTGTGCTGTTGTTCAAGCTGCAATTCCTCCTGTTCTTTGATTTTCTGCTGAATCTCAGCGTAGAGATTGTTTGTGCGATAGGGACGCACCTTGTCCCGGATGAACATGGACTGTACGATGTGGTACAGATACTTTTCGGCGGGCTGACCGTCCTTCTCGTAAAGCGCGAAGAAGATGAACGGGAGCATGATAACCACCATCAGCATTGCCGCCGTGGACAAGTCGAGATGTGCCTTCGCCAGAAAGAAGATCGGGACGCCGACTGCCGCAGCGACGGAAAAACAAATGAGCTGCCGCTTGGTCAGGTTGAACATGACCTTCGTTTTGACGCGGTTAAGATCCTTCGGGACCGGAACAAATGCCATTGACTGTTTCCTCCTTTCTAAGCTGCTTTTCATAGCGCAGCTTCATTTGTGCGGGATATTGATCCTCCTTCGGCTGACGCTTGCCTGTCCAGCGAAGCCCACCCGCTTTGCCTTGACAGATCCAGCCGGAAGCCCGAAGGCTTGCACCGTTTTCGCTTTCCAGCGTGTAGGTGATGATGCGCTTATAGCCCATAGCCGCAGCAGCTCTTGCCGCCGCGCCGTAGAGAAAGCTGCAAGCGTTCTTTGCGCCGTTGGTGCATAGCCTTGTAACCTCCAATGTGAAGCCGTCATCCAGATACCGGCTGACGGGACGCCCGGCGATGATTACACCGACCAGCTCACCGTCTGCTTCACAGCCGATGGAAAACTTGTGACCGGCAACCGGCTTATGATGCCGGTGATACTTCCGGACATACTCGTTGGCGTCTCGAAGAGAGATAGGTCTTAGCCGCAGCATGGTGTTTCCTCCATTGGAAGATGTGCTGTGCATTCGACCTCGTTGCCCCAAACGTCCCAGCCTTCGGGAGACTGACGGGCAAAAAGCTCTACGCGGGGAAGGTCTCCCATGAGCCGAACAATGCGCTCCCGCGCTTCATCCGGCTTTTTGGAATGCTCTTCGATGTGGCTGAGGATGACCTGACGCACACCGGCGTCAACTCGCTTCGGGTGTCCCTTTGTGGCAAGGATGCAGATTTCGGCATTCGCCCTTGTCCAGTAGCCCATGCCGGTAAAGAGATCGTCGTTCCTTCGGTTTTGCTTCACCCATACAAAAGCCACGGTCTTATAAGAAAAGCCCCATGCCGTCAGCACTTCGAGTGCTTCACAGAGGCACGGGAACGTGATCCAGAGAAACAGAGTGCAGTCCTTAGCGGCAAGCTCACCGACCGGAAGTGCCTTGATGTCTTCAATGCACATTGTCGGGTAGTGGCTTTCCGCCGACCGTCCCTGTCCCTTCTTGGAGTAAGTCCGATACGCCCAAGGGGGATCGGCGTAGATGATGCTGTACTTCTTCATGCTGCCGACCTCCTTAGTGCGCATGGAAGATGGATTTTGCAAGGCTTCCGGTCTTGAACAGCGAGAAGCACAGAATGACCGTGTACGCTGCCACAGAGAACAGAGCCGAATGAATGTTGTCTGCGATGATCATGCCGTTGATCAGCACCGCATAGATGCCGACGCAGACCATGATGAGAAAGCCCTGAAATGCCAGAGCGAACAAGCCTTTCAGATAGTTCGTGCCGATGCTGCCCCATTCGCGGTTGCTCATGGTTGCGATGGGAATAGGCGCGATGCTCACGGTGCAGTAAATCTCAATCATGCGCCCGTAGAGGATAACCGTAATGAGGATCGCCATGATTTTGAGGCACAGGCTGATCAGAAGCGTTTCTATCGACAGTCCGAGCAGTTCTCCGACGCCCATGTTCTCCATGCCGGTACGCATCTGCGCAATCGTCGCGTCAATGTCAATGCTCGTGTTGCCGTGGATTACTCCTGCTGCACCGGAAACTACGTTCTGCCCGATGTCGAATACTGCCATCACGATGTCAAACGTGTGTGTCACGAGATAGATCGCCACAGCCGCCTTGAAAAACCACTTGAAGAACATCCAAGTGTCCATGTCGTGAAGGTTGTTTTTCTCGGTGATCATGGAAATCAGCTCGTAGCACAAAACGAAGGTGATGATGATACCAGCGATGGGGACTATCACGTTTTCGGATAGTCCCCGGATCATCTGGTACACGCCGCCGTTCCAGCCGGACGGGGTTTGCCCGACCTCGGCGGCAATCGTTCCTACCTTCTCGTTGACATCGGTGAACATATTGGTCAGGTTGCTCTCGATCCATCCGATCAGCATATCCTTGAGAGCTTGTTCGATCTTTTCTAAAATGCTGCCCAATATTTCACCACCCTTCGGTTAAGCTGGGCTTGCCGTGGATTAGCCGAACAAACCGGAGAGCAGGGGGATGAGGGTCGTGCCGATCAGCACCACACCGCCGCCAGCCATGAGCTGCTTGATGCCCTGAGACTTGGCGCCGGGGTTGTCGTTGCCGTAGCCTTCCATGAGGTTGACAACACCCCACACTGCGAGACCTGCGCCGAGGGCGATAACGAGCGTCTGAAGAACCGTGACAGCCTGATTGATGAAAGCCATAGATTTTCCTCCTTGATTTGAAAAAGATTGGTTGTGTATTTTTGAAAATGGGCATAAAAAAAGAAGCCCCGTCGCTGTTCTGCTTTGGGAGCCATCAGGCTTTACCCACTGCGCAGTGCAGCGACGGGGCTTTAATCCGCTTCGACCTCGCCCATATCATAGAGGTCGAATGTGTCATCGGGCTTGACTACCAGCTTGTGCTGCCGGTACTTCTCGATGTCAAAGGCGTTCCGCTTGTTATAGTCGGAGAGCTGCCGGTACTTTGGATGCTTCGTAATGTCGTATTTGTTACTGAGAAAAGGTCTCACGCCTCGAAGCTGCAAAATACACTTGGCTCCGTCCATGACGGCGATCTCATCCTGAGACATCAGTTCCTTGCCGGTTTTCTGATAATTCAAGCCATAGGAGTTGTTGTTGGAACGGGTTTCTGAGGTGTTGTAAAGGTCGATTGTCTCCTTGCCCAGCACCTCGCTGATTTCCTTGAGGGTGGATTTCTCCTTGCCGCCGAGGAAAAGTGTGCAGTCACAGTTGCCCGTGATGGTGTCAGCCGCATCCTTGTAGATGGTCTTGAGCTGAGACTGGGACTGCAAGATGATTGACGCCGAGATTTCCCGGCTTCGGATGGTGGCGATGAGCTTATCAAACTTCGGGATTTGACCGATGTTCGCAAACTCATCGAGCAGACAGCGCACATGGACGGGAAGCCGTCCGTTGTAAACGTCATCTGCTTTATCGCACAAAAGGTTGAAGAGCTGGGAATACATGATCGCCACGACGAAATTGAAGGTGTCATCGGTATCGGAAATGATGACGAACAGCGCCGTCTTCCGGTCTCCGATGGTGTCCAGCTCCATCTCATCGTAGCTCATCAGCTCCCGCAGCTCTGCGATGTCGAAGGGCGCAAGCCTTGCACCGCAGGAAATCAGGATCGACTTCGCGGTTTTGCCAGCCGCCAGCTTGTATTTGCGGTATTGCTTGACCGCAAAGTGGTCAGGATCGCGGGCTTCAAGCTCATCGAACATGACATCCACGGGGTTCTTGAAGGTCTCATCGTCCTCTCTGGCTTCTGAGGCATTGATCATTTCGAGCAGGGTAGTAAAGTTTTTCTCGTGATCAGGTGCCTCGTACCAGATGTAACCGATGAGGGCTGTATAGTACAGCTTCTCCGCCTTCACCCAAAAATCTTCGCCGGACTTATCGCCATCTCCCTTCGTGTTGACGATGATCGTATTGACCAGCTTGAGGATGTCCTTCTCGCTGCGGATGTAGCTGAACGGGTTGTAGTGCATGGATTTCCGGAAATTGATGGTGTTCAGCGACTTGATGACGTAGCCGCCCTTTTCAAGCATCCTGCCGCACTCTACCAGCACCGTACCCTTCGGGTCAGTGACCACATAGGAACTGTGCATCTGGAGAAGGTTTGGCTTCAACCAAAAGCGAGTTTTACCGGAACCCGAACCGCCGATAATCAGAACATTCTTATTTCGGGCATTGGCAGGATTCTTCGGGCGATTGCTCATCATCAGCCGCTCCGTTTTCGTCAGGATCACATTGTCCTCGAACTTTGGTGCAATAAACGGCTCAATATCTTTTGCCGTTCCCCAACGAGCAGAACCGTACTCAACATTGTGTCGGTACTTCTTTGCGTTTTTGCCTTTTAGATAGACAGCCAGCCGAAGTCCTGCGCCGCAGAGAATACCAATCAGCAAATCCAACGGGTGAAAGCTGGGAAACGGATTGTTCAGGGCTATCGGAAGGGCATGAAAAAAGCTGAGGATTTTCGCAGATGAATCTGCCCCCTCAGCCAATCTCCATGCTTCTCCTAAATTCGTAGCGAACAACCCTACCAGAAAATACGGTAAATTCAGAATCAGGAGCTTTTTCATTTTTCTCTTATCCATCACAGATCACGCTCCTGTTTCTTCTCTCGAACCTTCTTCGGAATCGCTGCGACAATTTCCTTGAACTTCTTCAGCTGCGCCAGAACGCTCGGCTTTTTATTCTTGGTTAATGCCCTTGCCTGATGTTCCTTGCAGATTGCATCCAAAGCATCTGCATCTTTAGAACGGACAAAAACAAGAAACCGGGGAGGATCAACGGACTTATCTTTTCTTACGGCAAAGTCCACGCCGTACTTCTTGGCGAGCTTTTCAAAATCACGGATACTCTCTTTGTCGATCTCAACATTCGTAGCACCCTGATTCTGTCCCAAAAGCTGTTTCACGGATTGCTTTCCATGAACGGCAGGGTCTCGTGCCTTTTTCATCTTCACTTTTTTCCCGGTGCTGCAAATACTTGCGGATACCGGCAATGATAGTGCGCCCTGTCAGCTTGGTTGTGCTGATCGCCAGGTTTACTGTCCTGTTTTCGACTTCTTCCTGCATGATTCATCACCTCCTGCAAGCAGTAGAGTGAACAGATTATCGTGCCATATCTCTGTGGTCGTAATACAGATTGCCCTTAGCAACTGCGGCATGGCTGATAATCTTGATATTGCCAGCTTTCTGATTATCCAGAGCCTTCTGATAACCCACATCGCTCAAATACAGGCGATTTCTTTCGCCTTTCCAACCGACAGGCGATTCATCGGTCAGCACATCGAAAATAATCATGTGCTTGGTGGCGTCATCAAATCGTGCCAAGTCCATATAGGTATGTCCCTGGTACTCCTTGGCACCATCCTGAATCCGCTTTCGCTCCATCAGCTCTCCAATCGTCGAATTTCTTTGCATAAGAACCTCCTTACAGAACATCTCGGTCAGGGTTACTTTTATGGGGAACCGAATCAGCTTTGACAGGTGCATCTTCTTTCTTCACCATGTCATCCGGCAGGGGAAGCGCCATAATGCTGCGCCCCATGCGTACAAAAGTCTCAGGCTGATGAAAGTGTTCCTCAAACTGCTTCATCAGTTCCGGGGACAGAGAACAAAAATCATCCTCGCCCAATCCCACAACCAGAAAATCACCGGCGATAATGTCATAAATATCGCCGTCATCATCACGCAGCGCACGGTTCAGGTCTTTGCCTACGAGTTTACCTTCGTCGTGCATCACCAGTGCAACCGGCTCATTGAACGGATAAGTTGCCTCAATATCGCCACCTACGGCTTTCTGCAAATCCTCCAGCTCACAGCCGATCTGCACAGCCTGCGGATACATGAACGGCTTTACCAGCAACACATTCATGGTATCTGCCTGTTCTTTCTGAACCTCCCGTTCCTCGGTCGTGCCGAACGCAACACCGGTAAAGTTTTCAGAGTCCAGAATGTACTCCGAATTGTAATAAGCGGCTCTAACCTGTTCCTCTGCCGCATCGTGAGATTCTGCTTGTACCGTAACCGTTTTCTCCAAGGTTTCGGTAATCTTCACATCGTATTCTTTCAAGTTTCGATACCTCCGTTTCTTTGGAAATAAGAAAAGCGACCATCCATGAACCTGTTACAGTTCATAAATAGTCGCATCCACATCGGCTAAAAGCTCGAACAAGCAAATATCGTCCAGTTCGCAAATCAGGGAACCCATGTCGAAGAAAATATCGTCCTCGCATTCCACCGTAGTAACTACGCTGCGGTGTTCGTTAAGACAAATGGCTTCTTCCTTGTCCATCGTAATCGTGGACATACAGGACACCACATAGAAGGTCATATCTTCTGCTAACCACAGCTCCTTGCTCTGAATCGTGCGAACTTTTTCATTGCCGCTCGTATCTTCTACATAGGACAGAAGCCGCACGGCTCTGCTGTTCAGAAGTACCTTTCCCTGATAGTCGATACCCTCACCAGCAGAGGACAATACTCGATACTCGCTAATCATCTCGGCATTTTTCTGAAACGACTTTGCCAGAAGCGCAGGAGAAATATCATCGAACTCCTCACTGTAGTTTACGAGCATATCTACCATATAATCAGGATCGCAAAGGTCGTAGAGTTCTTCCAAAGCGCCCTGAATGTTTTTGGGTGTAAACATTTTTTCACCTTACCTTTCCATAGATTTTTCTCTTTTTTTCTGCCACTGTTCCAAAAGCTGAATGATTTTATCCTCCATCTGCTTGTTGGTATAGGACTTCGGGAAGTATTTTCGCAACGAATCCGTTTTGAAGGTTACTCTGTCCAGCTCTCCCTTCTTGATTTCATTCATAATCTCGCACATCGCATCCAGCGTACACTCGCCCTCCTGTGCGAGTTTTTTAATTCGCTGTGCTTGCGAAAGGGAAGGAGCTGCTTGAGCATAATCCATTGCAGAAAGAAAATTCTGCTGTTCTTCACTTGCCAGATAGGAAAGCTCTACCGCAGGATTAAATTTGATCTGACCCGTATCCACCATATCCAGCAGTTCCGGAATCAGTTCGGTCAGACGGATATAACGGTGTACCTGATTTCTGCTTTCTCCTGCCTCCTGACCGACTATATCCATTGCCTGCAACTTCATCCCAACTTGGGATGAAGTTAAATCGGTGCGTTGACCTTGATGTTTAATCGCATCCAGCTTCATCTTATAAGCAAATGCTCTTTCACTCGGCAGGATACTCTCCCTCTGCAAATTCGCATCAACCATCAAAATAATGGCTGCATCATCGTCCAGGTCACGAACAATCGCAGGCATGGTTTCCTTACCCGCAAGCTCCGATGCCCGGTGCCGCCTGTGACCAGAAACGATTTCATAACCACCGTCGGGGTCAGGACGGACAATCGCAGGAGTGAGAACTCCGAAATCTCGGACGCTCTCTGCCGTTTTCATCATTTCTTCATCATCAACCACACGGAAGGGGTGTCCCTCAAAGGGGTGTAGCTCAGAAAGCGGAATTTCCTGCACACGCTCCTGCTGGGCTTCAGCTCTGGATTGATCGGTGGAGAAAATATCATCGTACCCCTTCAAGCTGATGTTTGCGCCTTTTTTCTGCATTGTTTAACACCTCCTTCGTCAGAATTTTATAGGCTTCGGCAACTTTGCCTTTGGGATCATGCTTGAAGATACTGGTTCCCTCTGCGCTGATTTCCTTTGCACGGACAGAATGGGGGATCTCTGTGCCGAATACTTTGATTTTGCCGCCATAGGTCT
>OKUF01000244.1_pt1 | contig 22092 bp, 16 predicted proteins | sample 1606781 | NCBI WGS metagenome assembly OKUF01 (sample SAMEA3882555, study PRJEB24775) | human gut metagenome | biome: human-associated habitat; feature: intestine environment; material: feces | place: Netherlands | collected 2009/2010
TGCACAGGCCGTTACAACGCAGGTACAGATACCTTTAAATCCAAAACGGATTGCGATATTTCCGGCACCCATGTTTGCGATTGTCATCGGAATATAGAATGGGGAGATCTTGTCAAAACCACGTCTCTCGCCAGTCTGATAGTTCTTCTCTGTGACTTCCATGCCGCCGATACCGCTGGAGAAGATGACTCCACATCGCTCTGCATCTTCCTTCTCCATGTCCAGACCACTCTGCTTAAATGCCTCGTCAGCTGCAACAACTGCATACTGTGCGTAGCGGTCCATACGTCTGGCATCCTTCTTGTCGATTACGGCTGTTACATCCAGATTCTTTACCTCTCCGGCAAGCTTCACTGCATGGTTCGTCGTATCAATTCTTGTAATCTCATCAATTCCGCAGACACCTTTTTTTACATTATCCCATGTTGTCTCTACGTTATTTCCCAAAGGGTTTACAGTTCCTAAACCTGTAATCACAACTCTTCTGCTCATTTTTTCCCTCCTACATTGCCATACCGCCATCTACACAGATGACCTGACCGGTAATATAACTTGCATCATCACTTGCCAGAAAACGGACAAGATTTGCAACATCTTCGACCTTGCCAAGCTTCTTCATCGGAATACTCTTTAAGTTCTCTTCCACAACAGCCTCAGGCAGCTTTGCTGTCATATCTGTCTCAATAAATCCCGGTGCCACCGCATTCACGGTAATGCCACGGGAACCGATTTCCTTCGCAACAGACTTTGTCATACCGATCAAGCCTGCCTTGCTGGATGCATAATTGACCTGTCCGGCATTTCCACGGACACCGACCACGCTGCTGATGTTGATAATGTGTCCACGCTTCTGCTTGAGCATGATCTTTGATACATGCTTGATACACAGAAATGCACCCTTTAAGTTCGTGTCAATGACCTGCTCGAAATCTTCCTCCGTCATCTTCAGCATCAGGTTATCCTTCGTGATACCTGCATTGTTGACAAGAATATCAATGCTTCCGTACTCTTCCTTTACCTTTGTCACGAGTGCCTGTACATCTTCATTTTTTGCAACATCTGCCCGAATGGCGGATGCCTTCACACCATATGCCTCACACAGCTTTACTGTCTCTTCGGCACCAGCTGCGCCATGTGCATAACAGGTTACGACATTGGCACCTGCCTCTGCAAGCGCAACACAGATTGCACGACCGATTCCACGGCTTCCGCCTGTGACAATGGCTGTTTTATTCTCTAATGTCATAGATTCCCTCCAAATTTACTTTCCAAGTGCTTCTAATAATATATTTAATGAATCGATATCTTCTACTGAATAAGTAGCAAAGCTGCGGTCGATCTTCTTTACGAATCCGGAAAGTGTCTTACCCGGACCAACCTCGATAAAGGTATCAACGCCCTGCTCGATCATGTACTTGATAGAATCTTCAAAATATACGCTGCTCTGTACCTGTGTCTCAAGCATCTGAGGAATTGTCTTATCTGCTGCAAGCTCCTTACCGGTTGCATTGAACAGAACAGGGAACTTCATCTCACCGAAATGCTCGGTCTTGAAACGCTCTGCAAGCTTGTCACCAGCCGGCTTCATCAGAGATGTATGGAATGGTCCGCTGACTGCAACAGGCACGATTCTTCTTGCGCCCTTCTCCATCATCAGCTCTCCGGCTCTTGTGATAACCGGTGTATCACCAGATACAGTCACCTGAACTGGTGTATTATAATTTGCAACCTCTGCGATATGGAACTCGCTGTCTGCAAATTCTTCCTCTGCCTGCTTACAGCATGCCTTGATCGTCTCACGGTCAAGATTCATAACTGCGATCATACCAGTGTCTCTGCCTGTCACTGCCTCTTCCATGGATTTACCACGGTATGCAACAAGGTCGATGACCTGCTGCTCCTCGAATACACCTGCCGCATAGAGTGCGGAATACTCACCGAGTGAAAGTCCGGCTGCAATCTCCGGTACGATACCCTTTGCTGCAAGAATCTTTGTCACACCAACCGCAAAGGCAACCATACATGGCTGTGTGTATCTTGTCTGTCCAAGCTTCTCGATTGGACCATCGAAACAACATTCCTTCACGTCAAAATCAAGCTTTACATTGTCAAATACCTCGCGGAACTCTGGATATGCCTCATAGAGATCTTTTCCCATTCCGACATGCTGTGCACCCTGTCCAGCGTATAAAAAACCGATCTTCATAATTTCCTCCTGCTTATCTATGATTATTCTATCAATTTATGCCGTCACGCATTCGCGTGCCTTATCTTATCTAAATGCCCTCACTGTTCAGCTTTGCAAGCTCTGCAAGGGAATCCTCATACAAGCCCTTCAAGATCTCTGCCACCGGCTTGATCTCCTTTACAAGACCACAGACCTGACCAGCCATCAGAGAACCGTTCTTTGTATCGCCATCTAAGACAGCCTTGCGGAGAGAACCAAGTGTAAGCTGCTCTAACTCTTCTCTTGGAACACCCTTGCCTTCCATCTTCAGATACTCACGTGCCATCTGGTTTTTGATTACCCGCACCGGAGCACCACTGGATCTGCCAGTCACTGCTGTACCGTTATCCTTCGCCTTGATGACTGCTTCTTTGTAATTGATATGGATCGGACATTCTTCACTGGCAAGTAATACCGTTCCGATCTGTACGCCAATTGCGCCAAGTGCAAATGCTGCAACCATCCCTCTGCCGTCTGCGATACCACCGGCTGCGATAACCGGGATATTAACTGCATCGACAACCATCGGTACAAGTGTCATCGTTGTCATCTCACCGACATGTCCGCCACTCTCGCCGCCTTCTGCGATCAGGGCATCCACACCCATACGCTCCATACGCTTTGCGAGAGCAACACCACTGACAACCGGGATAACCTTTGTGCCAACTGCCTTCCAGTCAGCCACATATTTCTCCGGGCTTCCGGCTCCGGTTGTGATTACATCAACCTTCTCTTCCACCAACATCTTTGCGATATTGTCCACATCCGGATTCATCAGCATCAGGTTTACACCAAATGGCTTATCGGTCAAAGCACGGCACTTCTTGATCTCCTCACGGATACGCTCTGCGTCAAATCCGCCGGATGCGATCAGTCCCAGTCCACCGGCATTGCTGACAGCGGCTGCAAACTCGCCAAGTGCGATATTCGCCATTCCACCCTGAATAATCGGATACTTGATTCCAAGGAATTCATTTAATCTCATCTTTATCCTCCTCACACTATGCCCAAATTTCTATTTCATAATTATGCTACTCATAAACACAGTAGCTTCAATAATTGATCTGATACAAATTTATCAGAATTCCAGATATGCGCCGCCCCATGTCAGACCGCCGCCGAATCCTACACAAATAAGCTTCATGCCCGGTTTGATCATGCCCTTCTGGTTCATCTCAGAAAGTGCGATTGGAATACTTGCAGAACTTGTATTTCCATACTCATCCAGATTGATATAGAACTTGTCCATGCTCTGTTTACATTTCTTTGCCACGGACTCAATGATACGCTTATTTGCCTGATGGCAGACATACAGATCAATATCATCGGCTGTCACACCAGCCTTCTCCAGAAGCTGCATAACTGTCTTCGGAACAGTACTTACCGCAAACTTGAACACTTCACTGCCAAGCATGCTGACGTGACGTGGCTTCAGATCTTCGTTGCTACATTCCAGTACAACATCATCGCCCTTTGCACCAAGGATGCTGAAATAGCGGTGTGTATCAGAAAGCTCTACGACTGCGGCACCTGCACCATCACCAAACAGGATACAGGTACTTCTGTCATTCATATCCAGAATCTTGGACAATGTCTCACTACCGATAACCACGCCATATTTCTTGTCGCTCTGTAACAGCATGCCTCTTGCGATCTGTACACCATACATGAATCCGGAGCAGGCTGCATTGATATCGAAACAAGGAATATCCTGTGGAAGCTCCAATTCTTTCTGAACCATACATGCGACCGATGGTGTCATATGATCCGGGCGGATCGTTGCTACGATCACAACGCCGATCTCAGTTTTGTCGATGCCTGCATCCTCGATTGCCATCTTCGCTGCGGCAATCGCCATATCCTGATTCTTCTCTTCTGTAATAAAATGTCTTCTGCGAATACCGGTACGGCTGGAGATCCACTCGTCATTTGTGTCTACAATCTTGCTTAAATCATCATTTGTCACTACGTGTTCCGGAGCATAATGCCCCATACCTACAATATGTAAGCCCTCTTTCATCTTATCTTTCCTCTTACTCTCTGTCACTCTCTTCCTGCACAGCCATCTTAGATCACATGCAGGTATTTATTATCGATCGTTCTGAATTTCTTATAACGATGCTTTGCAACTTCATCCGGGTTCATCTTGATGTATTTGTCAAGCTCCTTCTTGATCGCGCGGTCAGTTGCCTTAAATACAACCTTATGATTCAGATGTGCACCGCCGATTGGCTCAGGAATGATATCATCGATCACACCGAACTCCTTCAGATCCTGTGCAGTCAGCTTCATCATCTCGGCAGCCTCTTCACTGCGGGAAGAATCCTTCCACAGAATGGACGCATAGCCCTCTGGTGAAAGGATGGAATACACGGCATTCTCAAGCATCAGCACACTGTTTGCCACGCCGATGGCAAGTGCACCGCCGGAGCTTCCCTCTCCAGTTACAACGGCGATTACAGGCACCTTCAAAGCACTCATCTTCGCAAGGTTTACCGCGATGGCACTACCCTGTCCGTTGTTCTCTGCTTCCAATCCCGGATATGCACCCGGTGTATCAATAAATGTAATGATCGGTCTGCCGAACTTCTCTGCCTGCTTCATCAGACGCAGTGCTTTCCGGTAACCCTCCGGTCCCGGCATACCGAAATTACATTTCAGATTCTCTGCCAGATCATTTCCCTTGCGGTGTCCGATCACAGTCACAGGGATTCCATGATAGGTTGCAATGCCGCCATAGATACTTGCATCTTCCTTACCAAGCGCGTCACCTTTTTGCTCAAAGAAATCGTCAAAGATCGCATCGACATACTCTGTGATCTTCGGACGCTTCTTGTGACGAGCCAGATATACCTTATCATGGCTGTTCAGATTCTTACACATATGTATCAGGTCATGACGTTCCCGCTTCAGGACATATACCTTTGCCTCATCTACCAGATCACTCGCCATGATCTCTTCAATCTCTTTATCGATTTCCGCAATTCTCTCATCTATCTCTTTAATCATGATTATCTTCCTTTCTTCGCATGTAAACGTAAAATATGGGAGATGACTTCCCGCATCTTATCTCTCGGCACAATCTGATCGACAAAGCCATGTGCCATCTGGAACTCCGAACGCTGGAATCCATCTGGAAGCTTCTGTCCGATTGTCTGCTCGATTACACGCGGTCCTGCAAATCCGATCAAAGCATCCGGCTCTGCCAATGTAATATCGCCTAATGTTGCGAAGCTGGCGGTAACACCACCGGTTGTCGGATGTGTCAAGTAGGAAATGTACAATCCACCATGCTCACTGAACTTCTCGATTGCTGCACTCGTCTTCGCCATCTGCATCAGGGATAAAATACCCTCCTGCATACGCGCGCCGCCACTTGCGGTAAATATAATAAGCGGAAGATGTTTCTTGTCTGCATATTCCACTGCATTTGTAACCTTCTCACCAACAGCCATACCCATACTTCCCATCAGGAACTTGCTGCTCATGACTGCAATGACTGCTTCATTTCCGTCGATCTTACCAACACCGGTATAGACCGCTTCTTCAAGTCCTGTCTTTTCCTGCAGGCGCTCGATCTTCTCTTCGTACTCCGGCATATCCAATGGATTGGAGAATGCAACCTTACAGCGAAGTGGCTTGAATGTACCCGGATCCACCAACAGCCGTACCCGCTTCTCTGCAGAAACCACATAATGGTATCCGCATGCGATACATACATTGTAGTTATCCTTGATTGCAGACTTCTTAAATTCCTGCTTACATTTTGGACAAACTGTCACTTCTTCCTCTGCAGTAACTGCCGTCTGCTCTGTGGCTGGTTCTGCCTTGGGTGCTTCCTCTGCCACCTGTGCTTCTGCTGTCTCTACCGCATTATTTTCCACTGGTTCTTCTTTCTTCCGAAATAAATTACTCACCTGAAATTTCATCTTTCATCTCCACTTTTCTTTATCTTAAATTTAATCTCTCGCGTACGCTATCCGGTGATGCCGACTGCCTCCTTTGCAAGGCGGTCTGCCTCCTCGTTGCCTTCCACACCGGAATGCCCTTTTACCTTTATAAATGTGACACGGAGCTTGTCCCGCACCTGCTGCATATAGTCATAATATGCAATCGTTCCAGTCTTGTTCCGCTTCCAACCTCCGGTTGCCCACATCTCGATTCCAAGATAATCATAATAAATCGCCAATTCTGGTAATCCTTTTTCCACTGCAAGCTTCACTGCCGCCATCGCGCCCAGTATCTCACCTGCCACGTTACGCATGGATGCCATCTCCGGATCATCGCCATGTCCCTGCAGAACATACCTCTCGCCATGATCCATCAAAAATCCACCATACCCATACACCTGTGTGGCACTGTTGTAAGAACCATCCACAAACGCATATACCATATTCTCATCGGTATGCTTTGATTCTTCCGTCACACATTCTCCGCCTACAAATGCCTCCGCCTCCTGTCTCGTCGGAAAGCCCTTGTATATCGCTCCCGGAAACCCTTTCACAAGCGGTTCGCAGGCAGACCATGTTTCATATACTCCCGGTCGAACACCTCTTTTCACAGCATAAAATTTCTTTGCCATTTCATTGCCTTTCTGACCTATAGTTATTCACAGTCTTTTATATTATAGTACATTTTCATAACAAATGCACTTCTTTTTTACTTTGCACGAAAAAAAGTGCACAAATCCGATTTTTTCATTGAATCTCATTTATTCATATGTTAACATATATATTTGTCTATTAAAATGATTACAAACAATAAGGAGAACGATTATGCAACAGAATACAACTGAAATTTTCAGGGATGCTCCGGTTCCAAAAGCCGTGTTAAGCAATGTCATCCCTTCGATCATCAGCATGATTATGGTTCTGATCTATAATCTCGCTGATACATTTTTTATTGGACAGACAAAAAATGCACTGATGGTTGCTGCTGTGTCGGTCGCAACCCCAGCTTTCCTGTTATTTATGGCCGTCGGTATGTTATTCGGTATCGGCGGAACGTCCTTTATCTCCCGTATGCTTGGAGAAGGTCAGGAAGAACGCGCCAAACATGCCTCCGCATTCTGCTTCTGGACCGGGCTGGCTGTGGGAATCATATCTATGATCTTAATTGTAATTTTTGCAGAACCTGTTTGCAAAGCAATCGGTGCAAGTCCGGATACGATAGAATACGCAACCCAGTATCTCCGGATCGTCGCCATCGGAATTCCGTTTCTGATCATAAGTAACGCATTCAGTAACATCATCCGTTCCGAAGGACGCGCAAAAACCGCAATGTCCGGTATGATCATCGGAAATATGGCAAACGTAATCTTAGATCCGGTCATGATCTTGCTTCTCGGCTGGAATGTTGCCGGTGCCGCGATTGCAACCGTCATCGGAAATATTTTATCCGCGGTCTTTTATGTATCGCATCTTCTGTCAAAAAAATCACAGTTATCGATTCGATTACAGGATTACAAAGCCGGAGACAAAATTGCGGGTTCCGTATTTGCCATTGGTATCCCGGCATCACTGAACAGCGTGCTTATGAGTGTCAGCAATATCTTCATCAATAATCTGATGGCTCACTATGGAGACATGGCAGTTGCCGGACTCGGTGTCGCCATGAAGGTTAACATGATCGTTGTCATGCTGTTGATCGGACTTGGAACCGGAATCCAGCCGTTGCTTGGCTACTGCTTCGGTGCCGGAAACCGGAAACGGTATTTTGCTGTATTGAAATTTTCCATTTTACTTGCATTCGTGTTAAGTGCAATCATGACCTGTGTCTGTTACTTTGGTGCAGACGGATTGGTCAGTGCTTTTCTAGAGGATGCCGATGCTTACGATTTTGGATTTCAGTTTTCCCGTATTTACATTTTATCCGGTCCGATCCTTGGACAGTTATTTGTATTTATCAACGCAATCCAGTCCACAGGTGCCGCACTTCCTTCCCTGATTTTGTCGATCAGCCGGCAGGGACTTTTATACTTACCAATCTTGTTTATCATCAACGCAACAACGGATTCCGCCAGACTGCTTGCATTGGCACAACCGGTCACGGATTACCTTGCAACCGCACTTGCAATCATCCTGTTCGTGATAACCTGCAAAAAATATTTTCCGAAGAAATCATCAATAGAATAAAGAAAAAAGATGCTGCAATTTCTTGCAGCATCTTTTTTCTTATGCAACACCCGGAAACTCCGTCTTCATATCTTTATTCACTTCATCAATATGTAATCCAAGATAACTGTCCGGAACTACCTCATATGCCTTCCGCATATCGTCGATACAAGCCATCATCGAAAGCGGAACTCCGATGTACATATCGTCTACGGAAATTGCCACATCACCGGTATTCAGAGAGATATTGTTACGGTCTTCCTTATACGGTGGTGCTGTCAGAAGCTTCGTTACCGCCTCACTGAAGAACGGCATGATCGCCGGAAGGGAAATATACTTATGATTCGTGATATTTACCTTAAATCCAGGCTTTAAGATACACAGCTTCTTCTTCGCTGTCTTCTCACTGGCACCTTCGACAAATGCCTTTGCAGCCCGATCCATGATCTCTGCACGCGTCTCATTTGTCGGAGACACAAACATCATGTTAAGCTCTGCCAATGTCGGACGCTTATCTGCAAATGCAACGGAGATCATCTTCTCTGGTGCATACATACCGACACCGATCAGAATGTTCTTATATACCCGCTCCATCTCCTGTTTTACAGGTACGATACGTCCATTATCAATGTTTGATTCATTGTCCGCGAGCAGCTTTACGATACCCTTGTACAACTCATCGACACGATCCTGTGTGATGTAATCAGACGGCAGGTACTCCTGCTGCTTTGCATCCTTTAACAGGAATCCGGTAATCCGCTTTCCATTTGCTGCGAGATCCTCCACCGCATTCTTCAGATCCTCGTTAAACTGTGCATACAGCTCTTCGAGTCGCTCTGCCTTCGCCCGCAGGAACCGGGTAATATCTCCAAACATATCCTGATCACTCATACCTTCGATCAGCATATTCCGCTGCAGAGTCAGACATTCTTTGACACATGCATCATAATATCCGTTCTCTGTCTCACGCTTCGCCGATGGGAATGTGAAGAATCGTTTCGCTACAATGTCCTTGATCGACTCAATAATACGACTGTATTCACCGGTTGGCTGGTACTGTTTCATGAGTCCGGAAAGCCGTTCGATATCTGCAATCATGCCACGGTCTTTCTCGCTACTTCCGATACCACCGCAGCCAATAATATCCATCACCGCATACGGGCCTTTCTTCTGCATAAACCACTCGAGTTCCGCATTTAACGTATCAAGTACGTGATTCTTCAAAGACTTGATCATAATCGGAATGCGGTCTTTCATGGAAGCAAGCTGGCGTCCCATATTCTCGCGCAGGCCATCCTGATTTTTCTTGATCATTTTATAAACCGGTTTCTCGAACTGCCTGATTGGGATGATTCCATTTACTGAAAGCTTGATCTCATCGCCCGGTTTTCCAGTCAGGAATGCATCTAACTCTCCAAACACTTTCTGTCTCGATTCCTTTGCCTGCGGATCGTCCTCTGACAGCTCGTGCAGTTTCTTATATGCCTCTGCAAAAATCTCATACTCACAGATATTCTCAATCTGTTTGATTGGGATCTTATAATCGGATTCGTTGATAATCTTATAATAGCCGCGGTCTTCTCCGTCAAAGAATACATCACGCAGCAATTTGCCCTTCTCGCCATCGCCGCCCTGTCCGACATGCTTGACAGAAGCGAGCTTCGTCAGGAAATATGCCACATCACTATATATTACGCCATCTGGAATATAGCCCTGCTCGTCCTTCTTGCCGGATATCAGCAGACAGGCATCAAATATATTCTCACGGATTGTAAGCTTGTGTGTCGTGCTCTCAAATATATAGCGTTCATCCTTGTCCTTACTTGTAAGCCGCATATAATAATCGACTTCCTTCAAGGTTGCATAGCCATTTGCATTTAAGTTTGCAAGCAGATCCGGATTGGATACGATCTCACGCTTGCTGTAAAGCACATCTGGCATCAGCAGGCAGGCACCCACACGCACATCATTCCACTTCTTAGAACGGATGTAGGCTCGGATATTATAGGTAAGATCTGTCAGGATACCACCACTTGTACCGCCAGCGACGCCCGACACGATAATGATATCGAGCTTGCCTGACTTCGAACGGGTATGTGCCTCCTCAAGCTTATCAAACAGCAGAACACGCATATCCTCGTATGCATTTGAAAACATCAATCGTCCAATCTGACGGTTGCCCTTGGCTCCATCCGTATCAATGTTGATCTGTGGGAAGTCCTCACGCATCCAATTCGCAAGATTCGGATGCACCGGATTCTCCTTGATGCCTCTTACCAGAAGATTTTCCAGATTCGGGCGATAGATACTGATAATCTCCGTTGCATTCAGACCGATACCATCCCGGCTTGCCTCAATCATATTCTCCATCGCCGGGATATCGGAATCCACCATCAGATATTGGATGTTATCGTCCGGTGTAATCTCTCCCATCAGCATCCCCTTCATATCGCAGACAACCTGACTACCCATGCCGCCAAGTCCGATGACAAGCAGATCACCATTATAGCGCTGCTCATTATCCAGCTTCTCGAAGATACGAATGTCTTTTAACTTTGTAAATTCCTCTTTTTGTGTGTCAATTAAAATCATGTTACCTTCTCCTTTTATATCAACGCTTCTCCCAATATTGATACAACTTTAAACCCCGGATTCACAATTCATTGATTCTCTAGTTCTTGCGGAATTCTTCTAATTCCAGTCCCTCGTTATGCTCCAGCATCAGGCGGATAGACCATTCATTTGCAAACAGCAAAAGCGGATTGTCCTTCATATCCTTCACCTTCTTGCAGTCGCTGATTCTCGACAGCTTATTCAGATCTGTGGAAGGATCCTTTACCCATCGGATATAATTATATGGAAGCGGCTCTAAGCGGATGTCACATCCATATTCATTTTCCAGTCTGTATTTTAATACGTCAAACTGCAGCACACCAACCACACCGACAATAATCTCGGACATTCCAAGTGTATAATCCTGGAACATCTGGATCGCACCTTCCTGTGCAATCTGTGTAACACCCTTGATAAACTGCTTACGTTTCATCGAATCCAAGTGAACCAGTCTGCAGAAATGTTCCGGTGCAAAGGTCGGGATTCCCTCGTACTGGAATTTCTTTCCCGGCGTACATAACGTATCTCCGATAGAGAAAATACCCGGATCGAATACACCGATGACATCACCGGCATACGCCTCATCAATAACCTTACGATCCTGTGCCATGATCTGCTGTGGCTGGGATAAGCGAAGCTTTCTGCCACTCTGCACATGATAGACTTCCTTGGTCGCATCGAACTTACCGGAGCTGATCCGCATAAACGCGATACGATCGTGATGTGCCTTGTTCATGTTCGCCTGAATCTTGAACACAAAACCGGAGAATGGTTCTGTGATTGGGTCAATCAGACCTGCATCCGACATACGTGGAAGCGGGCTCTGTGTCATCTTCAGGAAATGCTCCAGAAATGTCTGCACACCGAATGTCGTCAGTGCGGAACCGAAGAACACCGGAGATAACTCACCCTTGTCCACCAGCTCCTGATCGAACTCATCGCTCGCACCATCCAGAAGCTCGATCTCGTCCATCAGCTGTGCATAAAGTTCATCGCCGACAGCATCTTTTAGCGCCGGATCTGTCACATCGTAATCTGTCTCTGCCGCCGACTTCGCACCGCCAACAGACACTGCCTGAAACATCGATACTTTCTTTGTATCCCGGTCATAAACACCCTTGAAACGCTTTCCTGCACCGATTGGCCAGTTGATCGGACATGTCCGGATTCCAAGGACATTCTCGATCTCATCCAAAAGCTCAAACGAATCTCTTGCTTCAAGATCCATCTTGTTGATAAATGTAAAAATCGGAATATGGCGCATCACACAAACCTTAAACAGCTTGATTGTCTGCGCCTCTACACCCTTTGATGCGTCGATTACCATGACCGCGGAATCTGCCGCCATCAAAGTACGATAGGTATCCTCCGAGAAATCCTGATGTCCCGGTGTATCCAGAATATTGATACAATATCCGTCATAATTAAACTGCAACACGGATGAGGTAACGGAAATACCTCTCTCCTTCTCAATCTCCATCCAATCGGAAACTGCGTATTTGGAATTTGCTTTTCCCTTTACCGAACCGGCTGTATTGATCGCACCTCCATAGAGCAGAAACTTCTCTGTCAAAGTCGTCTTACCGGCATCCGGGTGGGATATGATCGCAAATGTTCTTCTCTTCTTAATCTCTTCTTCTAATGATGCTCCCATCTGTTCCTCCACCTTTAAACTCACTTCATGTTATTATAGCATTTTAGAGATGGCTTTCAAAGTCTATTCTGAAAGATTTTTCAACTTATTTTGCTTTTTTGCATAAAAATACAGCTCCTGATTGTACGAATTGCACACACCGAACTCCATACATGGACAATATACCGTCTCACAGGCATCGATCAATGCCTTTGCCTGCGCAAGCATCGTATCCTCCGGCATTGTAAAGGCCGGGATTTCCAGTACCTTCTCACAGAGCGCCTTCGCAACCGGATACTCCCGGTCATGCACAGGTAAAATCCCCGCTGCACATGGGATACCCTGCCGCTGCAGTTTCCGGTATAGCGGGATTCCGTATCCACCTCCACCGATCACAAAGGTATGGACATCCCCGGTTGGCTTCGGAAATTCCACACTACCATACGCCGCATCATAGACGCCATCCTGCATCGCATAGAGTTCCTGTATATATTCGGTCGTCATCACCTCTTCCGGCGTGCCGACCCGATCGACACGATGTTCCTTCACACAGACAACCTGATCTGAGATCTTCTGTGCCAGATCAATCTCGTGCAGGGACATCACAACTGCCATCTGCCGTTTTCTTGCAAGCGACCGCAACAGCCACAGGAAATCCGTCTTATAGCGGATATCCAGATACGAGGTTGGTTCATCTAGCACTAAAATCTCCGGCTCCTGGCAGATTGCTCTCGCCAGCATCACACGCTGGCGCTGTCCATCGCTGATCCTCTCAAAATCCTGATCCCGAAGCGCTTCCACCTGCACCTGCCGCATCGCTTCTTCGATTTTTTCTTCATCTTCTTTTTGCAGCATCCCCATCTTCCCGGTATACGGATACCGACCGGTCGCCACAACATCATAACAGGTATATCTCTCCTGGTGAATCCGCTCCGTCATCACAATTGCCATCTTCTTCGCCAGCTCCTTCGGTGCATAAGAAGACAACTCTTTCCCATCAATGCTGACTGTTCCTGCAATCAGGGATAACTGCCGGATGATACTTTTCAGAATCGTCGATTTGCCCACGCCGTTTGGTCCGATCAGGGTAAGAATCTCTCCTTTTTTCACATGGAGATTCACATGGTCTATGAGTGTCCGCTTCTGATAACCTACACTCGCCTCTTCCGTAACCATATAATCACTCTGCATAGCCATGTCTTCGCCCCCTCTCCTTCACCATCATGTAAATTACAACCGGTGCTAAAAATACCGCTGTCACAGAGCTGATGGAAAGCTCGACCGGAGCAAAGATTGTCCGTGCCAGCAAATCACAGAGCACGCAGAACACACCGCCTCCGAGAAAACTGACCGGAATCATCACGATCGGCTTTGTTGTTTTTACTACACTCTTTACAAGGTGTGGCACCGCGATTCCGACAAACGAAATCGGTCCTGCGAATGCCGTCACACAGGCGGATAATAAGCTGGATAATAAAATCAGCATCACACGAAGCGGGCGGATCGATACACCGACATTTTGCGCATAGCTTTCTCCCATCTGATATGCCCCGATCGGCTTAGATAGCAGAAAAGAACCAGCCACCGCCACTACAACAACAATTGTCATGATCTTTACATGCGCCATGGATATTCCGGCGAAGCTTCCAAGCGACCAGTTATGCAGATTCACGATATTCGAATCATCTGCAAAGGTCACAGCAATATCCGTGATTGCCGAACAGATATAACCGATCATCACGCCACATACAACCAGCATAGACATTTCCTGCACCTTCTTTGATACCGCCAATACGAAAAGCATCGAAAGGAGCGATCCGATCAATGCCATCGCGATCATAAACCACGAACTCATTGTAATACCATGTGAGACACCTACGATCATCGCAAGTGCAACAACCAGCTTCGCCCCGGAAGAGATTCCGAGCACAAACGGACCTGCAATCGGATTTCTAAAAAATGTCTGCAGCAAAAATCCCGATACCGCAAGTGCACCTCCTAAGATTGCTGCCGCAAGCACACGCGGCAGACGGATGGAAAGAATAATCTGCATCGCTTTCGCATCGGTTCCGTGTCCGGTTAATACGGAGAATACCTGCCGCGGGGCGATCGATACACTGCCGATATAAAGTGATAGCAGAATTGCACCAAGCAGCAGCGTAAATAATACGATATATGTAATTATGATTCGCGTCTTTTTTGTCTTCATCTTTATTCCATTTCACAATTCATATAGTACATGTTCCATGCACCGATTTCACGATTCCGCTTATTCCTCTGTCAGCTTATAAAAATAATCGCTCTTTATCTCCTGTCCGGTAAATATCGCATGCATATCCGCAATCATCGTACCATATCCGGTCGTCTCCTGAAACATATTTTTTCCGGTTCCGTACACATGTCCTTCCTTAACGGCTTTAAAATCCGCAAATAGTGCATTCTTCTGCAAAAGTTCTGATACGCACGTAAGCTCACTGTCAATTGTGCTGTTGTAGATGATATAGTCCGCATCCTTCGCCTGCTCATAGAATGTTTCCATCTGGATCGTCATAGTCGAAAGTGCATTTTCCTCGTCCGAATCATCAAAGGTAATACAGGTTCCTCCGGCGAGTTCGATCATCTTCGATACATAATCACCGGACTTACGCACATTGACACCACCGTTTGTCGTCACGTAGAAAAATGCAACGGTTTTTCCGGTCGGAGTCTCGTTCAGAACGTCTGCGGTCTTCGCCGTCTCTGTCTCAAATAACCGCTCTGCAGCATCCTCCGCATCGAACAACGCCCCATAGAATTTCACCCATTCCAATCTGCCAAGCGGATGTGTCTCATAGCTTGAATGTTCCACGATCACTGGGATTCCACACGCCTCTAACTGCTCCTTTACCTCCGGATTGTGCAAGATCATCGTCGACTCAATAGCAAGATCACAATCCCCGGCAAGCATCTGTTCCACATCCGGCGCATTGTATTTGCCTGCGTAGGCAAGCGTCTGTGCCTGCATCGCCTGCTTTGCCTCCGGGATATACCAGCCATCTTCCTTCGTGCCTGAGAAGGAAAGGTTGTTAAGACGTCCAATCTTCACAATGAAGTCCATGCCGGACGTTGCAGCCAGATATGCGTGCTTCGGTGTTCCATCAATCACTGTAATATCCGAAGGAAGTCCCTCCGGTACATTCTTCCCATCCGGCACAAGCAGGTAATCACCGATATCAGAAACGGAAATAAGTTTATACCCTCCCGTATAATAATCCACGGAAAACTGTGTCGCATAGCTTAAATCCATACTATTTTCTTTTTTCAAGTTATCCCAGCGGATATCTGCATCCAATGCGGATGCATCTGTCATTGTCCCTTTTGGTCCTGCATCCTCTGTATATGCAACATTCCCCTGTGTTGCACAAGCACAGGGGAACGTACATAACAGGGCGAACAGGAGTATAAAAAGAATTCTTCTTCCTCGTCTCAAATCCAACACCCTTACTTTATTGTTTTAGAATCAAAATATAATGTATAGTCGATCTCATGTGGCGTACTCATCGCAGTCGTATCCGCAGAGATCGGCATATTGTAGTCAAATCCGGTAACCGGAATCTCAAATGTGGAATTTCCTTCCGTATTGACCGGCAGATACTTCTCCTCACCGACAATCATATAATCATAGTTTGAAGAACTCATGACGATTGTTGCAGTCGCGATTCCATTTTCCACCTTAATCGTTGTCGGGCTTTCCACCGTAGCACGGCCGGAGCCTCCGGACAGGGTTACCTCAACCGTATATTCACCATCGGCGATTCCTAAATTCTCTGCCGTTTTCATCGACGGATTATCTATAGCACCAGCCGGAAGTGAATCGGAACGGAACACCAGCGTCCGCTCATACCATTTTTCTTTTTTGTTGCTGAATGCGGCACATGCAACGCCCTCATCCAGCGCATCCACAGGAACTGTAAATGTATGAGCACCATCTGTATCCTCTACATATGGGATATACTCTGACTCATCTGCAGCAACTGCCTCTTTGCTGGTACCCATATACAGATACCGATAGCCTTTTCCGCCCATTGTCATAACTGCGGTCATCTTGCCGTCTGCTACCGTGAGCTTGCAGGCAGTAATGTTGAACATTGAAGAGCTTGAATCAACCTCGATGTCATATTCACCATCTGCGACATTCTCTGCCGGAATCGGAACCATCCAATCCTCTACCACGTCACTTGCCGATGCCAGATCCGAACCGGTTGCAATCTGTGCATCCGCTGTAGCCACCTGCTCTGTTGTCACGGCTTCTGTCGTAGCCGCGGCAGTTGTCTCCTGTGTTGTTGTATCATTTTTTCCGCATCCTGCAAGCAGGCAGGCAAGTACCACGCCTGCTGCAAGACTTACATTCCATTTCTTCACGATTCATTCCTCGCGTTTATTGTATTATTTGTTTAATTTGTCAATAGCTGCCTGTGCATGCTTTACAAAGATATCCTGAATTGCCGGAAGCTCACCAAGACCACGAACGAGACATGTTACATCATAACCTGCATCCTCGAAGGTCGTCTTCCAGGAACCTTCCTCATCACCAGCCATATCGTTGTTTGCATGGTCACCGGCTACGATCATCAATGGCTCAAGAATAACTTTCTTGTAATCGCCTGCCTGTACCTTCGCAAGTACATCATCCACAGAAGGAGTTGCCTCAACCGTACCTACGAAATAGTTCTCAAAGCCGGCGTCTGTCAGCTTATCCTGCATCTTCTGGTATACTTCGTTGCTGTCTGCCTCTGTACCATGTCCCATGAAGCAGATGGCTGTCTCACCATCATCATACTCAGCTGTTGCATCTGTGATAGCCTTCACAACCTCATCGAAATCCTCATCACTTGTAAGAAGCGGATCACCGATTACAACCTGATCGAATGCATCTGCATAATCGCCAACTTCATTTACAACATCTGTATATTCCAGACCATTCATCAGATGTGTCGGCTGGATTACAAGATTCTTGACTCCGTTATCAACCGCACGGTCAAGTGCTTCTGCCATATTATCAATGGCAATGCCATCTCTTCTCTTTACATGATCAATGATGATCTGGCTTGTAAAGCCTCTTCTGACGGAATAATCTTTACCGAATTCTTCATCAAGCTTATCCTCGATTGCGCCGATCGTCAGACGACGGCTGTCGTTAAAGCTTGTACCAAAGCTTACAACGAGCAGTTCATTGTCGCCGATTTCATCCTGATTACGAACATTATCCAATGATGCATCTCCTGTCTCATAATTCTCATCGTCCTCTGCCTCAGATGCAGTTGCATCTGCAACCGTTGCTTCCGTTGTCGTTGCAGCTTCTGTAGTTGCCTCTGTGGTTGCTTCCGTCGTTGCCTCTGTTGTCTCTGTCTTCTTGTCTCCACATCCTGCAAGCAGAGTTGCTGCCATACATGCTGTAAGGAGTGCTGCGCTTAATTTCGATTTCTTCATTTTTTCTGTACCTCTTTCCTTTTGTTTTTTATCCAGTCACTTGTTAAGAATCAATTCAGACGCACAGAAAAAAGCCGCCAGCGAAATCACAAACTGACGGAGTAACGGGCCATAGAACTTAATCTACAACGGTACGACCAATTACTCGTGATCTGGAAATTCTTCCTGTACCAATACACGGCAGGTTTCCTGACTTACCGATCCTCATACACATTCCCCTTCCCAGCCTTGCGACCAGTGGTTATCTTCCGATATCGAATGTATACTCCCGGCTTACAGTGACGAGATCGTGCAGGACTTCCACCTGCTTCCCTTTTAACACATGTCTGCTTTTCAAAAGTAAAAAAGCTCCACGGCACCGTATATTATGAATTCAATTCGTCGCAATAATAACACACGCACACGAAATGTACAAGTATAAATTTCATGTGCGTGATATATTTAAACTATGCTATTCCTATCTTTTAACTATTTTCTAGCAAATCCTGCAGCCGCTTCTCATAGACATAACAGTGTCCATGCGCCTCGATTGCCTTCTCATAGGCTTCAATGGCCATCTTCCGCTCTCCCATTACTTCATACAGAATTCCAAGCTCATAATAGCCATCCTCACAGCCATGGTATCCACAACTTGAACAAAGCTTCATCGTAACTGCCTGTTTCAAATATTTCTCCGCATCTGCATAATCACCGATCACCCGGCAGTACCTTGCAAGCTTGATATAATCAAGCGGTGTCTTCCGGTCTTCCTCCGGTATCACTGCCCTGTTTAAATACTCTGCATACTCGGACTTAATCTCCCCATCCCGCAGATAAAGTGCTTCCAGCAGCTCCCCATAATAATTGATGGTTTTATTTAAGTTAACCGCCTTTTTGTATGCATCGACTGCTTCCGCATATCTGCCACTCATGATAAGCACTCTGCCGTACTTGCTGTAAATGCTTGTATTATCCGGCTTTAACTTTATACCGAGCTGATACATCTGATCCATCATCAGAGTATCGTCCTCTTCCCCGGCAAGCTCCATCAGAAGACTTGCGCAGTCAAACCGCAGATTTTCATCCGTGCCTTCCTCCGCATAGCTTTCCAGCAGCTGCTCTGCCTCCGGATAGCGGTCTGCTCGTGTGAGTGCGAGACCTGCCTCGATACGAAGCTGCGGGTCCACATCGTCCCCGTATTTATAAATCGCATCCATCAGAATCTGACACCCTTCCGTAATCCTGTTCAAGCAGAGCAGCACACGGGTTTTGAAGCGGATGACCTCTGTTTTTCTCTGTATATCCCGGTCTGACCTCTCCGGTGCGATTGCAAGTGCCTGTTCAAAATTTTCTAACGCATTCCCGTAATCCCGCCGCTCCCAGTAGATAAATCCGAGATTCGTATAATATGCCGCATGTGGCCGTACCTTAATCTGATCCTCATATGCCTTGATTGCAAGCTCCGTCTCACGAACCTTCCGATACATATATCCCAGATATCCAAACACATCTGGATTTTTCGGATTGATAGACGCAACCTTCTTATAAACCGCAATGGACTCCTCATTTCGGTTTGCTTCATCATAGAGATCTGCCAGCTCTAACAACAGATCTTCATAATTCGGCAGATCGGATTCATCCGCCTTGTAATTTGCTTCCACCTTCTCCAAAAGCTTCAACGCTTCCTCTGATTTTTCCTGTGCACGAAGGCTTAATGCCTCATAATAATCCATCGCATCGCTCTCCGGACGGAACTCCCGGTACTGTGCCATTACATTTTCGGCATCCTCATACTGTTCTGCCTGCTGGAAGGTCAGTATCTCCTGTATGTACGGCTCCACACCATATGGATAGATCCGTATCGCCTTCTCCGCCGAATAGATGCATTCCTGCAGATAATCTAACATATAACAGCATTTTGCCCGGTAGCAATGCGCCCAGTATTCATCCTCATAGACCATAGATTCATAATCAATATGCTCTAACATCTCATCGCACGCCTTCATACAGTTGCCATACTCCTGCAGTTCATAGAGAATCCGAAGATTCAGGATGAGTCCGGTGATCTGCTCCTCATGCTCCGTCTCGACCGGAAGCTGTATATATTCCTTCGCTTTCTCGTACTCTTTCAGGTTATAGTAACAGCTTGCGATCAGTGTATGTGCATACGGATACCGCTTTCTGCGCTTGTTCTGTTCCTCTGTATAGCCGCCTTCTTCCGGCTGTATATCCTCAATTGCCTTCTTCCATTTTAAGAACAATGGCAGTGCCTTCTCCGTCTGTCCGGTTGCCAGATAACATCTGCCCTTCGCATTACAATAGAAGAAGATCTCATCGCCCTCCGGTTCAAATGTATCGAACACCTCCAACGCTTCCGGCTCCCGCTGATTCTGATAATAGCACCATGCCAGATCTAACTTTTTCTGATGATCTTCCGGATGCTTGTCCACATCCTGCTTCCATTTGTCAATGATTGCTTCATTTACCTGCTGCAGCCGGGTAAGGTACGCCATATCCCCATAATTGTTATGCATCAGCTCCTCGAAGATATCCTTTGCCTTCTCCAGATCCCCCATCGCATAATATATATCCCCTAAGCAATACTGTGCGTCTTCATAATCCGGATTCTCCGCAAGAATCTCTTCTGCGGTCTGCTTCGCCTCCTCATATCGTTCCAGACGGTACAACATCTCGCTCTTGATAAACTGCGTCATCTCGTCCTTTGGGTATCGCTCAAGGTTCGCATTGATCCTGCTTAAAAGCGCCTCATATACAGCCTCCGCTTCCGCTCTTGGAAGTGGCTGTTCCGCATCCTTTTCCTGAAAACGCGTATCCTTCATCTGCACATAGATCTCCAGCACATCGCCATGTGGATGTGTAAGCGGCAATCTTTTCAGTCGTTCTAATTCCTTGTGGAGCGCCGCCCGGTTCTCCGGTGTCGGCTCATCCTGCTTGTCCATCCGTTCAATCTTCATATACTGCTCAATATAGTCATCAGCATATGTATAATCTCCGGTCAGATATTCATAAGCAAAGCTGTCCTGCTTCCGCGCCGCTACCCCAAGAATATAGGAAATATAATCCTCCGGGAATTTCACCAGCAGGTCTTCTTTGCGCAGGGCGATATCAAACCGGTCCACAATCTCACGAAAAACCGCATCCGGCATCCGGTAATGATCCATCAAAAATACAAGCAGCTCCTCCAATGCTTCTGCCTCTGTGTCAAGCGATACAAATGCATCCTCACGAAAAAGCTCTCTCCACGCATCCACACGGATACGGTTCGGATAATCGTTGTATAGTTGTTCTAATTTATCGGTAAGCTCCGTCCTCGGCGGCTGTAAGCCTTCCGAAGCTTCGTCATCCATATCCTCCGGCAGCGCCTCCTGCCTGTCACAGCTTGCAATCGCCTCCTCATAGGCATTCCGAAGCTCCATGAAACCATCTGCATCCTCCTCCGGATTCACAGATTTTAACCGCTCACGATACGCCTGCTTGATTGCACCCTTATCGTCTGTCTGACCGATTCCAAGTATTGTCCATATGTTCATAACCCCTGCCCTTGTACCTTTCTTCATTCTACATCGATTTGCTACTTTTTCGTTGTCTCATATAACATACCATCATCCGCAACCATATCCTTCTAATCGTTTGGCTGCAATAAAACTAGCTACTGCTGTGCTCATGGACACGGTCTGCTTTTGTTATTACTGAGTTGCAAACTGAAATTCTCACCTATCCTAATGTCATTATCATAACAGCAAAAATTACTGCTAAAATCGTGTCAATAATAATAAGAGTTCTCCTATATTTATTTTGATATTCCACTCGATTCATGATTTTAGCCTTTTGTTTTTCAGTCATCCTCCAGTCTGATGGAAAAAAAGCACATATCAGAAAAATTAACCACATAAGGAGTCCTGTAAAAGAGAGAATAACTAAAACTCCTGAATCATTAACTCCTATAACACCTCTTACAATAATCGCAGTGATTAGGATTAACAATGAACAAATAGCCATTATTTTTTCAATTTTTGTCATCTTGCCTTCCATACTTG
>OKUF01000253.1_pt1 | contig 21757 bp, 16 predicted proteins | sample 1606781 | NCBI WGS metagenome assembly OKUF01 (sample SAMEA3882555, study PRJEB24775) | human gut metagenome | biome: human-associated habitat; feature: intestine environment; material: feces | place: Netherlands | collected 2009/2010
AAACAGCCAAAGAAAACCTGCTGCGGCAGATCCGGGAATACCGTCCGTACAATGAGCAGGAAGAGCGGGATCGGGCGATTCTGCTGAAATGGATGGAGAGCGGATGCGATATTTTGACGCGGGAAAATGAGACCGCACATCTGACTGCCTCCGCCTGGGTCGTAAGCCCGGATCGGAAGCAGGTGCTGATGGCGTATCACAATATTTACCATTCCTGGGCATGGCTCGGCGGCCACGCGGACGGAGATGCGGATCTTTGCAGCGTGGCGGTAAGAGAAGTGAAGGAGGAATCCGGGATTGAAGAGGTGAAGCTCTTATCGGATCAGCCATTCTCGCTCGAAATCCTGTCGGTGGACGGCCATGTGAAGCGCGGAAAGTACGTGACGACACATCTCCATCTGAATGTGACATATCTCATGGAAGCAGACCCGGTACAGGAAATCCGCTGCAAGCCGGATGAAAACAGCGCAGTCGGCTGAATTCCGGTGGAGAAGATCGCAGAAAAATCGACAGAGCCATGGTTTGTGGAGCGTGTGTATGGCAAGCTGTGTGAGAAAGTGAAAAGAGATTTCTGTGAAGTGTAATATGCAATCCGCGTATGAACTGCCATTTAGAATAAGCATTAGACAAATGAGCTGTTAGATGTCTAAAATAGAGACAGAAAGAAAAATGGCAGGAGGGGTTTTATGTTTACAAATCAGGATTTGAAAAAGCTGATTATTCCGCTTTTCCTAGAGCAGCTTCTGGTGGCTCTGGTCGGAATTGCGGACGTGTTTGTTATCGGATTTGTCGGAGAGGCGGCGGTTTCCGGTGTGTCACTGGTCAATGCGTTTAATATGATCTTTATCAATCTGTTCACAGCGCTGGCATCCGGCGGTGCGGTGGTCATCAGCCAGTATATCGGAAAGAAGGACAAGGAGCAGGCGGGAGCGGCAGCTTCCCAGCTTCTGACGGCATCGGTATTGCTGTCGGTTGTTATTTCTGTAGTGGTACTGGTTGCCAACGAACAGCTGATGCGTTTGATGTTCGGCAAGGTTGAGGATGATGTCATGGCGGCATGCGTGACGTATCTGCGTATCTCGGCATATTCCTATCCGGCAATGGCGATTTACAATGCGGGAGCGGCTTTGTACCGCAGTTTTGGAAAAACCAGCACGACGATGTACCTTTCGATTGCATCGAATGTGATCAACGTAGTCGGAAACTGTATCGGCGTCTTTGCTTTGCATACAGGTGTGCCTGGCGTTGCGGTTCCGTCGCTGATTGCGCGTATCTTTTCCGCAGCTGTTATCACGGTTCTCTGCTTCTCAAAGCGAAATCCGGTGCAGTATCTGAAAGAGTGGATTTTTAAAGTAGACTTGAGCTTCCAGAAAACGATCCTCAGTATCGCAGTTCCGAACGGTATCGAGAGCGGTATTTTCCAGCTCGTCAAAGTAGCACTTTCCAGTGTGGTAGCACTGTTTGGTACCTACCAGATTGCCGCAAACGGCATTGCCCAGAGTATATGGTCCATGGCGGCACTCACAAGCAGTGCACTTTCCCCAGTATTCATCACCGTCATCGGACAGTGCATGGGCGCGGGAGATACTGATCAGGCGGAGTATTATTTCCGCAAGCTGATAAAAATCACACTGATCATTGGAGTGGCATGGAATGCGCTTGTCTTTGCAGTCACACCGTTTGTCCTTTCCTTCTATGCGGTGTCCGAGGAGACGAAGCGGCTGACACTCTGGCTGGTACTGCTGCATAATATTTTCAACGGTATTGCACTCTGCTACGCCGGACCGCTTGGAAGCGGCCTTCGTGCGACAGGAGATGTAAAATTCACAATGGGAATTTCCCTCTTCACGACCATCGGCGTCCGCCTGATTTTCTCTGTGATTTTTGCAATCTGGATGAACATGGGCGTTATGGGAATCGCTCTTGCGATGTGCCTCGACTGGTCCGTGCGCGGCATCATCTTCTGGTGGAGATTCAAACAGGGCAAGTGGAAAACGTTTCAGGTTATCCGTGAGTGAAAAAACGATCCTCTTTTTCTGACGACAGAAAAGTTGTTGGGAAAAGGGGATTTTTGGGGTAAAAGGGATTATTTCGGCGCGTTGAAAATCATGCCGGGGTATGGTAAAATGGACTCCGAAAAACAGCAAAAGGAGGAAAATATAAGTAACTAAATATATTGCTTAATATGGTTAAATGTGTTTAAATATACCTATGGAGGTATTATTATGAACACGTCAAATATCACGAATTATAAACCAAAAGATTTTGCTGAATTAATAGGTGTTTCTGTGAAAACATTACAGCGTTGGGACAGGGAAGGAATTCTAGAGGCAAATCGGACTCCAACGGATAGGCGTTATTATACTTACGACCAATATCTTCAATTTAAAGGCATAAAAACCCAAAATGATATACGCCAGGTAGTTATTTATGCAAGAGTTTCTACAAAGAATCAAAAGGATGATTTACAGAATCAAGTATCGTTTTTACGTCAATTCTGTAATGCCAGAGGCATTATTGTAGACCAATGTATGGAAGAATATGGAAGTGGTCTGAATTACAATCGTAAGAAGTGGAATAAATTATTAGATGATGTAATGGAACAAAAAATCAAAACCATAATCATAACACACAAAGATAGATTTATCAGATTTGGCTATGATTGGTTTGAAAAATTCTGCATGAAGTTTCATACGACCATAGTGATCGTAAACAATGAAGAACTATCACCACAAGAAGAACTCGTGCAGGATATTGTTTCTATTCTTCCTGTGTTCTCCTGCAGGTTGTATGGACTCCGTAAGTATAAAAAACAAATAGAGAGGGATGAAGAAATTGTTAAAGAGCTTCAAGACGGAAATCAATCCCACACCGGAGCAGAAAATCAGGATTCACAAGACGATAGGCACTTGCCGATATGTCTATAACTTCTACCTTTGTCACAACAAAGCCTTGTATGATAAAGGTGAAAAGTTTATGACTGGTAAGGGCTTTAGTGTATGGCTTAACAATGAATACATTCCAAATAATCCTGATAAAGCATGGATTAAGGAAGCGTATTCAAAAGCCGTGAAAAGATCCATCGAAGACGGATGTACTGCTTTTACAAGATTTTTTAAACATCAGAGTGATTTTCCTAAATTTAAAAAGAAAGGTAAATCAGATGTAAAAATGTATTTCGTTAGAAATAACCCAAAGGATTGCGTGTGTGAAAGGCATAGACTTAAGATTCCAACTTTGGGTTGGGTCCGCATCAAAGAGAAAGGATATGTTCCAACAACAAAAGATGGATATGTAATCAAAAGCGGTACGGTTTCAATAAAAGCTGACAGATACTATGTTTCAGTTCTTGTAGAACTGCCGGATAACAAGACAGCTGATAATTCCAATGAAGGAATTGGCATTGATCTTGGGTTAAAGGATTTCGCCACTGTTTCTAATGGTAAAACTTATAAGAATATTAACAAATCAGCAAAATTAAAGAAACTTGAAAAACAACTTATTCGGGAACAGAGAAGTCTTTCTCGAAAATATGAAAATCTACAGAAAGGAGAGTCCACTCAAAGAGCGAATATACAAAAACAAAAGTCCAAGGTACAGAAACTTCATCATAGGATAGATCATATCCGCACCGACTACATTAACAAAACAATCGCAGAGATAGTGAAAACCAAACCATCCTACATTACGATTGAAGATTTAAATGTAAAAGGCATGATGAAAAACAGACATCTTTCAAAAGCAGTTGCGTCACAGAAGTTTTATGAGTTTAGAATAAAACTTCAAGCTAAATGCAACGAAAATGGAATGGAACTTCGTGTGGCAAACAGATGGTATCCATCTTCTAAAACCTGCCATTGCTGCAAAAATATCAGGAAAGATTTAAAACTTTCAGATAGAATTTTCAAATGTGCTTGTGGTTATATCGAAGACAGAGATTTCAATGCTGCACTTAATTTGAGAGATGCTATGACTTACGAAGTTGCATAAATAAACGCGAACGTAGGTATGTACCGAAGGCTATTTCGGGAATTTACGACTGTGGAGTGTACAAGAACTTGTGAGTAGATATGATTTCGGTCAATCCAAAGCATACACGATGAAGTAGTAAGTAGAACTCGTGAGAGTCTACATTATCTCGATGTGAGTATGTTTAATCACATTTTGAGTAGCAGACAGACATGATACCAAAAGACCCAGTGATGTTATTAAGCTACATCAATACACAATTACGAGATTTTTACGATTCATACGAAGACCTGTGTAAGTCACTAGATCTCGATCAAAATGAAGTAAAACAAAAGCTTTCCATGATCGGATACGAATATGATGAATCATTAAATCAGTTTAAGTAGCAGACTAGTCGAATCAATGAAAATATGTTAAAATTGTACGTAAAGGAGAACATATTTATGGAGTTGATTCGGTTAGAAAATGTAAAGAAAATATATCAGACAGGAGAGGTGATCACCAAAGCCGTAGATGGGATCGATTTTACGGTGGATCAGGGTGAGTTCGCCTTGATCATTGGCGCCAGTGGTGCAGGAAAAACTACCGTTTTGAACATTTTAGGAGGTATGGATACTGCGACCAGTGGCGCTGTTTATATTGATGGAGAAGATATCTCCAAATGGAATAAAAAACAACTGACAGGATATCGAAGAGATGACATAGGATTTGTATTTCAGTTTTACAATCTGGTGCCCAATCTTACTGCAACAGAGAATGTAGAATTGGCACTTCAGATCAGTAAGAATCCTCTGAAAGCAGAAGAAGTATTAAAAGATGTGGGACTTGGACACCGTCTGAATAATTTTCCTGCGCAGTTATCTGGTGGGGAACAGCAGAGAGTTTCTATTGCACGTGCATTGGCAAAGAATCCAAAGATCTTGCTCTGTGATGAGCCAACTGGTGCTCTGGATTATCAGACAGGAAAATCTATTTTAAAATTATTGCAGGATACCTGTCACAAGAAAGGAAAAACAGTGGTTGTGATCACACATAACCTTGCGATCGCACCGATGGCAGACCGTGTGATCGAGATGAAGAACGGAAAGATCAGCAATATTACGATAAACGAACACCCTCAGCCGGTGGAGACGATTGAATGGTAGGAAATGCGTATGAAGAAAACGGCATTACATAAAGATATATACAGAACGATCACAGGAACCCTTCCGAGATTTTTATCAATCTTTTTTATCGTTGTACTGGGCGTTGCATTCTATTCAGGAATCCGTGTGACACAAAAAGATATGCATATCACAGCAGACCACCAGTTTGATGGAAGTCGGCTGATGGATGTCAAAGTCATGGGAACACTTGGGATTTCAGAAGAGAATCTGACAGCTCTTCGGAAGTTAAAAACTGTGCAGTCGGTCGAAGGAGGATATTCTGTAGATGTGATCGCAAGGAAGCAGGGAAGTGACGAAGAACATGCGATCAAAGTTATGGGGAAGACTGAAAAATTAAACCAGATAACGATCATAGATGGAAAACTTCCACAAGCATCGGGAGAATGTCTGGTAGATGAATGGTATGCCCAGCAAAATGATCTGAAAAAAGGGGATGTTTTAAATTTATCTTCTGGAAATGAAGATGATCTTAAGGATACTCTGAAAGATACAACCTATAAGATCACAGGAATCGGAAGTTCATCAGAATATCTTTCAAGATCCAGAGGAAGCACTGGCATTGGAACGGGAACGTTGTCAGGTTTTATTGTGGTGCAACCATCAGAATTTTCCTCAGATATCTATACAGAAGTTTATCTGACTGCGAAGGGAGCGAAGCAAGAGAGAGCCTACAGTGATGCTTACAAAAACAAAGTAAAACAGCTGGAAGAAGAGATCAAAGATATTTCCAAAATAGAAAATGAGAAACGGTTAAGATCTGTTCAGAAAGAAGCCGAAGAGAAGATCGACAAGAAAGAAAAGAAATTCAAAAAAGAACGAAAAAAAGCATATAAGAAACTAGATCAGGCCGAGAAAAAGCTAAAGAAGTCCAGACAAAAGATCAAAGATTCCAAAGCAAAATTAGCGAAAAGCAAGAAAGAGATCTCTGATGGAGAGCAGCAGATCAAGAATGCAAAAGCTCAGTATCAGTCAGGAATCAGACAGATTCAGAATGCCAGAAAGCAGTTAAAGACACAGAAACAAACAATTCGGTCAAAAAGCAAAGAATTAAAAACACAGGAGGCAAAGCTAAAGACACAGGAGAAGAACTTACAGACAAAAGAACAGCAGATTCAGGGTGCCATGCAGGCTGGAATGATCTCACAGGAAGAAGCGAAAGCTTCCTTAGCACAGATTAATGCAGGAAAAGAACAGATCAAGACAGCAAGAAGCAAGATCAATGCAGGGAAAAAACAGATCAGCAGGGCAAAGACAAAGATTGCAAAGGCTGAAACAACCTTGGATCAAAAAAGCAGCCAGCTAAAGAAAGCAAAGCAAACGATCAAAACAAATGAAGCAAAATTAGTATCAGCAAGAAAACAGATCACCTCCGGAGAAAAAAAGATTGCAAAAGCAGAATCAAAACTTTCATCCGGGGAGAAAAAATTAAAGAGATCAAGAAAGAAAGCAGAAAAGAAATTCAAGGAAGCCGAGCAGAAGATTGCAGATGCTAGACAGGATGTTAAGGATATCAAGAAAGGGAAATGGTATGTCTTAAACCGTGAGAAGATGCAGTCTTATGTGGAATACGGACAGGAAGCAGACAGAATTGCAGCGTTAGGACGAGTGGTACCGGTCATCTTTTTCTTAGTTGCGGCACTGGTAAGCTTAACAGCGATGACACGTATGGTCGAAGAGCAGAGAACACAGATCGGTATGATGAAAGCATTGGGATACAGTGGAGTTCATATTGCAACGAAATATGTGACCTATGCACTCGCAGCAACGCTTAGTGGAAGTATTCTAGGGGTAGTGATCGGTGAAAAACTGCTTCCATGGATCATCATTAATGCTTATAAAATGATGTATACAGGACTGGGAGATGTCTATATGCCATTAGAGATCGAATATTCTGTGATGGCAGGTGGACTGGCGGTTGGAGTTGTTGTTTTAGCAGTATTATCTGCATGTTATAAAGAATTAAGAGAAAAACCTGCACAGCTGATGCGTCCAGTTGCTCCAAAAGAAGGAAAAAGGATTTTGTTAGAACGGATTCCATTTATCTGGAAACGATTAAGTTTTATCTGGAAAGCAACGATGCGAAACCTCTTCCGCTACAAGAAGAGATTCTTTATGACGATCTTTGGAATCGGCGGATGTATGGCATTATTACTCTTAGGATTTGGAATCAAAGATTCGATTTCAGCAATCTCAGAAAAGCAGTATGGGGAGATCATTACTTATGATTTCTCGATCACACACAAAGACGGGATCAGCGAGACAAAGAAAGAAGATCTGATCCAGTATGCAAAGAAACAAGAACATATGACAGATTTGATAGAAGTAAGCGAATCTGCAGTGACGATCCGTGCTAATGGGAAAAAACAGGATGCAACGATGATCCAGCCAATGTCCAAAAAAGATCTGAATGGCTATATCAGCCTTCAGGATCGAAAGAGTAAAACAAAGTATCAGTTAGATGATGATGGGATCATCTTAACAGAAAAGGCAGCGTCCCTGCTTGGTGTGAAAAAAGGAGATTCGATCAAGATCCAACGGTCTGGAGATAAACAGATCACAGCAAAAATAAGTCAGATCACAGAAAATTACATGCAGCATAAAGTCTACATGACACCAAAACTTTATGAGAAACTGTATCATAAAAAAGCACAAACGACAGGTATATATTGTATTGAAAAGAATATATCTAAGAAAAAGATGCAGGAAAATGGAAAACAGATTCTTGCAAGAGATGAAGCCTCAACACTGCATTTTTGTGCCGACGATGAGAAGACAATGTCAGATATGGTCAATAACTTAAATATTGTGGTGATTGTTCTGATCGTATCTGCAGGACTTCTTGCATTTGTGGTATTATATAACTTAAATAACATTAACATTTCCGAGCGTAGAATGGAACTTGCAACGATCAAAGTTCTTGGATTCTATGACGGTGAAGTCGGAGCGTATGTGTATCGAGAGAATATCCTTTTAACGATCCTTGGAACGATCGCAGGAATTATTTTAGGAATTATTTTACACAAATACGTAATCTTCACAACAGAAGTTGACTTGATCATGTTTGGAAGGCAGATTTATGTGCAAAGCTATATTTACAGTATTTTACTAACAATCGCTTTTTCGATTCTTGTAAATGCCTTCGTGTATTTCCAATTGAAGAAGATCGATATGGTTGAATCGTTAAAAAGCACAGAGTGACAGAAAGGAAAAGAGACTATGAAAATGAACGAATTAATGATTTATCAAGTGTTTCCACTAAGAGCATTAACAGATGGGCAGCCATCTCATGGAATTCTCGAGATGATAGACTGGATTCCACATATTAAAAAATTAGGAATGAATGCAGTATATTTTTCACCTGTATTTTCATCCAGTGATCATGGATATGATACAAAAGATTATCAGAAGATCGATGAGAGACTTGGAACCAATGAAGACTTTAAAAAGATGTGTGATGCCATGCATGAAGAAGGAATCCAGGTGATCTTAGACGGGGTATTTAATCATGTCGGAAGAGAGTTCTTTGCATTTGAAGATGTGAGAGAAAAGAAATGGGATTCTCCATATAAAGATTGGTTCTATATTAATTTTGATGGGAATAGCTGCTATGATGATGGATTCTGGTACGAAGGATGGGAAGGACATTTTGAACTGGTCAAATTAAATCTTGACAACGAACAGGTTAGAAATTATTTATTAGAATCTGTCGGAATATGGATCGATAAATTAGGGATTGATGGATTAAGACTGGATGTTGCTTATATGTTAAACCGCAATTTCATGAAAGTGTTGGTTGACTTTGTTCACAAAAAGAAACCAGAATTTTTGATGATCGGAGAAATGCTTCATGGTGATTACACACAGCTTGTCAATCCAGAGCTGTTGGATTCTGTGACAAATTATGAATGTTATAAAGGTTTGTATTCAAGTTTCAATACACACAATATGCATGAGATCGGATATTCCCTAAACCGTCAGTTTGGACCAGAAGAATGGACGTTGTACAAAGGACTTCCATTATATAATTTTGTAGATAACCATGATGTGGAGAGAATCGCAAGTCAGTTAGAGGATAAAGAGCATTTACCATTGATCTATGCAATGGAATTTGCGATGCCAGGAGTTCCAGGTGTTTACTATGGAAGTGAATGGGGAATGGAAGGAAAGAAAGAACAGGGAAGTGATGACAGCCTGCGTCCAAGAATCCATAAAGAAGATTTAGTAGAAAATGAATTAACAAACTATATCGCACAATTGGCAAAAGTAAGAGCTGGATCACCAGCTTTAAAATACGGTGATTACTTACAATTAGCGATCGCACCAGATGTTCTTGTATTCCAGAGAAGAACGAATGAAGACCGCATCATTTTTGCAATGAACTGTGGTGATGGCGAATTTACAGCACATTTTGATGCTCAGGCAGGATGCGGGATTGATTTGATCACAGGAGATTCCGTTGATTTTGGAGGGGGACTTACGATCCAAGGAAAAACAGCAATGATAATTCGAACAGAAGAGGTATCCCTTCCTTGACTTTTATGTTAAAAACATATAAAATTAAATGAGTGTGAATACACAAAAAATTGAATAAGGAGGAAACCTGTGGTTGGTATTATTATAGCCATTATCGCAACTCTGGTTATCGCAGTTCCGGTATCCGCCTATGTAGCGAATACAAGAAGCAAGAAGGCAATGGAAATTACGATCGGGAATGCAGAAGATAAAGCAAGAGAGATTATAGATGAAGCAATCAAAGCAGCAGATGCGAAGAAACGTGAAGCTTCTTTGGAAGTAAAAGAAGAAACTATAAAAGCGAGACATGACTTCGAAAAAGAGACAAAAGAACGCAGGGCAGAACTGCAGAAGTATGAGCAGAGAGTTCTTTCTAAGGAAGAGACTGTCGAGAAGAAAGCAACCGTGTTGGAACGCAAAGAACAGTCATTAACAGCCAAAGAAAAGAACATCGATACAGAGAAAGCTCAGTTGCAGGAACTGCAGGCAAAACATCTACAGGAACTGGAAAGAATTTCTGGGTTGACCTCTGATCAGGCAAAAGAGCAATTATTATCAGCAGTAAAAGAAGATGTGAAACACGAGACAGCAATGTATGTCAAAGAAATGGAGACAAGAGCGAAAGAAGATGCCCGAAAGAAAGCCAAGGAATATGTGGTAACTGCAATTCAGAAGTGTGCAGTTGATCATGTGGCAGAGACAACGATTTCGCTGGTACAGCTTCCAAACGATGAGATGAAAGGAAGGATCATCGGTCGTGAAGGACGTAATATCCGTTCCATTGAGAACGCTACGGGAGTTGAATTGATCATCGATGATACACCGGAAGCTGTTGTACTGTCAAGCTTTAATCCGGTTCGACGCGAGATTGCAAGAATCGCTTTAGAGAAATTGATCGTGGATGGAAGAATCCATCCAGCACGCATCGAGGAGATGGTTGAGAAAGCTACAAAAGAAGTCGAAACTATGATGCGCGAAGAAGGGGAAGCAGCAACATTAGAACTTGGGGTTCATGGAATCCATCCAGAACTTGTCAGACTTCTTGGAAGAATGAAGTTCCGTACAAGCTATGGACAGAATGCGTTAAAGCATTCCATGGAAGTTGCTCAGTTATCCGGACTTTTAGCAGCAGAGATCGGTGTCGATGTGAGAATGGCCAAGAGAGCAGGTCTGCTTCATGACATTGGTAAATCCATCGACCACGAAGTAGAAGGTTCTCACGTAGAACTTGGTGTGAATCTGTGTAAGAAGTATAAGGAGAATCCAATTGTCATCAATGCAGTGGCATCTCATCATGGGGATGAAGAGCCAGAATCATTGATCGCATGTCTGGTACAGGCAGCTGATGCAATCTCAGCAGCACGTCCAGGTGCAAGAAGCGAGACACTGGAAAGTTATACAACAAGATTAAAACAGCTGGAAGAGATCGCAGACTCCTTCCAGGGTGTTGATAAAACTTTTGCAATTCAGGCAGGTCGAGAAATTCGAGTTATGGTAGTTCCTGAACAAATCAGTGACGATGATATGATCTTACTGGCGAGAGATATCTCAAACCAGATCGAAGAGAATCTGGATTATCCAGGACAGATCAAGGTCAATGTGATCAGAGAGTCACGAGTTGTTGACTATGCGAAATAACAAGAAGCGATAGAGAAATCTATCGCTTTTTCCAATTTATAACGTGAGTGTCAAAAGTATAAATAAAGGAGATTTTTTATGAAAGGATACGAGAAACTAGAACAACATCTGATACATCAGGGAAAAGTTGTTGGATTTTATGAGGATATTGTAAAACTTCCAAGCGGCAAAGTTGTCACATGGGATCTGGTCAAACATAAAGGGGCAGCAGCTGTTGTTCCTGTTACAGACAAAGGAACGATCTTACTTGTAAGACAATACCGTAATGCCCTTGATCAGGAAACACTGGAAATCCCGGCAGGTGGAATTGAACCCGGGGAAACACCTCTGGAGTGTGTTACAAGAGAGATTGAAGAAGAAACAGGTTTTATTGCTGGAAAAATGACCCACCTAATGACCGTGATCACAGCCATTGGTTTTTGTGATGAAAAGATTCCGATTTATGTTGCAACTGATCTAAAGCTGTCTAAACAGCATTTGGATGAGGATGAATTTATCGATGTAGAAGAATATACAATCGATGAGATCAAAGATATGATCTTTTCTGGAAAGATCATTGATGCAAAAACAATTTCAGGAGTTCTTGGATATCTGAATATGGAGAAATAAAAGACAAGATCAGGAAAACAGAATATAAAAGACAGGCACTGCATAAGATATGACAGGAGGAAAAAATTGTGGAAAAAGAGAAATTCTTTTCAGGATTATGGATCATCATTGGGTTAATCTTTGGGAGTGTATTTACGAATTTTGTATACCAGGATTATCTCGCATATGGAGGTACCGTAAGATCACTGGTTTTAAATAATACGGATCTATATAAAGCAAGTATCAGTCTGTTTTTTTATATTTTGTTTAAAAGGGGAAAACAATATGCATTTATTTATCTGGGGGCATATCTTTTGCAACCTTGGATTTTTTTATACAGTTTTGCATTTTGTATGGCATTTTTCTTTGGATCAATGTTATCTTTGCAGATCGTGCAAATGGGCATCAAAGGACTGGTTCTTGTATTTATGAGTTTATTTCCACATTTTATCTGTTATGTGATCACCTTGCTGCTGCTGATCAAGCGAAACTTTTATGCCCAAAAAAAAGAAGAAATGCTCTATGAACAGAGACATTCCTTCTTATTTCGTTTCAGTATTTGGTTTGAAATAACATTTATAATACTGGGATGCATCCTGGAAAGTTTCATCAATCCGTCGATCATGTCAGGAATCCTGAACCTTTGGAAGTGATATATCTAGGATCTTATACGTTTCTATATATAATCTGCCATGCGGTAAAGCAGAGCAGCAGATTTGTCCCATCCAAGACAAGGATCAGTGATAGACTGTCCATATACACCGTTACCGATGGACTGGTTGCCATCTTCGATATAACTTTCGATCATGATACCCTTAACAAGAGATTTGATCTCAGGTAAGAAACTTCTGCTGTGAAGAACTTCCTGTACGATACGAGGCTGCTGATCCCATTGTTTCCCAGAGTTAGAGTGGTTTGCATCAACGATAACAGCAGGGTTCTTTAACTGGAATTTCTCGTACATATAAGCAACACGAGTCAGATCTTCATAATGGTAGTTTGGAATATTGTTTCCATGACGGTTGACAGATCCACGTAAGATGGCATGTGTCAGAGGGTTACCATCTGTCTTGACTTCATATCCATTTGCAATGAAATCATGCTGGTGCTGTCCAGCTGTGATAGAGTTCATCATAACAGTTAAGTCACCACCAGTTGGGTTCTTCATTCCGGCAGGAATATCAAATCCACTAACTGTTAAACGATGCTGCTGGTTCTCTACAGAACGAGCTCCAACGGCAACATAAGATAAAAGATCTTCCATATATGGCCAGTTTCCTGGATAAAGCATTTCGTCTGCAGCAGGCATATGGAATTCTTCTAATGCTTCCATATGAAGTTTGCGGACAGAACGAAGTCCACTAGCCATATCTGGTGCTTTCTCAGGGTCTGGCTGATGAACCATACCTTTGTATCCGTCACCTGTTGTACGAGGTTTGTTTGTATAAATACGAGGGATGATCAGTAACTTATCAGCAAGATCTTTCTGAACTCTTGCCAAACGTCCGAGATAATCCATAACAGCAGTTTCATTATCTGCAGAACATGGCCCGATGATAACTAAGAATTTATCAGATGCGCCTGTGAATACATCACGGATTTCTTTGTCTCTTGCAGCTTTGATTTGTTTTGCTTCTTCACTCAGAGGCATCTCTTCTTTTAGTTCCTCTGGAGAAGGCATTTTAGCGATTTTGTGCATTCCCATAGTTGTTTTCTCCTTAACAATTCATACAATAAAGCAAATTTGCTTGTGTATATTTTAACAAATAATAATCTTTGTGTAAAGATAAGGAAATGTGAAATGGGACTTTACAAAACAGACAGGAGTTATTATAATAAAATTTATAAACAGGAAACACTTTCATTTTCTGGTAATTGAATATTGAAGTAGAGAAGATTGATTCTCCAACTTCAGGGCAGAGTGAGATACGAAAGTATCAATTCTCGACTGGCGGTGATACTCCAAGAGAGGTAAGTCCGCGAGCGTTTGGCCGATCAGGTTAGAATCCTGAACCAACAGTATAGTCTGGATGAAAGAAGTAGTTGGATGACATATCTTAAGATGTTATGCAGATAGAAGATATGTGATCAAGTCAGAAGCCCTGTCGTTTATGTAGATAAATGGACAGGATTTTTTAATTTATAGGGAGACCCTATAAATCTAAGATTTTAAATCAGAAAGGGAGAATTATCATGGCAGGAGACACAATGACAATGAAGAGAACGAAGTTCAATATCAGAACGATCGCAGTGACAGGTATGTTAGGAGCATTAGCAACTGTGCTGATGTTTTTGGAATTTCCAATTCCAATGTTGATACCACCATTTATCAAGTTTGACTTTTCCGAACTTCCAGCATTACTAGCAGCATATGCGATGGGACCGGTATCTGGAATTGCAGTATGTTTTATCAAGAATGCGATCAACCTTCTTCATACACAGACAGGTGGAGTTGGAGAACTATCTAACTTTATCTTAGGTGTATGTTTTGTATTACCAGCAGGACTTATTTATAAGAGAAAGAAAACACAGAAGAGTGCAATGATCGGAGCATTAGCAGGAGCAGTCCTGATGTCAGTAGTCAGTGTATTTTCAAACTACTTTGTTGTATATCCAGTATACACAAACTTCATGCCAATGCAGGCAATTCTTGGAGCATATCAGGCGATCAACAAGAATGTAAAGACATTATGGGATGCATTGATCTGGTTTAATATGCCATTTACATTTATCAAAGGAATGTGCAGTGTTGTGATCACATTCTTTATCTACAAGAAGATTTCTCCAATCTTAAAGGGAACAAACAGATAAGAAGATAAGAAAAAGGTGTCGGAATAAGAATTCCGGCACCTTTTGCGTACACAGAGTTAAAAATTAATCTTCTAATTTTTTAGCTGCTTTTTCCATAAAAGGTTCACTGGCAACGATGAATCTTTCGTGAGTACCGATTCCAACACGTCCTTTGTTATCAGTTACTTCTACATGGAATACCAGACGTTTGCGGTCGATCTCTGTTAAGGAACAATGACATTTGATCGTTCCACCAACTGGTGTTGCGGAAACATGCGCAATGTTTAAATTTGTTCCAACAGTAGTCTGTCCTTCCTCAAGTTTTCCAGCTAGTAGATTAACTGCAGACTGCTCGATCAAAGAGATCATGGCAGGTGTGGCATAAACAGGAAGGCTTCCGCTTCCCCATTTCTCAGCAGTGTTTTCTGGAACTACTTCTTCTGTTAATTCGATTTCGTCTCCAACATGAATGTTCATAATTTTCTCTCCTAAAATTTTAGTTTATATGTATATCTTTAGTATAGCAAAGTTCGTTAAAAATTCCATAGTTTTTTCACATTTTTACAAAAAATTGCACAAGGAAGAAAGACTGGACTCGATTTAAAAAATAAGGTATGCTATTGGTAAATTGGAGGTGCTTGGTTTGAAATTATATTTGATCAGACATGGAGAAACAGATTGGAACAAGGAATTTAAGATTCAGGGAAGTTCAGACATCGAATTGAATGAATATGGAAGAGAATTGGCATTTATTACGCGAGAAGGTCTTAGACATATTCCATTTGATATCGCATATACCAGTCCGTTGAAACGTGCGAAGGAAACAGCAGAGATCATTCTTGGAGGCAGGAATATTCCGTTATATGAAGATGAACGGGTTCAAGAAGCGTGTTTTGGATCGTTTGAGGGTGCAACGTTAAAGGAATTGAGAGAAAGACAGGATCCATTTCTCAAATTCTTTGATGCGCCAGAAGAATTTAAAAAAATTGAAGGATGTGAGACACACGAAGAGGTGATCGCAAGATCATCTGATTTTTTCAATGATATGATCTTGCCAAATGAGAAAAAATATCAACATATAGCAGTATTTTCTCATGGAGCATGGATCCACAGTTTACTTACATATATTTATCAGAGAGAGATTAAGGAATACTGGCATGCGCCAAGACAGGAAAACTGTGGTGTGACAACGATCCAGATTGAAGATGGTGTCTGCCATGTATTAAAGGAATCAGAGATTTTCTACAATAAAGATGGAGAATGATATATGACAAAAAGACAATTTATGGAGGAGTTAAGATCTTCCTTAGAGGGAATGGTATCACAGGCAGTGATTCAGGAGAACATGAATTACTATGAGGATTATATCAATGAGCAGATCCGAAATGGAAAGAACGAACAGGATGTATTGAATGAATTAGGAAGTCCGAGACTGATCGCCAGATCGATCATTGATGCCAAAGGTGAGGATGATGACTATGTACAGACAGAGTATTACGAAGAGGAACAGGATGAAGGAACACCAGAAGATATGTTTGGCGGTAACACACATATTTTTACGATGAATTCTACAAAGTTCAAACTTGGATGTCTACTGTCAGTGATCATATTTATTTTTATCATTTATTTACTATTTCATATATTTAGTGCAATGATGGTTGTGTTAGGACCCGTGATCATTATCGGTGTGATCGTAGCTTTGATCATGAAGATCACAGGAAGGTAAGGAAACAAAGAAAGGAATCAATATGGATATAAATGAAGAAGCATATGCGATACAGGAAGAAGTGGTCGAATTTCGAAGAGCACTGCACCGTTGTCCTGAGATAGCATTTCATGAAACGATGACGATGGAATATATCAGAGAACATCTGGAAGAATGGGAGATTTCTTATAAGATTTTTGATCCATCAGGAATCATTGCAGTTGTTGGCAATGGCAAGAAAGAAACGATTGCATTAAGGGCAGACATGGACGCATTGGAAGTACAGGAAGAGACAGGACTTGATTTTGCATCTTTGAATCACGGATGTATGCATGCATGTGGACATGATGGACACACAGCAATCCTACTTGCAACAGCAAAGATATTGAAGAAACATGAATCAGAACTTGACCGCAGAGTATATCTTGTATTTCAGCCTGCGGAAGAAACCGCAGAAGGAGCCAGATTCATGTTGAAGACAGGAGTTTTGGACAGTGTGAAACGCATTTATGGAGTCCATATTTTTAACGGTATACCGTCTGGCAAGATTTCACTGGAAGCAGGCCCAAGAATGGCAGCGACAAACTGGCTGGCAGTTCATTTATACGGAAGATCAGGACATGCAGGGAAACCACATGAAGGGATTGATACTGCAGTGGCAGTATCTTCCATGGTTATGAATTTTCAGAGCATCATCAGCAGGAATTTAAATCCATTAGATCCAGCAGTTTTAACGATCGGAAAGGTCGAAGCCGGGACAGCGAGAAATGTGATCGCAGGGGAAGCAAAGATCGAAGGGACTGCAAGAACATTTTCCAGACAAGCTCAGGAGATGATCGAGTGCAGAGTCAAAGAGATCGCGAAAGCCCATGAACAGATGTATGGAGTAGATGTTTCGGTTGATTTTCAACAATCAAGCCATGGGGCACTGATCAATGATCCGGGTGTTGTAGAAGATGTCATGGAGAAAGCAGGGGAAGTCTTTGATCCGTCAGAGTTTACCCATGTTGAAGCAATGATGTTAGGAGAAGATTTTGCAAATTATCTGGAAGAAATGGATGGATGTTTTGCATTTATCGGTGGCGGCGACCACCCTGCAAACCATCATGGAAAGTTTGATTTTGATGAAAAAGCATTGATCAGTGGTGTCCGTCTCATGCTGACATTTGTAATTGTATAAGATATAGTTCATGAAAATCAGTTGTAGACAGGAACAACATATGATATAATCAAAAACCAACAGAAACACGTATATTTAATAGAAGAAAAGGTAGGGAAATATGAATTTAGTATACCACAGTACAAGAAATAGTGAAGAAACAGCAACCGCCTCTGAAGCTATTTTAAAAGGATTAACAAGCGATGGAGGATTATTTGTACCAGACAGCATTCCAAAATTAAATGTATCGTTGGAAGATCTGACAAAGATGTCCTATCAGGAAATTGCTTATGCAGTCATGAAAGAATTCCTTACAGATTTTACAGAAGAAGAATTAAAGACATGCATTAATAATGCATATGACAGCAAATTCGATACAGAAGAGATCGCAGTGACAAAGAAAGTAGATGGAGCATATTATCTGGAATTATTCCATGGAGCAACCATCGCATTTAAAGATATGGCATTATCTATTCTGCCACATTTACTTGTAACATCAGCAAGAAAGAATAATGTAAAGAATGAGATCGTGATCTTAACAGCAACATCCGGAGACACAGGAAAAGCGGCTTTAGCAGGATTTGCAGATGTACAGGGAACAAAGATCATCGTATTCTATCCAAAGTCTGGAGTCAGCCCAATTCAGGAAAAACAGATGGTAACACAGAAGGGTGACAATACATACGTGATCGGAATCAAAGGAAACTTTGATGATGCTCAGACAGGTGTTAAGAAGATGTTCTCTAACAAAGAGTTAGCGAAAGTGATGAATGACAACGGATTCCAGTTCTCATCTGCAAACTCAATCAATATCGGACGTTTAGTGCCACAGGTTGTATATTATGTAAAGGCTTATGCTGATTTATTAAAACAGGGTGCATTAAAGGCCGGGGAACCTATGAATGTAGTCGTTCCAACAGGAAACTTTGGTAATATTTTAGCTTCTTATTATGCAAAACAGATGGGTATTCCAATCGGCAAATTTGTCTGCGCATCTAATAAGAATAAAGTATTATTTGATTTCTTTGAGACAGGAAAATACGATCGTAACAGAGAATTCTATGTTACAACATCTCCATCTATGGATATTCTGATCTCAAGTAACTTAGAGCGTATGATCTATAGAATCGCAGGAAATGATGCAAAACAGTGTGCCAAATTTATGGCAGCATTGACAAAAGACGGTGAATATGTGATCACATGAAAGCAGAATTATCTGAGTTCTTTGGAGCTTTCGGAAGTGAAGAAGAAACAGCAGTGAAGATTAAAGAAGTCTATGACAAAGAAGGATATGTGATGGATACACATACAGCAGTCGCAGCAGTTGCATATGACAAATACAAAGCAGCGACAGGAGATGACAAAACTCCAACAGTGATCGCTTCTACAGCAAGTCCATACAAATTCACAAGAAGTGTTATGGATGCGATCGATCCAGCATACGATGCAGAAGATGACTTTGAATTAGTTGATGAACTTAACAAAGTATCTAAGACAGCAATTCCAAAAGCGATCGAAGAGATCAGAACTGCACCAGTTCTTCATGATACGGTATGTGAGACAGCAGCAATGGAAGACGAAGTGAAGAAGATTCTTGGAATCTAATGAATCATAAAAAAGCAACCCATGGAAGAAAATGGGTTGCTTTTTTTATGCGAAAATGTTATGATAAACCAAGATAGGGAATAAATGGAAGAGAATACAATATCAGATAATTCTAAAAACATATCAACAAGATAAATCTAAGATGAGATCGATCAGATCTGACAAATCCATTCACGACATATGATGATCGAATGATGATGAATCCAAGGGAAGCTGACAATTGAATAAGACCATTTTCCGGCACAGTCCGGGAGGACATATTCCGCCATGATCTGCGGGCAATGAATTTTATGCCATGAACAATAGGATGGAGGTTCTTTTATGATACCACGAAGAGCACAGGGAGCGAACAAGGATATGATAATGAGACTTCTGCATGGTCATGGAGGTGAGTGCAGCCTGTCATAAGAATGAGGGGAGCCGGGAGGCTATGAGACATTTTGTCTGTTGGAGAATGAGGGAAATATAAAGATATGACAAGGAGGAGAGTACATTATGAAGAAAAAGAGACAATGGTTCATGTGCCTTGGGATGATCGGAGTTTTTACGGCATCCGTAATCTTATCTGTGTTTGGACAGCGAAAGGTGAAAGCACAGTTAAATACTGAGAATGCGGGGAAGATCACAAGCAGCTGGGCAGATGAGAAACATATTTTCTCATCATTTGACGATGAAAAAGCACTTTCAGTGGATGCATCCTACGGTTTTAAGATGCATGCAACAGATCAGACGAAGACGATCATAGAAGCAGGAAAGAAAGCAGCAAAATTACCAGAGATCGAGATGCCGGATTTCCTTAAAAAGTATACATGGTTTCAGACTTCACAAAATACCGCAGGGAATATTAAGATCCGAAAAACAAATATGGAGATCTATCAATGCAAAGCCGATGGAAGTAATGGCCATTGGGAAAAATTAGATTTGGTCATGACGGTTACTGGAATCGAAAAGTATAAGAATCAAGACGGTTATGTGGCGATTGGAAGCGGCATCAATGGATGTGCTTATGTTGGAATCGAAGAGATGACATTAAAAAGTGATTTTTATAAAGCAGGAACGAATACACCAGTAACGATCAAAAGTAATATGACGTTAAAGGATATTGATACATATCAGTATATCGGGATCAAAGCAAACAAGATTCACGGAGAATATGTATCAAAGAATACAAAATTAAGTTGTAAAAGATCAGGGGAAACTAGTATTTATTATGCGGATTTTCCAGATAATTACAGTAGTGAAGATTTTACTTGTGTAGGATTTACATTTGCATCAGATTCTTTTGAATATACATTCGGAAGGAGCCTTGAAAAAGCACCAACAAAAGAGGAGCAATATGTAGGATATGGACAGAATATGATCCGCTTTGACCCAGTTGACCCAACCAAAGAGGTGATCGGAGAAGATGGGACCAAGACGGAACATCTAAGAGTGCAAGATCTGGCAAAATCTTGGGATTATGAAGTCAGTCAGGTAATTGCGGGAGAAATTCCAAAGGCACATTATTTTGATAAGTTTGCATTTGAAGATCAGATCGAATCCTGTTTAAAGATTCTGGATATCAAGGTTTACGGAGATGATGAGGATGTAAGCAGTCAGTTTGATATTTCACAAAACGGCAATCTTGTAAGAGCAGAACTTAAGAATCCGAAAGATGCCGAATTTTATAAAAAATCTGTTTATAAATTAAAGATCAAAGTAAAGATGAATATTCCGGAGAATGCATCCAAAGAACAGTTAGATCAATTGCGTAAGATATGGAAAGAACATGGGCATTATAATACAAAGGAAACGATGATCACAGAAAAAAATACAGCGAAAACGATCATTAATGATAAGATAGAAATGACCAATGAGGTTCGTGTAGATATCGAGCTGCCAAAAGAAAATGTAGATACGCCGGGTCTTTTGATCAGGAAAGAGACAAAACAATATGAATATCAGGCAAAAGATGAGATCATCTATAAGGTAACAGTGAAAAATCAAAACGAAAAAGCAAAGACAGCTTATTTTACGATTCAGGATACATCCTTTGCAAGTGTGATGGATATGAAGTTACAGGATATAAAAATCAATGGTCTTGATAAGAAGGATTACATATTACAGACAGAAAATAATGGATTTATTTTGAAGTCAAAAGGTGATTATGCCCTTCCATATGGACAGACGATCGAGATCACATATACAGTAAAAAGTGGAGTCCTTACAAATGGAAAAGTGATCGATAATACTGTATCTGCATGGGCAGCAGGAATTCCAGAAACAAGGGCATCAAGGCAGGTGTATATCAACTCGCCAAAAAATAATGTGATAAAATCAGCTCCAGTACAGCTTTATAAAAAAGGAGATCATGTAACTTATCAGGCAGTGATCACCAATCCAAATCCGGGAACTTTTATGAGAAATTTGGAGATTCAGGATGAACTTCAGGCAGAAGGGATCAAGATCATACCAGGAACCGTAGCGGTTATATCTGGTGGGAAAAACATTGCATCTGAGTGTAAGATCACATTTGATCCAAGTGGAAGAAGTTATGAGATCATAACACCACTTGCACTGAAAAATGGTACGATTCCAGCAATGGGTTCGGAAGAAGGAAAGAAAACAGGATCTTATGAAAATCTT
>OKUF01000260.1_pt1 | contig 21424 bp, 20 predicted proteins | sample 1606781 | NCBI WGS metagenome assembly OKUF01 (sample SAMEA3882555, study PRJEB24775) | human gut metagenome | biome: human-associated habitat; feature: intestine environment; material: feces | place: Netherlands | collected 2009/2010
GGTCTGATACGTCACGCCGTCGGCCTGGACGGTGCCGTTGCGGTTGAAGGCCATGGCCTCCGGCGCGATGCGGCCGAGGTCAACGCGCTGGCCGATAGCGCCGATGACGGACGTGACCTCGATGGTCTCGAACTTACCGGTGCCGACAGGCTTGCGGCGGCCCTTCGCGTCGGGCTCGCCCAGCTCCATGATCTCGACCTTGAGGGCCTTGACCTTGCCGTTTTCGCCGAGGATCTCGGCCGGTGCGCTCAGGAAGCGGAACTGCACGCCCTCTTCCATGGCTTCCGCGACTTCCTCCGCGTCCGCCGGCATCTCGGCCTGGCTGCGGCGGTAGATGATGTAAGTATCCTTCGCGCCGAGGCGGATGGCCGTGCGGCAGACGTCCATGGCGACGTTGCCGCCGCCGACGACGGCGACTTTCTTGCCCTGAAGCGGCATGATGGGCGTGTCGGAGCCGTCCTTATAAGCCTTCATCAGGTTGATACGGGTCAGGAACTCGTTGGCGGAGTAAACGCCGAGCAGGTTCTCGCCCGGAATGCGAAGGAAGTTTGGAAGTCCGGCACCCGTTCCAAGAAATACTGCGTCAAATCCGCGTGCAAACAGATCATCCACGGTCAGAGAACGTCCGATTACAACATTTGTCTCAAGATCTACACCAAGATCTGTAATATTCTCCAGTTCCTTTGCAACCAGAGACTTAGGAAGACGGAACTCAGGAATACCATAGCTCAACACGCCACCAGCCTTATGTAATGCTTCAAAAATCGTTACATCGTAACCCTTCTTTGCAAGTTCACCTGCACATGTAATACCTGCAGGACCGGAACCGACAACTGCTACACGCTTGCCATTCTTCTCGATGTTCAGTTCTGCCTTTGCACCGTGTGCCATGTGGTAATCTGCCACGAAACGCTCCAGACGTCCGATGGATACAGACTCACCCTTGATACCACGGATACACTTACCCTCGCACTGATTCTCCTGTGGGCAGACACGTCCACAGATTGCCGGAAGTGCATTCTCACTTGTAATGATCTCGTATGCTTTCTCGAAGTTACCGGCAGCTACCTGCTCGATAAATCCAGGAATCGGTACATTAACCGGGCATCCGGTCATACAAGGTCTGTTCTTACAGTTAATACATCTGGTTGCTTCCTCCATTGCCATCTCGGCTGTATAACCGGTTGCAACCTCTTCAAAATTCTTATTTCGTACATTCGGATCCTGCTGTGGCATAGGAACCTTTGTTGGACTCATATTTGGCATCTTTCGTTCCCTCCTAATTCTGCATCTGATCTGCCTGAAGCTTCATCATACACTCGTGTTCTTCTTCCTTGAAGAATGTCTGACGCTTCATACACTGATCGAAATCAACTTCAAATCCATCGAAGTCCGGTCCATCTACACAGGCAAACTTCGTCTCGCCACCAACTGTGACACGACATCCACCACACATACCTGTACCGTCGATCATGATCGGATTCAAAGAAACTGCGGTCGGAAGGTTATATTCCGGCTTCTTTGTAAGTGCTACTACAAACTTCATCATGATGAGTGGTCCGATTGCGATTGCATGGTCATATTTCACACCGGCATCTAACAGCTCCTGCAGCTTCTTTGTAACAACGCCCTGCTCACCAAGAGAACCATCATCTGTCATGATATATACATTGTCACAGAACTTCTCGAACTTCTCCTTGAGAAGTACAAGTTCTGCGGTACGTCCACCAATGATCACATCCACTTTTGTACCCTGCTCGGCAAGCTTCTTTGCCTGTGGGTAAAGTGGAGCTGCTCCAACACCACCTGCAACACCGATCACACGTTTCCACTCTTTGTTGAGTGGTGCCGGCTGTCCAAGTGGACCTACAAAATCCTGAAGGTAATCGCCCTCATTCAGCTTTGCCATCAGAGTTGTTGAATATCCAACTACCTGGAAAATAATCTCAACTGTATTGCGTTCGCGGTCAAAATCCGCAATTGTAAGAGGAATACGCTCGCCATCTTCATCCACTCTGACGATGACAAACTGTCCTGCCTCACAGCGTGCAGCTACATAAGGAGCTTCAATCTCCATCATGACAACAACCGAATTTAAGACTTCTTTTTTTACAATCTTATACATGGTCTACCCCTATCTCTTAAAAATTTACTTTATATTTACGCATCGTTTCTCGTGCGTCATTATCTGATAAATTATATCACATATACTTTCATAATCAAAGTTTTTCTTAAAAAATCTATCTGTTTTTATACAATTTCATCGAAAAAACTTGCTTCATGCAGTATTGACATCAATGAATCATCCCCCTGCAGTGAAAGCGCCATAAACCCATATCCGTCGTTCATCCGTACAGACACGCCAAGCATATTTGCAATATCATCGCAGAAATGCCGCTCCGACATCGTCACGACCAGTCTTCTGCAAAATGCATGTTCTGCCAGCCTTACCGCTGCATCCAGCACATATCGCACATGATCATCAAAGCTTTCAAAACGCTCCACATACATCGTATCATCATAGATATCATAAGAAAACATACCTGCCAGACGTTCTTCCACCTGCCCGTCATCCATGTGCATACCATCCTCATACACAGCTACCACATCTCCATTCTGGCAGCGATGTTCCATGCACATCTGCTCCAGATATTGCGGCGTACGATGCGCGTAAATCTGATATTTCTTTGCCAGTGCATCATTTACTTCTCCAGACAGATGCTCCAGTATATCTGCGCGTTCCTCATGCAGATCTTTCAGATTCTTCGTATAATATCCTTCCTCACCAGAAAGATCATCCGGTACGACATCCTCGTCCTCCAGCTCTGCAATATCAATATCCAGTTCCAACGTATGAAATACCTTCTCAAAGCCAAGGCTCTCATAGTATTCTTCCCGTTCCGGCATCAAAAACGTAAACGCTCTGCCGTCCTTTTTCATATCTGCAAGCACGCGCTGCATCATTTTGTGCATGATGCCCTGCTCCCGATATTCCGGTTTCACAGCCACTCCGACTATGTAATAGCACAGTTCCTTTTTCCCTTCTACTTGCATCTCATAAGGATTCAGATGGATCATGCCTGCCAGCACATCCCCCTTATAAGCAAGTAAAATCTTATTTTGCTTACAAATCTCTGTAAAATAATAATCCGCAAATTCCTCCGGATCATCAAATATTTCATCCCACATCTGTCGAACCTCAGCAAGCACCTCCGGTTCACCTTCAAAATATTTGAGCCTGCAACTGTCTCCGTCACTCATGAAACTAAAATATCCTCCTATTACTCTTTGTTTTCTTTATCTCTTCGCACAGCCCATGCATCCCATGCATGGATTGGCAGCATTTTCTACCGTATCATCCACCACACGGGAGCTGCGATAATCGAAATTATCAATTGTCTCAAGCAGGCAGATCGCCTGAGAACTGATTCCCTGCCCCTGACCGGTAAATCCCAGACCTTCCTCTGTGGTTGCCTTGACATTCACCTGATTTTTATCAATTAACAGCCGTGCTGCAATGTTCTCCCGCATCATCTCAATATATGGTGCCAGCTTCGGTCGCTGTGCAATCACTGTCGCATCCACATTTCCTATCATAAAATTGTGCTCGTCCAAAAGCTTCCGTACTTCTTCCAAAAGCTTCATACTGTCCGCCCCTTCATATGCAGGATCTGTATCCGGGAAATGTTTTCCGATATCGCCAAGCGCTGCCGCGCCGAGCAAAGCATCCATAACCGCGTGCACCAGCACATCCGCATCCGAATGTCCAAGCAGTCCTTTCTCATACGGGATCTCCACACCTCCTAAGACAAGGCGTCGTCCCTCTACTAATTTATGTACATCATACCCCATGCCAACTCTCATGGTTATCCGCTCCTTCATATCTTCAAATATTAAAGTATCGTATCTTAATTTATCATATTTATTCCGCAGATGCAAACCATTCCTGCCAGAAGTTTTTCATATTTTTCTCTTTTTGATATATACAAAACCGGCTTTTTATTGTAAAATATTGCTATGGTGTGTATTTACACAATACACCATGCAAATTTATACATAACGAGGAGGATTTTTATATGGGAAGATCTATGGGCGGCGGTGGCAGCCGCGGAGGCGGAGCCAGCCGTGGCGGTGGCCGAAGCAGCGGTTCACATTCCATGGGTGGAAGCCGAAGCGGAACCAGCCGTGCGTTTGGATCCGGACATTCCGGTGGCAACTCACTTCGTGGATCCGGCCGGAGTTATAGCGGTCAGTCATCCAGCGGCAATCCAATGATGGGAGGGTTCAACAACAGCTCTCACAGACCGGGTGGTCCAGGATTCGGTGGTCCGGGATACGGCGGTCCGGGGCATATGCCACCACCTCCACCACCACATCATCATTACCATCACTACTATGGCAGAAGAAGATATTACGATGATTCGCATGTCTATGTACATACCGGACCAAGCTCACCGTTATCTTCTATCCTTGCATTTTTAATCTTGCTGATTGCTGTTGTTTTATCATTCTTTACATATCGTCAAAACAACCGCATGTACTATGATTACAGTGCACCAAGCTATCAGGACAGCTATTCCAAAGAACCGAGAGACAAATTCACCGGTACAGTAAACCTGAATGGTTTCTACAGCGATCCGGATGGTCTGTTGTACAACGATGAGATTCCGGTTTTAGAAAAAGGTCTGGAGCATTTCTATAAGACAACCGGTGTGTGCGCTTATGTATATCTTGTGAATGAACTGGACGAAGGCGTTGACGGTAACGAATATGCATCTGATTTATATGATGAATTATTCAATGATGAAGGTCATATTCTTCTGGTATACGATTATACGAATGCCTATATGTATGATGCTGAAGGCTATGCGATTCAGACAACGATTGACTCTGAAGCACTTGATATGATTTACGATTATGTTGAAGCCGAATGGGCAAATGACAGCGAAAACCTTGGTGCAATCTTTGGAAACGGGTGTGCCAAGGCCGCAGATCGTATGATGTACAAGGAAAAGACATTTGTTCAGAAATATCAGACGATCATCATTATCATCATTGTTGCAGTCGCTCTTATTATCGTTGTAAATGTATTATTCAAATGGTGGAAGAAACGTACCGCACAGAAAAACAAAGAACAGGAAGACCTTGAACGTACACTTAATACCCCACTTGAGACATTCGGTACAACGCCTATGGATGATCTAAAGGCAAAATATGATAATCAGGATAATAACCAGTCATAACGGCGAATCCGGATTTGCCAATTTGATTTAAAAGAAAAAAGGGAATGTTTCCATGTAATTCATGAAAACATTCCCTTTTCTTTTACCATGCAGTTGCAATATCTAACTGATTTGGATTTGACGCTGCAAATCCGCCTGTATCTACTACTATCGCTGTACCAAGGCTGCTCTCTACAAGCGATCCTCTTGGATGTGTGTTCAGATCTGCGGCAACCATAACATAATCACCGTACATTTTTACACCATCCTCGCGAACCCAATACTGCCCTGGAATTCCCATTCCCTGCATCGTTGCTACGACACCATTCATATTCAAGTTGTAATACGTTTCTTTTCCGCTTGGTCCGTAGTTTACACCCTTGGATGCAGTCAGCTTTCCGTCTCCGGTCTGATTTGTATATGTAGTCACATATGTCTGTGCATTTTGTGCGGTTTTTAAAACTGCCTTCTCTGCATAATATGTCTCTACCGTCTTCAGGAATTCATCATAATTGTCGCGAACTGCCAATACCTTGTCTCGCTCGTCGCTCGCCATCAGTGACGGCTTGATCTCAACTGGTAATGACTTTACATGTGCGATGAACTCCGAATATACCGGATTCGTCCGTGCTTCGACCATCGTCTGAAGCATGCTTCTGTCTGCAACCGATGTTTCTTCTATCATATTTGTCACATTCATATTTGTCTGAAACTTCGGTGTGAGTTTTGCTACATCAGTCGTTACAGCCTTTGTCATATCATTCCCAATACTCTCTGTAACTTTCGCTGCCTGAACAGCTTCCCCGATGCGCTCCTGCGTTGTAACTGCTGCAAGCACCATAGACTCTGTTGTCATTGCCGGTGCCGGAGCTTCTGCAAGTACCTCTGTTACCTTCTCATTTGTTGTGCTATTGGCTTTGTAATCTTCCAATAATGTTGGTGCGTATAAACATACTGCTAAGATCATCACAAATCCTATCATTAGCTTTTCGATGTTTAACCTCATCTAATCACTCCTTTTCCAAAACCGTTTGTTCGCAACAAACTTCCCCTATTTAACATCATGTTTGTTAACTTGTCAATACATTTTTGAAATTTTTTAGAAATATTTGAAACATTTTTGTAACATTTTTCGATATTTTGTCACAATTAATCACATTTCCTGCATTATTTACACATTTTAGAGCAGCATCCGAACGGATTCGACAACCGCACATCGACAAAAAGACACAAAAAAACTCATGCCATTTCTGACATGAGATTCTATTTGCACATTCTATTCTATATAGAATTTCAGGCATAAAAAAATAGCGGAAGGGGGATTTGAACCCTCGACACCACGGGTATGAACCGTGTGCTCTAGCCAACTGAGCTATTCCGCCATATTCTTTTTAATTTCATGGATAATCTTACGGTTGCTTATGCGGTTGGTTCGGGCAGGCAAGCCCCACAACCGTCAAGCTAAGGAAAAACATCTACCGTAAAGCATATCCTAATGCCTCACCAAGTTCTTCCAACGAATATCTGCCCGACTGCAATTCTAGTTCCTTGGCGTATCTGGAAGGGTCACCGCTTTCATTCCTGTACAAAATAATCAATCGTCTATCCTTTACCTTCATGCTTATTATATCTTCCTTCCAGAGTACCATATCCTTGTATATCTCATGACAACTCGTACTAAAAATTATAACAACAGGACATACAAATACCAAAAGAGGATAGATGCTAAAACGATGTTCTATAAAACTAGGAGAGAGAACTAAAAAAAGAACTACCACTACTATCTTAACACTAAAGAATCTGCGAAGTTTTATTCCTAAAGGCCGCTTCTTGACCTTTTTGAACTCATATCTGTCACCGGTTATGTATAATGTATCATACCGGAAGTATAATTCTTGGTCTTTCATAATTATATTTTTTTTAAGATTCATACAATCAACTCAACCTTATAACTTTTCATGATTATCCGCATATATATCACCGGATGATAAATGGGAATTTATGTGCCGGTATATTTCTCGGTACGGATGACGCTTCCACCGTAGGGGCAGACCCATGTGTCTGCTCGAAAGCATAAAGTGAATGTTATCAGGCGGACACACGGGTCCGCCCCTACGGTGAAAGCATCTATAAATTAGCATTTGGTGGTATGATTGCGGATAATCATTAACTTTCTTGGCTCTTCAAGCCTGCTTTTAATTATCTGACATTCTCCTCTTTTATACATCGAACATATCTTATGCGTCATTAAGCAACGAATAACGTCGCAATATTTGCGGCAAAAATACTTAATGATTATCGTATCACCAAGCGAAGTCTTATAATGTCTCAAAGAATGCGATGATTTTGGACAAAAAACGTCTGATTAGCTTGATTTGCATCTGCATTCTCGAATCAAATTAGGGATTGTGCATTTGCAATGTCTGCAATTAGTCCCTAATTATCAAATGTTTTATTGAGTTTTTATTTATCATACAATACAATAGGCTGATTAAAGAAGTCATAAACGACATAATATCCTATTAATCAGCCTATAAAAGCGAGTTTCCAATTACATTTTTTTATTCTTTCCGATAACGAATCTCAGTAAAATAAAAAAAAACAGTAAAATAGCAGCAACTAATATTGCAGCAACTTCTCCCCCCTTATTTTGCGGTATCACATACCACAACAGACAATAAGCTATGACTGCACCAATCAACAGAGGAAACAATTTAATCCATTTTTTCCGCATTTGCTCTTTTCATTTTATAACACACAATCGGATATTCTATGATCCATTTCATTCATACAATACCAATTTGGTTTTCATGACTACATTATTCATTAGTTTGACATCGGTAAAATTAGGAATAATACAATGAACCACCTAAAAAGTAAGATAGACAAATAGCAGGCTAAAAAAACATTTTATAAACAATTAGATACCAATAAATTACAAATAGAAGTTCATACAAACGGAGCGTCATCTATAGACAAGAACATCAACGGACACGCATCACAAATAGAGCGTGCCGTATCATTTGCCATAAATTCCTGCATTTTTTTCTTCATCCGGACTATCCACCCCATATTACCACCAAATCTGCTTTCCGTTTTCATACGTAAAAATCCGCTCTTCCTTTCCCTGCGTATGATTATGCAGCCAAAGCAATGCATTCTTGGGTACTTCCACATATACCAATGTGTCGTGTCCGGCTGTTTTTCTACCGAGACTGCACCATTCGTCATTCCAATAGAAAAGTTCATAGTCATCACCAGGTATCACCTCATTACTGTCGTGAACATCAGAAGCTATTTTATTATACTTGGGGTATTTGCGATGTAAGGTGACAGATTCCGTATCGGATAAAATAGGGCGGAGAGAGCGGACTTCGCCTCCTTCATATAAAATGACCGGAGCGGCGAAAGGTTTCAATATTCCCCGTTCGTGAACGACCGGAAGATATGCAATGCCTTTCCCTTCTTCCCTGTAACCGTCTATCTTGTTATCTCCCCAAAGAAGTCCCCTCCCCAGGTTCCGGAAAGTCACGTTCCCATTCCCCGAACTTGCCAAGGCCACCGGTATCCACTGGCTATTATTAAATGTACACAAGTACGCCTGTTTGTTCTTACCGTCCAATGGGAAACTGACATCGGACAAAGGCATATCATATCCTTGTGTCACATCTTCCTCACCGGGAGACCGGTACTGCATTCTATACACTTTAGAAACTTTATAGACCACAAAGTTCTTCCCGTCCGGTCCGTAACCGATATCAACAAAATGTCCGGCAGTGTCTTTCACTACATTCCAACAATGTGCAGAACTCCTGTTGGCCCACGCCTTGACGACATCCGTTGCCGCAGGTATGCCGATAGCACGCAAGGACAAAGTGAGGAAAGCGGTCATGTCATCACAAGTCCCCCATTGCAAACTGTCCATTTCTTCATAACTCATGATATACGGATATTTGGTCATGCCTGCATTATAACGCACCGGATAACGCATGGCAATACTACGGGCTACCTCCTGCGGAGCATTCAACGAATCCAGCCAGTGACCATAACGCTGCAAGGCAGTCCTCCGCCAGTGAGACAGAGGTTCATGAGCCACCCGATAAGGCAATACATAACTACAGAAATCATCAAATGAATAATGCTTTGCCACCCCCCTCCGATTCCATACCTTAAACGCCGATTCTATGTTCTCTATTAAATAGTCACTTGTCATTACTTCTATATCCCTGACTATTTTAATCCGGGATTCGGGTTGGATTTTTGAAATAGAATCGAATACAGCGGCCACAAGCGAACGGGATATTTCCCAACTGACGGGATCCTCCTTATCCAAAGACAACAAAGCCCGTGCGTATGTGTCCGTGGAATCCAATGGTAACACAGCATATTGATCCGGCATATTTTCAATAAGGAAACAAGCTGCCTGATATTTCAACGTATCATCCCGATAGTATGCCAGCACTTTTTCCAGCTCCATCCGATTATCGCCTGCCTCACGCAAAGCACGTTCCAAGGCGGTCTTTTCCGGTAAGCAAGAAAAGAATGCGCTGACGAGAAACAGAAAAGATAAAAGCCTCAACATTTCATATCCGATTAAGGAAACGTAACTCCTTCGGGTACCAAAAACTTCATGGCCGGGACTTCTGCATTCTCCTGAATTTCCGTTGCCTGCTCGGTAACGATAACCATTCCATTGGATGAAGTCTCGTTCTTCAGCGGAATACCTTTCCATATCCATACCGTGGAATAGGTGGTTTGTCCTCCATACACTACCTCCAAAGTGTACTTGGTACACTTCCTGCCCAGTATTTCTTCTGTTCCCACTTCCTTTATCTTGTGCAGTTCACGTACTTCGTCTGTCAGATTCAAATAGTTGACCGGCTTGACGGGCAAAGTTGCTTTATTGGCCACCTTCATATCGAGGTCAATAGAGATAATCTTATCTCCATCGGCTATCGTCCGGATATGTTTCTCCACATTTGCCACGCCTCCCACTTTCATTGTAAGTTCGGACGCCTCCTTTCTGCCGTAATCGTCAAAATACTGCACGCCTTGCACTTTCTGCCCCATAGTGACCGCCTCTTTCTTGAGGATGGCAGACTTGATTCCATACTTCGCCTCTTGGGCGAATGCTGTTGCTGTAGCCGATAGCAACAGAACAGCCAATAAACATTTTACTTTCATTATCGTTTCTTTTTTAAAATAACACTATTTTATAACTTCATTTTTGCTTTTGCCATAAATCCTCCGCTCAGACCAGCATAGTTTCTTCATTTCACATAAATGCCCTCCAATAATCAGCATACATATTCTCTCCTTCCATCATTTCCTCATGCGTACCATAATGACTGACCCTTCCATTCTCAATCAAATAAATATAATCCGCATATTTTTTTAATATGTGTAGCCTATGGGATATGAACAATATGATTTTATCTCTTTTCAGCCGTGATAACAGATCCATAACAAACATTTCCAAATCTCTATCCATAGCAGAAGTCGACTCGTCAAGTATAAGCACAGAGGGATTCTTAACCAAGATGCGCGCAAAAGCTATCAATTGTTTCTGACCACCCGATAAATTTATCCCCTCTTCTCCCACAACCGTATGATAACCTTGAGGCAATCGGGCAATATATTTGTCCACTCCATAGCGGGAACAAACATCTATAATATATTGTGGAGACGTATCCACGCCACTGAGTAACAGATTATCCATCACTGTACCATTAAAAATAAAAACATCTTGCGGAACAACACCTATATTCTCCCTCCATTTTTCTATGGCAGTCCCCCTCAAATCATCCTTCCCATTTAATAAAATTTCCCCTGTCTCCAACTCATATGCTCTCTCCATGATCTTGCAAAATGTCGATTTACCACAACCGCTTTCGCCAATAATAAAAATCATTTTATCCTTAAAAGCCGCAAGAGAAATATTGTCTAAAATTCTTTTCCGTCCTGGAAAACGGAAAGAAATATTCTTAACTTGAATGCTATCCACCCTTCCCGGGGAAAAATCTCCTTCTTTCTTTTCAGAAGGAATACCCACAAACTCAAACATCCGATTAAAAGCAACTTTTGCCTCATTCAATGATACGGACACTAAAGCCAAATTAACAATTGCCGGTGCAATGGATGCCACCAGACTTATCGCAGCCATCAATTCCCCTAATTTCAACCGCCCGGACAAGACAAAGAAACTCCCTATCCCTATCGCCCCTACAATCAGTACAATACTAATAATACCATAAACAACCGATAATTTTATATTCAGCCTTCCTAAATCAAACACCTTGTTTTGAAAGAAACCATATATTGCCTGATTCAGTGCTCCAAACTCATGTTGTCTATTGAAATTCTTTATGGTATCTATTCCCTGCATCGTATTTATAAAATTACTTTCACTGTGCGCATAACTCATCATCACATTACGCTGAGCCTCAACCAACGGAGCATTATATATGCTCACTATCCAAATAAATAGCGGAATACTTATAACCAGCAATAAAGCTATGGGCCAAGAATAATAAAACAACATACTTAAAGTTACAATAGTAACTAAAAAGTCAATAACAATGCTTCCTGCAATGATACTGACTACAGATTGAATGCGGCGTGTATCATTAAGACGTGCTACTAATTCGCCTATTCTGCGCGTATCAAAAAAGAATTTAGGCAAACGTAACAGATGATTATAAAAGAAAGCGATCAGTCTATTATTAAAATCACGGCTCTGGAGAAACAACATATACTGACGGATCGTTCCTAAACCTAATCGTGCCAGCAGCAAGAATGAAACCAGAACTAATCCCAGCCATAAACGTTTATAATCTTTATCAGGGATGATGACATCAATCAATTTTTGAGAAAAAACAGCTGTAGTCATCCCCAAAACAGACATGAGTAATCCTACAAGGATACTTACTCCCAATATGGCATAATCATCTCTCAATAGATGGATGAGCCAAGCTCTTTTCTGTGCTTTAATGTCTTTCTGTAGTATAAAATTGTTTGTACACACAAGAGTAAGACAAGCGTGAGATTTCCATACTTGTTCCAGTTCTTCTGCGGTATAAGTGATTATTCCTTTGGCAGGATCCCCCATAATAAAATATCCATCCTTAAAACCATAACAAACCATATAATGCTCAAATTTTCCATCTAGTACAAGATGAAGGATTACAGGACTTCCATGTTCTTTTAATGAAAGTATATCAGTCTCACAACCTTTTGCATCAAAGCCGACTTGCCCGGCAGCCTGATAAAGCCCAAGCAAAGTAGTGCCTTGTTTTGTCGTACCGCTCAGCTCCCTCAAATATTGCAATGTTGTGCTGCCACCATAATATCGTATTATAGATAGTAAACACGCTACGCCACAATCGGATGCATCATGTTGTAAAACAAATGTTTTATTCAGTTCTTTCATTCTCATAACCATGTATCTATCAGATCTCAATATAAATATTTTACTATCTTTTTTATAGTCACTGCTCCACGAAATATTTTTTTAAGCTTCCCTTTCTTGTCGTATATAATAATAGTAGGAGGTGCCTTTATTTTGAATCTTTCGGCAAATTCACCATGAATGTCTATTGCTATAGTGGCGTTTTTCAATTTATCTATAGGATATTGTAACAAGAAATCTTGCACTTCACTTTCTAATGCATTAGTTATAAAAAGTGCATTAAAATTTTCAATCCTTTTTATTTCTAACATTTCAGACATTTCCATGCTACAAAAATAGCATTCTGGATGGAAATAAATTATTAATAATGGCTTTGAATCTGTATAATACTTCTCCATTGTAAATTTTTCATTATCAATCGTAGATAACTTAATGTCTTTTTCTTGCTTCAAAGAATGTGCTGTAGAATATTTAATTACACCAACAACCACACATATAAACAATATCACAATAAAACATAGCAGCATCGTTCGCAAGCATTTTATATAATTATTCATTCTACTATACATAATACTATAAATACAACAATGATAATGTATAAAATCAATCCTGTACAATACGTTGAAGTAACAAAATTCATGCTATCACGATAGGTTCGATTTGTAGCTACAGACAACAGCATTGATACAAACAAGAAATATAAAAATTCAAATATATTAAAAAGACTTATCGGAATGACCATCCATGCATCTAAACTATCTACATCAAAAAAATATAATAAAGAAGTTTTTTGCATTATGTTCGCAGCAAAATCCGTTCCTGCATACAGAATCAGGCAACAATTTAGAAGTGGAGCCAAAATCAATGCAAAGTCCGCCTTTAAAGAGACATGAAAATAAGTCTTCCAAGTAGTGGTTTTATGGACTCTTTCTAATAGTATATTCCCAATATAAAAACATATACTAACTAAATAGATACGCAAAAGTATCACTAATGGTGTCAAGACAAAAGAAGCAAAACGGTATTCACCAAACTTTGAAAGCAGCCATTCCTTCGTTTTAATATCAACGGCCAACATATTATGTATTTGAGGAACAATAATATATTCTTGTTGTACATACACTATCAGGCAAGAAATTCCCAATATGATTAAAACATAACATTTTACATTCCAGTTAAGGTAATATTGAAGTAGATTACTTTTCATTATCTTTTATAATTTATACACAGCAAAAAAGGAAGAATAAAGCAATTCTAGATTTCAAGATTCTTCCTTCTATTCATGATTTCTTACTTCTTGTAATACTGATTAAATATAAGCAATATTGCTACAACTAAAAGTAATATTGCATTCATATACTGCATTGAAAAGAAAGTTCCATATATTACTATGTAATAGCATAAATTCATGATACACCCAATCAAATAAATCACAAGTATAAGAAATAGATATTGTTTTTTCATAAACCGTTTGTTTTACTAAAAACAACTTCCAATCGTTTGAATTCCACTAAATGATGTGCCAGCTAATGATAATCCATAAGATAATCCAGAAACCCATCCTACAGGTCCAGATCCTAATGAAGCAGCCGACAACACAACTCCTGCAACTCCCATTCCTAAACTTACCAATGCTCCTTTGCAATCACTTTCCAGACCACCATTGACAGATTCCATCTGTTTCAAATTTAGTTCTTTCATAAATAATAATATTAAAAAAAATCCTACTCTATTATGGCTTTTCGGATGCCGCCTTTTTATGTATACTAAGGGTATCCATTAAAATAATTCTTTTATCTATCAAAGATGTATTATATGTATTTTCATATATATTAATTATGTCTAAAGCTTTGCTCTTTAATGAATATTCTGTCAATTCATTCTTGTTTATTAAATTTCTTCTATCAGATAGAGTAATTGGACTATCTAAAGACATTCCTCGTTTATAAAATATATAAGCTTTTATACTATCTCCCTTATTCTCAGCCAACTGTCCTAAAGCATACCAAGGACGGCTTAAACCACACATAACTTCCAATGATTCAATAAATAATTTTTCAGCTTCAATTTTATCTCCCTTGTATAATAATACACTTCCTAATTTAGCCATATTTATAGGATCACCCTTCCTAACAGACAAGATCTTCACCACATTTTCCACTATCTCTATCCAATAACAATAATTATGTTTCTCTAATTTAGCATATATATCCGTCTCTAATAAATAAGGTGCTATTATTAGTGCTTTCACAAACGCCCTTTTTGCTTCAACAAATTGTTTATGGCTCTCACAAAATAAGGCCCATAATAAAACATTTTCTTCCTCATCGGAATTTTCCACTGCTTTTTCAAAGAAACTTTTAGCTTTTAAATATTTCCCATTTAGGGCATATAATAGACCAAGATTAAGACTGAACAAACGATTTTTAGGAGCCATGTTGTTTGCCAAGTGAAAATAAGCTAAAGATTTATCCAATGCTTCTGAAGATACTTTACTCAAAGCCATATAATTACGTAAATTAATAGCCGTATCCGTAGCAGCATAAAGCAATCCCATATTGGCATAATAAACAGGATTCATAGGATTTAACTTTATAGCTTTTTCTATAGTCCGCATCGCCTTCTCAGAATCCGCCATTGTACAAGCCTTATTGTTAAGCTTATTAGCATACGAATAACGAATATGCCAAAAGCCCAACAGCAAAATCATGCAACCAAGCACGCCCTGTACAGCAATTTTATGTTTACTTGAACAACTCATAATTATCTTCTAACGGTTGAACCAAACTAACCATTATCAGGAAACAAAGTATCATCATATTCTCTTTCTGAAAAAAAGAAGAGAATGTAACTTCCCTTACGCCTAATGCCAGCAAAATAGAGAAAAATACAATTGATCTCAATTCTCCTTTTTTCATTTGGTGTATTCCAATGTATATAAGCGACAAAACCAATGCGCCATATACTATAACTCCGACAATGCCTTTTTCAGCCGCGACCTGCAAATAGGTATTGGTAGCATAGGATGTAAATAGTCCTTGCCTTTCCTGTCTATAAGTATCCGAAGCAAGGGCATAGTTACCACCTCCAACTCCTGTTGCCGGAAAAAGTCCGAATATATTAATGGCTTCTTTCCATTTAACAAAACGCCCTGCCGTACTGCGTTGCTGTGAAACGGTATGATTCATAAAACAAGTAATAAGAACAGACTTCCTTTCTGGTAACATACACAACAAAGTGGGCAACCAAACACACAAACAAATAGCCAAGGCCTTTTTCAGCATATCACGTTTATAAATGCAAAAGAAAGTTATCAGCATAGCAAAAAATACGAATAAAGCAATATATGCCCCACGTGAGAAACTGACCAATATAGCAACCAACATTAAAATTTCCATACAGATATAGCATATCTGCTCTTTTCTATAACCCGACTCCAAGATAGATATAATAGGAAAAGGTACTAGGCACAACAACATAGTAGCCCAATTATTGGACAATTGCCCAAAAGGCCGATAATGGCTCCTAAAGTCAGTAAGATTCTCAAAACCTACACTATAAAACCGATCACGATGAAGCAAGAAAAAGAATAACGTAATCAATGATAAAATGCCTGCTACTATGGAAAGTACTTTATACAAAAAAGCGAACTGACTACGAAAACGAATAAAAGTTCGAATAAAAAAGTAAAATGCTATTGATAAAAGAATCTTCAGAGTCGCAGTAATACTATTAGGAATATAAACAGAAGTCAGGCAACAGAGTAACTCTACGGCACATACTGTATACAGAATGTAATCAAAGCAAGATATTTCCCCACTTGTCAAATACACAGCCCCATGTCTAATATCATAAACATAAAAACACACAACAACAGGAAGCATAATAAATATCCATGAAAAGATATCGATAAACCCTATCAGCAAGAATAACCCCATTGACAAAAATGCCAATAAATTAAACTTTTTGTTATGTATCAAACCTCCATTCATAAACTATTCTACATTTATATTTTTTATTAAGGACGTACTATCCACTCCCTCAATTATCTCAGTATATATTCCATCCGAGATACCTGTTTTCAGAAACCGTTTTTCATATTTACTTTTATCAGCTACTATTTCTACAAAAACAGAATCATAGTTAAACTGAAAATATTTCTCTTCCAAAGCCAGCACGTGCTTTTTCCGCTCCACCACTATTTCTGCATTAGCCGTACAACCGGCTTTTATCATTTGCTTATATTCTTCAGGTATAAACAAACCGGCAGTTATTTCAAAACGCGCGACTCCATCCTGCACAATTCCCTTGGGGGCGACAAGACTTAATGCTCCGTCAATAGTTATATTCTTATCCATAAGAACCAATAATGACAGTTCCATCCCTACAGCAAGTTTCAATATATCAGATTCCAATACGTTTCCTTTAAATACTAACGATTGCAGATCTGCCACTCTAGCCACGGTTGTTCCTTCATTCAATGTACCTCTTGCCATCACAGACCCACCCTCTTTTATCGGAAGCTCCAATATAGTACCTGCGTCAGTCGCCGTTATAATATTGGATATTCCCTTTTGATTATATTGCCCTTTCAACATATCCAACTCCGATTCTACGGATTCATATTCGGACAGAAGAACAGCCAAATTACTTTTCTCGCCCTCATACACCTCTTGCGCTATCAACTTTTTTACATATAACTTTTCCGTCCTCTCAAAACTAGCTTCAGCAGTCAAATACCTGGTTTCCGCTATTTCCAATTCCTTTAATAGCCGCCTGTATTCCAACGGATCTTTTACATATCGTATTTGTGCCAATGGCTGTCCTCCCACCACTTCATCTCCAACCTGCACCAACAACTTTTCCAACACACCGGAGATAGTCGATTTTATATCTATTTCTTTAGAGGGCTGTATCACCCCCGGAATAGTAAGTTTGCTCTCAATATCCCGATACTCGGCACGGATAGTAGAAGCGGGTATCTTTCTACCTCCCTTTGCCGCCCGGTAAATGACAAATGCCAGGAATACCAGGATCAAGGATAATATAACAGTTCTTACTACTTTCATTTCAATTTTCTTCTTTTAGAGCTTCTATAGGGTTCAGTTCCGCCGCATATATCGCCGGCCTCAGCCCGGCCAATGTTCCCGCTATCACTAAGATAAATATGGCGGCAACAGCTGTCGGAAAATCCAGTCCCGGTTTTTCCATCATCGGAGTGTCTTCTGAGATGAAAAGTGCTACAACCTTCAGTATCCCCCATCCCAAAACCAACCCTACATATCCGGCTAAAGAAGTAAGAGCTATGGATTCCCATAAAAACATAGCCTTTATCTGCTGTGCCTTGGCACCTACAGACTTGCGGATACCTATTTCACGGGTACGTTCCTTTGCCGACGAATACATGATATTGCCTACTCCTATTACGCCACTGACCAAAGTGCTGATTCCCATAAACCACAGGAACTTGCGAATCATGACAAACAAGTCAGTAAATGCCTTTACCTGTTCCTCCATGCTATTAAAGTAAAAGACTTTATCATCACTTGGGGCAAATTGATATTTTCTGGCCATCACATTCCGCACATGGGTATTCACCTCCTTTATTTTGGCTCCTTTCACTGTAGAGAATACAACTGTGCCAAACCGCCCGGCAGTGGCATCAACTTGTTCATAGACCGAGTAAGGCATATAAATGACTCTTGCCTCATACGAATTAAGCATCGTATTCTTTATTGTTCCAATCACCCGGAACATCTCCTGCCCCATACGGATATACTTGCCAATGGGATTTTCTTTTCTGAAAAGCATATCCACCACATTTTCACCTATCAATACCACTTTTCGAGCTTCATTCATATCCAAGGCATTCAACATTCTACCATGCTCCACCTCCAACAATTTTATCAAGAAGTAATCAGGATATACCCCTCGCACCTCAAACCAGCCATTCTTCGTGCCGGCATAGACAGCGTTCCAACGCCCCGTTTCGGGCGACAGATGGGTTATCTCGGGTATTCTTGATTTCAACATATTCAAATCTTCTTTTTGAAATTGTATTTTTCTTCCACTAGCCGCTCCTTTATATCCCATTGATGTTTCTGACGCATATACATAAGTCGTGCTTTTAGAGAATCCATTGAAGAGTTTGAACACTCCCCGTTCAAAACCTGAACCTATTCCAACCAAGACTATCAGGATAAAAATCCCCCATGATATGCCTATACCGGTCAGAATAGTACGTGAAGGCTTTCTTTTTACAGACTCGTATATTTCGCACCAAAAATCCATGAACATACAAGATAGCATTTATTATAAAGAGAGCGTATCGGATGCTACGTACTCAAAATAACCATACCAATGTTCGCCGGATGCTGTAACAATTTCCAATGTATAGCTCCCCATTTCCAAATAATCAATAGGTATATTCATCTCACTACCTCGCTGATATCGAGATATGGGGATACGCAACATTTCACTATTTGCACTATTATAGAGGATGATTTCCGCATCCTCTGATAGGGAATGAAAGGAAAAAATTAAAGAAGATTCCAGCAACGCAACTGAACAAGGAGGGATAAGAATACTTCTTGTTTTTCTACTAACTTTTTTTGTTAATGGTATTTGCTCTGATACAGATTCATTTTTCAAAGAGAATCTCTCATTAACCTTAGCCCATACAGTTACAGGATAGATACAACTTGCAACAAGGCTTACCAATAAATACAATACTAATTTGTTTTTCATAGCTACATTATTCGTTTGGTTTACATCAACAAAATTAGGAATAATGCAATTAACCACAAAAAAAGCAAAATAGACAAATAGTGACTTGATACATATTTTACAAACAGCTGCATATCAATATATTACAAGCCATAATTCATCTAGTTCCGACCACTGATATAGACAAGAACATCAACAAGTATACATCACAAATAAAGTTTATCCGCATCATTCGCCATAAATTCCTGTATCTTTTTCTTCATTCTGAGTTTGGCTCTTGAAACAGATTGAGGAGTTATGCACAGAAAAGTGGCAATTGAAGCATGAGGAAAGCCCAACTGTAACAAGCACCACAACTTCCGTTCGGTGGCACTCAGACCCACAGCCTCGACACGGCTTTGAAACATGGGACCGAACAAACGGATGACAAAATACTCTATAGCATCCAATTCCTTTGGAGTTAATGCATGAGCTGTATCGGGATTATCTAAAAGTTGAATAATGAAAGTAACGGTTTCATAATGCCTTCCACTCTCGGTCTTTATATCCTTGTATTTCTTCAGTTCGTCCAGCAAAATCTTATTTTTATCCGCCAACTTGAGATTCTCTTCCTTATTCTTCTGTTGCAATTCCAGCAGATGCCGCCTCATTACCTCATTTTCCGCAGACAGACTTTCATTGTTTTGCGCATAGCGGAAAGACAAGTCCTCTATCTCTTTATTCCGCTTGATATAATCGTGCTGCAAGGTGGTCAAAACGTTTTCATTCTCCTGTATCTGCTGTTGCAGCAACAGAATACGCCGCTCTTTCTTCACTCTCTCACGCTTGTAGACCGACAGGAGGTAGAGCAAGAGCAGAACGACAAGCAATATAGCACCCACCAGCCGCCATTCATTGCGCTGCTTGTTTATGGCAAGCAGTTCCTTTTCGTGGGCAAGTTCTTGATTGTTGTATTTCACCTGGATTTCTTCCAGTTTCACCGTTTGCGTATGCTCATGTATACTGTCAGCATATAGGTCATATTTCTCTCTATAAGCCAAAGCTTTCTTCCAATCCTCACGTTTTTTTGCCACTTCATACAAAGAAAGATAAGCACTGGCCTGCCCATACAAATCGCTATCATTCTTGATTATATATTCTGCATAATATATAGCGGAATCATATTGTTCTTGTTGTACATATACGTTAGACAAAGAATAAAAATAAGAATAATCATCCTTCTCTATATTATCTTTTATCGATAATAATAGTCCCAAGGCTTTTTGATATTCTTTCCGCTCCGAATAGATAATGCCCAAATTACGGACAGCAGTCTGCTTCTCCTCCTTTGAATCAATCAACTCAGCCATTCGTAATCCTTGCAGGGTATAGTGTTCCGCACTATCAAGTTTTGCCAGCAATAAAAAACTATATCCGGCATCCAATAAAGATATGGCATAATTGGTACTGTCCTTTATTTCCTCAAAAGTGCGGACGGCATCTTTATAATACCTCAAACCCTTGGCATACAAGCCTTGTCTGAAATTGGCATTTCCTAGATGCGAATAGCACAAGGCCTTGTATTTAGGCTCATCCAGTTGCTTCATAGCCGTCAGCGCACACAGATAGCAACGAACAGCCGCGTCATATTCTTTCGCCTCACTATATTGCCTCCCCTGATAGAAGAAGGCTTTTGCTTTTTTCAATGAGTCTTCACTATGCCGATAGAATGCCAAAGCCGATGTGATAGGAGCATCGGTTATAGAACGATACGTTTTATCCAAAGCCTGCGTCAGCAAAAGGTTGTAGTATGCTTTCTGCTCCCTGTCTCTGCAATCATCGACAGAAAATTGCTGTAAAAAAAGTAAAGCACTATCAGGATGTCTCTCCATATACGCCTCAGCCTCTCTTAAATAGTCCTGATGAATGGAATGCCGGTTGACACAAGAAACCGATAAGAATAATCCAACAAATAAAATTAGATTTCTCATAATACAAAATTTAAGGTTTATGCAAATATAACGGAATATTTTTTCCCGAAACAAGAATATGCTATAAAAACATATGAAAAGCCGGACAAACATCTCTG